>Ga0268256_1001838_pt1 | contig 11877 bp, 9 predicted proteins | sample AgamicAtAmrz_FD_200247 | JGI IMG/M metagenome (GOLD analysis project Ga0268256, IMG submission 200247) | Agave microbial communities from Guanajuato, Mexico - At.Am.rz (v2) (version 3) | ecosystem: Host-associated > Plants > Roots > Rhizosphere | place: Guanajato, Mexico | collected 2012-06-07
GATGCTGTCGGTGGGCATCGGGCTCGGCGAGGCCTTCGTCCACTTCCCTGTGCTGTACACGGTGCTCGAAGTGGCGAGCGTCGCTTACCTGCTCTATCTCGCATGGAAGATCGGCACATCCGGCGAACTGAAGGTCAAGCAGGGCGAACGCCGGCCAATGAGGTTTTACGAAGCCATTGCGTTCCAGTGGGTGAACCCCAAGGCCTGGATGATGGTGCTGACGGCCGCCACGACCATTCACCTGAGCGAGAGCTACAGCATGAACGCCGTTGCCATGGCCGTGCTGTTCTACGTGATCGGCTTTCCGTGCATCTGCCTGTGGGCCGGCTTCGGCACCGCGATGCGGCGCGTGCTGTCCGACGCGCGGCGTCTGCGGGCCTTCAACGTGACGATGGCGTTGCTGCTCGTGGCATCGCTCTACCCGATCGCGCTCAAGCTGTTCGACACGGCCACCGCGTGAGCCACGCGTGCAGCGCGGCTAGACCGCCCCGCGCTGCACGCGTTCGATGAAGCGCCACAACGCGTCGTCGGTCGAATAGGGGGCATTGAAGCGAAACCACGCGCTTGGCGCGTCGTCGGGGCGAAAGTACGAGCCGGGCGCGAGCCAGATGCCGTGCGTAAGCGCCGCCGTCGCGATGTCGCCGGCGCGCCCGGCGTCTATCGCGAGGCGCGCCCACAGAAAGAGACCCGCGCGCGGCCGATGAAACACCTCGAGACCGAGCGAGTCGAGCCGCTCTTCGACCGTGGCATGCGCGAGCTTGAGCCGCTCGTTCACCGCTTCCACGTGACGCGCGTAGCGCCCCTCGAGCAGCACCTTGTCGACGATCCGCTCGATTGCCTCGGACGACGTCAAACCCACCGCCATCTTGGTGCGCGCCAGTTCGCGCAGCACCGCGCGCTCGGCCACGACATAGCCGCAGCGCAGTCCCGGCGTGACGGTTTTCGAAAAACCGCCTACGTACAGAACACGCTGCAAGCCCTCCATCGCGGCGAACAGCGGCGCGCCGGACGGCGCGAGCTCGCGGCTCACGTCGTCCTCGATCACCCACATGCGCTGACGCTCGGCGATCTGCAGCAGACGGAAGGCCGCCGACATGCCGAAAGTCGCACCGGTCGGATTCTGCAGCGTCGTGTTGACGAAAATCGCCTTGGGCTTGTGCTCGGCGACGAGCGCTTCGAGCACGTCGGTATCCACACCGGCGGGTGTGCGCGGCACGCCATGCACGACGAGCCCGGCCAGCTTGAGAATCTGCAGCAGATTGCAATAGCCCGGATCTTCGACGATCACTGCGTCGCCCGCGCGCAGCAACGTGCGCACGATCAGATCCAGGCCCTGCGTCGCTCCCTGAGTGAGCAGCACGTTGGACACGTCGACAGGCAAGCCATAGCGGTCCAGCTGCTCGGCAATGCGCTCGCGCAACGGCGCAAAACCGTACGGGTGGCCGTAATCGCCGAGCCGCGCGGCGGGCACGCGGCTCATTGCGCGCAGCGCGTGCTGCAGGCCGCTTTCGTTGATCCATTCGTTCGGCAGCCAGCCGCCGCCAGCCTTGATCGGCACGGAATGATCGGCGAATACGTCGGACAACAGCCAGGTCGCGGTGAGGCTGGGCGGCTGCCAGTCGGTGACGGCGGCGCGCGGCGCGGGCGAGCGCGCCGCGACGCGATAACCAGAGCCGCGGCGCGCGACTACCAGGCCCATCGACACCAGACGGTTGTACGCCTCGGTCACCGTGAAGGTGCTCAGTTCGTGGGTCTGCGCCAGTTGCCGCACCGACGGCAACAGCGCGCCCGCACGCAGCGACTGCGCCTCGATGGCCTGCGCGAAACCCTGCACGACCTGCTCGACCAGCGTCGGGGCGGCGCGCCGGTCGCGCTCGAGGTTCAATTCGATCATGATGAGCAATCGGGACAAAGAAGTCGGCCGCGGCCGACGGCTGGAAGCGATGACCTCGGCACAGTTGCCGCAAATTCACCAACACAGTTAGCGCGACACCGCGTCAACTGTTTATGCCGCCATTAAACCGCGAACGCTACAGTTTTGGCTATGCCCCGGTGGAATCCCCCGGGCAACGCCCAAAGCAAGTCCCGCTTGGGAAACCGCTTCGAGGAGAAACCATGACTTCGCGCCCTGTCATCGACGATCTGTCGTCTTTCTGGATGCCCTTCACCGCCAACCGCCAGTTCAAGGCCGCACCGCGCCTGCTCGAGTCGGCGAAAGGCATGTACTACCGCAGCACCGACGGCCGCGAAGTGCTCGACGGCTGCGCGGGCCTCTGGTGCGTGAACGCCGGCCACGGCCGCGACGAGATTGTCGCGGCGATCACGCAGCAGCTCTCCAAACTGGACTTTGCGCCCACCTTCCAGATGGGCCACCCGCTCGCGTTCGAAGCAGCCACCAAGGTTGCCGAGCTGATGCCCGAGGGCCTCGACCGTATCTTCTTCACGAACTCGGGTTCGGAGTCCGTCGACACCGCGCTGAAAATCGCGCTCGCCTATCACCGCTCGCGCGGCGAAGCGCAGCGCACGCGCCTGATTGGCCGTGAACGCGGTTATCACGGCGTGGGCTTTGGCGGCATTTCGGTGGGCGGCATTGCGCCGAACCGTAAAACGTTTTCCGGTGCGTTGCTGCCGGCGGTCGACCACTTGCCGCATACGCACAACCTCGAGCAGAACGCATTCTCCAAGGGCCAGCCGGCGTGGGGCGCGCATCTCGCGGACGAACTGGAGCGCATCGTCGCGCTGCACGATGCATCGACGATCGCCGCGGTGATCGTGGAACCGGTCGCGGGCTCGACCGGCGTGCTGATTCCGCCGCAAGGCTATCTGCAGAAGCTGCGCGAAATCTGCACGAAGCACGGCATCCTGCTGATTTTCGACGAGGTGATCACGGGCTTTGGCCGCGTGGGCAAAGCCACGGCCAGCGAATATTTCGGCGTGACGCCCGACCTCATCACGATGGCCAAGGCGATCAACAACGCGTCGATTCCGATGGGCGCGGTCGCGGCCAGCCGCACGGTGCACGACACCATCGTCAACGCCGGCGCGCAAGGCGCGATCGAGCTGTTCCACGGCTACACGTATTCGGCGCATCCGGCCGCGGTCGCCGCCGCCATTGCCACGCTGGATCTGTATCGCAACGAGGGCCTGTTCGAGCGCGCCGCCACGCTCGCGCCCACGTTCGAAGCCGCCGCTCATTCGTTGCGCGGCGCGAAGCACGTGAAGGACATCCGCAATCTCGGGATGATCGCGGGCATCGAACTCGAACCGCGCGACGGCGCGCCGGGCGCGCGCGCCTATGAGGCGTTCGTCAAATGCTTCGAGGCGGGCGTGCTGGTGCGCTTCACCGGCGACATTCTGGCGTTTTCGCCGCCGCTCATCATCAACGAAGAGCAGATCGCGCAAATCTTCAAGACGGTTGGCGACGTGCTGGCCACCGTGCAGTAAGGTCCGATAAGCCGCGCGGAGCGGCGCGCGGCTTGTGCGAGGTGACTGCTTGCGGTTTGGTGGTGGCGGTTTGCGACTCAGTGGTTTCCGGTTGCCGCTCGTGCGAGCTGACTGCTTGTGGCTTGCCGGCTGCCGGGTGCGGCTCGCGGGTGCCGGCGGCCGGCAACCAGCGCCCCGCCGCCAGTTCAATGATGATGCGCGCGCGCAGCTCGCGTCTGCGCCGCCTTCTTGGCTGCGGCTGAGCGTCCGGCTGCGCCCTTGGTCGCAGCGGCCTTCTTTGCAGCCGCCGAGCGGCTCGCGGCCGGACGTTTGGCCGCCGCCGACTTCGCCTGCTTCGACATGGCCGAATGCGAAGCGCCGGCCTTGCTCTCGCGCTTCAACACATTGGTGCTGGTGCGCGAGCGCTTTGCCGTCGACTCCTTGCTGGCTGTCTTTTTCGCGGCGCCCTTGTTCTGTCCCGCGGCGCTGTCCTTCTCCGCCTTCTTGCGCGTGGCCTCGCTTGTTGCGCCCTTCTTCGGCGCCTTCAGATCGACGCCCGCGCGACGCGCTTCGGACAATCCAATGGCGATGGCCTGCTTCGGCGAGCGGACCCCGTGCTTGCCGGCGCGCACCTTGTCCACCTGCTCCTTGACGAACTCTCCAGCTTGCGTGCTCGCCGATTTGCCGGCGCGTTTGTCGGCTTCGGCACGCTTGAGGGTTTTCTTCTCGGGCATGACGGTTCTCCGGTTGACTGTGGCCCAACCGGTGCAGCAATGACTGTGCCGGAGCAACGGTACAGCATGTCAGGACTCGCGCCGTTCACGTGGACAGCGTATGGTGTAGTCAGGGACCGGCGCACCGGACCGGCCCGAACCGGAGACGTCCATGAAGATCCCCCACGTACGCGCGGGTGCGCATATCGAAGGTGTTCACTGGATCGCCGAATACGCGGAAGACGTTCACGAGATTCGCATCTTCCGCGAAGGGCAGGAAATCGACGTCCACGATGCGCCTTCGTCGCTGTTCGGCGACGAGCAGAACGCGGGCTCGAAGAGCACCGCCGATCATCGCGCGGCCGAGGCTGCGGTGCTGGCTTATCTGAGGCGCTTTGTGGCGGAGCATGACGCGCAGGAGTAAGCGGGCCCGTGGGGGATTGCGTGTGTTAGGTGTGTTAGGTGTGGGGGGGTGCGGTGCGGGAAATCGAGGCGTGCAAGTCTGCAACAACAGATCGAACTCACGCAATTCCACGAAGAATTGGCTGCTATACGCGCCAACATTCACAAAAAACTAGCTTTCGCTGGCTTGCGGGACGCTCGCTGAAGAGCGTCGCCCAGTATCCGTCAGCCCACCTAATTCATGCTTAGCCGTCGATGTGAAGCTTGTTCTTATCACCAAACGAAGCGTCGCGCAGGTTCGCCGAGCCTCTTAAGGGCGTTCGCAACGACGAACTGAACATCTGGACCTCGCTATTCGGCTTGCCAACGTTGCTGGCAAGATAAAGATAAACAAGTGCATCTTCCCAAATCGCACAATCAACACGGATCGAACAGCTAACTGAACGACGCCCGGCCAGTCAGTCGCGCATCATGTGATCACGGTCAATCAACGAGACCCTTCACAGAAGGCAGAGACAGAAACGGCAGGTACCCATTCTTGGATGGCTGATACATTAGCCCTACAAATCTAACGTAATCGATCTTCCCACGGGACGGCTGCAGCAAGCGAGACGGCAGCCTCTCTCTCGTTCGAGCTCCGTCAGCCCGATGTCCGACGAGGATTCGACATCACCGTCGATTAGTCGGACGCTACAACGCCCACAAACGCCCATTCTGCATTGATTGGGTACTAAAACCCCATTCGCCTCGAGCGTTTCAAGCAACGTATCGTCCGTAGATCCAGTCACCAGCCGGTTGCTATCCGCGAGGCTGAACGTGCAAAGTCGGTCGGAGTGGCGGGCCGCCCCCTTCTCCGGTCCAGCCTCATCAAAATCCGTACGATGCTGATCCAGAATCACAGCGTCCGGGAATGTGCCTAGGAGTTTTCGTTCCCAGTCCACGACGAAAGGACCGCTTCCGCTGATCACAATCGCCTCCGGGGCGGCAATGCTGTCGGCGAGCCCTGCAGGATCTGGACGGCCAGACATCAAATAAGAGATTCCCGTGCGAACCCGCTCTTGCGTGACGAACGTCGCGACGGTCAACCACTTATGCCGTGCCTGTAACGCCAACAATTCCGTAAAATAAATCAAGTCATCTAACTGTGGAACACAAACAATTAGGTGTACGTCAGGCACACCTGCCCCCTGCTCCGCCGGTGCTGCCAGGCCCCGGGCGAGTCCGAGCGGCAATGTGAGACCCACCCCCCCGGACACCATCAAGACGGTACGATAACGCAACAATGACTTCCCGGTCAGTGCCCCCGACACCCTGTCAACGATCAACATCGAGTTGGGTGTCAATGATTGATGGATTGACGCCGATACGCCGCGGCCGGGCTGACGCTTAACCGCTATTTCAATCAGACCTTTCTCCGGTCTGCCGGCAATAGAGTAGTTCCTGAGTTGTACTTTGTTGTTACCGTCCGGGTAGTTCAGCAGGAGGTGTTTTCCATAGTCGCATTCGTCGTAGCGCTCGCAATCCAGCAGACGTAGCCAGTAGGCGTTTACTGTCTTCGACATGCGAACGACGTTTTCACATCTGAAATGAAGGGGTCCGTTCATTTGCTTTTCTAATGAATTATCGCTAGCGGCAAACTATGCTGGCAAACGCCTAGCCAGACCAGTCGGTCTGCACTGGCAGACCAAGCTTGTCAAGCAGCGTCATGACCGACTGTTGATACACCTTTACTTGACCGGTTTTTTGCACGTCCCGGACAATTTCCTCGCGGTGAGGAAAGGCTATTTGCGTAAACACAGCCGACCACGCCCCAATCTCGTTATCAGCAAACATTTCGACAGTGCGCGGAATGACGCCAGCGAAGTACGAACGCTCGGATGGAGTAAGCGAGCCAACGATATGCTCGGCCGCCACACTGAACACGCTCGAGTGACCCCACTCATCGATCGAATGTGAGTGCGTTACCTCTCGGCAAAGCGGCTGGATAAACGCATCGCCTGAAAGTGTCTTCAGATAGTCAGTGATGAGCGTCTCGCTCGCACATGCGATTGCAAACCTTGTGAGACGACGCTCAGATTCCGAGCTGCACTTCTCGATCAACCGCGTGCGCCATGTAACGAGATTAAAGTTGACATAGTCGATCGGCTTGAGACCTCGGTGTGTATAAATGTAGTTGCAGGCGCTGACCGACATTTTGGTATGCAAGGCTTCATCGAGTAATGCCTCTGTCATCACTTGCTGCAACTCATAGCGCGCGCCTGCACTCCCGACCGGGGACTTAATCAAGTCCTCGCACGCCGGCGTAACGATGTCACACTCAATGTAGACTGTCTTGAGGTTATAAATCGCCCAGGCATACGACAAAACCATGCTCTTCAGGTCCGGCTCGGCGTCGACCCACCGTGGGTGTGAGCTGAAAGGAAGAAGCGATTCGGCGAAATCTGGTTTCTCAGGGTGAAAGGCGATGGAGCTGTGGTCTATCGGCCCCTTGTTGACCATGGCTCGATCCCGCCATAGCAAGGAAAGCTTCCTCAGTGTCTCTTTTACGTGACTTGATTCAACGATGTCATCGGTATGCATGTGGTTGCTCTGCGAGAGGGGTGTTTTCCTGCCGGCAGCGATTGCGCCGGCTAGTGTGTGAGCTTGCGAAAGAGTAAGCAATAGGCAGCGGGCGGCACTCCGGTGACGCCAAAAATAGTTTATTTCGAGTCCTGACGGAGCGCGAACGCCCTGCTTCTATATCACGCCTTAGAGGCAGTGGTTCTCGTGGCTTGAGAGAGATCTGACGGGTTACGCCGCCTGTAGATTCCGATTGCAAGGCCAGCGATAATCACCACGATCGACACCAGTTCAGCTGGATGTACCGTCTCCCCAACAAGGAGAATTGAAGTAGCGATTCCAAACACCGGAATCATGAGCGAAAGGGGAGCAACGGTCGAAACCGGATATAGCTTCATTAGTGAGTTCCAGCCCCAATAAGAAAAGTGCGTCGCGAGGTATACCTGAAACAGCAGCGAAAAAGTCGCGATCGCGTCCATGTTTTGCCAGCTCATCAGGAAAGGACGCGATCCACCCATAAACCAGGCTCCGAACAGCAGTGGAATTGGCGGAAAGAGGCTTGCCCAAACCATAAACGAGAAAACCTCTCTAACCCGTGACTTCTTGATCACCACATTTCCCACGCTCCACGCTATTGCGCTCAGGACTATCAGCGCGATACCGAGCACTTGGCGAGTACCACTCTGGGCTACGAAGATCCCGCACAAGCCCAGGAGAACCACTACCGCACCGATCCATTGCGCTGGGCGCAACGTCTCGCGGAACAGCAGTGCGCCCCAGAACATCGTAAAGAACGCGCTGAGTTGAATAATCAACGACGCGATTCCCGGAGCAACGCCCGCTGCAATACCGTAATTTATCGCCCCCCACATGCCGACGCCAAAGATCAGGCCATATGCAGCAACATAACCAAAATGGACAGATGGCCGGCGAACAAAAAACACCAGCGGAAGAGCTGCCAACGTGAAGCGGATGCCGGTTAGCACAAACGGATCGATTGAGTTAAGACCGAGCTTGGTGATTGGGAAGTTTATTCCCCAAACGAAAGTGACCAGTAACGCAAGGGCGAGATGCTTCTTATCCATCGTTTTTCCTATGGAATCCATTCAGCGGCGTCACACTCTGTCGCCGCGAAAACGCTCCGTATGACCTGCCCCGCGTCAATGCGGCACGGCGGGGCCGGCAAGGTTGTACTACCGCAGCGAAAAGCGCTTTTGCACCAAACAAAGCCCCGTGATTTCCATCAGAACATGGTCAGCCGCGGCCCGTTGCCCCTCTGGTAGCTTCCGGGCTGTCCCTAGGAAGTCGCGCACACGAGACGGCTCAAAAAAAGGCAGCGACGTCAGCAACGGACTGCACAACGTGTCCGCTATCAGCTGAAACATTTTGGATTCTGGGTGCAGCGATGACGGTGGGGCGCGGAAGTATTGCTTCTTTCGATCGTAGATCTCTGCAGGCAGGTACGGACGCATAGCCTCGCGCAAAGCATATTTCTCAACGCTGCCTCGGATCTTCATCCACACGGGTAGAGTAGCGGCTACCTCGACAACGCGGTGATCCAGTAGCGGCGGGCGCCCCTCCAAGCTTCCAGCCATCTCCAAGCGGTCGCCCAATGTGGTGAGCACGAGGTTGGGCAAACTTGACTTCGCCACCGCGTAAAGAGACTTGTTAACGGGATCCCATTCGTCGAAAGCCGGAGCTCCGAGACGTTCATAGAATTGCCGATAGGGGGCTGCGCCGGCGAAACGCTCCCGATATCCGTCCCTAAACAGAGCTGTCAACGGCCGGAACAGCGCCGACTGTGTCTCCATCCAGGAGATGCCATGCCCAAGGTTGTCGGTAACCCACCGCACATCCTCGGTGGGCTTTTCCAGAAAGCGATCGCCCTGTGCGTTGATTCGTTCAGAGAGACGACGAATCGCTTCCATATCCTGGTGGTCGTTGTTGAACTGAATCATGTCGCGCCGATAATGGGGGTAGCCAGCAAACACCTCGTCGGCTCCTTCGCCGGTCACCACCGCACGCATGCCCTTGCTCTGAATAAACTTACAAAGCATGTACTTCGCGATACTATGAGCGTTCGAAAAGGGTATCTCCGTATGCCACAGCGCGTCCTCAAAATGGTCTGCCAGGTCGTCTGGTTTGATCGACAGCACGTGAAGCTCCGCGTTGTTGTGCTTCGCAGCGATTTCAGCGTAGCGTCGTTCGTCGTAACCTTCCGCGCCCTCAAACGACAGATGGAATGCGTGCAACGGTTTGCCTGCGAGCTCCGTTGCCAAACCTAGCATTGCGGAAGAATCGAGACCACCGCTGAGCGAAACACCGACCGGCACGTCAGCATGCAGCCGCAACTGGACTGCTTCCTTCACCGCATCGCGCACACGCTCGATCATTGATTCTTCAGTCTGCTCGTGATCGACGTCATTGGCAGCCGGAAACGGCCAGTCCCAGTACGTTTTTTCCTGCAGGCCGCCACCATCAGCGAGCAGGAACGTGCCGGGCCTAACGCTCCGAATGCCATTGAACAACGTTCCGTCTCGCAGAATGAAGCTGCGGTTCGCATACGATTCCAAATCCCACCTGGCCGGAAGTCCGGCCGCTACCAACGCCTTAACCTCCGAACCGAAATAGAAAGCTCCGTCGTGTTCAGCGTAATAAAGCGGCTTTACGCCGATTCGGTCCCGGACAGCGAACATCGTGTTGCGCAGGCGATCGTAGACCAGGATCGCGAATTCCCCTCGTAGTTGCTTAAGGCCCCGGACACCATGACGCCGATAAAGGTGCATCGCGATTTCGCTGTCGGATGAGGTTTTGAACCGGCACCCCTGCACCTCGAGTTCCCTCCGAATTCGGGCGTAGTCGTAGAACTCGCCGTTGACCATCATGACGAGGTCGCCTTCATCTGCAACGATCGGCTGTGTGCCATTGCTCAGACCAACCAGTCCTAGGCGAACGTAGCCGAAAGCAACTCGCCCCTCGGGATCCAGCCATGTGGACCGGCTGTCGGGGCCGCGATGATGGATCGTGGCCATGGCCGCATCGAGTTGCTTCGACTGAAAATCTCGCGGCTGTTTAGAGAAGATTGCGACATACCCGCACATTACAGTAATCCTAAATAAAAATTGTGCTTGACTGTGATTTACGATTGCGCAGATCAGACTGATACCGAGCCCCGATGCGGCCTAGGCTCCGTTGACTACTTCACCGCGCAACTCCCTCCCGTCCCTGAAAACCAGCTCTGGCATTCTGGGGGGGGCTAACGAGCGTGCGAATCCCCCGAGCGGAACATCGCTTTATTACTGCAACATTTCACTTCGCTACGGTCTTTTTCCGATGAAGGAACGCGTCCATTCGGGCTGCTGTTTCGGGGTGAGACTGAACGACCGACGCGATCAACGCTTCGGTGTACAAACCTTGGTCTGGGCTCTGCTCAACGATGCGAGGCAGCGCATGAATGATCGCGTGATTCGTCATGGGAAGGTTCGATGCGGCGATGGATGCCAATTCGACGGCCTTATCGATGTGCCCTCCCTTCGGCACGACATATTGCGCGACGCCCCGCATGAGGCTTTCTTGCGCTGCCAGCGGGCGTCCGGTAAGCATCATGTCCGTCATCAATGCGGTACCTGCTAGCCTTGGAAAACGAACAGATGCGCCGAGTCCGACGTACAATCCCCGCGCGCCCTCGGGCAGCGAGAAGTATGCCGTTTCGTCCACCACGCGAAGATGACAAGCGCTTGCCATCTCCAGGCCGGCCCCGATAGCCGCACCAGAGATCGCAGCAACAACCGGAACCTTGCCAAATTGGATGAGGTTGAATACCTCATGCCATTGCCTGAAGAAGTTAAAGCAATCAATGACGGATTGGCCTCCGACTTCCGTAAGATCGAGTCCAGAACAAAAATGCTCGCTGGTGCTGTAAAGCACGACTGCTCCGACGTCGTCTTGAATGTTAGAGAATACTTCTCGCAAGTCCCGCATCATTTCCGACGACATGGCATTGCGCTTTTCTGGTCTATCCAGGCCCACCAAAACAACATTTTCTTGCCGCGATAATTTAATGAGAGAGCCAAGCATTTTGTTACATCCACCTTTTGTTTTCGAGCCATGATACTAGCCTGCAATCGTCTTGGCCGAGTTGCAAAAACGGGCACTCTTATGTCAATATTGGGCCACTTCTAACAGAATGGCGGGGCTGTCTCAGTATGTTCTTCGAGGCAGACACCTGTAAGAGTCCTAACGGCTTGGCATCACTGATATGGTGTATATGTCCCCTGCACGGATACGGCTTGCAGCGCGCCTCCAGACTTCGTCCATAGTTATGCCAAAAAAGCAGATGAACGACCGGAATGCAGACATGGACGGGGAGTGCCTTGGTGTCGTCGTGACAACTAGGGAATTTAAGGCAGGTGAAATCTTTGCTCGGCATAGGCACGACGAGGGACAGTTTGCCTACGCCGTGACCGGTGGAGTTTCGATGTTCACGGACAAGGGAAATTGGATCGTGCCCGCGCAGCGAGCGATCTGGGTACCTGCCAACGTCGGTCACGAAATGCACATGCATGGCGCCGTGACAATGCTTAATACTTTCATTCAGCAAAGATCGGCCATACGCGCAGCGTTGCCTCCGTACTGTCAGGTTTATGGTGTCTCAGCCTTACTTCGGCACCTATTCGATGCGATGCTGACACTGCCAAGCGGCGCTGGGGCGCGACGCTCACGCCTTGAATCAACGCTTCTGGACGAATTGAGCCGTATGCCAAAGCTTCCATTGAGTGTG
>Ga0268256_1001840_pt1 | contig 11849 bp, 7 predicted proteins | sample AgamicAtAmrz_FD_200247 | JGI IMG/M metagenome (GOLD analysis project Ga0268256, IMG submission 200247) | Agave microbial communities from Guanajuato, Mexico - At.Am.rz (v2) (version 3) | ecosystem: Host-associated > Plants > Roots > Rhizosphere | place: Guanajato, Mexico | collected 2012-06-07
ATATTTCCACGCTGGCGGATGGCGTGTCGGTGGAGCGACACGGCAACCTGATGGTGCTGCGCACGCCAATCATCTCTGAACGCTATTCGGTGGACGAACTGCCGGGTGAAGACGCCAAGCCGGCAGGGAATCCGCTGGGTTATGTGGCGATTGAGCTGGATCTGCAGTCGGTGCGGCTGGAGCAGTACAAAGAGGTGTTTGTCGCCACTCTGCTGCTGCTGTTTTGCCTGTGTATCGCCATGTTGTTTGCCTATCGACTGATGCGCGACGTCACCGGCCCGATTCGCAACATGGTTACCACCGTGGACCGCATCCGGCGCGGCCAGCTCGACAGCCGCGTGGATGGCTACATGCTGGGCGAGCTGAGCATCCTGAAAAACGGCATCAACGCCATGGCGATGTCGCTCACTGCCTACCATGAAGAGATGCAGCAGAACATCGACCAGGCAACCTACGATCTGCGCGAAACGCTGGAGCAGCTGGAGATTCAGAACGTCGAGCTGGACCTGGCGAAAAAGCGCGCCCAGGAAGCGGCACGCATCAAGTCGGAGTTTCTCGCCAATATGTCGCACGAGCTGCGCACGCCGCTCAATGGCGTGATTGGCTTTACCCGCCAGATGCTGAAAACCGGGCTGAGCACCAACCAGCGTGATTACATGAGCACCATTGAGCGCTCGGCCAATAACCTGCTGAGCATCATTAACGACGTGCTCGATTTCTCCAAACTGGAAGCTGGTAAGCTGGTGCTGGAGTCGATCCCGTTCCCGCTGCGCGCCACGCTGGATGAAACGCTGGTGCTGCTGGCGCCGTCCGCGCATGAGAAAGGCCTCGAGATCACCGTGTGCCTGGAGAAACAGGTGCCGGATAATGTGATTGGCGATCCGCTGCGTCTGCAGCAAATTCTGATCAACCTGATTGGCAACGCCATCAAATTCACCGAGCGCGGCCACATTGATCTGCGCGTCGAGCTGCGTCATCTCAGCATCACGCGGGCGGAACTGGAGATTCAGGTGCACGATACCGGCATCGGTATCTCTGAGCAGCAGCAGTCGCAGCTGTTCCAGGCATTTCGTCAGGCGGACGCCAGTATTTCGCGCCGTCACGGCGGTACCGGTCTTGGCCTGGTGATTACGCAGAAACTGGTGCACGAAATGGGCGGTGAGATCGCCTTCCACAGCCGGCAGAATCAGGGCTCCACCTTCTGGGTACAGGTACATCTGGATCTCAATCCTAACGCACCGGCGATTCCACGCATGCTGGACGATCTGCACGCCACGCCGCTGGCTTATATCGAACCCCATCCGGCGGTGGCGAAAGCGGTTCAGGAGATGCTGAGCATTACGCCTCTGCAGGTGCAGCACTTTGCCAGCCTTGACGATCTGCCCGACGCCCATTTCCCGCTGCTGCTGATGGGGCTGCCGGTCAGCGATCCGCATCCGGCTACGCTGTCCGATGCGCTGATTGCCCGCCTGCGCGCACACGCCGACTCGGTGCTGCTGGCGCTGCCGAGCGAAATGATGCTGTTCGCCGATGATTTGCGCGCGCGCGGTATCGCCGGCTGCATTGCCAAACCGGTGTCGCTGACGCGATTGCTGCCGATGCTGCTCGATCTCAACATGCGTCATAGCGACGCCGCCCCGCGCGGCGTAAGACAGCCGCTGACGGTGATGGCGGTGGATGATAATCCGGCCAACCTGAAGCTGATCGGCGCATTGCTGGAGGAGCAGGTCCAGAACATCATTCTGTGCGACAACGCCAGTCAGGCGATTCACCAGGCGCGGCAGCAGCGGCTGGACGTGATTCTGATGGATATTCAGATGCCGGACATCGACGGCATCCGCGCCAGCGAGATCATCCGCAGCCTGCCACAGCACGCCAGCACGCCGATTGTCGCGGTCACGGCGCATGCGCTGGATGGCGAACGCGAGCAGCTGATCGCCGCCGGCATGAATGACTATCTCGCCAAGCCGATTGATGAGGACAAGCTGAAGCAGCTGCTGCAGCGCTATGCGCCGGGCAGCGTGGCGAGCGCGGTGCGACAACCGGCGATCGCACCCTCACTTGACTGGGCGCTGGCATTGCGTCAGGCGGCGAATAAAGCCGAGCTGGCGCGCGATCTGCTGCAGATGCTGCTGGATTTTCTGCCGGAAGTGGAGCAGCGCGTGGCGCAGTGTATTACGCAGAATGACGTCGATGGGCTGCGCGAGATTATCCACAAGCTGCACGGCAGCGCCAGCTACAGCGGCGTGCCACGGCTGAAACAGCTGTGTCAGCAGCTGGAGAAGAGTCTGCATCAGGAGAGCGATATCGCAGCGCTGGAACCAGAGCTGCTGGAGCTGAGCGACGAGATGGCGAATGTGGCGCGCGAAGCGCGTCAGGTGCTGGGCGTGGTGTAGTGAGGGTTATGGGTTGTGTGCTGGGCCCTCACCCTAACCCTCTCCCGGCGGGAGAGGGAACCGTCCGGTGCGATCCAGAGGAACAGCGCGAAATCCAAATCCGTGCACCATCAGCCCCCTCTCCCGCCTGCGGGAGAGGGCTGGGGTGAGGGCTGGGGTGAGGGAAAAACCGCACCGCCTCCCCTTACAACCCCTGCCCCACCTTAATCGTGGCAGCAACATTCCTTGCCGTCAGGCGGACATTCTGCGCGGCATTGGCCAGCGCCTCTTCCAGCGAACAGATACCCGACAGCACGCTGTACACCGCGTCGATCCCGTGCTGATGCACCACACCGACATCCGCCGTCAGGCTGCCGGCAATACCGATCACCGGCTTATTGAACTGCTTCGCCACCTGCGCCACGCCAACCGGCACTTTGCCGTTGACTGACTGACTGTCGATGCGCCCTTCACCGGTAATCACCAGATCGGCATCCTGCACCTGCTGCGCCAGTCCCAGCGCTTCGGTGACAATCTCAATGCCGCGCCGCAGTTCCGCGTGGCAAAACGCATGCAGCGCCGCGCCCATGCCGCCGGCTGCGCCACCGCCGGCGATGTGCAGCACATCAATATCCAGGTCGCGCTGAATAATCGCGGCGTAATGGCCGAGCGCGGCATCCAGCTGCTGCACCAGCTGCGGCGTGGCCCCCTTCTGCGGGCCAAAAATCGCCGACGCCCCCTCTTCGCCAATCAGCGGATTGGTCACGTCGCACGCCACTTCAATGCGGCACTGCAGCAGGCGCGGATCCAGATCGGCGATCTCAATCTTCGCCAGCTGCGGCAGTGCCCCGCCGCCGTAGCCAATCCCGCTGCCGTCGCTGTCCAGCAGCCGGGCACCGAGCGCCTGTACCATGCCGGCGCCGCCGTCGTTGGTGGCGCTGCCGCCGATGCCGATGATGATGTGATCGACGCCGCGATCCAGCGCATTTTTGATCAGTTCACCGGTACCGTAGGAAGTGGTGATCAGCGGATCGCGCTGTGCCGCAGGCACCAGCTCCAGCCCGCTGGCCGCCGCCATCTCAATAAAGGCGGTACGCGCATCACCGGATAATCCGTAAAACGCGTCGACCGGCTCGCCGAGCGGCCCGGTCACCGTCAGTCTGACGATGTTGCCCTGGGTTGCCGCCACCATTGCTTCAACCGTGCCTTCTCCGCCGTCGGCGACCGGTATTTTGACATAGTCAGCGGCGGGGAAAATTTCGCGAAATCCCGCTTCTATCGCGGTAGCCACTTCCAGGGCGGACAAACTCTCTTTGTATGAATCCGGTGCGATGACAATTTTCATAGGCAATCCGAGCGCGGTAGGTGACGGAAATCCGTCTGGCTAAGGCAGTACAGCGTCCGGCATCCGCAGACACCGGACGCGGGCACTACCGGGTGATCTCAACTTTGGCTAATTTTTCATAATAGCAAGCCAGCGCGCTATGATCGGACGTACCCTGCCCGTCGACTTTTAGCGCCTGCATCATCTCCATCACCGCTGCGGTCAGCGGCAGATGTGCGCCAATGCCGTGTGAGGTATCAAGCGCATTGGCTAAATCCTTGATATGCAAATCGATACGGAAGCCAGGCTTAAAGTTGCGATCCAGCACCATGGGCGCTTTGGCATCCAGCACGGTGCTGCCCGCCAGACCGCCGCGAATCGCCTGGTAAACCAGTTCCGGATTGACGCCGGCTTTGGTGGCCAGCGACAGCGCTTCTGACATCGCGGCAATGTTGAGCGCCACAATCACCTGGTTGGCCAGTTTAGTGACGTTGCCCGCGCCGATATCGCCGGTGTGCACCACCGAACCGGCCATCGCCTTAAGAACATCGTAGCACTGATCAAACAGCGCTTTATCGCCGCCGACCATCACCGACAGCGTGCCTTCAATCGCTTTTGGCTCACCGCCGCTCACCGGCGCATCCAGCATTCTGATGCCTTTTTCTGCCAGCGCATCATGCACTTCGCGGCTGGCCAGCGGCGCGATGGAGCTCATGTCGATCACCACCACCCCCGGCTTCGCCCCTTCGATGATGCCGTTCTCGCCCAGACACACCTCTTTCACCTGCGGTGAGTTCGGCACCATGGTGATCACCACGTCAACCTGCGCGGCCAGCTCTTTCGGCGTTTTCGCCACGGTGGCACCCAGCTCCACCAGTTCGGCTTCGTTGCTGGCGTTGTGGTCGCGCACCACCAGGGTGTAACCGGCTTTCACCAGGTTTTTACTCATCGGTTTGCCCATGATGCCGAGGCCGATAAATCCAATTTTCATTGCCTTTCCCCTTCGTCAGTTACTGCTTAAATTTGTCGCACAGCGCCTGCGTGGCGTGGCGGAAAACACCGAGGTCGCTGCCGACGGCAACAAAGCTGGCACCCCATTCGAGATAACGGCGTGCGTCAGCCTCCACCGGCGCCAGAATCCCGCTCGGCTTACCGGCGGCTTTGGCGCGCTCAAGGATGTAACGGATCACTTTCAGCACTTCCGGATGCGCCGGCTGGCCGAGATAGCCCAGCGCCGCTGACAGATCGCCCGGGCCGACAAAGATGCCGTCTACACCGTCAACCGCCGCAATGGCGTCAATGTTGTCCACCGCCTGCTGGGTTTCGATTTGCACCAGCACGGTGATGTTGTCATTGATGGTGGCGTTGTAGTCCGCCAGCGTGCCGTACATGTTGCTGCGATGCGAAACTGACACGCCGCGTATACCGGCTGGCGGATAGCGGGTCGATGCCACCGCGCGCGCCGCCTCTTCTGCGGTTTCCACAAACGGAATCAGGAAGTTATAGAAGCCAATATCCAGCAGACGCTTGATGATGATCGGCTCATTGCACGGCGGTCGCACCACCGGCGCGCTCGGGCTGCCTTTCAGCGCCATCAGCTGCGGAATAAAGGTGGTGATGTCGTTCGGCGCGTGTTCGCCGTCCAGCACCAGCCAGTCAAAGCCCGCCAGCCCCAGCACTTCCGTGGTGAGAGGATTGGCAAGGGCGCACCAGCTGCCAATCAGGGTTTCCCCTGCCAGCAAACGACGACGAAAAGGGTTGGGCCAGGCATTGCTCATGATCTCTACTCCTGTTATTTAGCACCGCCGCCCGCGGGCGCGCGGAATAAAATCAGCGCACCAGGCACGGACGCTTGTTATCAAATGTCCAGTTCGGCACGAGGAACTGCATCGCCTGCGCATCGTCGCGCGCGCCCAGTCCATGCTGCTGATACAGCGCTTGGGCCTGCATCACCTGATCCATGTCCAGTTCGACACCGAGGCCCGGCTTCTGCGGCACCTGCACCATGCCGCCCTTGATCTGCAACGGCTCTTTGGTCAGGCGCTGGTTGCCCTCCTGCCAGATCCAGTGGGTGTCGATGGCGGTAATGGCGCCCGGTGCGGCGGCGGCCACATGGGTGAACATCGCCAGCGAAACATCGAAATGGTTGTTGGAGTGCGAACCCCAGGTCAGGCCGAAGTCATGACACATCTGCGCCACGCGCACCGAGCCCTGCATGGTCCAGAAGTGCGGATCGGCCAGCGGAATATCGACCGACTGCAGCGACAGCGTGTGGCCCATCTGGCGCCAGTCGGTGGCGATCATATTGGTGGCGGTAGGCAGACCGGTGGCGCGCCGGAACTCGGCCATCACTTCACGTCCGGAGTAACCCTGTTCAGCGCCGCACGGATCTTCTGCATAAGCCAGCACGCCTTTCAGCTGTTTACCGAGCAGGATGGCCTCATTCAGCGACCAGGCCCCGTTGGGATCGAGCGTCACGCGCGCCTGCGGGAAACGCTTCGCCAGTGCGGTTACTGCTTTGGCCTCTTCACCGCCGCGCAGTACGCCGCCTTTCAGTTTGAAATCGTTAAAGCCATATTTTTCGTAGGCGGCTTCTGCCAGGCGCACCACCGCGTCCGGCGTAAGCGCTTCCTCATGCCGCAGGCGATACCAGTCGCACGGATCATCTGTCTGGCTCTGATACGGCAGTGACGTTTTGCGGCGATCGCCGACGTAAAACAGGTAGCCGAGCATCTCGACGCGGTCACGCTGCTGTCCTTCGCCCAGCAGCGACGCCACGTTGACGCCCAGATGCTGGCCGAGCAGATCCAGCAGCGCCGCTTCGATGCCGGTCACCACGTGAATGGTGGTGCGCAGGTCAAAGGTCTGATTGCCGCGCCCGCTGGCATCGCGATCGGCAAAGGTAGTGCGCACCAGGGTGAGGATATTTTTGTACTCGCCGACGGTTTTTCCGGTTACCAGCGCTGCCGCGTCTTCCAGCGTCTGACGAATTTTCTCACCGCCGGGGATCTCGCCCACGCCCGTGTGGCCGGCGTTATCTTTCACAATCACGATATTGCGGGTAAAAAACGGCGCGTGGGCACCGCTCAGATTCAGCAGCATGCTGTCGTAACCGGCCACCGGAATGACCTGCATTGCTGTAATTTTCGGGGTGTGACTCATTTCCTGCTCCTTATGCATGGCGGCGTCCAAAAGCCGGACGCTTGCGGTCGAACGACCATCCGGGAACCAGATATTGCATTGCCGTGGCGTCATTACGGGCGCCTGCCGGCAGCGATTGATACAGGGCGTTAGCCTGGCGCAAGCGATCCCAGTCCAGCTCAACACCGAGGCCGGGCTTGTCCGGCACGGCAATTTTGCCGTTGCGGATCTGCAGCGGCTCTTTGGTCAGGCGCTGGTCGCCCTCCTGCCAAATCCAGTGGGTATCGATGGCGGTCGGTTTACCCGGTGCCGCCGCGCCGACGTGGGTAAACATCGCCAGCGAAATGTCGAAGTGATTATTGGAGTGGCAGCCCCAGGTCAGCCCCCACTCATCACACAGCTGCGCCACGCGTACCGCGCCGCTCAGCGTCCAGAAGTGCGGGTCGGCCAGCGGAATATCGACCGCGTTGAGCATCACCGCGTGGTTCATCTCACGCCAGTTGGTGGCGATCATATTGGTGGCGACCGGCAGACCGGTGGCGCGGCGAAACTCGGCCATGACTTCGCGCCCGGAATATCCCTGCTCGGCACCGCACGGATCTTCGGCATAGGTCAGCACCTCGTGCAGGCCTTTGCACAGCGCGATGGCTTCATCCAGATGCCAGGCGCCGTTGGGATCGACGGTGATGCGCGCGTCCGGGAAACGCTGCTTCAGCGCCACCGCCGAGGCAATCTCCTGCTCGCCCGGCAGCACGCCGCCTTTCAGTTTGAAATCTTTGAAGCCGTACCTGTCCTGCGCCGCTTCGGCTAAGCGCACCACCGCGTCCGGCGTCAGCGCCTCCTGATGGCGCAGGTGATACCAGTCGTGACCGGCCGCGTCGCCGCTCTGATACGGCAAATCAGTTTTACGCCGATCGCCAATGTAAAACAGGTAGCCCAGCACCGTGACCTCATCGCGCTGCTGACCCGGCCCCAGCAACTCGGCAACTGGCACGCCGAGGCACTGGCCGAGCAGGTCGAGCAGCGCCGCTTCCAGCGCCGCCACCGCATTGACCCGCAGCTCAAACGTCCAGGCACCGTTGCCGAAGGTATCGAAATCCGCCGACTGGTTACCTTTGTGCACCTGCTGCACCAGCCGGTTCATGCGCGCCACCTGCTGCCCTTTCACCTGCGGTATTGCCGCGACCAGCGTCTGATAAATGGTTTCACCGCCCGGCGCTTCGCCGACGCCGGTGTGGCCGGCGCTGTCGGTCAGCACCACGATATTGCGGGTGAAGCAGGCGCTGTGCGCACCGCCGATGTTGAGCAGCATGCTGTCGTAACCCGCCACCGGGATCACCTGCATGTCGGTAATCACCGGGGAACTTTGCGTATTCATATTCGGTTCCTTATGACCGGGGTTTGAGTTCGACACGTTTGATATCGCCGGTTATCACCAGGAAGCTGAACGCCGCCACAAACGCATGGATGCCGACATAAATCAGCGCCCCTTCAAACGAACCGCTGGTGGCGATGATGTAACCAATGGCAATCGGCGTGACGATGCCAGAGAAGTTACCGAACATATTGAACAGACCGCCGCTCAGGCCGCTGATCTCTTTGGGTGCGGTATCGGCCATCACCGCCCAGCCCAGCGCACCAATGCCTTTACCAAAGAACGCCAGCGCCATAAACAGCACCACCACCCATTCGGTTTCGGTGTAGTTACACATCACCATGCTGATGGAGAGCAGCATACCGATGACAATCGGGGTTTTACGCGCGATGTTCAGCGAGCCGGTTTTACGCATCAGATAATCTGAAATCACGCCGCCCAGCACGCCGCCGAGGAAGCCGCAGATGGCGGGAATCGAGGCGATCATGCCGGCTTTAAGAATCGACATGCCGCGCGCCTGCACCAGATACACCGGGAACCAGGTAATAAAGAAGTAGGTCAGGGCATTAACGCAGTACTGACCGAGATAGATCCCCCACATCATGCGGGTGGAGAGCAGTTGCTTAATTTGAAACCATTTCTCATCCCAGCTCACTTTACGCTCGGCTTTCTTCGCATCCATGTTGATCAGCGCACCGCCCTGCTCCATGTACTCCAGCTCGGCTTTGTTCACGCCAGGGTGATCGTTCGGGTCATGAATTACTTTCAGCCAGATAAAGCTGAGAATGATGCCCAGCCCGCCCATGAACCAGAACACGTGCGCCCAGCCCACCTCGGCCACCAGCCAGCCCATGATCGGTGCGAAAATCACCGTGGCGAAGTACTGGGCGGAGTTAAAGATGGCGACGGCGGTACCGCGCTCCTGCGCCGGGAACCAGGCAGCAACAATACGGCTGTTACCCGGGAAAGACGGCGCTTCCGCCAGCCCCACCATGAAGCGCAGCAGGAACAGTGACACCACAATGCCGAAGCCGCTAAAGATGTCGACGAAGCCCTGCAACAGGGTAAACAGCGACCACAGGAAGATGCTCCAGAAATAGACGCGTTTGGAGCCGAAGCGGTCCAGCAGCCAGCCGCCAGGAATCTGACCGATAACGTACGCCCACGAGAAGGCGGAGAAGATGTAGCCGAGGCCGACGGAATCGAGACCGATCTCCTTCGACATCGCCGAACCGGCAATCGAAATGGTGGCCCGGTCACCGTAGTTGAACGAGGTGACGATAAATAACATCACCACAATCCAGTAACGGGCGTTGGTGCGCTTCTGCACCGCTGCCGCTGTCTGGCTGTAACTATTCATGATGCACTCCTGAAATATAGCGAACGCTACATTCACTCTGACTGCATACACATCGCGTTGGGTATCAGAATGATGTTGGGTTAAACACGGCGATTGTTGTTATGGCAAAACGATGATGCGTCGTGACGAATAACCAAACGTTGAAGAACGGCAATCAGTATAGGAACAGCATCGCCGCGAAACACTGGAGGAACGCCCGAGGATAATCCCCAATCCGGCACGATTTTGTGGCATTTGCCCATAACGCTGCGGCGTGGCTCACGGAACCCGCCATCCAGCCGCCAGATTGCTGTAAAAGTGAACAGCAAGCGTACGCTTTGTGAGGCTCTTCACTTGCGTTTGGTAAAACGAACCAAACTGCGCGCCGATCGCGGCACAAAGCCAGTCAGTTGCACAATGCGCGGGTGAATACCCCTGCTTATACTGAGGCTGGCAAATAACGATGATGTGACGGACGTGATTTCAACCGCACCGCTATGACCGGTGCGACGAACCGGAAGGTGAGCAATGAACCGACCTCTGACAGACAAACCGCGCTACATTAAAGTGCACGACGCCGATAACGTGGCGATAGTGGTCAACGATCAGGGATTGCCCGCAGGCAGCCGCTTTGATGACGGTCTGCAGCTGACTGAGCATGTGCCGCAGGGGCACAAAGTGGCGCTGAGCGATATCGCCCTGCACGGTGCCATCGTACGTTACGGTGAAGTGATTGGCACGGCGCTGCGCCCGATTGCGCGTGGCAGCTGGATTGAGGAGTCGCTGGTGGCGCTGCCCGCCGCCCCACCGCTGGCCAGCCTGCCGCTGGCAACCAACGTGCCGCCCCCCCTGCCGCCGCTGGAAGGATACACCTTTGAAGGCTATCGCAACGCCGACGGCAGCGTCGGCACGCGCAATCTGCTCGGCATCACCACCAGCGTGCACTGCGTGGCGGGCGTGGTGGATTACGTGGTGCAGCTGATTGAGCGCGATCTGCTGCCGCGCTACAGCAACGTCGATGGGGTAGTGGCGCTCAACCATTTATATGGCTGCGGCGTGGCGATCAACGCACCGGCGGCGGTGGTGCCGATTCGCACCATTCACAACCTTGCGCTGAATCCTAATTTTGGCGGCGAAGTGATGGTGGTCAGCCTCGGCTGCGAAAAATTACAGCCGGAGCGCCTGCTGACCGGTACACCGGACGTACAGGCCATTTCGCTGGATGAGCGCGATATCGTGCGCCTGCAGGATGAGCGTCACGTGGGCTTTGGCGCGATGGTCGATGAAATTCTGCAGGTGGCCGAGCGCCATCTGAAAAAACTCAACCAGCGTCAGCGCGAAACCTGCCCGGCGTCAGCGCTGGTGGTCGGCACCCAGTGCGGCGGCAGCGATGCGTTTTCCGGCGTGACGGCCAATCCGGCGGTTGGCTTTGCCTCGGATCTGCTGGTGCGCTGCGGTGCGACGGTGATGTTCTCGGAAGTGACCGAGGTACGCGATGCGATCCATCTGCTGACGCCGCGTGTGGTAAACGAAGCGGTGGGCAAACGGCTGCTGGAGGAGATGGCGTGGTACGACGATTATCTGAGCCAGGGGCAAACCGACCGCAGCGCGAATCCGTCGCCGGGCAATAAAAAAGGTGGCCTGGCCAATGTGGTAGAAAAAGCGCTGGGCTCAATTGCCAAATCCGGCCGCAGCCCGATAGTCGAAGTGCTGTCACCCGGACAGCGCCCGACGCAGCGCGGGTTGATTTACGCCGCCACGCCGGCCAGCGATTTTGTCTGTGGCACCCAGCAGATGGCTTCCGGCATTACGCTACAGGTGTTCACCACCGGACGCGGCACGCCTTACGGTCTGGCGGCGATTCCGGTGATTAAAATGGCGACGCGCAGCGCGCTGGCGAACCGCTGGCATGACCTGATGGACATCAATGCCGGCACCATCGCGACGGGCGAAGAGAGTATTGAACAGGTCGGCTGGCGGCTGTTTGAGCTGATTCTGGATATCGCCAGCGGACGTAAACAGACGTGGTCAGATCGCTGGGGAATCCGTAATCAGCTGGCGGTATTCAATCCGGCACCGGTGACGTGAGGTGTGCACACCTGGCGGAAGAGGAAGCGGTTCGGGTGAACCCTTAAGGTTAATCCCTGCAGCCCCCGCGCGCGCAGGCTGTTCCCTCTCCCGCCTGCGGGAGAGGGTTAGGGTGAGGGCCTGATTTACAACAACTTACCCCAGCTCTCCACCCACGGCGTGGTCACTGACTCGGGCTCCGGATTTTCCGTCGCATCCACCAGCAGC
>Ga0268256_1001842_pt1 | contig 11825 bp, 9 predicted proteins | sample AgamicAtAmrz_FD_200247 | JGI IMG/M metagenome (GOLD analysis project Ga0268256, IMG submission 200247) | Agave microbial communities from Guanajuato, Mexico - At.Am.rz (v2) (version 3) | ecosystem: Host-associated > Plants > Roots > Rhizosphere | place: Guanajato, Mexico | collected 2012-06-07
CTGGCTAGAAAGCTCGCCAGAGTCGCATTCGCCTTGATGAAAACTCAAGGCGAGTACGTCAGCAGAAGGGCATAAACACATTGCCCTAAACCATAGAATCTCCTACGAAAGTCTGCTCCAAAAGGAATCTACAATGTTGAAGCTCTACGGTTACTGGCGCTCCAGCGCCGCCTACCGGGTGCGTATCGCCCTCAACCTCAAGGGCCTGGCTTACCAGCAGGTGCCGGTGCACCTGGTGCGTGACGGTGGCGAGCAGCATGACGAAGCCTATCAGGCCCTGAATCCCCAGGGCCTGGTACCGCTTTTGGTGGACGAGGAGAACGGCGGTGCGCGCATCGCTCAGTCCCTGGCGATCATCGAGTACCTGGAGGAAATCTTCCCGGTGCTGGCCATCCTGCCGGCCGACCCCGTCGAGCGGGCCCAGGCTCGCGCCCTGGCGCTGCACCTCGCCTGCGATGTGCATCCGCTGAACAACCTGCGGGTGCTGCAGTACCTCAGCCGTGAACTGGGCGTTAACGATGCCGCGAAGAATGCCTGGTACCGGCACTGGGTGGCTGCAGGCCTGGCAGCGGTGGAGCAGGGGCTGGCGGCGTATGGCGATAGATTTTCCCTGGGCACGCGGCCCGGCTATCTGGAAGCCTGTTTGATCCCACAGGTGTACAATGCGCGCCGTTTCGACTGTGACCTCGATGCGTATCCACGCATCCTCGCGCTGAGCGCACGTTGTGAGGCCCTTGATGCATTCCGGCACGCCGCGCCGGATGCCCAGCCCGACGCGCAGTAACCGCAAGCACCCAAGCCATTCCGCAAGGCCACGAGCCGGGCGGGTTCGATCCCGTCACGGTCGATCACCCACAGGTGACAGATGCCAAGCGAAATGCTCCAGACCGGCCCGCTCAAGCGCGGCCTGAAGAACCGCCACATTCAGTTGATCGCCCTGGGCGGTGCCATCGGTACCGGCCTGTTCCTGGGTTCTGCCGGCGTCATGGCCTCGGCCGGGCCGTCGATGATCCTGGGTTACGCGATCGGCGGGTTCATCGCCTTTCTGATCATGCGCCAGCTTGGCGAAATGATCGTCGAGGAGCCGGTGGCCGGCTCGTTCAGCCACTTCGCCCATAGCTACTGGGGGCCGTTCGCCGGCTTCCTGTCCGGCTGGAACTACTGGGTGCTCTACGTACTGGTGGGCATGGCCGAGCTGACGGCGGTGGGCAAGTACGTGCAGTATTGGTGGCCGGAGATCCCCACCTGGGCGACCGCGGCGGCGTTCTTCGTGCTGATCAATGCCATCAACCTGACCAACGTGCGGGTGTTCGGCGAGGCCGAGTTCTGGTTCTCGATCATCAAGGTGGTGGCGATCATGGGCATGATCCTGCTCGGCTGCTACCTGCTGTTCAGCGGCGCGGGCGGCGAGCAGGCGTCGGTCAGCAACCTGTGGAGCCACGGCGGCTTCTTCCCCAACGGGGTGTCCGGGCTGGTGATGATGATGGCCATCATCATGTTCTCCTTTGGCGGCCTGGAACTGGTGGGCATCACCGCGGCCGAGGCCGACCAGCCGAAAACCGTGATTCCCAAGGCCATCAACCAGGTGGTCTATCGCATCCTGATCTTCTATATCGGTGCGCTGACCGTGCTGCTCTCGCTGCACCCCTGGGACGACCTGGTGGCGACCCTGACCGCCGGCGGCGACTCCTACGGCAGCAGCCCCTTCGTGCAGATCTTCTCGCTGATCGGCAGCGACACCGCCGCGCACCTGCTCAACTTCGTGGTGCTCACCGCTGCATTGTCGGTCTACAACAGCGGCGTGTACTGCAACAGCCGCATGCTCTATGGCCTGGCCGAGCAGGGCAACGCCCCGAAGGCGCTGCTCAAGGTCGACAAGCGCGGCGTGCCGGTACTGGCGATCTTCTTCTCGGCGCTGTTCACCCTGATCTGCGTGGTGATCAACTACCTGGTGCCCAAGAGCGCGCTGGAGCTATTGATGTCCCTGGTGGTCGCCGCCCTGGTGATCAACTGGGCGATGATCAGCCTGGCCCACATCAAGTTTCGCAAGGCCATGCAGGCCAAGGGCGTGGAGCCGTCGTTCAAGGCCTTCTGGTTCCCCTTCGCCAACTACCTGTGCCTGGCCTTCGTGCTGTTCATCCTCGGCGTGATGCTGTTCATCCCCGGCATCCGCATCTCGGTGTTCGCCATTCCGTTCTGGCTGCTGTTCATCTGGGGCTGTTACCAGATCCGCCAGCGTCGCCTGGCTCGCTGACTGCCAAGCGTCATCCCACACCCGCAGCGCAACGCTGCGGGTGGCATTTGTGCCTAATCGTCGACGCTCGCGTACGCGCCATAACCTTTTGTCGCAGGTATGGACATGGGGGTGGGCATAGGCCGGTATAGTGGCGACTTGATGGCGCCAGTAATCGGCTTTTTCGCTCAGGCTTTGCCGCGCGCGGCCGATTAACTTCCTGAAGCCATGGGTCGCACGGTTGCAGGAAGAAGGCCGTGCACCACACCTATAAAAACAAAGGGAGCCCGCTTGGATGTTGCATTCTGCCACTCGACTGTTCGTCGACCTTTCCGTCGGCAAGAAACTTCTGGTCGGTTTCGGCCTGGTACTGCTGTTGACCGTTACCGTGACAGCCAGCGGCTTCGTCGCCGTGCAGGCGGTGATGAAAGGCCACGCCCAGTCCGTATCGTTGTCGACCATCGACGCGCAGATTCTCGGCGCCCGGCGCATGGAGCGTGATTACGCGATCAGCCACAGCGAAGCCGATGCCCAGCGCATGCGCGAGCAGCTGGCCAAGGTGCGTGCCGGGCTGGCCGAGCAGATCGCCGCTGCCTCGCCGGCCGAGCGCGAGCGTCTGCAGGCCATGGATGTGGCGACCGCCGATTACCTGCACCAGTTCGACGCCAGCGTGCAGCAACAGGCGCGTGCCAGCGAAGCGCGCAAGCAGATGGACGATGCCGCCCAGGAGGCGCGTAGCCAGTTCGAGATGATCGAACTGGGCATGTACGACGCCGTGCGGGAGCTGCGCCTGGCCGGCGACCAGTTGCGCGGCAGCGACCCGCTGACGCTGGCCGAAACCGCCTCCAACCTCAGCAAGCGCATGCTCGAACTGCGCGGCCATGAAGGCCAGTTCATCATCGATGGCTCGCCCGCCGCGCTGGAGGACTGGAACTTCGTCAGCTACGACCTGCAGTCATCGGCCAACGGCCTGATGGTGTGGCTCGACGACGACCAGAAGCGCGCCATCGAAGCCGCCCTGGTGGCACTGACCAACTACCAGCAGGCGTTCACCAACTTCCAGCAGGTGCACGAGCAGAGCCTGGCCAGCGATGCCGCCATGCTCGAGCAGGCCGACCAGGTACTGGCGCTGGCCGAACAGGCCAAGAACATCGAAGAACAGGCCATGAGCGAAGACAGCCGCAACGCCATGCTGCTGCTCGGCAGCATGGGCCTGGCGGCGGTCCTGATCGGCCTGTTCGCCGCCTTCACCATCAGCCGCTCCATCGTCGCGCCGCTGCGCCAGACCGTGGAGTTCGCGCGGCGTATCGCCGGCGGCGACCTGAGCCAGGATCTGCCGCAGAACCGCCGCGACGAGCTCGGCCAGTTGCTCGAGGCCATGCGGGGCATGACCCGCAGCCTGCGCGATCTGGTCGGCCGCATCGGCAACGGTGTCGGGCAGATCGCCGCGGCCGCCGAGCAGCTGTCGGCGATCACCGCCCAGACCAGCGCCGGCGTGCAGACCCAGAAGGTGGAAACCGAGCAGACCGCTACCGCCATGCACCAGATGGCCGCCACCGTGCAGGAAGTGGCGCAGAACGCCGAACAGGCCTCCCTGGCCGCTGGCGACGCTGACCGCGAAGCGCAGCAGGGCAACCAGGTGGTGCAGCAGGCCATCAGCCAGGTCGGCAAGCTGGCCCAGGAGGTCGAGCAATCGGCCGAGGCCATGCAGGCCCTGAATCAGGAAAGCGGGCGGATCGGCAGCGTGCTGGAGGTGATTCGTGCGGTGGCCGAACAGACCAACCTGCTGGCGCTCAACGCCGCCATCGAGGCCGCCCGGGCTGGTGACCAGGGCCGCGGCTTCGCGGTGGTCGCCGACGAGGTTCGCGCCCTGGCGCGGCGCACCCATGACTCAACCCAGGAAATCGAGAACCTGATCGCCAACCTGCAGCGCCTGGCCAATGGAGCCGCCACGCAGATGGAGGGCAGCCGTGAGCTGACCCAGCGCACCGTGGCCCTGGCGGGGGAGGCCGGTGATGCCCTGGGGCGCATCACCCAGGCGGTGAGCACCATCGAGCAGATGAACCAGCAGATCGCCGCCGCCGCGGAAGAACAGAGCGCCGTGGCCGAGACCATCAGCGAGAGCGTGACCCGGGTGCGTGATATCGGCGAGCAGAGCGCCAGCGCCAGCCAGCAGACCGCCACCTCGAGCGCCGAACTGGCACGCCTGGGCGTCGAACTGCAGGGCCTGGTGCGGCAGTTCCGGACCTGAGGAGGTAGTTGCCCGGGAACAGGCTTCCCGGGTATCGCTTCGCTCAACCCCGGCTACGGCCCGGGCTCATTTTACGGGCTGCATGGGTAGCCCGGGTTGAGCCTGGGATACCCGGGGCGCTCCCGCCTATCGCAGCCCGGTGCCGTTACAGCGCCGGGTCGCCTTTGTCGCCTGCGGAGCTGGCGGCTTTGCGGCCTGGGGCCAGGCCGCTATCGGGCGGGCCATCACCTTCTGGATCGAGGCTCAGCTCGCTGGCCCACAAGGCCAGAGGTACGGGCGTCGTCGGCTGCCAGATACGTTGCCAGAGCAGGGCCAGGCGCTGCATGTCGCCGCGCTCCGAAGGCCAGCGTTCGATATAGGGCTGTACCTGCCAGGCGCCGTTCCGCCAGTGGGCGAAGTCGAAGCGGAACGGGTGAAAGCCGGTCATGCCCAGGCGAATGTCGGTCACCACCAGGTGATCGCCGATGCGGTCGTAACGCAGCACGTCATTGGTGAACCATTTCAGCCGTTGATGGGCAGGCGAGTCATCCAGGGCCTGGCCCAGCGCCGCCCCGCGGGGCATGCGTTCCAGCACCGGCGGTGCGCTGTCGAACCAGCCGACCAGCGCTTCGTGGTAATCCTCGCCCTCGATCGCCACCACGCGCCACAGCAGCGTGTTGAAGGGGGTCGGCGAGCTGAAGATGGCTTCGGCCTCGATACCCTGGCGCACCAGTTCCTGCTCCACGCGGTGTTCGGCCATGTACTTGCCGCCCAGGGTCGAGGCGAGATAGACCGTGGAAAATGCCAGGGCCCAGTTGACCACGGGGTTGGCCTTGTCCTTGAGGCCGGCGATCAGCCCGTAGATCACCGCGCTCAGCAGCGGCAGGCTGTAGATCGGGTCGATGATGAAGATGCTCGACCAGGCCGCCGGCGTCGGCGCGAAGGGCCAGAGCAGCTGCGTGCCGTAGCTGGTGAAGGCATCGAGAAGGGGATGGGTGATCAGCACCAGCCAGATCGCCAGGAACAGCCTTCGTGACGAATAGCCCGGGTTGGGCCGCCATTGTCGCAGCAGCCAGGTCAGCAGCAGGGCGAAGCCGGTCAGCACCAACAGCGAATGGCTGAAGCCGCGGTGGTAGGTCATCGCCGCCACCGAGTCGCCGTAGTCGATGACCACGTCGAGATCCGGCAGGGTACCCAGCACGGCGCCATACAACAGGGCCTTGCGCCCCTGCCAGCGGCCCAGCAGCGCCCCCTGGATGCTGGCGCCAAGTACGGCCTGGGTGATCGAATCCATGGATGTTCTCGCAGGGGTGAGGGCGGGCCGCTTAACTTACGCGAGCATCCGATTGGGCGTAGAGGGAAATTTCAAGCAAAGGTTTCAGTCATCCTGGCGTCTACCCTGGGCTATCCTGCACGCCCACCGCAAACAAGGCCCCCCATGCTGGTCATCTCCAACAGCGTTCATCTGCCCGAGAGTGAAGTCGAGCTCACCGCCATCCGCGCCCAGGGCGCCGGCGGGCAGAACGTCAACAAGGTGTCGAGTGCCATGCACCTGCGCTTCGACAGCCAGGCGTCCTCACTGCCGCCGTTCTACAAGGAACGGCTGCTGGCCCTGCGTGACAGCCGCATCACCGCCGATGGCGTGGTGATCATCAAGGCCCAGCAATACCGCACCCAGGAGCAGAACCGCGCCGACGCCCTGGAGCGCCTGGCCGAACTGATTCGGTCGGCCGGCAAGACCGAGAAGGCCCGCCGCCCGACCAAGCCGACCCTGGGTTCCAAGAAGCGCCGGCTGGAAGGCAAGACCAAGCGCGGGGCGATCAAGGCGGGTAGGGGCAAGGTCGACTTCTAAGAGCCTGCTCATAAGCTTTTAGCCCAGATTCGCCGATTTTGGCAGCTAAGTGGCGGTAGCGGCCGTTCGCGTAACTTGTAGGAGGGGCTTTAGCCCCGAGTTCTTTACGCCCTCATAAAGCTCGGGGCTAAAGCCCCTCCTACAAAAGCAGCATCGCCGGATGAGCAGCTGCCTCGGGCGCATAAAGATCGTGGACAGTCCCGGAGCCGGGCGCTCAATCCCACCGCGGGGCGAAGTCCGGATTGGCCAGGCGCTCGCCGCGCTCCAGCCCGGCGATGGCGGCCATGTCCTGTTCGCTGAGGGTGAGTTTCAGCGCACCCAGGTTGCTTTCCAGATTGGCGCGCTTGGTCGACGAGGGGATCACCGCGAAGCCCTGCTGCAGCGACCAGGCCAATGCCACCTGGGCCGGGTTGGCGGCATGCCGGCTGGCGATCTCCTGGATCACCGGATCGGTCATCACCTTGCCATAGGCCAGCGGCATATAGGCGGTCAGGTGAATGCCGTGCTCCTGGGCGAATTCGACCACCTTGCGGTTCTGCAGGAAGGGGTGGATTTCCACCTGATGGGTAGCGATCTGCTCGGCACCGACCACTTCCATGGCCTGCTGCAGATGGGCATTGGTGAAGTTCGACACGCCCAGTTGCGCGGTCAGGCCAGCAGCCTTGGCTTCCAGCAGGGCGGCCATGTATTCGGCCACCTGGATTTCATCCTTGGGCGAAGGCCAGTGGATCAGGGTCAGGTCGACCTGCTCCATGCGCAGTTTGCGCAGGCTCTCCTCGAGGCTGGGGATCAGCTTGTCGGCACCCAGGTTGTCGGTCCAGATCTTGGTGGTAACGAACAGTTCGCTGCGCGGCACGCTGCTTTCGGCGATGGCCTGGCCGACTTCGGCCTCGTTGCCATAGATCTGCGCGGTATCGATATGCCGGTAGCCGAGCTCCAGACCGTTGCGCACCGAGTCGATGACTTGCTGGTCCTTGAGGCGAAAGGTGCCGAGGCCGAGGGCGGGAATCTGCTTCATGTGTCGCTCCTGTCTAGCGGGTGGCTGTCAGTAGCTGACCGCACTGCCCGTGGGTGGTTTCGGGTTTCTTGGGCCAGTGTGTGCCATGGACTTGTGCGGAAAAAGCGCGTTTCATGGCAAACATATTTGCTGCCTGGTCACGAATACCGCCATGAAAACCTCCCTCGACGAACTCCTCGCCTTCAGCACCGTCGTCGCCGCCGGCTCGATCAGCGCCGCAGCGCAGCAATTGGGCCAGACCGCCTCGGGCATCAGCCGCGCCCTCAGCCGGCTGGAAGAAAAGCTCGACGTCACGCTGCTGCAGCGCACCACCCGGCGTCTGGAGTTGACCGAAGAAGGGCAGGCCTTTCTGCTTCAGGCGCGGCGCATCATCGCCAGCGTCGAGGAGGCCGAGGAGCAGATGCGTGTGCGCCGGCAGACGCCGGCCGGTCGCTTGCGGGTCAACGCTGCGGCGCCGTTCGTGCTGCATGCGGTGGTGCCATTGATAAAAGGCTTTCGCGAGCGCTACCCGAATATCGAGCTGGAACTGCACAGCAGCGACCAGATCATCGACCTGATCGAGCAGCGCACCGACGTGGCCATCCGTATCGGCCAATTGCGCGACTCGACCCTGCATGCACGGCCGCTGGGCAGCAGTCGCCTGCGGGTGCTGGCCAGTCCTGCCTACCTCGCCGCCCACGGCGCGCCGGATAACGTCGAGGCGCTGCCAGGCCACAGCCTGCTTGGCTTTACCCAGCCCGATAGCCTCAACCGGTGGCCGCTGCGCCACGCCGGAGGCGAAAGCCTGGACATCGTGCCGACTCTGCAGGCCTCCAGCGGCGAAACCTTGCGGCAGCTGGCCCTGGAAGGGGTGGGCATCGTCTGCCTGGCGGACTTCATGACCCACCTGGATCGCAGCCGTGGCGACCTGGTGCAGGTACTGGCCGAGCACACCGTGGAGGCTCGCCAGCCGATCCACGCCGTGTACTACCGCAACACCGCGCTCACCTCGCGCATCACCTGTTTTCTCGATTACCTGAGCAGCGAATTGAGCACCCTGGCCTGAGTCTCTTCGCGCTGGAGGGTGGCCTGGCTACGGACTCGTCTCGGGCGGCTGCAGGCCCGTAGCCACGGGCCTGCAGGGTAGGGCGAACAAGCTGCAGATAAAGGCGGAACTGGCTGTGTGCCACATGGGTCTAGGATGATGGTTGATAAGGAGATACCAAAATGACCAAATCCCCGTTCTTTCGTCGTCTGGCTGCCATGCTGGCAGTGTTCCATGTCCTGATGATCGCCCAGGTTCCACTCGCCAATGCCGCGATGATCGGCACGGGTGAAGTGCTGACCGAACAGCAACAGCAGGTCGACCGTCAGCAACTGCTGTCGATGCTCGATGATCAGCAGGTCAAGGACAAGCTGCTCGCCATGGGTGTGGAGCGTGATCAGGTAGAGAACCGCATCAACAACCTGACCAGCGCCGAACTCGCGCAATTCAACCAGCAACTGTCCGAAGCGCCGGCAGGTGCCGGTGTGGTCGGCATCATCGTGTTGTTCTTGGTGATCTTCATCATCACCGATATGCTCTGCGCCACCGACATCTTCAGTTTCGTGAAATGCGTAAATCGTTAAGACTGCTCTGCGCTTCACTTCTGATCGTCCTGCTCAGCGCATGCGCCAGGTCTCCGGTGTTGTCACCGGAGGCCCAGCGCCTGCCTGAGCGGGTCGAACTCAGCAGCGTCCCCTTCTATCCGCAGACCGCTTACCAGTGTGGGCCGGCCGCCCTGGCCACCATGCTCAACCAGCGCGGTGTGCTGACCACGCCGGGCTTCCTGCAGGACCAGGTCTACATTCCCGGTCGTGAGGGCAGCCTGCAGGTCGAGATGGTCGCCGCGGCGCGTGCCCACGACCTGCTCGTCTACCCGCTGAAGCCCAGGCTCGACTCGCTGCTCGCCGAGGTGGCTGCCGGCAACCCCGTGCTGGTGCTGCAGAACCTGGGCTTCGACTGGTACCCGCAGTGGCATTTCGCGGTGCTGGTGGGCTACGACCGTCGTGAAGAGAAACTCATCCTGCGTTCCGGTACCACGCGGCGCTGGGTGACCGAGTTCGCCGCCTTCGACAAGACCTGGGCCCGTGGTAACCGCTGGGCGGTGGTGACCGTACCGCCGGATACCTTGCCGGCCACGGCCGAGCCGACCGTATGGCTCAAGGCCGCGGCGGACCTGGAAGAGGTCGGCCGCAAGGATGTCGCCCAGCACGCCTACCGCACCGCGACCCAGCGCTGGCCCGAACAGGCCGTGGCCTGGTTCGCCCTGGCCAACAGCCGTTATGCGGGTGGCGACCTGCGCGGTGCCGAGGCGGCGTTTCGCGAGAGCGTCAGCCGCCAGGCGGATTTCGCGCCCGGCTGGTTCAACCTGTCCCAGGTGCTCGACGAGCGCGGCTGCAAGGCCGAAGCCACCAGCGCCCGCCAGTGCGCCCAGCGCCTGGCGCCGGATGACAAGCGCTTCAATACCATCGGCAAGCAGGGCACTGCCAGCGAGCAGTGCGTGGTACCTGTGGCCTGCCCGGTTCAGTAGCGATTGATGCGGGAAAAACAAACGGCGCCCATCGGCGCCGTTTTTTTGTGTCTATAGAGGAGGGCGCGAGCCCGCACTGATCCGGAAAACACACCCTCTCTGGGAGCGCGTCAACCTTGCGAACTTCGCGGGCATGAACTAGGCGTCCCCGCCCGCTCCCGCAGGTTGGTCCGTAGGGCGGTGAAACGCCGGCCGCCCGTAGTCCGTAGGGCGGACTCAGGAGCGTCAGCGAACAGTCCGCCGGTTCACGCCCGGTTCGACGCCTCAACCCGCGCCGGGCCCTTTAAAGGCGTACTGCTTCGCGAGTACGCCCTACAACGCTGACTCGTAGGATGGGCCGGGCCGCGTAGGCGACAGCCCATCAATACCGCAGCCGAGATACCAGGCAGGCCCGTAGAGCTTTTCACTCTCGACGCAATACCCATCCTTGTAGCCTGGGTTGAGCGAAGCGACACTCAGTGAGCGCAGATCGGTCTGCGCCGGCGGGTAGTAAGGCAGCTCCACCCGCCAAATCAAAAAAACTCAGTTTTTTTAGTCAGTTAGCGGAAAAAGGTGTTGACTCTTCTGCGCGGCTCCGTAGAATGCGCACCCACAGCAGGCACATAGCTCAGTTGGTTAGAGCACCACCTTGACATGGTGGGGGTCGTTGGTTCGAATCCAATTGTGCCTACCAAATTCTTTAAATGGTCGCTTCGGCGACCATTTTTTTTGCTCGTCTTTTTTGCGTTTGGGTCGTGAGCCGCGCTCGCCGTTTCGGAAATTTTCGAAAATGGCCGGTTTGCCTTGTCAGGCCCGCTCGATTCTGAAAGCATCCACCGTTTCACACCTTCCAGTGACTGCGGTTCGTTCTCGGTTGGCCTCACGGCCCCTGCCTCTGTATGGCAGATACGCCACCGGATCGCTTACTGGCTCATCCCAACCCATGTGGCCTTTGGTAGAGGTCACCACTAGGAGAGGAGGCGCCATGCCCACCATTACTCTTCCCGATGGCAGTCAGCGTTCGTTCGATCACCCGGTTTCCGTACTCGAGGTGGCGCAATCCATTGGTGCCGGTCTGGCCAAGGCCACCGTCGCCGGCAAGGTCGACGGCCGCCTGGTCGACGCCTGCGACCTGATCGAAAACGACGCGACCCTGCAGATCATCACGCCGAAGGACCAGGAGGGTGTCGAGATCATCCGCCACTCCTGCGCCCACCTGGTCGGCCACGCGGTCAAGCAACTGTACCCGACTGCGCGCATGGTCATTGGCCCGGTCATCGACGATGGCTTCTATTACGACATCGCCTACGAGCGCCCCTTCACGCCTGACGACGTGACCGCCATCGAAGCGCGCATGAAGGAGCTGATCGACAAGGATTACGACGTCATCAAGAAGGTGACGCCGCGGGCCGACGTCATCGAGGTGTTCAAGTCCCGTGGCGAAGACTACAAGCTGCGCCTGGTCGACGACATGCCGGACGAGCAGACCATGGGCCTGTACTACCACGAAGAGTACGTGGACATGTGCCGTGGTCCGCACGTGCCCAACACCCGCTTCCTCAAGGCGTTCAAACTGACCAAGCTGTCCGGCGCCTACTGGCGTGGCGACGCCAAGAACGAGCAGCTGCAGCGCGTCTACGGCACGGCCTGGGCGGACAAGAAGCAGCTGGCGGCCTACATCCAGCGCATCGAGGAAGCCGAGAAGCGCGACCACCGCAAGATCGGCAAGCAGCTCGACCTCTTCCACCTGCAGGAAGAAGCGCCGGGCATGGTGTTCTGGCATGCCAACGGCTGGACCGTCTACCAGGTGCTCGAGCAGTACATGCGCCAGGTGCAGCGCGAGAACGGCTACTCGGAGATCAAGACCCCGCAGGTCGTCGACCGCATCCTCTGGGAGCGATCCGGCCACTGGTCCAACTACGCCGAGAACATGTTCACCACGGCCTCGGAAAACCGCGACT
>Ga0268256_1001844_pt1 | contig 11807 bp, 6 predicted proteins | sample AgamicAtAmrz_FD_200247 | JGI IMG/M metagenome (GOLD analysis project Ga0268256, IMG submission 200247) | Agave microbial communities from Guanajuato, Mexico - At.Am.rz (v2) (version 3) | ecosystem: Host-associated > Plants > Roots > Rhizosphere | place: Guanajato, Mexico | collected 2012-06-07
TCCACCTCAACTGTTGCTGTGTTTATTAAAGCAGTGAATGATGCTCCAATAGCAAAAAGTGACTCTTACTCTGTGAAAGAAGATGAACCCTTAGCAGCAGGTAAGGCTAAAAGCGTTCTGCTAAATGATGAAGATGTGGATAATGACTCTCTGAAAGCTGTGCTTGTGAAAGGAACTGCCCACGGAAAACTCGATTTTAAAGAAGATGGAACATTTACCTATATTCCTGCAAAAGATTTTAATGGAAATGATTCCTTTGTATATAAAGCTGCTGATGGTGTTTTAGAATCAGCTGAGCAAACGGTTGTTATTTCAGTAGGAGCAGTGAATGACGCACCAGTTGTGAAAAACAGCTCTATGAGTGTTACAGAAGATGAAGCTGCAAATGGTGTCGTAGAAGCAAGTGACGCAGACAAGGACAAATTGACTTATGCTATTGCTGAAAATGGTCAAAAAGGGAAAGCTGTTATTACAGATGCCCAAACTGGTAAGTTCACATACACACCTGACAAAAATACGAACGGTGCAGATAAAGTGGTCTTCACAGTGACAGATGGTCAAGGTGAACCCGTAACAGCAACAGTCTCTATTTCTATTAAAGCAGTAAACGATGCCCCGTCGGCAGCAAAAGACAGCTTTACTGTAAATGAAGATGAAAGTCTAGAAGTTAACGTAGCTAGGAGTATCCTTGCAAATGATGAGGATATTGATAACGACAAGCTGCAGGCAACCTTAGTGAAAGCAACTGCACACGGGAAGCTTGAATTGAATGCGGACGGAACGTTTACGTATACGCCAGACAAAGACTATCACGGCCAAGATTCCTTCACATATAAAGCAACAGATGGAAAACTAGAATCAGCAGAACAGACTGTTGAAATAGAAGTGAAAGCAGAGAATGACACACCGACAGCGAAAGACAGCTTGCTGAATGTAACAGAGGATGAATCTGCAGATGGCGTAGTTGAAGCAAGTGATGCAGACCAAGACAAATTGACTTTCGCAATTGCTGAAAACGGCAATAAAGGCAAGGCTGTTCTAACAGATTCCCAAACTGGTAAATTCACTTATACTCCAAACAAGAATGCGAACGGGGAAGATAAGGTTGTCTTCACAGTGAGCGACGGTCAAGGTGAACCTGTTAAAGCAACTGTTTCCATTGCAATCAAAGCAGTGAATGATGTACCAACTGCCAAGAAAGACAGCTTCACAACAAATGAAGATGAAAAGCTGACAGTTGGAGCAGATAAGAGCATTCTTGTAAATGACGAGGATGTTGATAACGATAAGCTGCAGGCAAACCTAGTGAAAGACACAGAGCATGGCAAGCTTGAACTGAATGGGGATGGAACCTTTACGTATATGCCAGATAAAGACTATAGCGGTAACGATTCCTTCATATACAAAGCAACAGATGGCAAGGTAACTTCAGCAGAACAGACTGTGGCAATTGAAGTGAAGGCAGTGAATGATCTACCTACTGCCAAGGACAGCTCGCTGAATGTAACAGAAGATGAAGTTGTAGAAGGTATGGTTGAAGCAAGTGATGCAGACAAAGATAAACTGACATTTGCGATTGCGGAAAACGGCCAAAAAGGAAAAGCAGTTCTGACAGATGTGGAAACAGGAAAGTTCACATACACACCTGACAAAGATGCAAACGGAGATGACAAAGTAGTCTTCACAGTGACGGATGGTCAAGATGAACCTGTAAAAGCAACAGTCTCGATTTCTATTAAAGCAGTAAACGATGTCCCAACGGCAGCTGATGACAGCTTCACGACAAATGAAGATGAAAAGCTAGAGGTTAATGCAGCTAACAGCATTCTTGCTAATGACGAGGATGTAGACAATGATAATCTACAGGCAATCTTAGTAAAGGGTCCAGCCCACGGACTGCTTGTCCTCAATGCTGACGGAACATTTACGTATACACCAGAAAAGAATTATAGCGGAAAAGATTCGTTCACTTACAAAGCAACAGATGGAAAATTAGAAACAGCTGAACAAACTGTTGATATTGAAGTAAAAGCAGTGAATGATACTCCGACAGCAGATGCTAGTTCAATAGAGTTAGAGGAAGATGGCAGCTTCAACGGCAAGTTAACAGGGTCTGATTCAGAAGGAGATAGCCTGACATTCTCTCTTGTTGAAAACGGCAGCAAAGGGACTGTGGTCATTACAAATGAACAGACTGGTGCTTTCACATATACACCGAACAAGGATGCAAATGGGGCAGATACGTTTACATTCAAGGTGAATGACGGAAACTCTGATTCTGAAGCAGCATCAGTATCTGTGATAATTAAGGCTGTCAATGATGCACCGACGGCAAGTGATGTGAAGATTGAAGGTAATGCAAGAATCGGTGAAACTCTGACTGGAACATACAACTATAATGATGTCGAAAACGAAGTAGAGCAGCAATCTACATTCCAGTGGTACAGAGCTAATAACGAAGACGGCAGTGACAAGACAAAAATAGAAGGGGCAACAGCAATAGACTATAAAGTCACAAGCGATGATTTAAAGAAGTATTTATTCTTTGAAGTTAAGCCTGCTGCTGCATCGGGAGAACAAACTACAGACACTTACTTGAGTCATGCAAGTGAAAAGGTAAAGCTTGCTGACAGTGTTGCACCGACAATTGTGTCAACAACTCCGGCAGATTCTGCTACAGAGGTTGGAGTGTCTGACGATCTAGTGATTACAATGAACGAAAATATTTTTGCTGGACAAGGGAAAATCATGATTATGAATAGTGATGGCAGCACATTTGCTGAATACCAAGCAAATGATACACAGCATGTCTCTATTGATGGTACTAAAGTGACAATAAAGCATCCTGATTTTGCAGAAGGACAAGAATATTCTGTCATTGTTGGTTCAGATGCGTTTTTTGATGAGGCAGAAAATGCTTATCAATATAACAATGATAAATGGTTATTTGAAACGGTGTCTGCACCAGCTTTAACGATTTATGCAGATGAATATACTCCGCTAGAGGAAGAATCAATGAAGCAGATGTTTGGTGCATATCTATATGTAGATATCACGGGAGATACATTTAAAGATTTAAACTTTGATGATGTTATCTTGAACAATGCGCCAGAAGGTTTGACTTTAGTAAGTGTTGATAAAATAGATAACCAGGTTTCACTCGCATTAATGTATGATGGCACTGATTATGACACGAATTTTAGTGACTTCACAGTAACAATAAAAGGCACAGGACTTGTAAAAGGCAAGGATCTGACTTCTAACAGCTTGGAGTTTGTGGCAAGTGCTGATGCACCAACACCGTTCATTTCTGAGTATTTACATGGTCCTGATGGCCGCTCTGCTATTGAAATATATAATCCTCAACAAGTAGTTGGGAACTATAAACTGAAAGTATATACTTTGGTAAATGGTGTTAGGCAGACAATGGAAATGCCAATTAACTTTAATGAGGCTACAAGATATAGTCCGTTTCTTATTATTAACTCAATATTCTATGATGCAATGGATATCATGAATATTTGGTATTATAACGAAGAATTATACTTTGATAAAGCTGGCAGCATAGTAAATGCACTACAACTGATAGATCCAAGCGGCAATGTAGTAGATACAGTTGGAGACCCTGTATCAAGCTCACCAATTCTATCTGGAAATGCCACTATGGTGAGGAATGCTGGAATTAATGATGGTATTGACCGCTATGTCCCTGGTCAATGGAAAATTGACACTGTTTCATACTTTACTCATTTTGGCAGAAGGGATTAAGATGCAGTAATTAAAATAACTTACAGGTGAAGTTTCCTTTTAAAAAGTTACTTTACCTTGTAAGACGAATTAATATAAATACGCTTTAACTTTAAAATTAAGGGAGATTACAGGATGAACCGAAAGAATATAAAGGCTTTATTTCTTGCCCTTCTTATAACGATGCTGACAGTGCCTGTGCAGGCATTTGCGGCTACATCCAAAAGCGTTACTGTGAAAATCGGTGATGTTTCTGGAGAAGCGGGACAAGTAATAACAGTTCCTGTGTCTGTTTCAGCACCAGCGACAGATATTGCTGCATATGGTTTGGAGCTGAATTATGACAATACTTCTTTGGAAGTAAAGGAAATACATCAGGTTGGCAATAATCAAGAGTTTCAAAGCAGCTTTAGCAACGAGAACGGCTATTTGCGAGCTGCATGGGCAGATGTGACTGGTGGGGATAACGCATTAAAGGACACTGCTGCTTTATTTACTGTTGATTTCTTGATAAAAGAAAATTCATCATATGGAAATATGAGCATTAACGTGCCGACAGATGAGGCAGAAGCATTGAGCTTTACAGATTCTAATAATAGAAACATAAATGCCACAGTAGAAAATGGCAGCTTTACAATCAATAAATCCAGCAATTCTAAGCTAAGCAGCTTACTAGTTAGTGATGGAACATGGAAGGAAACCTTCTCACCAGAAGGAAAATCCTACACTGTTGAAGTGAAAAGCATAGTTAATACACTGAATTTTGTTCCGACTGCACAGAATGAATATGCTGCTATTACGATTAATGATAAAAAGGTAGCGAGTGGAACATTGTCCGAAGGCTTTGCTCTGAAGGAAGGAAGCAACAGCTTCGCCATCAAGGTGACGGCACAAGACGGATCTGCTACGACTTATACAGTGAAGGTTAATAAAGCAAAAGAAGCAGTGGAAGAACAGCCAGGTTCAAATACAGAAGTGGTGACAGTGGAAATTCAGTCAGGCGATGATGCAGTTGTGTCTAAAACACCTATCTATCGCACGACAGATGTAAATGGCATGAAGTCAGACAAAGTGACATTAACAGAGGATGTAGTAAAGGAAATGCTGGCAAGTGCTGAGCTGCAAAACTCGAACACTGCTAAGATTATTATTCCTGATACAAAGGATGAAATTTCTGAAACGTATTTCTCTATTCCGAAGGATGCTCTAAAGTTATTGAACGAAAGTAAGATTAGTTTAGAACTAGTCATGAATAACGCTCAAATAGTTCTACCGAAAGAGTCTCTTAACGGGTTTACGGAAGATTTATATTTCCGCTTCATTCCTGTGAAAACAGATAAAGAAAAGAATGAAGTGAAAGACAGGGCACTAAGCAGCATTGAGAGTTTTTCTGAGTATAAGAATGTCCAAGTGTTAGGCAGACCGATGGAAATTCAGACAAACATGGAGAATTCTAAGGTTAAGCTTGTCCTGCCTGTAGAAACAGACGTTATTAATGCAATTAACAAAGATAGTCTTCCTATATTTATCGAGCATGATGATGGTTCAAAGGAAGTAATCAATGCTACTCTTACGAAATACCATATCGACAAATTTACGGGACTTTCATTTGAAATAGATAAGTTCAGTACGTTCACGCCACTTTACTTGTCAGGTACTAATCAGTTTAGCCAAGAAGAAACAGCAAGCAGCAATGATACAAAAAATAACAAGAATGAGGAAGCTTTAGCTGGCTCAGACAAAGAGACTAATGAAACAAACTTGAAAGTCTTGCCGAAAACTGGGGATGATTCTTATATTGATACAATCTTAAATATCTCCATTGTTGCAGTACTGGCCATTTTAGTTCTTCTGTTTGTCAGTAAAAAGAGAAAGCTGAAAAAACAATAAATCGTATGGAGAGAGACCAGTTGTCTCTCTCCTCATTTTATGGGAGCATGTTATGAAAAAAACAGTGATTGTTCTGCTAGTTGTTCTTTTGCTCTGCTTGCTGTCTGTCAGAGGATACCGTTTTTATGAAGACTATAAAAATGAGCAAAAAAGAGCAGCGTTGTCAGAGAGATATGAAAAAGCAGTTGTTGGAGATATAGATGCCCAAAACAATCAAGAAGATACTGCTATAGTAGGGAAAATTGCCATACCTAGCCTCCATATCAATTACGTCATCCTTGATGAGACAACAGAAGAAAACCTTGATATTTCCATTACTAAGGTGACAGGACCGGATATGAATAAGCAAGGAAATCTCGTTCTTGCAGGTCATAATATGAGAAATGGCAGTTTGTTTGGCAAACTAAAAACAGCAACAAAAGCAGATGCTATTTTTTTGACCGATGAGAAGGGGCAAGAGACTGAATATACCATTGTAAAAATGTATACAGTGAAAGATACAAATCTTGCTCCATTAGAACAAAATACAAAAAGTGTCCAGCTAACATTGATTACATGTACTGATAATAATAAAGATAGACTGATTGTTGTTGCAGAGAAGACAGCAGATTAGATATTTGTCCAGATAGTCTTCTTGAAGGGATGTTAACATTATATCCTTGTAGGTCTTTTTATTCAGGAGTTTATAACTAGCTTAAGGGAATTTTAAGATTTCTCTTCTATAGTAAGTCCTATAACAAACCGACAATAAAAAGATTAGGGGAAATTACTGTGAAAAAGATATCTACAAAAATTATTATATTATCATTAATTAATTCGATGTTTGTGGCAGCGATCAATGTTTGTGCCTCACTCTTTATGAGCAGCAGCCAAGGAAGCAATACAGAGGGAACAGGTGCTGAGCAAGCGCAAAGCGGGCTGCTTGGCCATTTGCCGCCAACGCAAGTACTCATAGGACTTGCCGTTTCTATCGTGCTTGGTGTTATCTTGTCTTACTTCTTAGGGAAATTGATTTCGAAGCCAATTGTCCAACTGACAGAAATAGCCCAAAAAACATCAGAGCTTGAATTGAGTGAGGATGAAAGTATTTTTGGCCGTACACTTGCATCAAAGGATGAAACCGGAGAAATGGCAAGAGCCCTGCTTGAAACCAGAAATTCGCTAAAGTCAATGGCAACTCAATTGAAGTATGTTTCGTCAACAGTTGCAGCTCATTCGAGCAGTCTTACGAAAAACACAGAGGAAAATGCGAGAAATATTAATCAAGTAGTGGCAACTATTGAAGAAATTGCAGTTGGAAACAATAGTCAAGCTCAAACAATAAGTGAAGTGAACTCGACATTGCTTGAGGTGGTCGGTCTGATGGAAACTATAACGACGGAGGCTTCTGCAGGTGCCGATAAGGCAGCAGCATCCATTGATTCAATTGTCGAAGGTCAAAACACTGTTGAACTGCAAGGCAATAAGATGGATGAAAATATCTCTGTGTCAGCAGAAGCAACATCCTCTATCCATGAATTAAGCACAATGATTGGACAAGTTGGCAATTTCGTAGCAGTCATTAGGAATATTGCGGAACAGACGAACTTGCTTGCACTGAATGCAGCCATTGAAGCAGCAAGAGCAGGAGAAGCTGGCAGAGGGTTTGGTGTAGTAGCCGAGGAAATCAGAAATCTAGCCGAGGAATCCTCAAGAGCAGCGAAGGAAATTACAGGTATCATTCATGATACAACAGAAAAAACAAACGAAGCTGTTTCACATATTAATAAAGCACATACTTTAATTGATGAGCAAAAAGATGCATTAAAGATAACGGAAGAAGCATTCACTAACATTAAAATCACCTATGACGGGATTGTTCATAACTTCAAGCAGACAGCTGCTCATATAAATTCAATAAATAGCAAATCGAGAGGTATTTCAGAGCAAATCCAGCAGATGACGGACACAGCCGAGGAATTTGCTGCTAATACAGAAGAAATATCTGCTTCAGGTCAAGAACAGCTAGCATCCACAGAGCTGATTGCTGCCTCTTCAAAAGACTTGCAAATGCTCGCAGAAGAATTAACTGCAGAGGTAAATAAATTTAAAGTTAAGAGTAAAGACAAATAATGATTAGAGCGGCTCCTAAAAGCCGTTCTTTTATATTGTACATAAATTGTTACTATTAATAACCATTATTAAAAAAGTGACTTAAACGGAAACTATGTTAGAAAGCAGCTTCATTTTGCCGTAAAAAAACTTCCTTTAATTTCTAATGGGAATTATTTGTTAATAATACTTGATAAGTAAGCAATATCTTACCAAGAATGAGGAAGTGTCCGTTTGGGGAAAATACTTCGCGTAGCGAAGTTGTTGTAATTGACATGAAAAACTAACAGGCTTATTATTGTTATGATAAATAACTAAGGTAATAAAAAGTAACTCATATAACCAATCAATGGTTTTAGATATGGAGGTTTAAGTGATGGAATCAATGACATTTGTGTTGTTTGGTGCGACAGGTGATCTTGCGAAGAGAAAAATATATCCTGCACTTTTCAATTTATATTTAGACAATAAGCTGCCGCAGGCCATCTCCGTTTTCGGATTAGGAAGAAAAGAATTCACGGATGCTACTTTCCAAGAGCATGTGCGAAACTCAATCGAAACTTTTTCGAGAAGAAAAGCTGCGGACGAAGAACAATTGGAGGCATTTATTGAAAGCTTCCGTTACAGCATCCTGGATGCAACGAAAATAGAGGATTATCAAACACTGTTGGAAAAGGTGGAAAAGCGGGAAGCTGAACTGAACATACCACAAAATCGCATGTTCTATCTGTCTGTTGGGCCAGAGTTCTTTGATCTCATCGCCTTAAACCTGAAGGAAAGCGGTTTGGGTAATACGGCTGGATGGAAGAAATTGATTATTGAAAAGCCATTCGGTCATGACCTTGCGTCAGCTAGAGAGTTGAATGAGAGATTGAGTAAAGCATTCCAAGAGGAAGAAATCTATCGCATTGACCATTATTTAGGGAAGCCTATGGTTCAAAATCTTGAAGCATTGGAATTTGCGAATCCTGTTTTGCAGGCATTATGGAATAAACAGCATATTGCAAATGTCCAAATAACAGCAAGTGAGATGGTAGGAGTAGAAGAAAGGGCTGGCTATTACGATCATGTCGGTGCTCTTCGTGATATGGTGCAAAACCATATGCTGCAAATGCTGATGATGACTGCTATGCATACTCCAGAAAAGGTAGGTCCAGAGCAAATTCGTGCAGAGAAGCGAAAAGTAATGGAAGCTCTTCGTCCAGTCAAGGGAGAGGATATTGCCGAAAATATTGTCAGGGGACAATACAGCAGTGGCGAAGTGAATGGCCAAGCTTCTGTGAGCTATCGAGATGAGCCGAATATTAAAGAAAATTCTCATACAGATACATTTATAGCAGCGCGGATTTGGATTGACAATGAGATGTGGGAAGGGGTCCCATTCTATATTAGAACAGGGAAGAAGATGCAGGAAAAATCAACCCGTATTGTCATTGAATTCAAGGATACCCTTAAAAATCTCTATGAAGAGAAAAAGGATCAAGTTGCACCAAATCTGTTGATTATTGAAATCAGCCCGAATGAAAATATTAAATTAACACTTAACAGCAAGAGCCCATTCGAAAATGGAAAAATGGATCAGGTTGAAATTGATCTCTCAGATGTTCCAAAAGACGTTCCAGAGGCATATGAACGGTTGATTTTTGATGCAATTAAGGGAGATTCTACTTTCTTTGCTCATTGGAATGAAGTGGAATTATCTTGGGAATGGGTACAGCCGATTTTAGATGCATTTGAACAAAATGAGGTTCCGCTTCATTTCTATCCAGCTGGCTCAAATGGACCAGAAGCATCTGATAAACTGCTTGCCGAAAATGGATATAAATGGTGGTTGGACAGCAAGCCGGAAAGCTTAAGTAAATTAGTTTCGATGACATAACATAGCGGCATTGGAATTGGAACATGATATAGGTATTATCAACTGTCTCACATTGTTCGTATAAGGTTTCAAACATTGCCAATATGTTAGGCTTCGTAATAATACATTTTTTTCACAGTTAATCAGGAGGGGTTTAATAATGAAAGTTGGTTTAATTGGTTTAGGGAAGATGGGTCTAAATTTAGGGAAAAATTTATTGGATAATAAACATCAAGTTTCAGCCTTCGATTTAAATCCAAGCGCTGTATCCGAAATGAAGGAATATGGTGCGGATGGAACGACTAGCTTAACAGAGCTTGTTCAATCATTGGAAACACCGAGAGTGCTTTGGATTATGGTACCTCATAATGTGGTCGATTCTGTAATAGGTGAGATGGCTCCATTATTAGCTAAAGGAGATATTGTAATTGAGGCTGGAAATTCCCATTACAAAGAATCAATCCGCAGATATAATGAGCTGAAGGAATTTGGTGTGCACTTTATGGATGTTGGTACATCCGGCGGTATGGCAGGAGCAAGAAACGGCGCATGCTACATGATTGGCGGCGATCAAGCTGCATGGGATGTAGTTGAACCGATATTCCGTGATACTGCTGTTGAAAATGGCTATTTCTTTGCTGGTAAAGCCGGCAGCGGACACTTCTTGAAAATGGTCCATAATGGAATTGAATACGGCATGATGGCAGCTATCGGAGAAGGATTTGAAGTACTGGAGAAAAGTGAATTCGACTACGATTATGAAAAGGTTGCAAAGGTTTGGAACAACGGTTCTGTTATTCGCTCATGGCTGATGGAATTGACAGAGAATGCATTCTCTAAAGATGCTAAATTAGATGAGATTAAAGGGATTATGCATTCTTCAGGAGAAGGAAAATGGACAGTTGAAACAGCACTTGATTTACAAGCAGCAACTCCTGTTATTGCCATGTCGCTTCTAATGCGCTACCGTTCACTTGAGAACGATACATTTACAGGTAAAGTTGTAGCGGCACTTCGCAATGAGTTCGGCGGGCATGCGGTCGAAAAGAAATAAGAAAAAGTTTAAACCTTTAAGCAGGCCTGCTTAAGGGTTTTTTTTACATGAGCACGTTTTAAGTATATCCCTGCAAATCAGTTTATAATAATAGAAGCAAATAAAAGTTGATCGGAGGAGCAGGGAGATTGAGATTAAGTGTATTAGATCAATCCGTGATCAGCAGTGGGTCGACAGCTCATACTGCCTTAAAGAATACAGCAGCATTAGCACAAATAACGGAAGAACTAGGATTTGAACGTTTTTGGGTGGCAGAGCATCATAATGCGAACGGCATTGCAGGCACCTCACCAGAAGTGCTGATTTCCCATCTAGCCGCAAAGACAAAGCGCATTAAAGTAGGCTCAGGCGGTGTACTGCTGCCCCAATACAGTCCTTATAAAGTAGCAGAGAACTTTAAGGTGCTCGAAGCTTTGTATCCAAATCGTATCGATTTAGGAATTGGCAGGTCCCCAGGAGGATCTCCTGAGACACGGCTAGCCTTAACGGATGGCATTCGGAAAAGCTTAAATGAATTCCCAAGGCAAGTGCAGGATTTGCAGAAATTCATTGTCGGAAATCAACAGGATAAGCATACTGTTACTGCTTACCCTGTTCATGAAAGCTTTCCTGAAATGTGGATGCTTGGAGTGTCCCATCGCGGTGCAAGACTAGCAGCAGAACTGGGGTTAGCTTTTACCTTTGGTCATTTCATTGCACCATTGAATGGAAGAAGGGCAATGGATTATTATTACAAATATTTTCAGCCGTCTGTTCATGCAAGCAAGCCGAAAGCCAATATTTGCACTTTTGTTATATGTGCAGATACTACTGAAAAAGCAGAACAAATGGCTGCGAGTCTAGATTTATGGCTGCTGGCACTTGGTAAAGGGGAAGCGAATGCAGAAATTCTCAGTCCGGAACAGGTTAACCGCAAAGTTCTGTCACCAGACGATAAAAAAGCGATAAAGGAAAATCGCCGGAGAATGATTATCGGTACTAAAGAAACTGTTCGGTCAGAGCTTCTTCGTCTTAGTGAGCTTTATAACACAGAGGAATTTATGGTTTTGACTAATGTTTACGAGTTTGAAGATAAGGTGAGATCTTATGAACTGTTGGCAGAAATAGACTTTTAAGGGAGTAAAAAACCTGAAAGAAAAATTTTTTCAGGTTTTTTCTGTCTGTAAG
>Ga0268256_1001848_pt1 | contig 11785 bp, 7 predicted proteins | sample AgamicAtAmrz_FD_200247 | JGI IMG/M metagenome (GOLD analysis project Ga0268256, IMG submission 200247) | Agave microbial communities from Guanajuato, Mexico - At.Am.rz (v2) (version 3) | ecosystem: Host-associated > Plants > Roots > Rhizosphere | place: Guanajato, Mexico | collected 2012-06-07
CTCAGCGGGTGCAACGATCCAGCCGACACGCCAGCCGGTCATCGACCAGTTCTTCGAGAAAGAATTGACGAAGAGAATCTTGTCGTCGGTTTCCTTGACATCCAGGAAGCTCGGCGCGCGGCCGCCCGTATAGTAATAGAGCGCGTAGATTTCATCAGCCATGATCCAGAGATCGTGCTTGCGCGCCAAGGCGAGGATATCGCGAAGATCCTGGTGGGTCGCCGTCCAGCCTGTCGGGTTGGACGGAGTATTGATGAACAGGCCCTTGGTCTTCGGCGTGATCGCCGCTTCCAGCCGGTCGAGATCGAGCGACCATTTGCCGTGTTCAAACTGTAAGGGTACGGCGACGGAACGGGCGCCTGCGATCTCGAGCGCGGCAGCAATGTTCGGCCAGGCGGGAGAGAGATAGACCATCTCGTCGCCGGGAGCGGTGATCGCCTGCACGGACAGCTGGATCGCCTGCATGCCGGAGCCGACGACATAGAAATTCTCCATCGGCAGCGAGGTACCGAAATGCCGGCCATAATAATCGGCGAGCGCCTGACGCAGCTCCGGAATACCGCGCTGCCAGGTGTAAAAGGTTTCGCCGGCATTGAGCGAAGCCATGGCGGCGCGGTTGATGAAATCCGGCGTCGGCAGATCGCCTTCACCAACCCAGAGCGGCAACAGGCCCTCGCGGCCGCGGGCATAGTTGACAACTTCGACGATCCCGCTTTCGGGTGCTGCGAGCGCGCGTGGGCTGAGGCTATCTAGTATCGACATGCAAAGTCTCCGGTTTCTGCCTTCATAAAGCAGAGCGGCGGACAAATCCCATGACTTTGCCTTAGTGATCGATCGATTTTGGTGATGAATAAAGCCCCGGTCCTTGAGGGGGACCGGGGCTTTGACAGAGGTTGAAGCAAGCTATCAGCGCTTGGCGAGAAGATCACGGATTTCGGTGAGCAACTGAACATCGGCCGGCGGCGGTGCGGCCTCGGCAACCTTCTCTTCCTTGCGCTCAAGCTGGGCACGTAGCGTGTTCACGCCCTTGACCATGAGGAAGATGATCCAGGCGAGGATCAGGAAGTTGATGAGCACGGTGATGAAGTTGCCGTAGGCGAAAACCGCCCCCTGGGCACGTGCAGCTGCCAGCGTCGGCGCATTGACCGCCGAGGAAAGGCCGATGAAGTAGTTCGAAAAATCGAAGCCGCCGAAAATCGCGCCGACGATCGGCATGATAATATCGTCAACCAGCGATTTCACGATACCGCCGAAAGCGCCGCCGATGATCACGCCAACCGCGAGATCCATGACATTGCCGCGGGCGATAAATGCCTTGAATTCATTTAGCATTGAGCAGTCCCCTTCGCGTTGCCGTTGAATTCACTGTTGATAATTAGCACCATCTTTTTCCTTATTTTTCAACAGCAAATTGACCGGGTGCCTTGTCCAGGCATGCATATCCCATGATAATTTCGTCACATTAGCAACTTTAGGATGCATATATTCGGCAGCTTGTTCGTCAGTTGCGAGCAACCAAGCCGAGGCCGCTGGATGTACATCAGGGATCTCGGGTGAGTCGTTCGGCATAGTCGGCCACGCTTCAGGCGCCGACCGCACTCTCCCGCATCACCTTCGCGACGAGCTTGCGAACGTAGTCAGGATCGGGCGCCTGGTCGAAGAGAATGCGATAGATGATCGGCGAGATGACGTGATCCATCAGTTCCACCAAAGTCGGAAAGGGCTCGCCACATGCCTCTGCCCGCGCGACGAAGACGCTCAGTTGATAGCGCGTATAGGTGCCGCATTTCTCGGCGTTTGCGCTGTCGGGCACCGCGAGAACATCGCGCAGCATTTGCCGTCCGACTCCCGAGGCCATTTCATCGGCATATTGCTCGACCCAGGCCTCCAGATCCTCGCGGGCACTGCCGATCCTGGCGGGCTCGCCTTCCGGCCGCAGGCGCGATGCGGCAACGTCGGCCAAAAGCGCCTGAAGATCGCCCCAGCGGCGGTAGATCGTCGACGGTGTAACATTGGCGCGCTGTGCGATCAGCGGGATCGTCACATCAGCGCGATCCATCGTCGCCAGCATGTCACGGACGGATTGGTGCACGGCCGCTTGCACTCTGGCGCTGCGCCCGCCGGGGCGGGGATTTTCTCTGTAGCCCATAAGCCCTTGCCAATTTTCCCGTTTTGCGGATCGTGAATGACCGAAGGCATCTACTAACGCAAATTATTTGCCTTTATACGCCAGGCACCCTATATCCGCTAACGCAATCTTTTAGCTTTAGGTAGGATATAGTCGATGACCCCGCTCGATTCCACCGCCAGCGCATCGATTTCATCAGCCAGACGCCTGGCGCCGTTCTATTATGCAGCAACCAGCGCCCTGTTTTTGGCTGCCTCGTCCGCACCGACGCCTCTCTACCGCCTTTATCAGCAGGCCTTCGCCTTCTCGCCGGTGCTGCTCACGGTGATCTTCGCCGTCTACGCCTTTTCCCTTCTCGCCGCGCTGCTCATCGTCGGCTCGATTTCCGACCATCTCGGCCGTCGGCCGGTGATCTTCGCGTCGATCCTCCTCAATATGGTGGCGACAGCCCTGTTTTTAATGGCCAGCGGTTCGGATTGGCTGATTGCCGCCCGCATCGTGCAGGGCTTCGCGACGGGCACTGCCGTCAGTTCCGTCGGTGCCGCCCTTGTGGATCTCGATCCGATCAGGGGATCGATCACCAACAGCCTGGCCCCGCTTGTGGGCATGGCGATCGGCGCGATCGGCACAAGTCTGCTGATCCAGTTCGCGCCGGCCCCGACCGCGCTCGTCTATATCATCATGCTTGCCCTGCTGACGCTGCAAGCCGCGCTGCTATGGCTGATGCCGGAGACAACAAGCCGACGGGCCGGCGTGCTCGCCTCGCTGAAGCCGGAAGTCGCCGTTCCCCAGCAGGCACGGCGGACGCTGCTGGCGCTGACGCCGATCAATATCGCCGTCTGGGCGCTCGCCGGCTTCTATCTGTCGCTGGTACCCTCGCTGGTCACTGCGACCACCGGCAGCACGGCGCCGCTGATCGGCGGCTCCGTGGTCGCAGCGTTGACGATCAGCGGCGCGGCAGCCGTCTTCCTGCTACGCAAGAAATCCGCCGTCGTGATCATTAAGTTCGGCATACCAGCCATGAGCCTCGGCATACTGACCATCATCGCCGGCATGCATGTGGCTGAAGTGTCGATCCTCGCTCTGGGAACTGTGATTGCCGGTTCGGGCTTCGGGGCAGCTTTCCTCGGCACGGTCAGAAGCATTATGCCGCTGGCAAAGCCCGACGAACGCGCCGGGCTGCTTTCGGCCTTCTACATTCAGAGCTATCTCGCCTTCAGCGTCCCCGCCATCCTCGCCGGCTTTCTGTCGAAGGCGCTCGGCTTTGCGGAGGCCGCCGATATCTATGCGGGGGCAATCCTTCTGCTCATTGGCTGGGGCGTTGTTGCGCTGAGAGCGGCACAGGAGAAGCCACTAAGTCATGCGTAGCCATAGCCTTACGTGCCCCTTTGATCCGACGCTGAACCTATCAGCAAAAAGGGCCGCTCCTGACAGGGCGACCCATGATTTGTCGTGAGCAATAGCTCTCCGGCTCAAGCCGCCTTCTTAGCGCCATAGGGATCGAAGCGTCCGTAGAAGCTCTCGCCCTTCGCGGCCATGTCCTTCAGCAGCGCCGTCGGCTGGAAATGCGGGCCGTAGGTGGCTGCCAGCTTTTCGCAGAAATCGACGAAGGTCTTCACGCCCATGCCATCGATGTAGGACAGCGCGCCGCCGGTATAAGGCGCAAAGCCGAAGCCGAGGATGGAGCCGACATCGGCCTCGCGTGGATCGGTGACGATGCCTTCTTCGATGGTGCGCGCAGCTTCCAGCGCAATCGTGACGAGGAAGCGCTGCTTCAGCACGTTGACATCGATCTCATCGGCCTTCTTCTGCGGATAGAGATCCTTCAGGCCCGGCCACAGCGACTTCTTTGCCGGCTTCGGCGGGTAATCGTAGAAACCCTTGGAGTTCTTCCGGCCCAAACGACCCTCGCCTTCAACGAGACCGCTGATCAGTTGCATGTGACGCGGGTCGACAGCCTTCTCGCCGAGATCGGCAACCGTCGCCTTCAGGATCTTGTAGGAGAGATCGATGGCGACCTCGTCGTTGAGCGCCAGCGGCCCGACCGGCATGCCGGCCATCTTGGCGGCGTTTTCGATCATGGCAGCAGGCACGCCTTCAATCAGCATGTCATAGGCTTCGTGGATATAGCGGAAGACGCAGCGATTGACGAAGAAGCCGCGCGTATCGTTAACGACGATCGGCGTCTTCTTGATGGCGGCGACGTAGTCCAGCGCGACGGCCAGCGCATGATCGCCGGTTTCCTTGCCGAGAATGACTTCAGTCAGCATCATCTTCTCGACCGGCGAGAAGAAGTGGACGCCGATGAAATCGGCTGGCCGCTTGGAATTCTTCGCAAGGCCCGTGATCGGCAGCGTCGAGGTGTTGGATGCAAAGACGGCGCCGGCCGGCAGCACGGCTTCGACAGCCTCGATGACGGCCTTCTTGACTTCGCGATCCTCGAACACGGCTTCGATGACGAGATCCACATCCTTGAGATCCGAATAATCGGCCGACGGCGTGATGCGTGAGAGCAGAGCTGCACCCTCGTCTTGCGTCAGTCTTCCCTTACCAATTGAATCCTTGACCAGCCCCTCGCCGACACCCTTGCCCTTGGTCGCGGCCTCGATGTCGCGATCGATGAGCGTGACCGGAATGCCGGCAGCGGCCGTGACATAGGCGATGGACGCGCCCATGAAGCCGGCGCCGACGACACCAACCTTCTTGAGTTCCCTCTTCGGCTGGCCGGCCGGGCGGCGCGCGCCCTTGCCGAGTTCCTGCATGGAGATGAACAGCGAGCGGATCATCGAATAGGCTTCGGTGGTCTGCAGCACATGGGTGAAATAGCGCTGCTCGATCTTCAGGCCGGTATCGAAGGGAACCTGCAGGCCTTCATAGACGCATTTGAGAATGGCGAGGGCCGCCGGATAATTGCCCGATGTTTCGCGGCGCAGGATGGCCGGTGCCGCCGGCCAGAGTTGGGCTGCGGCAGGCGTCCAGATGCCGCCGCCCGGCGCCTTGAAGCCCTTTTCATCCCACGGGGCGATAGGCTTCAAACCGTCCTTGATCATCTGCTTGGCGGCCGGGATCAGCTGATCCGGCTCGACCACCTGATGCACGAGGTTCATTGCCTTGGCGCGCGCCGCCGTCAGCGACTGGCCCGTCGTCATCATCTGCAGGGCGGATTGCGCATCCGTCAGGCGCGCGATGCGCTGCGTGCCGCCGGCGCCGGGGAAAATGCCGACCTTGACCTCGGGCAGCGCGATCTTGACGCTCTTGGCGTTGGAGGCGACGCGACCGTGGCAGGCGAGCGACAGCTCGAAAGCGCCGCCCATGCACGTGCCGTTGATCGCCGAGACCCAGGGCTTGCCGCAGGTTTCGAGCTTGCGGAAGAGGCCGGTCATGCGCCCGACGAGATCGAAGAGCTTCTTCGCGGCCGCGGCCGGGTCCTTCGCCTTCTCCTCCTGATAGAAGGAAAACATCGACTTGATCATCGAAAGATCGGCGCCGCCGGAAAAGGAGGATTTGCCCGAGGTGAAGACCACACCCTTGACGGCCGCATCGGCGACGGTGGCATCGATGATGGCGTTCAGCTCTTCCAGGATCTCGGCGGTGAAGACGTTCATGGACTTGCCGGGCATGTCCCAGGTGACGAGCGCGATGCCGTCTGCGTCGGTTTCGACGGTGAAATTCGTGTAAGCCATTGTTTTCCCCCCTCAGACGCGTTCGATGATCGTGGCCGTGCCCATACCGGCACCGATGCAAAGCGTGACCAGCGCGGTGTTGAGGTCGCGGCGTTCGAGCTCGTCGAGCACGGTGCCGAGGATCATCGCGCCGGTCGCGCCGAGCGGGTGGCCCATGGCAATCGCGCCGCCATTGACGTTGATCTTGTCATGCGGAATGTCGAAAGCCTGCATGTAGCGCAGCACGACGGCGGCAAAAGCTTCGTTCAGTTCGACGAGGTCGATGTCGGCGAGCGTCAGGCCGCTGCGCTTCAGGAGCTTTTCGGTGACATCGACCGGGCCGGTCAGCATCAGCGCCGGATCGGAGCCGATATTGGCGAAGGCCTTGATGCGGCCACGCGGCTTCAGCCCCATGCTTTCACCGCCCGCCTTGGAGCCGAGCAGCACGGCAGCGGCGCCATCGACGATGCCGGAGGAATTGCCGGCGTGATGGACGTAATTGATGCGCTCGACTTCCGGATGTGCCTGAATGCCGACGGCCTCGAAGCCGCCCATTTCGCCCGGGAGCTGGAAGGACGGATTGAGCGAAGCGAGCGCCTGCATATCGGTGCCGGGACGCATGTGCTCGTCGCGGTCGAGAATGGTCAGGCCGTTGATATCCTTCACCGGAATGACCGAATTCTTGAAATAGCCCTTTTCCCAGGCATTGGCGGCGCGCTTCTGGCTCTCGACGGCATAAGCGTCGACGTCATCGCGCGAGAAGCCGTATTTGGTGGCGATGAGATCGGCCGATACGCCCTGCGGCATGAAATAGGCCGGGAAATTGACCGAGGGGTCCATGAACCACGCGCCGCCTGACATGCCCAAGCCGACTCGCGACATGCTTTCAACGCCGCCGGCGATGACGATGTCATCAGCCCCTTGCGCGATCTTGGCCGCGCCGAAATTCACGGCATCGAGACCGGAGGCGCAGAAACGGGAGATCTGCATGCCGGGCGCCTTCGTGGAATAGCCGGCCTCGAAGGCGGCGCCCCTCGGGATGACGGCGCCGGCTTCCATGACCGGATCGACGCAGCCCATAATGATGTCGTCAACCGTTGCGGTATCGAGACCGTTGCGATCGCGGATTGCCTCGAGCGTCTTAGCGGCGAGGCGCACGGACGGCACTTCATGCAGCGACCCATCCTTCTTGCCGCGCCCGCGCGGTGTGCGCACGTGGTCGTAAATGAAAACCTCGGTCATGTCTCATCTCCTCAATGCGACGTTAAGGTCGCCGGTCCGCTCAAAGCGGGTTATTTTAGGGTCCACTTTCCACGACGGTCGTCACCTGCCGCAACTAGTAGACCTTTCTTTCGCAGTTCCGTGGCGGCCCAACGCATGTCGTATTGCCATGAATAAAATAGGGGACTGCCGGCCAGATCTTTCTCGTGATTTTCCCAGATGTGTTGGGCAACATAGAGAATTGACGCAGATCCTTTATTTGAACGGAGGGCGTCGACCACCCAATCCTGTAAATCACCCTTCGATGCCATCTTCCCTCCAAGAAATTATCATCTCAGTCCGTCAAAAGGCTTCCGCCGCCAGTTCCATCATCGTATCGGCGCCGGTTTCGATGCGGGCCTTGCGCAGCGCCGTTTCCGGCATGATGCGCTCCATATAGAACCGCGCCGTGACAAGCTTGTTCTTCAGATAATCCTCGCGCGCGCTGTCGCCAGCCGCAAGACCTGCCTGCGCCGCCTTGGCCATCTTCGCCCACATATAGCCGAGGACGACAAGGCCGAAGAGGTGCATGTAGTCGGTCGAGCCGGCGCCGGCATTGTCGGGCTTCGCCATGGCGTTCTGCATGAACCACATGGTCGCCGCCTGCACGTCGTTCAAGCCCTTCTTCAGATGCTTGGTGAAGAAAGCCATCTGCTCGTCGTTGCGGTTTTCCTCGCAAAAATCGCCGATTTCCTTGAACAGCGCCATAACGGCGCGGCCGCCGTTCAGCGCCAGCTTGCGGCCGACGAGATCGAGCGCCTGGATGCCATTGGCGCCCTCATAGATCATGGTGATGCGGGCATCGCGGACATACTGGCTCATGCCGTGCTCTTCGATGTAGCCATGGCCGCCGAAGACCTGCTGCGCCATGACGGCATGCTCGAAACCCTTGTCGGTCAGAACGCCCTTCAGGATCGGCGTTGCGAGACCAAGGATATCGTCGGCTGCCTGACGGTCCTTCTCATCCGGGGAGCGATGGGCGATATCGGACTTCAGCGCCGTCCAGAGCAGGAAGGCGCGACCGGCTTCGTTGAAGGCACGGATCGTCATCAGAGAGCGGCGGATATCCGGATGGACGATGATGGGGTCAGCCTTCTTGTCCGGTGCCTTCGGGCCGGAGAGCGAACGGCCCTGGATGCGCTCGCGGGCATAGTTGGCGGCATTCTGATAGGCGATTTCGGCAATCGAGAGACCCTGCAGGCCTACGCCGAGGCGCGCCTCGTTCATCATGACGAACATGGCGTTGAGACCGCGATTTTCGGCACCAATCAGGAAGCCCGTGGCGTCGTCATAGTTCATGACGCAGGTGGCGTTGCCGTGAATGCCCATCTTGTGTTCGATCGCGCCGCAGGAAACCGGGTTGCGTGCGCCGAGCGAACCGTCCTCCTTGACGAGGAATTTTGGCACGATAAAGAGCGAGATGCCCTTGGTTCCCTCAGGCGCACCTTCGATGCGAGCAAGGACGAGATGGACGATATTATCCGTCATGTCGTGCTCGCCTGCCGAGATGAAGATCTTCTGGCCTGATATCTTGTAACTGCCATCAGCCTGGGGCACCGCCTTGGTGCGCAAGAGGCCGAGATCGGTGCCGCAATGCGGTTCGGTGAGGTTCATGGTGCCGGACCAGCTGCCCTCGACTAATTTCGGCAAATAAGTCTGCTTCTGCGCATCAGAGCCATGGACGAGGATCGCGGCGATCGCGCCCTGCGTCAGGCCGGGATACATCATCAGCGACATGTTGGCGGCGGAGGTATATTCACCGACGGCGCAGTGCAGCACATAGGGCAGCCCCTGCCCGCCGAATTCTTCCGGCACGGCAAGACCCAGCCAGCCGCCTTCGCGATAGGCGCGATAGGCTTCCTTGAAGCCCTTCGGCGTGGAGACGGTGCCGTCGTCATGGCGCACGCAACCTTCCTGATCGCCGGAATAATTGAGCGGGAAAAGCACCTCTTCCGACATCTTGGCCGCTTCTCCGACGATCGCCTCGATCATGTCAGGCGTGGCATCGGCATAACCCGGAAGATTGTTGTAGCGTTCCAGCCCGAGCACATCGTTCAGGACGAAGAGCGTATCGTTCACCGGGGCCTTGTAGACTGGCATTTCTCGAATTCCTCCAATTCGCCGCCGGACCTTAGAGATTCCGGCCACTGTCACACTCTTACAAAATATTGACGTTTGCGTAAACGTCAAATTTGTGTCTCGCGGTGAAATTTTGGTGAAGCCGATGAGGGAGACCATCCTGCATGTTGCCAATACGCCCCCTCCGCCTAAGCAACCGGGCACTCCTTGCGCGCAAGAATATCGGGCCGCGGGACAGCAGAACCAAAATAAAAGGTTAAGACTTCCCGCAAACTTAACGAGTTGTTTACCACGTTTCGTAAATTGTACGAGTTGAGCAGCAGTGCTTCGCGTTTCTTCAACTTATGCTTGGAAAGCGCGCTGTCTTTGCCGCTCTGTTTGAGGAAAGCCAATACATTTATCCCTTTCCGAACGACGGATGCAGACAGCGCGGCGATATAGCAATGTCTTCTTCCGTCAGCATGACGGCCCGGGGTGGTCCATAGTTCAAGGCGAGCAAAGATATGAGCGGATCGCGATCAAATCCTACCGGTACGGGCGACTGGACGTCGCTGGATGCTCTGAGCCGCACGATCGAGGGGCTGGAGGCGCGTATCGAAGGGCTGATGGGAACCGCCGCGGCGCGCGATACGCGCCAGCGTGTCGCTGCTGGCTATGCGCCTGCCCCCGAACGAGCCGCACCGGAGCGGATGCCGTCCCGCCCCGAGCGCGAGCAGTATGCCAGCCGCGCTTACGAGCACCCGCTGCGCAGCGAACGTCACGAAAGCGATCTTCGCTCCGATCCGCTCGCCGAAATCCGTCAGCGTCAGCGCACGCTGGAAGCAAACCGCGAACGACTGCAACCGCGGCGTGAGGAAATCGCGCATGCAGAACCTCAGCCGGCACGGCGTCCGCTCGACAGCTATCCGCAGCGCCAGCCGATGAGGGCCGCTGCCGCCGAAGCTCCAGTCGACATCGCACAGGCGCTCGTCAACCTTCGCCAGGATCTGAAACGCGACATCTCCGAGAGCGTGACCCGCGAAGTTACCGCCCTGCGCGCCGAAATCCGCGATATCCGTGAGAACGCCGAAGACAAGCATTTCGTCGCCGATGTCCGCCAGGACATGGCCAGGCTCGCCGACAGCATCAACCAGCTCGCCGGTCAGCCCGAAACTGCCGGCCTGAAAGCCGAATTCGACGAGCTGCGCTCGCTGATGGACGGTCTCGCCCGCGAAGAGTCGCTCCACCATGTCGAGCGCCAGGTGAAGGCGATCGACACGTCGGGCCTGCAGGACGAGCTCATCTCGCTGGCCTATCGCCTCGATGACATCAAGCAGCATCTCGGCGGCATGAACGACAGTCCCGCCGTGCATGCGCTGGAAAACAAGCTTTTGACGATCGCAACCGCGATGGAGAGCCTCGGCTCGTTGATGCAGCCGCAGGACCAGGCCATGCAGCGGCTGGAAGGACGCCTCAGCGGCCTTGCCGATCAGATCGATCTGATGAGCCGCGATGCGGGCCGGCGTCAGCCTGCCGACGACCTTTCCGGCCGTCTCGAAGCGCTTGCCATGCGCATCGATGAACTCGGCAGCGCCAAGGCCGTCGCCCGCCTCGAGGAGCGGCTGGACCAGCTTTCGCATCTGATGGAACGTTCGCAGAAGGCCGCACCGCAACCGGAGCTCGTAACCTATCTCGCCGACATCTCCCACAAGATCGATGCGCTGGAACATGGGTCTGTCGGCAATGCGCTGGCCGACCGGCTGGATTATCTCGCTCGCCGCATCGACGAGATCGATTTCCATCCGTCCGCGCCGGCAGCAAGCCTCGACGACAGCATGGCGCGTCGCCTCGAGGGCCGCCTCTCCGATATCGCAGCCCGGCTGGAAGCGAGCACCGCCGCACCGCCGACGGATACGCAGGCGCTGCGCAATCTTGAAGAGCAGATCGCCCATCTCTCGACATTGCTGACCGCTGAACCGCGGGCCGTTGCCGATCATCTGCCTCCGGATTTCGATCGCCGCATGAGCGCGATTGAGGACTATATGGCGACCAACGACGAATATATCATCGAAGCGGCCCGCCATGCGGCGGAAACCGTCGTCGAAGCTTATTCGCGCGAAGGCGGAATGGGTCATGGTGCGCAGGCAGCCGATATGGCGGCATTGACGGCACTTGCCGAAGACCTTCGTCATCTTGAGGACCTCAGCCGCGCCAGCGACGAGCGCACGCACCGCACCTTCGAGGCCCTGCACGATACGCTGCTGCAGATCGCCGACCGTCTCGATCATATGGAACAGCGCAAGCCGGCGCCCGCCATGCCGGCCGCGACATTCGAAAGCGACGTCTTTGCCGAAGAGGATGCTCCGGCGCTGAAGCCCCCGATGGCCGCGCAGCAGAAGGCAGGCCCGATCATCCGCACGATGGCGCCTGCCGAAGCCTCGGTTTCCGCCGAAGTCGCGGTCGCACAGGCGATCGACGCCAATACGAAGGCTGAAATCAAGGCGGCAGCCAAGAAGAGCGGCAAGACCAGCCTGTTTGCCAGCCTCGGCAAGCGCTTCTTCATGCCGGAAAAGGCCGAACCGATCTTTCCGCCGGACCGTCCGGTCATCGAGCAGGCGCCGTCGATCGATCCCGCCGACGTGATGCCCGGCGAAGAGGCCAACGAACTGCTGGAGCC
>Ga0268256_1001860_pt1 | contig 11701 bp, 10 predicted proteins | sample AgamicAtAmrz_FD_200247 | JGI IMG/M metagenome (GOLD analysis project Ga0268256, IMG submission 200247) | Agave microbial communities from Guanajuato, Mexico - At.Am.rz (v2) (version 3) | ecosystem: Host-associated > Plants > Roots > Rhizosphere | place: Guanajato, Mexico | collected 2012-06-07
CGCCAGCGCGGGCGGCAGCTTTACCTTCGGCTCGATGACCGGCTCGGCCAGCGTCAACGCCTCGCGCGACAGGATGCACAGCACCTGGCAGAGCGTGGAGGAGCAGACCGGCATCTTCGCGGGCAAAGGCGGCTTTGACGTGAGCGTCGGGAAGCACACGCAGCTGGACGGGGCGGTAATCGGCTCGACCGCGGCGGCGGATAAAAACCGGCTGGAGACGGGCACGCTGGGGTTCAGCGACATCGGGAACCACGCGGACTATAAGGTGGAGCACCAGAGCGCGGGCATCAGCACGGGCGGCAGCATCGCCGGTCAGTTTGCCGGGAACATGGCGAACGGGCTGCTGGTGGGAGCAAACCACAGCGGCAGCGACAGCTCAACGACGAAGGCGGCGGTGAGCGAGGGCGCGATAGTTATCCGCGACGGAGAGAAGCAGACGCAGGACGTGAGCGGGCTGAGCCGGGACGTGGCGCATGCGAACCAGACGCTGTCGCCGATATTCGACAAGGAGAAGGAGCAGAACCGGCTGCAGGAGGCGCAGCTGATTGGTGAGATTGGCAATCAGGCGGCGGATATCGCCCGGACGGAGGGGCAGATATGGGCCACCAATGCCGGTAAGGCGGAGCTGGCGAAGAACGGCATAACAGAGCCGGGAGAAGGCGCGTCGAAGGAAGAGTGGGCGAAGTACAACGAGAAGCTGACGGCGACGGACAGCTATAAGGCGGCGCAGCTACAGTGGGGCACGGGCAGCGCCATCCAGCAGGGCATTCAGGCGGCGACGGCGGCGGTGCAGGGTCTGGCGGGGGGCAACCTGGCGCAGGCGGCCAGCGGGGCGGCGGCGCCTTACCTGGCGGAGGTCATCAAACAAACCGCGCCGGATGAAGCCAGCCGTATAATGGCTCATGCGGCCGTAGCCGGAGTGATAGCTGCAGCGCAGGGCAATTCAGCGCTGTCCGGCGCGGCTGGCGCAGCGACCACGGCGGCAATGGGTGAAGCCATCAAGAATGCGCTGTATGGCAACGTGCCGGTAAGCCAGCTGAGCGAGGAGCAGAAGCAGACGCTGGTCGCGCTGGGCACGGTTGCGGCAGGCCTCGCGGGCGGCCTTACCGGTAACTCAGCAGCTGACGCGGTCGCAGGCGCACAGGCTGGCCAAAATGAAATCAGTAACAATATGTTCAGCGCGGGCATGTTGCAGCAGATGCTGGCACAGGAAACGCTGAACTCGGCGGCGATGGCCGAAGCGGGTAAAGGCGGTGCAAACGAGCAGGCGGCGCTGGCGCTGACCAAGAAGGTGAAAGAAGGACTGGATGCGGCATGCCGGACAAATCCCGGCTGCGTCCTGATGGCAATAGTATCGGCGCAGAGCCAGCAGCATACGGAAGGAGCAGGCAGTAAAACTGAAACCGTGCCGGTTAATGACGATTTGACCGGAGGAAAGCTGGTGAATCCGGCTGCGGATGAAACTAAAGGAACGTCACTGGTTACGCCGGATCGGTCGCCGGGACAGGGCGTAAGCCATACAGGAAATACTGAAGGTGTGCCAGATACGGGGGGGAATACAACGGTAACACCGATTTTTGAACAGGATAAAAATGATTATACCTATCTGGCTGAAGGTGACAGACCTGCAAATTTATCTCCTGAAGGAAGCGCAAGAGCAGGAGCGTTTAATGAGGCTAAACGTCAGTCAGGCATCCCAGTTAGCCAAAGCCCGAGCAAGGTTCATCCAAACGTAGATAAACGCGGCAATCCACAACCCGGATATATATATGAATTTGATGTGCCAAAATCAGGTGGCGGTACAGAAAAGATATATATTAGAGATGATGCTGGCGGACATTTTTTTGGTGAGAATAATCCTCAAAATCGAGGATCGCATTTTAACGACCCTAAAGGTAATCATTATGACTACTAATGTTTTTACGAGGTGCGCAGAGGATATTTCTTCTGCAAATGACATAGCTGATTTTCATGGCCGTTACTCTATAATGGGAAAGAATATCTCTGCGGTTAGCTGGGAGATTACTAACTGGACTAGAAGGGAAGGTAGTGAAAGCTTATTAAGATTGATGATAAAGAGGTTATTATTGCTTGATGAATTAGAGGGGGTTAAGTTGACAGTTATAGTTGAGCTTTCGGCTGCGCAGCCTGATAGTGCTATGGTTAATCATAAAAAATTATGGGGGCTGCTTCAAGATCGAGGTGTTAATATAGAAAGTATATCCGATAAGGTTAGCTTTATTAAAAAAAATAATGATGGTCTAAAAATTTCAGGGGCTGGGGTAATTGATTTATCTCAGGAGGGAGTGATCAGTAGCCTAATAAATGCTGAAAATAATGTTTATTTTGCTATAAGTAGATATAAATCTAAAAAAATTGATTATGGAGAGGGGCGGTCCTACTGGATGAACGAAACCTGGAGAGAGGGAGGCGTGGTTTTTTTTGCATTAGGTTTTTTTGACGAACCATCTTGTGAAATTGCTGCCATGGGTAATAAGAGAGAGATTCTGAATTTGATTGCTAATTAGGCGGCGGAAGAGTCACAGGAATAATTTGGTTTGACATTATGGGACGATAGTCTTTGAAACAAAAGTCAATAAAGATGACATGGCTACGAAAAGTCTTTAAAGCCAGATAAAGGCGTGTCTAAGGGAGTCTGGAATAAGTGCAACGCCATGCTGACGGCGACGGACAGCTATAAGGCGGCGCAGCAGCAGTGGGGAACGGGCAGCGCCATCCAGCAGGGTATCCAGGCGGCGGCGACGGCAGTGCAGGGTCTGGCGGGCAGCAACCTGGCGCAGGCTGCCAGCGGAGCGGCGGTGCCTTACCTGGTGGAGGTCATCCACAACATGACCACCACGAAGGATGCGAACGGCAAAGAGGTGGTGAACGTCGAGGCGAACCTGATGGCCCACGCAGTGGTGGGCGCGGTAACGGCTTACGCGGCGGGCAACAGCGCGCTGGCGGGCGCCTCGGGCGCGGCGATGGGCGAGTATATCGCGCAGCAGATGTACCCGGGCGTGGACCGCAAGGACCTGACGGAAGAGCAGCGCCAGACGATAAGCGCGCTGGGTACGCTGGCGGCCGGGCTGGCGGGCGGCGTTGCCGGAGACAGCACGGCAGGCGCGGTGGCGGGAGCGCAGGCGGGAAGGAATGCGGTTGAGAATAACCATCTTAATGCCGAGCAAATAGACGATTTTGCGGCGAGGGCGAAAGGGTGTGAAGCTCGCGGTGACTGCGGCCAGATCGTGAAGGAGATGGAAGATCTGAGTTTGAAGCAACGTAATGAGTTAATTGTGACCTGTGCTTCTGCCCCTGCTGCCTGCAAAGCGAAATATGGTGATATTCCTGCTAACACCATGTTAGTTCACGAAGCGATAGATCGTGCGCTGGGTGAAGATATACCAACCGCTATGAAGAATGATTTGTCCGTTCTGTTAATGCAGCAGATGGATGAGTCAGGAATTGTTAGCAGTACGGACTTTGCTCAAAGGCTGGAAAAACAATTTGGGCTGGATACCCAACGGGCTGAGATTTTAGCAGGAGTAGCGTTAGCGGCTGTTACCGGTGGGATGGGTAAAGCCGGTAAGATACCTGAAGTCAATCCAGGAATAAAAATCGCGACAGGTCAAACGGTGGGTGCTTTCGAGAAAAACCTGGCTTCCTTTCTCCAAGAGAGCGAGTTGCGTTGGTTAAAGAAACAGCACCACAGGTAGCAGTAGTAAACGGAATGATTAAAGACAACAAGCTGACCAAACTAAATAATCGCGATGTATACCGTGGTCTTGATGGAAATCTTTATGCTCTTGATACACAACATGGACGATTTGAGGTTGTGACATCAAAGGGTAAGCATTTAGGTGAGGTCGATTTCTCGATGCAAAAAATCCCTAACACAATAGATAAATCCGGTAGACATAATTTAAAGGTGAAATAATGAAATTAGTTGATTATAAAAATAAGTCTATAAAACGAGGTTCAGTCTTTAGATTGCCAGCAGTCTGGCCTTATGAATCATGGGTAGATTTTATGGTTATTGACTTATTTGATACGCATGGATTAGTTGTATCTTCAGGGCACAAAGCCGGATTGATTTTAATATCGTTACCGCCTGAAAGTGGTTCAGTTGAAGGTAGGGCTTTAAGTACCGAATGGATTATCAACAACTGGGCAGAATGGATTTATCCAGAGTGCGATGTGGAGAATGTACACATTTTGGATGAATATGTGGCAACACCTATTGATTAATTTAGTCTTGACCACGAGCCGGGATTTTTTTCGCCTGTTTTAAGCTTCGCGGTTGCTATGGCTGTACGTGGAACAGGGTATGTTTTATTGAAGCGTCACGCTGTAACCCATCCAACTCTTGGGTGGCGTTTCTTCGGAGTGGCAGCCAATACAATAAACGCGGTTATTTCTCATCGCTTACGTTCAGACAGTTTCTTACTGGCTCGATTTAGCATGATAGCTTCCTCCGGCAGTAGTTCCTTTTAGATGACAATCAATCAGTACGGCATCAACTAATTGGGAAATCGGCAACCAGGCGGCGGATATCGCCCGGACGGAGGGGCAGATAGCGGCGACGAAAGCCGCGAATGAGCGGATGAAGGCGGTCACGCCGGGACAGCTGAAGGCGGCGGAAGCGGAATGGCGGAAGGCGAACCCGGGGAAAGAGCCGACGGCCAGCGACATCAGCGGGCAGGCTTACCAGACCTTCTATAACCAGGCATTCAGTGAGAGCGGGTTCGGCACCGGCGGGAAGCTCCAGCAGGCAATTCAGGCGGCGACGGCGGCGGTGCAGGGTCTGGCGGGGGGTAACCTGACGCAGGCGGCCAGCGGGGCGGCGGCGCCTTACCTGGCGGAGGTCATCCACGACATGACCACCACGAAGGATGCGAACGGCAAAGAGGTGGTGAACGTCGAGGCGAACCTGATGGCGCACGCGGTGGTGGGCGCGGTAACGGCTTATGCGGCGGGCAACAGCGCGCTGGCGGGCGCCTCGGGCGCGGCGATGGGCGAGTATATCGCGCAGCAGATGTATCCAGGGGTTAAGCGTGAGGACCTGACGGAGGAGCAGCGCCAGACGATAAGCGCGCTGGGAACGCTGGCGGCCGGGCTGGCGGGCGGCGTGACGGGTGACAGCACGGCGGGTGCGGTGGCGGGTGCGCAGGCGGGAAGGAATGCGGTTGAGAATAACTCCTTGGGTGATATTGCGCAGGCCCAGTCTGAAGGCAAGACGCTGGATCAGAAGGCGGGTGAGTACGTTGAGGCAGAAAACGAGCGCTATAAGAAAGCAAACTGCGGCGGCATGAGTGCCGAAGCCTGCTCGGTGAAGATGTACATGGAACGGCGCGAAGCGCTGAAAGATACGGTATCACAGGGTGCTGACTTCGTGCCGGTCGTGGGAACCCTGAAAAGTGTTGCGGAAGCTAAGAGTGTGCTGGATTATCTGTTGGCCGCCGCATCCATGATACCGGGAGAGCGTGTTGCTACAGGGGTGCTGAAAACAGCAGAAAAAGCGCTGGCTAAAGGTGATGTGGCTGAAGCATCGAAACTGATTAATAGGGCCAGTGATGAGATATCAGGCTATTTACCGAGTCCCGGACATACATCTTTACCCAGTTCTGGTATCGGATCTAATGCTGCATTTTCAGTTACCAATGCACAATTAGGTAAAAAACTTGGAAAGCATGTTGAAGATTTCGGTGGTAATGCATCGAATGCGGCAGACAGGCAACGTGTATTAGATATAATAAATGATATCGGTTCTAATCCTGATAAGGTCGTCGCCGGTAAATTTGCAGGTCAAGGCGTATCACAAGGCGCTAACCGCGGAGATGTATTCTTCAGAATTAAAGGGAATGATGTTGTTGTTACTAAGCCAGATGGCAGTTTTGTCACTATCCTTAAGGATGGGGTTAATAATACATCGGTGAAAAATGCACTTAAGGGCGATCCGAAATGATAAATCCTTTAGGGCAATATCAAGAATGGGTTAGCCATGTTATTGGTAAGAGACTCTCAGGAGTGAGAGGGTTAATCTATGTTTTTGAAACGCCTGACTTCGAACATCCACAGCAATTACAGTTTATTTTTTCCAATACTGAGAACATAGCCAGTTTCAGGTGTGGTAAAGATGGTTCAACTCTGGAAGTAACAGACTTTCCTGTTCAGGGAGTTGATCTTGGAGAATATGGCAAGGAAGTGATTATGGATCTTTCAAATTTACCGTTATTTGTTGATTATATCGGAAAATCCTTATTGAAAGTTTATTCGATATTTTCTTCGGTAGAGAATGCCTATATAGGCATCAAGTTGGTTTTTGAAAGTGGTTTGTGTTTGATTGCCATAAATGTTGGTGATGAACTAAATATTAGTGACTTTTTATCATCATCATACGAACATGATGAAGGTATCAAATATCGAGAGTTATAAATAGTTAATCTCGGCCACCGCGCCGGGATTTTAATTTATCAGTCAGTTACCCTTCAGTCGCCAGCCGGATGATCAGCTGTCCCGGCCCGCTGATTACCTCTATCTTCTGCCCGGTCGTAAAACCCAGCGCTTCCAGCCAGCGGCCTTTGATCATGAGCTGTGGTAGCGGATTCGGCTGGCCTCTGTTAGGCCGGTATCCCACTTTGTAATAATGCGCCCGCGATCCGATGGCGGCGGTTGTGGGGCTGAGTGTCTCTGGCTTTTCCGGCGTGCAACCTGACGCTGGCGAGCGAGCAGGACAGCGACCGCTACGACTCGAAGCAGCAGAGCGCCAGCGCGGGCGGCAGCTTTACCTTCGGCTCAATGACCGGCTCGGCCAGCGTCAACGCCTCGCGCGACAGGATGCACAGCACCTGGCAGAGCGTGGAGGAGCAGACCGGCATCTTCGCGGGCAAGGGCGGCTTTGACGTGAGCGTCGGAGAGCACACGCAGCTGGACGGAGCGGTAATCGGCTCGACCGCGGCGGCGGATAAAAACCGGCTGGAGACGGGCACGCTGGGCTGGAATGACATTGAGAACCACGCGGACTATAAGGTGGAGCACCAGAGCGCGGGCATCAGCACGGGCGGCAGCATCGCCGGTCAGTTTGCCGGGAACATGGCGAACGGGCTGCTGGTGGGAGCGAACCACAGCGGCAGCGACAGCTCAACGACGAAGGCGGCGGTGAGCGAGGGCGCGATAGTTATCCGCGACGGGGAGAAGCAGACGCAGGACGTGAGCGGGCTGAGCCGGGACGTGGCGCACGCGAACCAGACGCTGTCGCCGATATTCGACAAGGAGCGTGAGCAGAACCGGCTGCAGGAGGCGCAGCTGATTGGTGAGATTGGCAACCAGGCGGCGGATATCGCCCGGACGGAGGGGCAGATACGGGCCACGAACGCCGGTAAGGCGGAGCTGGCGAAGAACGGCATAAAAGAGCCGGGAGAAGGCGCGTCGCAGGACGAGTGGACGAAATACAACGAGAAGCTGACGGCGACGGACAGCTATAAGGCCGCCCAACAACAGTGGGGCACGGGCAGCGCCATCCAGCAGGGCATTCAGGCGGCGACGGCGGCGGTGCAGGGTCTGGCGGGGGGCAACCTGGCGCAGGCGGCCAGCGGGGCTGTGGCGCCTTACCTGGCGGAGGTCATCCACGACATGACCACCACAAAGGATGCGAACGGCAAAGAGGTGGTGAACGTTGAGGCGAACCTGATGGCGCACGCGGTGGTGGGCGCGGTAACGGCTTACGCGGCGGGCAACAGCGCGCTGGCGGGCGCCTCGGGCGCGGCGATGGGCGAGTATATTGCGCAGCAGATGTATCCGGGGGTTAAGCGTGAGGACCTGACGGAAGAGCAGCGCCAGACGATAAGCGCGCTGGGAACGCTGGCGGCCGGGCTGGCGGGCGGCGTGACGGGTGACAGCACGGCGGGTGCGGTGGCCGGGGCGCAGGCGGGAAGGAATGCGGTTGAAAATAACTCCTTACTTGGTGACCAGGCCCGCGCATCAGCAAAGCAGATGGCGGAATCCCTGAAAAATCAGGTCAGGGAGAAACTGGGTGAAGGCACCACTTCTTCCATAGCGAATGGCATTATCAATGGTCTCGCTGATAGCGGGGATGCGCTCTTGGGTGGCGGTGATTATGCTCTTGATTTTGTGATGGCGCTGGCATCATGTGCAACCGGAGATAGCTACTGTGATAAGGCATTGAGTGACCTTTCCGGAAAAAATCAGGCCGCAGCAGACACTGCCAAAGCCCTGATGAAGAGTGAAACCTGGTCCGCCATCGCCGAGTTGGGCTCAAAGGCATATGATGGCGATCAAATGGCGCTGGAAGCCACTGGCGGTATGATCGCAGGGATTTTGCTGCCGGGTAAGAAGGTGCCAGACTTCACGGCTGCACAGACAATTGCAAACTCTGTAATCGATGCGAAAAAATTTGATTATCTTTTTGGCCGAGCTAAGGGTAACCCGCATACATTAGATCGTACAAATCAACTTGCTTTAGAGATGAAGCGACTAGGTATAACTGATGATATTAATGGCCATGCAATTCTCGCAGAGCATTTTACTCAGGCGACAACAGATCAAAGCAATATTATAAAGAAATATACAGATCAATATGGTAGCTTCGAGATTAGGGAATCTTTTTTCATTGGCCCATCAGGAAAGGCGACTATGTTTGAAAGTACTTTTGAAATTATGAACGATGGTTCTCATCGATTTATTACTACTATTCCTAAGAATGGAGCTACTCAATAATGTTTATAGAGAATAAACCAGACGAAATAGAGTTGCTTTCTTTTTTTGAAAGTGAGCCAATTTCTTTTGATCGGGAAATTATAAGCTACTCTTATAGAGTTGTGGACAAAAAAAGAATCGAGCTTGAGTTCTCATTTAGTGTTGTTGAGGGTTGGATTCAGTATTCTATGAATATAAATGGGCAGGGTTTTTTACATGGCTATATCGATGGCGTTGATTCTTTTGGTATTAAAAAGGATAAGAGTGATGAATACCTGTATGCCGAAATAATTACTGATAAGATTGTTACTAAAGTTGAAATCCGTGTAAGGCCGGACATATCAATAAAAAGTCGCTCTTTAGTTAAATAGAAAATACCAGGCTAAGCAATAGAGGCTTTTTGTCTGTTTTACCTTTTAAAAGCCAGCCTGAAAATAAATTTTCTCGGCTCGGCCAATATATCATTCTTTTGTCCCGTCTCCAGCACAGCGAGCAGGAGTGCGGGCGGCAACCTGGCGCAGGCGGCCAGCGGGGCGGCGGTGCCTTACCTGGCGGAGGTCATCCACGACATGACCATCACGAAAGGCCCGGACGGCAAAGAGGTGGTGAACGTCGAGGCGAACCTGATGGCGCACGCGGTGGTGGGCGCGGTAACGGCTTACGCGGCGGGCAACAGCGCGCTGGCGGGCGCCTCGGGCGCGGCGATGGGCGAGTATATTGCGCAGCAGATGTACCCGGGCGTGGACCGCAAGGACCTGACGGAGCAGCAGCGCCAGACGATAAGCGCGCTGGGCACGGTGGCGGCGGGACTGGCGGGCGGCGTGACGGGTGACAGCACGGCAGGTGCGGTGGCCGGGGCGCAGGCGGGGAGGAACGCGGTTGAGAATAACTGGCTACACGAAGATGAATCACGCCAGCTTGATAAGGAAATGCAGGACTGCAAGAAATCCGGTGGCGACTGTAATAAGGTTGTCGAGAAATACATCAATATCAGTAATAAAAACAGTAAAGAGCTTAAGGAAGCCTGTACCGGCGGCGGTGTTGCCTGTGTGACATGGGAAGAGCTGATACAGGCCGATACCAACGTTGCCCGTGATGCCAGTCACAGCCAGTTTCGGCTGAGTGAGAAACTGAAAGATCCGTCTGCGGCGGCATTGGTGAATTATCTGAACGGCACGGATCTGAAATTCCTGAAGGAAAATATCACCACAGGCGACCGTGTGATGTCCGTAGTTATAGATCCGACTTCATGGCCTGTTCTGGTTATGGGAGGGAAAGCGATAATGACCAACGCTGTCAATAACACCAAAGAGCAGCTTATTGCGGTAGGTATGGGGGCCGGTTTAGGTGCAGGTATTCAGTACGGAACCACAGGCGAAGTGAAATTATCAGACGTGATTGGTTCAGGCGTTATTGGTGCGATTACAGTCAGTAAGGGCTACAACCCGACAATGGTATGGAATGCGGCAGGCGGTTATTACCAAGCTGAAATCAGCGGTGATGATCCCTTCATGGCGGCATTGCTGAGTAAAACAGGGGCATCGGTTGGATATGCGGCGGGTAATGTGATCAAGGTTCCTTTTGATAAAAAGCTCAACCCAATTTCTAAGCAGTACGAATGGGTGTCGACAGGTGTCTGGACGATAACAAAACCAGCTCCGCAAAATCCATTGCCATCAATAGTAGGTAACTTCGGTAATTCTGTTGCATCTGGGATGGTTCAAGATAAGCTGAAAGATGTCGGAGGTAAGCAATGAAAAATAGCACCAAGTCATTACTTAACCTTTTGTATCTATGTTGCTCAATGGCCATTGTGATTTTTATTTTGACAATTTTGGGTCGCTTACTCGGAGCATGGTTGGCTTGGGATATGAATGATAAATTTCCATTTTCATCAGAGGATTTATTTATTTGCCTCAAGCTAACCTGGATGGGGCCCCCGACTGGATTTATTTTTTGGTATTTTTATTACCGATAAATTTTGTGAATCCCAGCCCTCAGCGGCCGGGATCTTCTTATCGACGGAGCAGGCAGTAAAACTGAAACAGTGCCGGTGAATGACGATCTGATCGGAGGAAAGCTGGTGAATCCGGCAGCGGATGAAACTAAAGGAACGTCACTGGTTACGCCGGATCGGTCGCCGGGACAGAGAGTAAGCCATACAGAAAATACTGAAGGTGCGCCTGATACATGGGGAGCATTACGGTAACGCCGATTCCTGAGCAAAATAAAGAGGAACTGATTTATTCTTTTGAGAGTAACGAAGGAAAATATGTACCTAGTCCTAAACATACTCCCGGCGGATGGGGCACTCCAATAGATCTAAGTGATGTAAAAGCCCAGGAAGTCCTGAATAACTCGATTCAGAGCGGTAAGCAACGCTATGGGATAAGTGATGGAAAAGTGTAAGAGTTTCAACCTGATAATGTCGGAGGGTGGCATGGCTATTTTATAACCGGTACTGAAGCATCGCCAAAGGTTCTACGTGAATTTTTAAATCGAGGTGACGTTAATAAAGTTGAGTACAACAAATTAATCAAAGGACAATAATGAATAAATTAATACTTAAAAAACACAATGAAAGCGACGATGCTCAATTTATTGACTTATCAGTGGTTGAGGACGGAGTAAAGCATTCTCTTTTCGTTGGAAGAGTCAATCTAAACGAATTTACAGGGTGGTTATTAGAGCATGAAAAAGAAATTAGAGAGGATGAAATACCATTTGATAAAGCCCGAGGTAATTCGTTAGCAGAAATTATTTATGATGCGTATAACAAATTAGATACTGATGACGATGAGCTTGTGGATAAAATGTATAATTATCGAAGTGGACATTGTTTAAGATTTGCGGCGCGGGGAAACGATTTTCCGGAAGTTTATATTGGTAAAGCAGGTGAATCATACGAAGTGTCAAAATTCTCCTCTACAGAAAGTTGGCGATATCCTATTGATATAGATGATTTCTTCTGTAACCTTAAGTATTA
>Ga0268256_1001861_pt1 | contig 11678 bp, 13 predicted proteins | sample AgamicAtAmrz_FD_200247 | JGI IMG/M metagenome (GOLD analysis project Ga0268256, IMG submission 200247) | Agave microbial communities from Guanajuato, Mexico - At.Am.rz (v2) (version 3) | ecosystem: Host-associated > Plants > Roots > Rhizosphere | place: Guanajato, Mexico | collected 2012-06-07
TCGCAAAATTTCCAACGGCGAAGGCGTTGAGCGTGTCTTCCAGACTCACTCTCCGGTAGTTGACAGCATTGCTGTTAAACGTCGTGGTGCTGTACGTAAAGCTAAACTGTACTACCTGCGTGAGCGTACCGGTAAGTCTGCTCGTATTAAAGAGCGTCTTAACTGATAAAACGCACGCGCAACATCCAAAGCGTGTTATAGAACAAGGGGTTAGCGTAATGCTAACCCCTTTTTTATTGGCGATGGCGGCAGAATGGCGGCAGCGGATTGCCGTGGCGACAGGCAAAAAAAAGCCTGCTGGCGCAGGCTGAGGAAAAGCAATTATCGCGTTGAATGGGGAGAGGCTTCTGTCACCGGCGGTCGGACAATGTAGCGCGCCAGCGACTCGTGGGTGACAAATGTGCAGCCACACTGGATGTTCTGACACTGATGGTAGCGCTCTTTGGTTTCGGAACTCAGGTAGCGGCTTGAGCGCGCATGCGCCGCTTGCTGGCATACCGGGCAATGCATCATGGTGGGTTCTCCCTCGTTAACATGCTGCAATAATAAACTCATAGCTTGCAAATGCAAACTTTAAATCGCATTTGCTATTTATTCTGCACATCATATTGTCCCTCCTCGATTTTGACCTCCAAATCAAGCTTGCTGACAAACCCATTGTTATCCAGGCTGTGCGTCACTTTTTTAATCGTCCATGCCGTATCGTCAATGACCGTCTTAAAGCCAGAGACCCGCACCGGCGTTTCCGGGGTGATGTCGGTACGTCCCCGCGCCAGCGTGAGGGAAAAGGTGGCCGTATTACGTTGAATGTAATGCCACAGCCCATCAGCTGCCCTTTTCGCTTCCTCTTTGCTGGCATAGACGGTCGACATGCCATAGACGTTATCGGCACTCCCGGCAACGTAAACCGGCTTTTCGCTTTGCTCTGCCGCAGGTGTCACCGCCTGGGGATGCTCTGTACTGGCAGGGGGTTGCGCAGTGGTTTTACGTTGTAACTGCACTTTTTGCGTCTGATTTTTTGGCTTTTTGGTATCAAGCCAGCGCGCCGTCACGCCGGTGTAACTTGAGCGGTCGGCAATATTAAAACTGTGTTTATCACCGTCGCTGCGCTGAATGACAACCTGCGGGAACGCTTCGCCCTTTGCATTCAATCCCCGTCCTGGTTTAATCAGCATCAGTTTGTTCCATTTCACCGTCAGTTCGGCACCGTTACGCACCGCCAGGCGGTGCAGGAAACTGGCGTCCGATTCCATCGACTGGTCGATATGCGCAATCTTAATCCTCTTCAGTGATTCGGCAACGCTGGCTTCCAGCCCGCAGCGTTTAGCAATCTCCTCAACAATGGCGCCCAGCGTGGTGTCATGCCACGACTGCTCATGTTCTTTGTTGAGTTTGCCGTTGAAATCCGCACTGCGTCCGATCACCGTCACCTTATCCGGCGCACCATCATGCTTAACCTGATCGATAACAAACTCACCCAGCCCGACCAGCGCATAGCCCTTTTCGCCGATAAATACGCGGATTTTCGTGTCGCGCTGCGGCAACTGAATATCGCCATCGGCGTCACTCAGCACCAGTGTCAGCGTATCAGCGGTGAAACCACGGTTATCTTCGATAGTCAGGCTGATAAGCCGGGGGGCAATATTTTCGGTGATATCTTTACCGTCCAGCATCAGTAAATAAGCAGGGCTGCTGACCTGCGCCAGCCCATTGGTCAGCGCATCGATCATAGGTCGATCCCCAGCGTTTTTCTTGCCCTGGAATAGAGCTCTTCGCCCTGCTGGCGAATATCGCCGAACATGGCGGCCAGCGACTCATCCACCCGCTTTAAGCTCAGTGTGAAGGAAATTTTGCGGGGCGAACCGTCGCTGTAGTACTCGGAGCCGTTGTCCTTCAGGCTTTCGATAGCAAACATGCCGTAAATGGTTCCCGTTCCGTCAATCAGCGGCCACGCTTTCCCCTGTTCGGCCATTGTGCGCACGACATCCAGCGACTGCAGGCCGCCGGTCAGCTCCGGATAGAGGTCACCGCCAAGAACGATGGTCTCTTCGCCCGGGCCAAGGTACTGAAATGCCGCGCGTTTACCGACGCGGCTATTGGAGGCCCAGTTATATCCGGCCGTGCGGTTCATGGTGGTATAGGGCAGTGTCTGCCGCATAAATACAAAAAGTCCCAGCGCCAGCATCATGGTGCATAACCTCCTAACGCGTTGAATTGCGAGAGCGCATTGTCGCGCTTATTGTTTTCGTACTGTTCGAGCAGCTTCATCAGGTGGCGGCTGTTATCGCTGCCCGGTGAAACATCGCCCTGTAGCGTCACGTTGATATCCGTTCTGCTCTGGTCAACGTAGGAACCACCGCCAGCCGGTTTCGCTGCCTGATAATTGTTAAAGCCAGGCATTGCGCTGGTTGGCTGAATGTAGCTCTGGCTGCCGCTGGCATCTGTCGGCGGTTTCGGTACCTCGAGCACTGGTTTTTTGTCGATAATCCCGAGTTTTTCCAGTACCCAATTCAGGCCGCTGCCCAATATTTTTACGCTCTCAATCACCAGCGCGATGGAGCCAGAGAGCATCTGGCCGAAATAGAAACCCGCTTTTGCGCACTGGTTCAGCGTTTCCTGGCTGGCCTGAACGGGGGTAATCAGATCGCTGAAGAGTTGTTTGATGTTCTGCAAGCCGTTGCCGATGAGATCAAACAGCGGTTGTAGCGGCGCAAACAGTCCGGCGAGCGGAGCGAACGCGGCGCCAATCCCGGCCATTACACCGCTAAAGAAAGCGCTGATTGGCTGCCACCAGGTGTAAATGGCCAGCGCGGCGGCGGCAACAATGGCAATCACGCCGACAATCGGCAGCGTGAGCGAACCAAGCACCGCCATAATCCCGCCGCAGACGGTGGTAAAGACGCTGCCAAAAGTGGTCGCAATGGTGATCAGCGTGCTGATACCCGTAAAGACCGGCGCGATAACGCCCGCGACGGTGCCAATCGCCCCGGCAACGCCGACCACGACAGTGGCTATCATGCCGAAGGTTTGCACCAGCCCCTGGTTGTTCTGCACCCACTGTTGCAGCTGCCCCAGATAAACCGTTGCCGTTTGCACCAGCTGGCGCAGGGAGGATTCTTGCGTACTGAAAATATCCACGCTCAGCGACTGATAAGCACTTTGCAGTGCCTGTAAATCGGTACCGAGATTGCCCGCCTGCGCGCTTACCGCACTTGCCGGGTTACTTACTTCGCTTTCAGACTGCGCCGGCGCGCTATTTTTCAGCGATTGCTCATAGCCCGGCTGCAGGAGTTTTTTGCCGATGTTGAAGCCAGAAGTGGCGACGGCCATTCCGGTTTTGCCCACCGCGGAGACTTTCCCGGCGATGCCCTGAATCGTTTGCTGGCCCGACTGGATTTTTTCCGCGCGTTTTTGCCGGGTCTCCTGTTTCAGCGCCTGCTGCTGCGTGACAAGCTGCGCGCGATGATCGCTGATCTGGCTTTGCAGTTGCAGTTTCGCTGCCGTCGGCGCATTCGGCTCAATGCCTGCGCGCAGCAGCGTTAACCGGTGGTCGATCACCGCTCCGCGTGCCGTTTCGTGCTGTTGCGAAAGCGCGGTTGCACGCTCCTGCGTGAAGTTTAGAATGCTGGCGTGGCTGCGCGTCGGCGGGCCTTGCTCCGTCAGCTTTTGCGCGCGCAACTGCACGGTTTGCAGGCGCAGGCTGAGTGCCGAAAGGGATTTTTCGGCCTGCGTTAAACCCTCAACTTGGGCAAGCTGGCTGTACAACCCGCGCAGATTTTTCTCCGTCTCTTTGATACCCGCAGCAAGCGAAACATTCGCCGTTTGCAGGTTTTTAAACGGGCGCGTCGCCTGGTCAACAGCCGTGAGCAGTGCGTCAATATTTGTGCTGTTACTCATGTGTGTTTCCGCTTCGCTGAAGCGCCTTTTCGCGCCATGTGATGAGTTCGCTCAGACTCAGGGGGTAGAGTTCTGATGGCGGCCAGTGAAAAATCACCGCGATATCCGCCATCAAATCGTCAACCGACAGGTTGGCCGGAAAACTTACTGTGCCGAAACCGGCGACAAAAAACCGACCACCTTGCCTGCCAGCGCGACCATATCCGCCAGATCCAGCGCCGCCACTTCCTGTTCGGTCAGGGAAGGCGAGGTGATACGCGGCAGCACTTTAATCAGCGCATCCACTTCAGCATTCGCCACTGCCGCCAGGCTCAAACCGCGCAGGGTGCCGGCATTCGGTTTCATCAGGGTAACGGCGTTGATAAGCTGTTCGCCGCGTTTGATCGGCGTTTCCAGGGTAACGACGTTATCAGTTTCGTTGCTCATAAAATCCTCGTGATTGCGTTAGCGAAGGGAAGTCCCGGCCAGACTGGCTGACCGGGCAGGGGTTACAGGCCGATATTGCGGCGGTGCTGTTCGAGACGATCGACGCCGTTCACTTTTTCGATCATGTTGATGGTGTCGATTTCCACCAGTTCCTTGCCATCCATCGTCAGTTTGAAATAAGTACAGACGACAGAGATTTTGGACTCGGTATCTTCGCCCGGCTTGTTCTCGCCGGTGTCGATCTCTTTCTGACGACCGCGCATCACCACTTCAACGGCGACCGTTTCACCGGTGTCATCGCGCTGGTAGGAACCAGCAAAGCGGATCGGCACCGCATCGGCGCTGGTTGCGCCATACAGTTCCCAGATAGCCTCATCCGGGAAGCCGCCCAGCGACCACTCCATTGCCATGGCGTCGTCATCAAGACCCATATCAATCGGCGCGATACCGTTCATGCCTGCGCCACGGTAGTTCTCCAGCTTGCGGGTCAGTTTCGGCAGCGTGATGGATTTTGCGATCCCCTGATAGCTGTAGCCATTGAGGAACACGTTCATATATTTCAGTTTTCGCGGCATTGCCATTTATCAGGCTCCTTAATTGCTGTTGACCGAGGAGACCAGATTCGCCAGATATTTATCGGTGATGCGCTGGCGTAAGGTCAGGTTTTCCAGTGGCGGCACCGGCGTATAGTCGTAATCGATATACAGTTTCCCGGCTTTCAGAGTCTCGGCGTCATTGGCGCTCTCGTCGAACCAGCAGGTGGCATCAACGATGTAACCGTTGCTTTTCAGTTCGCGGAACTTGGCGTTGATACCGTCGATGATGTCGCGGATAAGCGTCGCGGTGATCGGTTTGTCGACCGCCCACATATGCGCGTCTGCCATGGTGTCGGCGATAACCTGCGCGGTGCGGGTATAGTTTTCAAACAGGAACAGCGGATCGTCGGAGCAGGTACGGTTACCCCAGAAGCGGAAACCATCTTTGCGAATCAGCGTCGTCACACCCGCTTCGTTCAGCAGGTCGGCATCGGTACCGGATTCCTGCAAATCCCAGAAGACCGGGGTGCTGATGCCGGTGACGCCATTCACGCCAACGTTGGACAGCGTTTTGTGCCAGCCGACAGACTGGTCGATATACGCACGCAGGCCAAGTGCGCGGGCGGTAGCGTAGGCGGTTGCCGTCGCGTTCGCCACCGTATCCCAGGCGAGGAAATCCGGCCAAATCACCATCAGCTCGCGCTGGCTGAAGTTCTCGCGATACTTAATCGCATCGGAAATGGTTTTGCAGCCCCAGGCGCTGACATAACCGAAGGCGCGCAGCTTCTGGCAGACTGGCGCCAGTGCGGTGGCGACTTCCTGCGTGTCATAACCCGGCACGCCCAGAATACGCGGTTTCACGCCGGTGACGGCTTCGGCGGTCAGCAGCGCTTTCAGGCCGGTGTATTTACCGTTTTCATCGGTGGTGCCGATGATGTTGGAAATCGTCTGCGCCTGCGCATCATCGCCGCTGCCTTCAGCGACGCGCACAACGACGATAACCGGTTTCGCCTGGTCGGCAATGGCTTGCAGCGAAGAGGCCAGCGTACCTTTGGTACCCGCTTTGGCGATGGCGCTTTGCACGCTGGTGACAAGCACCGGTTCATTCAGTGGAAAGGTTGCCGCATCGGCATCGCTGGCAGTACATACCATGCCGACAATGGCGGTTGAGACAGTGGAAATGACGCGCGTGCCGTCGTTGATTTCGACGACCTGAACGCCATGATGATAGTCACTCATCCGTTTAACTCCGTGGTGTTGGGGTGAGTGCTATTCTCCAGGCCGCAGCGGCGCAGCGCTATTTATCGGGGTTGGGGCGAGGATGAAACAACAGCGGGCGATAAAAAAACGGGCCGTAGCCCGTTGAATTATGCTGGTTGAGTGGGCCAGGTGATATTGGGCGCACTGGAGAGGTCAATGGCGTTTATGGCATCGATATAATCCAGAACCTGGTCGAGCCGGTTTTTTTCTTCGTCATTCAACGTCCTGCCCGCCTGCAACTTAAGCTGGATAACGCTGATTGATGACATCGCCGTATCGATATGTTGTTGACGAAGTGCCTGCGCATCCTGAACCGCGGCTACGTGTTGTGCTTCGGCGTCCGTAATCCATGCGCTTCCGTCCCACTTGTCATAGGGCGTTGCGGGCTCAATGGCAACAAATCCGTCTTTAAGCGGGCCGATATAATCCACTGTTGAGGCGCTAAGATCGGCCGTGGAATAGACGGTTTTTCCCCGATGATCTTCTTTCTGCTCCCACTCACTCCCCGTAAAGACAGCCACACATCCCTCAGCAACGGCACCGGGAGTAATGTCTGTTGAACCGGCGGGAAGACCAACGCCGATCGCTAAAAACTCTTCGCTGGAACCCGTAAATTCGCCGGTTTGCGCAGAAAAACTGTAAGCCGTGATGTTTCCTGCGGTGGTGGCGATTTTTGCTTTATCCAATACTGCTGATGTCATTATGCAGCCCTCACAATGTAATTAAAGGCGATGTTGCGCGGACGGTTTTCTGCTGCGGTAGGGACGGAAAGTGATGCGCTAAACGCCACACCATACCCACCAGCTTGCTGTGCAACAGAACCGCCGCCATGCGTAAATCCACTTGAACCATATAAAGCCCCTTTAGCATCCTGCTCGTACCCGTAGGGGGCAACCATAGGCATACTGCCGGTAATATTGCGTATAGCATCGCTCTGTGCGCTAAGTAAGGTTCTGCTTGCATCAACCCCGCGTCCATCATCCCAGCCGCGAATAAATTCCCCTCGCAAATCAGGTAATACAAGGTTTGGATACGCCACAGCCAGCTTCGGGTATTGCGCTGCGGTGAACGCCGCGCCGTTACATTTCAGCCAGCCTGCCGGCGGTGTCGCCGATGACCAGGGAATGGGCACGCCAACCGGCAACGCCGAACCGTCACCCAGGTTCAGTGCTGATATTGCTGCTTTAACAAAAGCGGTGGTGGCCAGTTGCGTATCGTTTGCCGTTTGCGCTGCAGTGGGGGCTTTGGGTGTTCCGGTCAGTGTGGGGCTGGCAATCGGCGCATACTGAGTATGCGGGTTGCTGGCTGCAATATGCTGGTTCAGCAGATTATCGGCCCAGGCTTTTACCTCGATAACCTTGTCATCGACATATTTGCGTGTCGCCAGTACCACTGACGGATCAATTTTTAGCGTGATGGCTGCGGTAGAGGAAACAATCAGCGCCATACGAATCGTCTGCGTGCGCCCGCTACCTTCGCCTAACAGCGGTTTGTAGGTTTCCGGGCAGTTGGCGACGGCAATCAGTATGCCATCGTCGTCAAAAAGACCCAGCTCGCGGATCCAGTATCCCCCTTCGTTTTCCGGGATCACCTGCTCAGCAATAATTTGATTGGCATTCTCGGCATCGACAGTCAGTGTGTTTACTGCGCCGATGCGTTTCTGATTAACCAACTGGGTTTGTGCCGGGTCTGGCGTGGGCAGGCTGCCGTTGCCATCGCCAACGGCCATTTGCGTAATATGGATTTGGGTGCCCAGCGCGGTGGCGTTCGCCAGTTTCGCCGCGCCCTGATTGGTCAGGATGGCAAAATATTTTACAGTCATGCGTTCACTCTCAGGTTATCGATTGAGTAAACGGTATTGTCCGGGGCACATTGGGGCGGGGCCTATCAGTTAGGGTTGGTTGCCGGGCGATACAACCCTGAGGAGAATGACCTGCTGGCGGGCAGGCCTGTGGGGGAACAGTAGGTCGGGTAAGCGCAGCGCCAACCCGACAAAAAACGGGCCGCGGCCCGTTGCTCTTATTGTGGCTGTTCAGGCCAGCGGATATCAGGTGCGCTTGTGGTATCGACAGCCTGCACGCCCTTGATGTACTCCAGCCATTTCACCAGGCTGGCTTTGTCGGCGTCGCTAATAATGCCGAGTTGCAGCTCGGTCTGCCACACGCTGATTCTCTCTTTCGCCTCTTTCAACCGCTGCGTTTTGCTCTGTTCAGCGCTGGTTACCAGTGATGCCTGCTGTGCAGCGCTATCAGTCACCCATTTGCTGCCGTCCCACTTATCAAACCCGGTCGCTGGCGCCGATGGAGTGATATCAGCTGGATAATCACCCAGAGTCTTCATCTGAGAGGCTTCACCGCTTTGCAGGTTGTATACCATTTCACCACGATGATCGACCACGTACTCCCATCCGCTGTTATCCGTTTTACGGCATACAGCAAACCCCGTTTTTGCCGCAGAGGGGGCGTCGACGGCTGAATTCGCCGGAATACCGACCCCCACAGCCAGATACTCCACAGAAGGCGCCAGATATTCGCGGGTATCGCCTGTAAAGTTATAAACGGTTAGCTCCCCGGCGGTCGCGGCAAACAGATTCTGGTTTAGTGTTGCTTGAGACATTATTGAGCCCTCACGATGAAGTTAAATGCGACGTTGTGCGGGCGTGTTTCTCCTCCGCCAGTATATTCGGTATAGCTTGAGAAGGAGAACAACCCGCCCCCGGTGGTTAAATTGGCGAGAGCGCCAACACCGCTTTCGCTGTAGTCGGTCAGGAAGCGATTCCTTGATGGGTTTTTTACCGGTGTATGGTTATGGTTTTTAAAATCATCCAGTTGCACACTTAATAGTGCCCTGCCAGCGTCAAGGTTTCGCCCGTCATCCCAGCCGCGAATAAACTCGCCGCGCAGATCCGGCAGAACACCGGCCGGGTAGGCGGCTGCCAGCCGTGGAAACAGGGTCTTATCAAAGGACGCGCCGTTGCATTTAAACCAGCCGCCAGGCGGAGTGGCTTGCGGCCAGGCGACGGGCGAACCCACCGGTAAAATGCCGTCGTAGTCAGCAATAACATCGCGCACATATTTGGTGTTGGCGATCTGCTGTCCGTAGTTGCCAATATGCGTATCCGGCACCGTCGGCGTGCCGATAAACACCGGGCTGGCCAGCGGTGCGTACTGCGCATGCGGGTTCGCGGCTTTAACATGGTTGTTCATCAGGTCGTCGGCATACTGCCGCGTCGCCAGTACCACCGACGGGTCGATTTTCAACGTGACGGCAGCCGTTGATGAGACGGTGAGCACCATCCGAATGGTCTGCGTGCGTCCGCTCCCTTCCTGCATTTGCGGTTTATACGTTTCCGGGCAGTTGGCGACCGCAATCAATACACCTTCGTCATCATAGAGGCCAATTTCGCGGATCCAGAAACCGCCTTCCGTTTCCGGAATAACCTGCTCGGCAATAATCTGGCTGCTGTTATTAGGATCGACCGACAGTCGGTTCAGCGGCGCAATACGCTGCTGGTTAATCAGTTTTGTCTGCGTTGGGTCTGGCATCGGTAGTACGCCGTTGGCATCGCCAACCGCCATCTGCGTGAGATTAAGTTTTGTGCCGAGCGATGCGGCGTTTGCCAGCCTCGCAGCGCCCTGATTTGTCAGAATGGCAAAATATTTGGCAGTCATGCGTTAACTCTCAGGTTGTTTGGTGAAGAATGAACGGTGACGCTATTTTCCGTTCAGCCACAGGCGAACACCATTGATCGGCGTTGGTTGCCTGCTGACACAACGAGCGTGATGAAAAAAACGGGCCGCAGCCCGTGGCAAGCTAACGAAGCGGTTAAAAACCGATCGCCAGAATGTCGATGCCGTTGCCCGCGCCGCTGTAGGAACGGATGGTGATGTTCTGTAAGGATCGGGCTACAACAAAGATGGGCACCGTGATATCGGTGAAGGGTGATGATCCTTCGGTATAGGTGACTTGCGTATTCAGGCAGGCGTTCGGAAAGGCTATTGGCCATGTGAAGACGGAGTTCTCACCGTTGTTCACACTGGTCGTTACCTTCATCCATTGAATAATCAGTGCCTGTTTACCGCCATTCAAGATACCCGGGATCTGAAAATAACCGGCGGTGGCCAGCAGGCCACTTGCGGTTCCTGCCTGCACAAGCGAACTCAAGCCAAGATTGCTCTGCACACTGCTGACAAGCCCGGCATTCGCCATCTCTTTCAGCGCATTAGCGATAAGAGGGTATTGCGCATGCGGATTGCCCGCTGCGACGTGTTGGCTCATCAGGTTGTCTGCATAGGTGCGCACCTCAATCGCTTTGTCATCAACATACTTACGCGTCGCCAGCACCACTGCCGGGTCGATTTTCAGCGTCACCGCAGCGGTTGATGAGACAGTGATCACCATGCGAATCGTCTGCGTGCGGCCGCTCCCTTCCTGCATCAATGGCTTGTAAGTTTCCGGGCAGTTGGCAACAGCAATCAGTACGCCTTCATCGTCGTAGAGACCGAGTTCGCGGATCCAGTAACCCCCTTCGTTTTCGGGGATTATCTGTTCGGCGATAATCTGGCTGGTGTTGGTGGGATCGATCGACAGGGCATTCAGCGGCGCAATTCGCTTTTGATTCACCAGCCGGGTTTGCGTTGCGTCGGGCGTCGGCAGTACGCCATTACCGTCGCCTATGGCGATTTGCGTCAGATTGAGCGATGTACCGATAGCGGTGGCATTCGCCAGCCTTGCGGCGCCCTGATTGGTCAGAATGGCAAAATATTTGGCAGTCATGCATATGCTCTCTGGTTGTTGGATAGTGAATGAACGGCGGAGCTATTTTCCGTTCGGCCACAGGCAGACGCTAATCAGCGGCGTTGTCGGTCTGCTGATACAACGAGGGAGATAAAACAAAACGGGCCGTAGCCCGTTTCAGCAGTGTGGCGGGTTATGAAATATAAACATCATCGATAAGATGGATGGCAGAAGCGGGGTAATACTCGCCGCCGACCACAATCTCTTCCGGCATGTAAGGATAAACCGTCAGCTCTTCACCGAGGTAACAACTGGCGCCAACATAAAACTCGCCGCTGGTACTCAGGCTAATGTTCAGTTCCGACAGATGGCGGCTCGCCGGTTTGGCATCATTGATAAGCCGCTCCAGCTCCTGGTACATCTGCTCGGTAATGCCATTCTCCTGCACGCCAATCACCAGCCGGAACGTGCCGGGTTCGGCATTCTCCTGCCACCATTCGCGTAGCTCAATCAAGTAGCCGAGTGGTTCAACAACGCGTCGTAATGAGCTAATGGTTCCCTTGTGTTGATGAACAAAAAAAGCGGAGGCGATAATTTTACGTTTGGTGGCCTCGGGCCAGCTGTAATCCCAGCGATCGACGGAGAGCGCCCACGCCAGGTAAGGCAGCAGCTCTGCCGGGCAGGTCAGCGGATCCCATAATGTGCGCAGCGGCACCGGTACGCGTTCGATTTGTGCCGCTGCCTCTGCCGTTGCCACCTCCAGAACCGAGGAGCCAACGGGCAACAGGCGGTCATCACTCATCGGTGCCTCCTGTATTAATG
>Ga0268256_1001864_pt1 | contig 11667 bp, 10 predicted proteins | sample AgamicAtAmrz_FD_200247 | JGI IMG/M metagenome (GOLD analysis project Ga0268256, IMG submission 200247) | Agave microbial communities from Guanajuato, Mexico - At.Am.rz (v2) (version 3) | ecosystem: Host-associated > Plants > Roots > Rhizosphere | place: Guanajato, Mexico | collected 2012-06-07
GATCGCCTGCCGCGATTCAATCGATCCGGCGTGCCGCCGCCTTCTCCATCGCCTTCGCCAGCTTGACGTCATGATCGGTCAGGCCGCCGGCATCGTGTGTCGTCAGCTTCACCTCGACGCGGGAATAGACGTTGAACCATTCCGGATGGTGGTTGAATTTTTCCGCGGCAAGAGCGGCTTCCGTCATGAAGCCGAAGGCCTCGACGAAGTTGCGGAACTTGAAAGTCTTCGAAATCGAAAGGCCGTCATCCGCAAGCGCCCAGCCTCCAAGCTCCGCAAGATTTTCATCGATTGCCGCGCGGCCCAGTCTGTCGTATTTCATGGCAAGTCACTCCTCTCTAAAGCAATTCCAGAAAAACTGCGTATCGTTTTTTCCGTCCGGAATTGCGTAAAAGCAAAAGGGTAGAGCGTTTTCGCATTTCGAAGAAAAGCGGAAAGCTCTGGCGGTGAAACGATAACATGGATCGTCACAGGATACTTTTCGTCTGCGCCGGCAATATCTGCCGCTCGCCCCTCGCCGAAGGCATATTCAGACATCTGGCAAGCGACGGCGGCCGTGGCGGTGAATTCGACATCGATTCAGCTGGCACCGGCGGCTGGCATGAGGGAGAACGCCCGGATCGCCGTTCGGTTGCGGTTGCCGCCGGCCACGGAATCGATATTTCAGCCCAGCGCGCTCGCCGCATCGAACCATCAGATTTCAGCCGGTTCGATCTTATCCTGGCAATGGATCAAGACAATTTGAAGAACTTGCGCAAGGCAGCACCCGCGGAATCCCTCGGGAGGCTGTATCTCTTCAATGCCCTGGCGCTCGGAAGCAACAAGGACATTCCCGATCCCTACTATGGCGACCGCGAGGATTTCGAAGCGGTTTACACCATGCTCTTGGCCGGCTGCAGCGCGTTGTTGCCCAAAGTTGGGAACGTGCTGCGGGGCTCGTGAAGCGGGAATATCTCTTCGGTGAGATAGGGACCGCCACCGACCGATTCGCGCGACGACAGAAGCACGAAGCGCCCGACCGTGAACGGCGCGGTGTAGAAATTGCCGCGACCGGAGAGATAGTGCACGACATCGTCGACCCGCGAGGACTTCAGCCTGGCGAGGGTCACATGCGGCGTGAACTTGCGGGGGTCCGGCTGCAGGCCGATACGCTGGCAGATACGCTCGATCTCGCCTTGCAGCGCGAACATATCCGGTGTCTGCGAGACCCCGGCCCAAACCGAATGCGGTTTCTTGGAGCCGAAGGAACCGATGCCCTCCAGCCGAAGCTGGAATTCAGGCCGATCTATCCGGTCCAGACGGTCGACGATCTCATCCGCGGTGCGGCCATCGACATCGCCGATGAAGCGCAAAGTGATGTGATAATTTTCAACGTCGATCCACCTGGCTCCCGGGAGACCACCGCGCAACAATGACAGGCTCATGGCCGCATTGCGCGGAATTTCGAGGGCGGTAAAAAGTCTCGGCATGACGAGCACTCCCCGAATCTCTTGCAGGTATAGGTAGGGAATCACGCATTTGCAGTCGGTGCAAGCATCTATTTCGCACCTGCGTCAATCGTCCCTACAAAACTGATGACAGCCTGCAACATATGCTCGACCATCACGTCCACGCCCTTGGAGTTCGGATGCATGCCGTCGGCAAGCTGCAGATCCGCATGCGTGGCAACGCCATCGAGGAAGAACGGATAGAGGGGAAGCTGATATTTGTCGGCCAGCCGCTTGTAGATCGGATTGAATTTATCGGCGTAGTCGCCCCCCATGTTCGGCGGCGCCAGCATGCCGACGAGAAGGATCGGGATCTTTCTGTCCTTCAACCGTTCGATCATCGTCTCGAGGTTCTTTTCCGTCTGCTCCGGCGGAATGCCGCGCAGCGCGTCATTGGCGCCGAGCTCCAGGATGACGCCATCCGTGCCATCGGGCACCGACCAGTCGATGCGCGAGAGGCCGCCCGATGTCGTATCTCCCGAAACACCGGCATCGGCGACGGCAATATCGAGCCCCTTGGCCTTCAGAGCCGCCTCAAGCTTCGCGGGAAAGCCGTCGCCCGGGGGCAGCTGATAGCCCGCCATCAGGCTGTCGCCGAAGCCGACCAACTGGATAGTCCGCGCCTCGGCGGCGCCAACAGCGCCAAACAAAAGACCGAAAGTGATGACAGCGAATTGAAGCGCGGCAGCTTTAAAACCCATGATCCATTCCCTAAATTCGCTGCTCGGGCCAAATCGCGCCCGCCATTGTCTCTGATGTTCTCTGGTATATAGGGCGTTCGCATTGGCAAAAACCATCATCGAGCTGAAGAAGGCGGATTTGACGCTCGGCAATGCCGCCGCATCAGTCCATGTGCTGAAGGGTATCGATCTCACTGTGATGGAGGGTGAGGCCGTCGGCATCGTCGGCCCGTCCGGCTCCGGCAAGTCCACCCTGCTGATGGTACTGGCCGGCCTCGAAAAGCTCGACAGCGGCGAACTTTTGATCCGCGACACGCCGCTGCATAGCCTGAGCGAAGATCGCATCGCCGATTTCCGCGGCCGGAACATCGGCATCGTTTTCCAATCCTTCCACCTGATCGCCAACATGACGGCGCTGGAAAATGTCGCCGTGCCACTGGAACTTGCGAATGTCCGCGATGCCTTCGCTATCGCCAGGCGGGAGCTGGAAGCGGTGGGGCTGGGCGAAAGGCTCACGCACTATCCCGGGCAGCTCTCCGGCGGTGAACAGCAGCGTGTCGCCATCGCCCGCGCGCTGGCGCCTTCGCCAGCCGTCCTGATCGCCGACGAACCGACGGGCAATCTCGATACCGATACCGGCCGGCAGATCGCCGACCTGCTCTTCGCCCAGCAGGCCGAGCGCGGCACGACCATGCTGCTCGTCACCCATGATCCCGCCCTTGCCGCCCGCTGCTCGCGCCAGATCCGCGTCCGCTCCGGCGAAATCGAGAGCGACAGCATGCGCACGCGCACCAACCAGGCAGCCATTGCATGAGCGCGGCAGGACTTCGCCTGCCCCTCGCCTTCCGCCTTGCCCTGCGCGAACTGCGCGGCGGCCTTGGCGGCTTCTACATCTTTCTTGCCTGCATCGCGCTCGGCACAGGCGCGATCGCTGCCGTCAATTCCGTTTCCCGTTCGATCACCGACGCGATCGCGACGCAGGGACAATCGCTGCTATCAGGTGACGCCCGTTTCGAACTGCGCAATCGCGAGGCAACGCCGGAAGAGTTCGCCTATCTCCAGAGCCTGGGCAAAGTTTCCCGTTCCACCGGCCTGCGCTCCATGGCGAGGCTGCCGGATGGCTCGGACCAAGCGCTGGTCGAGGTCAAAGCCGTCGATGAAGCCTATCCGCTTTACGGCACCTTTGAGGCCGACCCTAATCAGCCACTCTCGACGTTACTGACCGCAAAGGGTGGCGCCTATGGCGCCGTCGTAGCGCCCCTACTGCTGGAACGCCTGAATCTCAAGGTCGGCAGCGATCTGCTGCTAGGCAATACAAAGCTGCACATATCGGGCACCATCCAAAGCGAGCCGGATGCCGTCTCCGAAGGCTTCGGCTTCGCGCCACGTCTGCTCACCAGCCGCGACGCACTGATCGCCTCCGGCCTGATCACGACCGGCAGTCTGGTCGAGCAATCCTATAAGATTCGCATGGACAACCCCGCAGCCGGCCTTCGCAATCTCGGCGACCGAGCCAATGCCGCTTTCCCTCAGGCAGGATGGTCGATCCGCAGCAGCGACCGCGCCGCCCCTCAGCTTGCCGACAATGTCACCCGCTTCTCGCAGTTCCTGACGCTGGTCGGCCTTGCGGCGCTCATCGTCGGTGGGGTCGGCGTCGCCAATGCCGTGCGCGCCTTCCTCGATTCGAAGCGCACAACCATCGCCACCTTCAAGTGCCTGGGCGCTCCGGCCTTCGTCGTCGTGCTGATTTATCTCATCCAGATCGCCGTTATTGCGCTCGCCGGCATCGTTGTCGGCCTCGTCCTCGGCGCAATCGCGCCGATGATCGCTTCGCAATTCATGGCGGAATTCCTGCCGATTTCGACGGCGCCGCGGCTCTATCCCGGCGCATTGACGCTGGCTGCCCTTTTCGGTCTGCTGACGACGCTGGCCTTCGCCATTCCGCCGCTCGGCCATGCCCGCGAGGTGCCGGCAACGGCGCTGTTCCGCGAACAAGGCTTCGAAGCGCGTCGCCTGCCCGGCTGGCCCTATCTGCTGGCTGCCGGTGTCCTAATGGCGGCACTTGCTGCCCTGGCGATCGTCACTGCCTATGATCGCTTCATCGCAGTCGTCGTCGTCGTCTCGATCGCCGGCGCTTTCGTGGTGCTGCGCCTGGTAGCAGCCCTGCTCTCCTGGCTTGCCCGCCGCAGCCCGCGCGTGCGATCGCCCGCTTTGCGCCTGGCGATCGGCAACATCCACCGGCCGGGCGCGCTTACCTCCTCCGTCGTGCTCTCGCTCGGCCTCGGCCTGGCGCTACTCGTCACCCTGACGCTGATCGACGGCAATATGCGCCGCGAGCTGATGGGCCGCATGAGCGAACAGGCGCCGAACTTCTTCTTCGTCGATATTCAGGGGCCGGAACTGGAAGGCTTCCGCAAGATCGTCCTCGACATCGACCCCAAGGGCAAGCTCGTCGAGGCGCCGATGCTCCGCGGCCGCATCGTCGCCTTCAACGACGAGGATGTCACCAAGATGAAGGTGCCGGCCGCAGGCCAATGGGTCCTGCGCGGTGATCGCGGCATCACCTATGCCGATACAGTGCCGGAAAACGCCTCGGTCACGGAAGGCAAATGGTGGGACAAGGATTATAGCGGCGAGCCGTTGGTTTCCTTCTCCGAAGAGGAAGGCAAGGCGCTCGGCCTGAAACTCGGCGATAAAGTCACCGTCAACGTGCTCGGCCGTAACATCACTGCCAAGATCGCCAGCTTCCGCAAGGTGCAATGGCAGTCGCTGTCGATCAATTTCGTGATGATCTTCTCGCCCAATACCTTCAGGGGCGCCCCGCATGCCTGGCTCGCGACCCTGACCGACACATCCGCCACTTCGGAACAGGAAGCGGCTATCCTGAGGAAGGTCACGAATACCTACCCGACCATAACAAGCGTACGGGTCAAGGATGCACTCGATGTCGTCAACACGCTCGTGGGACAGCTGGCGACGGCGATCCGTTCCGCCGCCTCCGTCGCGCTCATCGCATCCGTGCTCGTGCTGGCGGGAGCGCTTGCCGCCGGCAACCGCGCCCGCACGCATGATGCGGTCATCCTCAAGACGCTCGGCGCGACGCGCGCGACATTGATCCGTGCCTTCAGCTACGAATATCTGATCCTGGGCGCCGCAACCGCCATCTTCGCGCTTGTCGCCGGCTCCGCATCCGCTTGGTACATCGTCAGCCGCATCATGCGCTTGCCTTCTGCCTTCCTGCCCGATGTCGCCTTCTCCACGCTCATTATCGCCTTGATTTTGACGGTCGGTATCGGCCTGATCGGTACCTGGCGGATTCTCGGACAGAAAGCAGCGCCCGTTCTGCGCGAACTCTGATCCGTCTTTGCGCATTAGAGCCGGATGATTTTAGGTCTGTTCGACCTAAAATCTGAATCCGCTCTAGACTCAAAGAAGTAGAGCATGATGTCGTCCGAAAACCGCTCACACTTTTCGGCATCATGCTCTAACCGAACGCGATGAATCGGCACGATATTACGCCGATTTAACATGGGGCCTACCGCTAGACCCTTGTCTACAAGACCCGAAAGCCTCATATTCTGTGCAGGCATGCTGAGCTCCGCAGCGGCGCCTGGGCTTTGAAAGACCCGACACCGTAATCACATCGGAGCTTGAAAGAGGAAAACATGGCTGACTTCCGCAATTACCAAAACCGGGCGCAGAGCGGTGCGCAATCCGGTGCGATGATAGACGAGGGCCTTCGAGCCTACATGCTCAAGGTCTATAACCTGATGGCGCTGGGTCTGGCGATCACGGGTGTTGCCGCCTATCTATCCTTCTCGCTCGCCTTTGCAAACGGACAGATCACGGCCTTCGGCCAGGCGATCTATCTTAGCCCGCTGAAGTGGGTTGTCATTCTCGCCCCGCTGGCAATGGTCTTCTTCCTGAGCTTCAGGATCAACCGCATGAGCGTGGCCGCCGCGACGACGACCTTCTGGGTCTACGCCGCGCTGGTAGGTCTGTCGCTGTCGTCGATCTTCATCATCTACACCGGTCAGAGCGTCGTGCAGACCTTCTTCGTGACCGCCGCCTCCTTCGGCGCGCTGTCGCTCTTCGGCTACACGACGAAGCGTGATCTGTCCGCGATGGGTTCGTTCCTGATGATGGGTCTCTTCGGCCTGATCATCGCAACGCTCGTCAACATCTTCCTGGCTTCGTCCGCCCTGCAGTTCGCCATCTCGGTGATCGGCGTCCTGATCTTCGCAGGCCTCACCGCCTGGGATACACAGCGGATCAAGGAAATGTACTACGAAGCCGACGACGTGACCGTGGCTGGCCGCAAGGCGATCATGGGCGCCCTGTCGCTGTACCTCGACTTCATCAACCTGTTCATGTTCCTGCTGCAATTCATGGGCAACCGCCGTTAATCGCACGGGATGAATGAGACATGAAAAGGCGGCCTCGGCCGCCTTTTTTTATTTGCTTGGGCAGACGCCCTGCGATTTGATAGCGCCCGTCGTAAATTCGCAGATCAGGCAATAGAAGCAATGTCCGTCAGCCTCCGCAGTGCAACTTCAGACGACCTTCCCCATATCACCGCCATTTACAGAGATTCCGTCCTGAACGGTACGGCAAGCTACGAAATCACGCCGCCGAGTCAGGAAGAGATGGCGGCCCGGTTCGAAGCAATCCGTGACAAAGGTTATCCCTATATCGTCGCCGAAGACGAGACCGGCGCGTTTCTCGGCTACGCTTATGCTTCCGCGTTCCGCACGCGGCCAGCCTATCGCTGGATGGTGGAGGACTCGATCTATCTGGCGCCGGAGGCTCGCGGTCGCGGCGTCGGCAGGCTACTGCTCGATGCGCTCGTCGAAAACTGCGAGAGACTCGGCTTCCGTCAGATGATCGCCGTCATCGGCGGCGCCCATCCCGCCTCCGTCGCCGTGCACCGCGCCGCGGGCTTTGCGGAGGCGGGGCTCTTGAGGGGCACTGGCTACAAGCATGGCCGCTGGCTGGATACGATGCTCATGCAGAAGGCGCTGGGCGAGGGTGCGGAGAGCGATCCCGATCCCTCGGTTTATCCTGGGACGTTGTTTGGGGAATAGTATCAGTATCGGACCTATGAGTCCGCAGAGCCTATGATACCCCCTCTGTCACTTCGTGACAGAGGGGGTGCCGCACTCGCCACAAGCGCGAGCCAATGACGAGAAACTACTTCTCCACCAGCTTCAGCTGCTTGTCGAAAACTTTCAACACTTGGTTCAGGTCATGACCGCGTTTCAGGATCATGCCGTTGGTATTGACGACGGAAAAGGCGCCCTGCTTGGCGGCGAGCTTCGGATTCTTTTCGATGCGGAAGAGCGGCATTTCGCCGGAGCGCTTGAAGACGGAGAAAACCGCCTTGTCCTTCAAATGGTCGATGGCATAATCACGCCATTCGCCCTCGCCGACCATGCGGCCATAGATCCAGAGAATCGCGTCCAGCTCCCGGCGATGAAAGGTCACCGGTAGCGGGTCCTTGCTCTGTTTGTATTCTCTGAGATCAACGACGACGGATGAATTGGTATCTGCGGAACGGCTTTCACCGTGTCTCAAATCCGGCTGATCAGTCATCAATCCCCCAGGGGCTATCTCATGACAGGAGAATGACAGTTTGCCTCAGCCACATCAAATTGCAAGACGGCTGGCGGCTCACAATTTCTTTCCCAGCTGTGAAAGCACCTCGTCAGTGCCGCATTTCAGCCAAAACGACGCCCAATTTACAGGAAGTATAGAGGACTGTTTGGCGCCGCCGCGTCAAACGGCCCGGCCGGGACGCATCGATTAAACCCCAGCCCCGAATGCGTCCTCGCCGGGCACCTCCCCTATTGGGCATCAGCCAAAATAGGAAGCCTTTCGACCACGCCAAAATGGAAGACCTCCGGCAAAGCTGGAAAAACCGCTCAGCCGTCCGAACCGACCGTCAGAACAGTCGCCCCGAGAATGGCAGCCGGATCGCCCGAAGATGTCGACGACTGCAGCAGGATCGCGAGGCCTCGCCGGCCGGCCTTATCCAGCACGGTCGACGGCAGCACGAGGCTCATAGCCTTGCCGTCCCACATGCCGACTGTTTCGACATCGGATACCGCGTGCATATAGGCAATCTGCTGGCCGTTGTTTTCGCCGCCTTTCGGCGCCACCATCTGTTCCTTGTCGAAATAGACGGCAACGACATTCGCCCTGCCCTGCCCGGCGCCGATCTTGATCTCCAGCTCGTCGCCCTTCATGGCGGCATTCACCGGAACCGTCAGCCCTTCGCCAAGGCGCTGAAAATCATCGAGCTTGACGTTGATGGCATCGAGATCCGCGCCGTTCATGTGATCCCTGCCATTGACGATCGCCTGCGGCGTATAGACGCCGCTGCGGCCCATCGTCCGGGCGTAGGCATATTGGCGCGCCGTATTATCCTTGGACGCCATGGTGTCGTTCCAGCCGAGATAGTTCCAATAATCGACGTGATAGGCGAGTGCCACGACATTACCCTGGCGGATCAGCTTGCGGAAAGCGGCATCGGCGGGCGGACAGGAAGCGCAACCTTGCGAGGTAAAGAGTTCGACAACGCCCTTGATCTTCGCAGCCTCCTGCGCATGCAGCGAACTTGCGAGCGCAATGCCTGCCAGAAGTGGAGCCAAAAACCGAAGGCGCATTCTATCTTACCTCTGCATCCAATCTCGAGCGCCGTCTGCCTACACGGGCTCTGCAAAACTCGCGCTTTTTGGGGCGACCAGGCCACATCAAGCCCGAAAAATCTGAAACAAGAGATAATAGTTTAACGCGATGACGCAAAGTCACGATGGGGTGAGGCCGGAGTGAGCGGAAGCCTCGCAGTACACATCACCGTGAAAAACAAGAGGCCGCCGGAAGAGTTTTCCGGCGGCCTCCCATAACAGCGTTTAATGCCTATCAGGCAGCGAGATCGCGCAGAACGGTCTGCAGGATGCCGCCATTGTTGACGTAGACGACCTCATCCAGCGTATCGATGCGGCAGATAATCGGAACGTCCTTCACCGAGCCGTCGCCATAGGTGATCTTGGCGATCTTACGCTCGCGTGGCTTGATGTGCTCAAGGCCTTCGATCGTGACCAGTTCGTCGCCCTTCAGACCGAGGCTTGCCCAGGTGGTGCCTTCCTCGAAGACGAAGGGGATGACGCCCATTCCCACAAGGTTCGAGCGGTGGATGCGCTCGAAGGACTGGGCGATCACGGCGCGGACGCCGAGCAGGTTCGTGCCCTTGGCAGCCCAGTCGCGCGACGAGCCGTTGCCATATTCGACACCGGCGAAGATGACGAGCGGAACGCCCTCGGCCTTGTACTGCATGGCCGCATCGTAGATCGACGTCTCTTCCTTGGACGGATAATGGATGGTGTAGCCACCTTCCTTGCCGTTCGGGCCGAGCATGTGGTTGCGGATGCGGATGTTGGCAAAAGTACCGCGCATCATGACTTCGTGGTTGCCCCGGCGCGTGCCGTACTGGTTGAAATCGGCAACGCCGACGCCGTGACCGAGGAGGTACGAGCCGGCCGGAGAAGCAGCCTTGATCGAACCGGCCGGAGAAATATGGTCGGTGGTGATTTTGTCGCCGAAGAGGCCGAGAACGCGAGCGCCCTTGATGTCGGAAACGCCGGCGCCCTTTTTGCCCATGCCCACGAAGTAAGGCGGGTTCTGCACATAGGTCGAGTTGTCGTCCCAGGCATAGGTCTGGCCCGGAGGAACCTGCACGGCCTGCCAGTTGGCATCGCCCTTGAAGACGTCGGCATACTTGGTTTCATAAAGCTCGCGGGTGACGTACTTCTGGATGAACTCCTGAACCTCATGCGAGGTCGGCCAGATGTCCTTCAGATAGACCGGCTTGCCGTTCTGGTCTTCGCCGATCGGCTCCTTCGTCAGGTCGAGCTGCACTGAGCCGGCGAGCGCGTAGGCAACGACGAGCGGCGGCGAAGCGAGATAGTTCGCCTGGACGTCAGGCGAGATACGGCCTTCGAAGTTGCGGTTACCGGAGAGGACGCCCGATACGATCAGGCCCTTGTCGTTGATCGTCTTCGAGATCGGCGCCGGCAGCGGGCCGGAATTGCCGATGCAGGTGGTGCAGCCGAAGCCGACCAGGTTGAAGCCGAGCTTGTCGAGATCGGCCTGCAGGCCGGACTTGGTAAGATATTCGCCGACGACCTGCGATCCCGGTGCTAGCGAGGTCTTGACCCACGGCTTGGTCTTCAGGCCCTTGGCAACGGCGTTGCGGGCGAGAAGGCCGGCAGCGATCAGCACCGACGGGTTGGACGTGTTGGTGCAGGAGGTGATGGCGGCAATCGCAACGTCGCCATGGCCGATATCGAAATCCGTGCCTTCGACCGCATAGCGGTTGGAGAGCTGACCGGGCTTCTTGTATTCGGTTTCGAGCGAAGTCGCGAAACCGGAAGCGATGTTTTCCAGCGCGATGCGGCCTTCCGGACGCTTCGGGCCGGCCATGGACGGCACGACATCGCCGAGATCGAGTTCCAGCGTGTCGGTGAAGACGAGATCGGAACCGTCATTGTCGCGCCACATGCCCTGAGCCTTGGAATAGGCTTCGACGAGCGCGATACGGTCCTTGGCGCGGCCGGACATGTTGAGATAGTTCAGCGTTTCCTTGTCGACCGGGAAGAAGCCGCAGGTCGCGCCATATTCCGGACCCATATTGCCGATGGTGGCGCGGTCGGCGAGCGGCATGTTGTCGAGGCCGGGGCCAAAGAATTCGACGAATTTGGAAACAACGCCCTTCTTGCGCAGCATCTGCACGACGGTCAGAACGAGGTCGGTCGCGGTGACGCCTTCCTTGAGCTTGCCGGTGAGCTTGAAGCCGATGACTTCAGGCAGCAGCATCGAGACCGGCTGGCCGAGCATGGCGGCTTCAGCTTCGATACCGCCGACACCCCAGCCGAGAACGCCGAGGCCGTTGATCATGGTCGTGTGCGAATCGGTGCCGACGCAGGTGTCGGGATAAGCGATCGTTTCGCCGTCCTCTTCCTTCGTCCAGACGGTCTGGCCGAGATATTCGAGGTTCACCTGGTGACAGATGCCGGTGCCGGGAGGAACGACGCGGAAGTTCTTGAATGCCTGCTGGCCCCACTTCAGGAAGCGGTAGCGCTCCCCATTGCGCTGGTATTCCAGCTCGACGTTCTTGGCGAAAGCCTGCGGCGTGCCGAATTCGTCGACGATGACGGAATGGTCGATGACGAGGTCGACGGGAACGAGCGGGTTGATCTTTTCCGGATCGCCGCCAAGCGAAACCATGGCGTCGCGCATGGCAGCAAGGTCGACAACGGCCGGAACGCCGGTGAAGTCCTGCATCAGCACGCGCGCCGGGCGATAGGCGATTTCATTCTCGACGGTGCCCTTGTTGGTCAGCCATTCGGCGACAGCAAGGATATGGTCCTTCGTGACCGACTGCCCGTCTTCAAAACGCAGCAGGTTTTCCAGCAGTACCTTCATGGAGTAAGGCAGCTTGG
>Ga0268256_1001875_pt1 | contig 11633 bp, 10 predicted proteins | sample AgamicAtAmrz_FD_200247 | JGI IMG/M metagenome (GOLD analysis project Ga0268256, IMG submission 200247) | Agave microbial communities from Guanajuato, Mexico - At.Am.rz (v2) (version 3) | ecosystem: Host-associated > Plants > Roots > Rhizosphere | place: Guanajato, Mexico | collected 2012-06-07
GCGCACTCATTGCTAACGTGGTTTTTTTCATCTTTTCAATCTCAGCTAAAAGTTACGTCAATTACCTGCTGTGTACGTGACAGTAAGAGTGACTTTATAGCGCGAAGTTCCAGCGTTAAGTTTCTGAATAAGTAAAAATTTATTGAGCGTCTTTACAAAACTCGCGCTATTTATTCCACCGCCATCAGGCGCCGATATTCATCCCATGCATATAAATCGGTCATGCCGCTGATATAATCCTGAATCAAACGGCAGCGATAATAATATTCCCATAAGGGATAATCCGCCGCCTCGGGATGCAGATTATTCACCGCTTCAATATAAGCCAGCCGGTGACGGCCAGAAAGCTTGTGAAATAAGCGCGTCTCAATCGGTAAACGCCGCACGCCTTCGGTTTCCACCAGCTCGCGGAAATCCGTCAACGGCAGTTTTAACAGCGGCTGGTAAATATCCAGCAGGCCGCTTATCACCCGATAACCTTGTAATTCTAGCTGTTCAACGTCGGGGTGATTAAATACGCGACGCACCGCCACGCGCTTATAGAGCTCAAGCAGGCGGCTCGACGGGCTCTCATCCTCAAGCAACGCCTGGTTAAACGAGCCGTCAAAAACAGCAGGCAGGTTTTCAATAAACCGCTGCGCGGCATAGGGCACCAGCTTATTTAGCGTATTGACGCGCAAATACATAAAGAACTGGTCTTCGGCAATGCGCCGAAGCGGATTGGTCTTCGCTTTTTCATAAGCGTTTTCCACTACCTGCGCGAAAAGATCTTCAGGCTCATGCTCGCCCCAGGATTCATAAAGATGCTGATAAAGCTGCTCGACGGTAAATATGCGTTTCTCTACCGCGTCTTCAAGATCGGCCACGCAATAAGAGATGTCATCCGCCGCTTCCATAATCCAGGTCAGCGGAAAACGGCTATATTCGCCAAGCGAAAGCTCTTTACGTAAGCGGGAAATATAGCCCTCTTCCGCCAGGTAAAAACCGGGCTTTTTCATCAAATAACTGTGGCTTTTCGGCACCGGGCCAGCATGCCACGCCGGGCGCGTATATTTTAAAATGCAGCCCACCTGCGCCCAGGTCAGGTTCATGCGCAGCAAAGTATGGACAAGGCGAATGCCCTGCGCGTTTCCTTCGAAATGGCACAAATCCTGACGTATTTTGCGACGCAGCGCGTTGAGTTCTTCTTCGCCTTCCTGCAGCTTTAGCACGGCGACAGCGCAACGGTCATGGCTCAGCGGCTGGCTAGCGGCGTCGACAGGAAAAAGACGCTGGCTGAACCAGTCGTTGATCGCTGCTTCGCCAAAATGGCCGAACGGCGGGTTGCCGATGTCATGCATCAGGCAGGCCATCTCGACAATGCTTTCAAACGGCCCGGTTAGCTCCGCCAGCCCGTATTGTTCAAGCTTGCCCTGCTCTTTCAGTCGGCTTAATACCTCTTTGGCGATATAACGCCCGACCTGTTGCACTTCCAGCGAATGGGTTAGTCGCGTACGTACTGCGGCGTTGCGCTCCAGCGGAAAGACCTGCGTTTTTTGCTGCAGGCGGCGAATGGCTGGCGAATTGATTACGCGCCCCCGGTCGCTTTCAAAAATGCGCAGGATCTCATGTTCACTTTTCGCTCCCTGCGGCGAGCGATACCGGCGACGCCAGTTTATTTTGTTGCGAAAATCGATCTCAGCCATAGGCTCTCCCGGTTCGCGCGCTTACGCGAATTAAATCCTTGTTGTCTGCCATGATAGACTATCCCCGTTAATCCATCATTTAGCGAGTATCTCTATGAAAGCAGGCATTATTGGTGCAATGGAAGAAGAAGTTACGCTGCTGCGCGACAAAATTGAAAATCGTCAGACGCTGAAACTGGCGGGCTGCGAGATCTATACCGGCACGCTTAACGGCGTCGAGGTGGCTCTGCTGAAGTCGGGCATCGGTAAAGTCTCCGCCGCGATGGGCGCGACGCTGCTTCTTGAACACTGCAAGCCTGATCTCATCATTAACACCGGCTCGGCGGGCGGCCTTGCGCCTACGCTCAAAGTAGGCGATATCGTGGTTTCCGACGAAGTTCGCTATCACGACGCTGACGTAACCGCCTTCGGCTACGAATATGGCCAGATGGCGGGTTGCCCGGCCGCCTTCAAAGCGGATGAAACGCTTATCGCCGCCGCTGAAGCCTGCATCGGCGAGCTCAACCTGCATGCGGTGCGCGGCCTGGTGGTGAGCGGCGACGCCTTTATCAACGGCGCCGACGCGCTTACCCGCATCCGCACCCGTTTTCCGCAGGCGATCGCTGTGGAAATGGAAGCGACGGCTATTGGCCACGTCTGCCATAACTTCGGCGTGCCGTTCGTGGTGGTACGCGCCATTTCCGACGTAGCGGACCAGCAGTCGCACCTGAGCTTCGAGGAGTTCCTCGCTGTCGCGGCAAAGCAGTCCAGCCTGATGGTAGAAACGCTGCTCGCCGCCGTAAACCGTGGCTAAGCGGCCGCTTAACAGGGCGCTCGCCGCCCTGCTTCTTCTCTTCCCGGCGTGGCTGATAGCCGCGCCGCGCGTCATTTCGCTCTCCCCTGCCAATACCGAACTCGCTTTCGCTGCCGGCATTACGCCCGTTGCCGCCAGCGCTTATTCTGACTATCCCGAAGCGGCGAAAAAGCTGGAGCAGGTGGCGAACTGGCAGGGCATGAACCTTGAGCGCATCGTGGCGCTTAAGCCCGATCTGGTGCTCGCCTGGCGCGGCGGCAACGCCGAACGCCAGGTCAATCAACTCAAATCGCTTGGCATTCAGGTGATGTGGCTTGATCCGGCAAGCGTGGAGCAGGTCGCCGCGGCGCTTCGCCAGCTCGCGGCCTTCAGCCCTGCCCCTGAAAAGGCGCAAGCGGCGGCAACCTCGCTGATTGAGGAATTTACGGCCCTGAAAAACCACTACGCCGGAAAAGCGAAAAAGCGGGTCTTTCTGCAATTTGGCGGCCAGCCGCTTTTCACGACCAATAAAAGCTCCATTCAGAACCAGCTTGTCGAGGTCTGCGGCGGTGAGAATATCTTCGCCGACAGCCCCGCGCCCTGGCCGCAGGTAAGCCGCGAGCAGGTGTTGATGCGCAAGCCGGAAGCCATCATTACTGCGGGCGATGAAAAGGAAATTCCACAGATAACGCAGTTCTGGCATGAGCAGCTAAAAGTTCCGGTTATTACCGTAAAAGACGACTGGTTTGAGCGCGCCGGGCCGCGTATTATCCTCGCCGCGAAACAGCTCTGCCAGGCGCTGGCAGCTACGAAATAACGAGTCGAGGAAAGGAAATGCTGGTTTATTGGCTGGATATCATAGGCACAGCCGTGTTTGCCATCTCTGGCGTTTTGCTGGCCGGAAAGCTGCGGATGGATCCGTTCGGCGTTCTGGTACTGGGTGTGGTGACGGCGGTGGGCGGCGGCACGATCCGCGATATGGCGCTCGATCACGGCCCGGTGTTCTGGGTCAAAGATCCCACCGATCTGGTGGTGGCGATGGTGACCTGCCTGCTGACCATTGCGCTGGTGCGCCAGCCGCGGCGCTTGCCGAAGTGGATCCTGCCGGTGCTGGACGCCGTAGGCCTGGCGGTGTTTGTCGGCATCGGCGTGAACAAGGCGTTTCTGGCAGGCACCGGCCCGCTGGTAGCCATCTGCATGGGCGTGGTGACGGGCGTGGGCGGCGGTATTATTCGCGATGTGCTGGCTCGCGAAATTCCTATGATCCTGCGAACCGAAATCTACGCCACCGCTTGCATTGCGGGCGGCATCGTTCACGCCACCGCGTTTTACACCTTCAGCGTGCCGCTTGAGCAGGCCAGTATGACAGGCATGGCGGTGACGCTTGCCATCCGGCTCGCCGCTATTCGCTGGCACCTGAAGCTGCCCACCTTCGCGCTCGACGACCACGCATAAACAAAAAAGCCGTGTTTCACAACACGGCTTTTCTTTTATCCGGCTTACCCGGCGGGATTAGATGCTGAAGGAGGAGCCACAGCCGCATGTGCTGGTGGCGTTCGGGTTGCTCACCACGAAACGAGAACCTTCCAGCCCTTCGGTGTAATCCACAGAGCCGCCCACCAGATACTGCAGGCTCATTGGGTCAACCACCAGCGCGACGCCCTGTTTTTCGATGGTCATGTCGCCGTCGTTGATCTGGTCATCAAAGGTAAAACCATACTGGAAGCCGCTGCAACCGCCACCGGTGATGTAGACGCGCAGTTTAAGGTTCGGATTTTCTTCATCCGCGATCAGGCTTTTTACTTTATTGGCTGCTGCATCGGTAAATTGCAGAGGCAGCGCTACGTCATCACTCATTTTATGCTCCCAACGAAGACCGCAATCGGGCAAAGAATAACCCGATCTTTAAGGCCATTATCTATTACCCTGGTAAATCGTTCAAGTATTCTGCCCGGCCTGCGCCTGCTGTTCCGCCTGCTGTTTTGCCAGCGTGCGGGCAAGAATAGAGGAATAGAGCGGCTTGCCGCCAAGAAACTGCGCCAGCAGCGTAGCGCCAAGGCAGGTAATGATCATTGGCAGAATGAGCTGGTAATTATCGGTCATCTCCAGCACCAGTACGATGCCGGTCAGCGGCGCCCGCACGGAGGCGGCGAACAGCGCGCCCATGCCGGCAATGGCGAACGTCCCCGCCTCCAGATGATACGCCGGGAACCAGGCCGCGCAGGCCATGCCGAACGCGGTGCCAAGCAGCGTGCCGAGCGCCAGCATCGGGGCGAAAATCCCGCCTGGCGCGCCGGAAGAGAAGCAGAGCAGCGTGGTTATCACCCGGGCGACAAAGATAAACAGCAGCATGCCCACGCTGAAGTTACCCGCCGCGGCGATGGGGATAAGGTTAAAGCCGCCGCCCGCCGCCGCAGGCTCAATCAGCGCCAGCACGCCGCACAAGCCGCCAAGCGCGCCGCCCACCAGCACCCACTTCGTTATATTGCCGCCGTGAATACGTTGAAACATATCCTGGGCGCGAAAAATCAGATGGTTGAAAAGCGGGCCTACCGCACCAAAAATAATGCCGAGCATCAGGTAGAGCCAGAGCGTATTGACCGGCGCGTTAGTCAGCCTGCCGACTTCAATCACTGCGCCTTCGCCGTTAAAGAGGCGAAAAACGATGCTCGACATAATGACGCCGGTAAAGACCGCCTTGATGGAGATAAGGTTGTAGCGAAACTGCGGGCGCATCTCCTCAATGATAAACAGGATGCCTGCCAGCGGCGCGTTGAAAGCGGCCGAAAGCCCCGCCGCCGCGCCGGTGGCAAGCAGCGTATGGCGCGCCTCCGCGCCGCGCTGGCGAAACATGTCCAGCACCATGCGGCCGATATTACCGCCAATCTGCACTGTCGGCCCCTCGCGGCCCAGCACCATGCCCGCGCCGAGCGTCCCCATACCGCCGATAAACTTCACGGGCAACACCCGCCACCAGCGCACCGGGCGCAGCTCTTCCAGCGCTCCTTCAATTTCAGGAATGCCGGAGCCGCCCGCCTCCGGCGCGAAGCGGCGCACCAGCCAGTACCCCACCATCGCCAGCAGCGCGGAGGCGATAAATGCCAGCGGCCAGACCAGCCAGGCGCGGTCGGCGACCTGCGCCAGCATACCGATGCGGTTTTGCTGCACCCAGCCGACGGCCCGTTCAAACGCCACACCCGCCAGCCCCGCAAGCGTACCCACTACGGCCGCCATCAGCAAAATGGCCAGCGGCGTTTTATCGCGGCGGATCAGGTGGCGAATCATCATCATGCGGCGTAAGCGGAGCCGCTGTTGTGCCCTGAAAGGGGAAGCGTGTGGTTTCATGCTGTCATCATTTGTAGGTAAAACAGAATGGAGCGCTATTTTACCTGCCGCCCGCCGCCGCGTCGCATGAAAAATCCGCGGCTATTCGGGCGCTTCAATCGGGCAAAACTTTCATAACCTTTATCGGATGCCTTAGAATAGCCCGTTACCCTTTTCCCGAATCAGGAGCCGATTCATGAGTAAGTCTGAAAACCTCTACGCCGCCGCCCGCGAACTTATCCCCGGCGGCGTTAACTCGCCGGTGCGCGCCTTTACCGGCGTGGGCGGCGTCCCGCTGTTTATCGAGCGTGCGGACGGGGCTTATCTGTATGACGCCGACGGTAAAGCCTATATCGATTACGTGGGCTCCTGGGGGCCGATGGTGTTGGGCCATAACCACCCCGCCATCCGCAACGCGGTCATTGAGGCAGCGCAGCGCGGCCTGAGCTTTGGCGCGCCGACGGAGATGGAAGTGAAAATGGCGCAGCTCGTCACCGAACTGGTGCCGACAATGGACATGGTGCGCATGGTGAACTCCGGCACCGAGGCGACGATGAGCGCCATTCGCCTGGCGCGCGGCTATACCCACCGCGACAAAATTATCAAATTTGAAGGCTGCTACCACGGCCACGCCGACCACCTGCTGGTAAAAGCCGGTTCCGGCGCGCTCACGCTCGGTCAGCCTAATTCGCCGGGCGTGCCGGCGGATTTCGCGAAGCACACCCTGACCTGCACCTATAACGATCTCGCCTCTGTGCGCGAGGCATTCGAGCTCTATCCGCAGGATATCGCCTGCATCATCGTCGAGCCGGTCGCGGGCAACATGAACTGCATCCCGCCGCAGCCCGATTTCCTGCCAGGCCTGCGCGCACTGTGCGATGAATTTGGCGCGCTGCTGATTATCGATGAAGTGATGACCGGTTTCCGCGTGGCGCTGGCGGGCGCTCAGGCCTACTACAACGTTGAGCCGGATCTCACCTGCCTAGGCAAAATCATCGGCGGCGGCATGCCGGTGGGGGCGTTTGGCGGCCGCCGTGAAATTATGGAAGCGCTGGCGCCGACCGGGCCGGTTTACCAGGCGGGCACCCTCTCCGGCAACCCGATTGCCATGGCGGCGGGCTACGCCTGTCTGAGCGAAGTGGCGCAGCCTGGCGTGCATGAAACGCTGGACGACCTCACCACCCGCCTGGCCGAAGGGCTGCGCGAAGCGGCGGCTGAAGCGGGCATTCCGCTGGTGGTTAACCACGTCGGCGGCATGTTCGGCCTCTTCTTCACCGCGGCCGGGAGCGTAACTTGCTATAAAGATGTGGTCGCCTGCGACGTGGAGCGCTTCAAGCGCTTCTTTCATCTGATGCTGGAGGAAGGCGTCTACTTCGCGCCCTCCGCGTTTGAAGCGGGTTTTATGTCCGTCGCTCACAGCGAAGAAGATATCAACAACACGGTCGACGCCGCCCGTCGCGTGTTTGCGAAGCTGTAATTCGTCTGGCGATAAAAAAAGGCGGGGACTTCCCCGCCTTTTTTATTGGCCTTCACGCCCGCGCTTACCGGCTCTGCTTTCTCAACAGATAGACAAAATAAGGCGCGCCGATAAAGGTCGCCAGCAGCCCCGCCGGGATCTGATAAGGGAAGATAACCATACGTCCGCACCAGTCGGCGAAAAGCATCAGCATGCCGCCCAGCAGCGCCGAGATAACCAGCTGCGGCAGCGCCCGGCGAAAGCCCATCAGCCGGGTGATATGCGGCGCCATCAGGCCGACAAAGCTGAGCGGCCCGATAGTCAGCGTAGCCGCGGCGGTCAGCGCGGCAGCGAGCAGCAGCAGCGCGATACGGGCAGGCGTCAGCGCCATGCCGACCGCGCGGGCGGTATCGCCGCCAAGCGGCAGGATAGTCAGCCAGCGGCGGCAGAACGGCGTCGCCGCCAGCAAGATCGCCATTACGCCAAGCGTGCGCAGCGCATGCTGCGGGGTCACGCTATAGGTCGAGCCGGAAAGCCAGGTGATAACCTGCGCCATACGCGGGTCGCCGCTTGCCTGCAGCATCACCAGCATCATGCTGAAGGCGGTGCTCAGCGCCATCCCCGCCAGCAGCATGCGGTGCGGCGAGAAGCCTCCGCGCCCGGCGGCGATAAGGATAACGAGCAGCGTGCCTGCCGCCCCCAGGCTACCGGCGGGCAGCAGCCAGGCGAAAGCGTCCACGGGCACGAAAAAGAGCATCAGCACCACGCCGAAGGCGGCGCCCGCGCTGATGCCGAGCACTTCGGGACTGGCCATTGGGTTGCCGGTCAGACGCTGAATAATACAGCCCGCCACCGCCAGCATGGCGCCGGCGCTGAGCGCCGCCAGCACCCGCGGCCAGCGCCACGGCATCATCTCATTGAGCAACGAACCGCTCGCCCACTGCCAGCCCTGCGCGTCGCGTCCCAGACAAAGCGCCGCCGCCAGCATCGCAAGCAGTACCACCAGGCCCGCTATCGCCCAGCGCAGCAGATGCTGGCGCTCAGCGGGCACGCTGTCGCCTGCGCTCATGTCCGGCGCGCTCATGGTGCGAAGACGCGGCAGCAGCCAGAGCAGCAGCGGCGCGCCAATCAACGCCGTCACCATGCCGGTGGAGATCTCCATCCAGACGCGGGTCAGCCAGACGATGAACTGATCGGAAATCCACAGGATCAGCGCGCCGATAAGCGGCGCCAGCAGCAGGCGCGCAAGCAGCCGTCTCGCGCCTAACATTTTGGCAAGCAAGGGCGCGAAAAGACCAATAAAGCCGATAATTCCCACCGCGTTCACCAGCAAGGCGCTGATGACTATTGCAAGCGAAAGCGCCGCCAGCCTCGCCAGCGAAAGCGCAAGCCCCAGGTTGCGCGCCACGCCGTCATCAAGACCCATCAGGGTTAACGGACGCAGCAGCAACAGCGTCAGCAGCACGCCGCCCAGCAGCTGCGGCCACAGGCGATTCACGATGCTCCAGTCGGTCTGGTTAAGCGCACCGCTGCTCCAGAGGAACATGCTCTGCAACTGCTCGTGATGAAAAATAACCAGCAGCTGATTTACCGCGCCGCAGTACAGGCTGACGACCAGGCCCGCAAGAATGAGCGTGACCGGCGAAAGACGTTTGCCCCACGCCACGCCGAATACCAGCAGGCCAACGAGACAGGCGCCTGCCAGCGCGGCGAATTGCATCGTGAAAACGCCGCCCGGCAGCGACCAGAGCGTAACGACGGTAATGCCGAGCTGCGCCCCGGTGGCGACGCCAAGCGTCGTCGGCTCCGCCAGCGGATTGCGCAGCACTTGCTGGAACAGCACGCCCACAAGCCCCAACCCTGCCCCCACCAGCAGCGAAACCGCCAGGCGCGGCAGCGCGCTGTAGTGGAACAGCATCTGGTTGATGGCGTTAACATCCGGCTGCCAGAGCGCCTGGCGCCATTCACCGCGCGGCAGTTGCGCGTTAAGGTTGAACCACGTCAGCGCAAGCGCGGCGATAAAGAGCGCGGCGAGCAAAAGCGTCGGGAAAAGCGCATGGCGCGTTCTCATGCCCGGCCTCCCAGCGCGTTGTCCAGCACGCGACAAAAGCGCATGGTGGAGAGCGTCGCGCCATAAAACCAGACCGCTGGCACCCGCTGAAAACGTTGGTTGCGGATAAAGGGCATCGCCTGCCACAGCGGCGTGGCGGCTATCTGTCCCATCAATGGCTCATCACCGTGTTCGAAGCAAAGCACATCGGCATCCTTGATAGCGGCAAGCTGCTCCATCCCTACGATCGCGCTGCCCCAGAAATTGGTCTCGCCCGCCCAGCCGTTGCGCACGCCCAGCACGTCCATCGCCTGCTGAAACAGGCTGTTTTGCCCAATCAGCAGCACGTGGCGGGCATCTATCAGCGTCATCAGCACCACCGGCCTTTCGCCTCGCGCGGCGAAACGCGGCTTCATCTGCTGGAGAAAGTTATCAAACTGCGCCAGATGATCGCGGGCCGCCTGCTCGCGGTCGATACGGCTTGCCAGCTGCATCAGCGATTTGCGCGCCATGTCCAGCGGCGCTTTGCCGTCGGTAAAGGCGATGCCAACGCCCGGCGCGATGCGCGACAGCTGCTCCTGTGAAGGACCATAGCCTGACGACCAGATAAGCAGCGTGGGTTTAATGGCGGTCAGCAGTTCCATATTCGGTTCGGTGCGCAGGCCGACATCAATAACGGAAGCGGGCAGTTTCGGGTCATTAACCCACAGGTTGTAGTTCGGAATATCCGCGACGGCGTAAGGCGTCACGCCCAGCGCCAGCAGCTGTTCCACAGGCAGCCACTCCAGCGCCACGACGCGTTCGGTAACCGGTTCTGCCGCCCGGGCTTTTTGCATCTGCCAGAGCAGCGGCGAAAGCGCCATCGCCGTCAGCAACCGGCGGCGGCTGAAAGAGAAAGTGAAATCGCGCATCAGTAAACGAAGCTCACCGGCGCAAGGCCCGCCGGATGAGGCAGGATCCCCATCGGAATACCGTAGATCTGCGCCAGATTTTCGCTGGTCATCAGCGCGTCGGGGCAGCCTTCGGCAATCATTTCGCCGCCGCGCAGCGCCACTAAGTGGTCGCAGTAACGCGCCGCCATGTTGATATCATGCAGCACGGCGATCACCGTGAGCCCGCGCTGCTGGCTTAAGCGATGGATGAGCGCCAGCACCTCCACCTGGTGGGCGATATCGAGCGCCGAGGTCGGTTCGTCAAGCAGGAGACAGCGGCTGTTTTGCGCCACCAGCATTGCTATCCATGCCCGCTGCCGCTCACCGCCTGAAAGACTATCCACCAGCCGGTGCGCCAGCGGCTTCAGGCCCACCAGCGTTATCGCCTCCTCCACCAGTTCGCGATCTTTCACGCCGAAGCGCCCAAGCGCGCCGTGCCACGGGTAGCGGCCAATCGCCACCAGCTCGCGCACGGTCATCCCTTCTGCGGCGGGCAGTTGCTGCGGCAGATAAGCCACTTCACGGGCAAACGCTTTGCTGCCCCAGTTTTCAAGCGGCTGGCCGCCCAGCAAAATCTCCCCTTCCGAAGGTGGCTGATGACGGCCCAGCATTTTTAACAGCGTGGATTTGCCGGAACCGTTATGGCCGATTAAGCCAGTAACCTTTCCTGCGGGAAACGTCAGGGAGAGCGGGTGAAGCAGCGTGCGGCCTGGCACACGAAAAGCGACTTGCTTGAGGGAAAAGGTGGTGTCGGGATACGTCTGTTTATCCTGCATAGTAGCCAACTTGTAAAAGGGCACGGCGAACCGTGCCCGAAAACGGATCAGAAGCGGAATGTCGCGGTGGCGGTGACCTGACGCTCCGCGCCCCAGAAGCAGCCGTAAGTCTGGAAGCAGCTGGAGACGTAGTCGCGGTCGAGCAGATTATTCACGTTCACCGCAACGCTTGAGCCGGCAAGACCGAAGCGCGCAAGGTCGTATTTCACCACAGCATCCATGACTGCGGCACTACCAACTTTAAAGGTGTTCGCCGGGTCGCCGTAGCTGGAGCCGATAAAGCGGCCGCCGGTGCCAAGAGTCAAACCGGAGAGCGGGCCGTCGTTAAAGGTGTAATCGCCCCACAAAGATCCCATGTTACGCGGCACTTGCTCCACGGAATTGCCTTTGAGATTCGTATCTTTCGTGTATTCCGCGTCGATATAGGTATAAGAAGCCGTGATGTTAATGTTTGCGTTAACTGCCGCTTTGGCTTCCAGTTCAACGCCGCGCGAACGCACCTCGCCTGAAGGAACCTGCAGCAGAGCATCGTTCGGATCAGTGGTCAGGGTGTTTGTTTTGGTCAACTGATAAACCGCGCCGGTGATGACGATCGGCATATCTTTCGGTACATATTTCACGCCTGCTTCGTACTGTTC
>Ga0268256_1001879_pt1 | contig 11627 bp, 10 predicted proteins | sample AgamicAtAmrz_FD_200247 | JGI IMG/M metagenome (GOLD analysis project Ga0268256, IMG submission 200247) | Agave microbial communities from Guanajuato, Mexico - At.Am.rz (v2) (version 3) | ecosystem: Host-associated > Plants > Roots > Rhizosphere | place: Guanajato, Mexico | collected 2012-06-07
GGCGGGCAAGGCCGGGTTGAGTTTGCCGTCGGGCGTGCACAGCGGTTCCGGGGCGGAGTAGCAGGCGAACAGCCCGCGCTGAATAATGCTCTGCCCAAGCGCGGGCAGCGTATCGAGTTCCGCAGCACTAAGCAGTTCGCGGCGGATTTCTACGCCGTCGGCACCGGCCTCGGCGATGATCGGCAGCAGGTTGCCCTGGCCACCCGCTGCCTGAACGCGATCGGTTCCATAAGCGGCTGTAACAACAATAATTTCTCTCGGCATCGGTATCTCCGGCGCGTTTACATCTGGGTAACATTAACTATTACGCTAGATGGAACCGGTTCCAAAGAGAAGGATGGGATGCCGAATTTATGATCGCCGTCACGGGGCGTGTATCAGCGAGACGTGGAGCCGCGCACGATGAGTTCGCCGGAGAAGACCTGTTCGCGTACCGCGTCCTGACTGCCTTCGATGCGCTTCACCACCTGCTCCAGCGCGGCATAGCCCATCTGCCAGGTAGGCTGTTTCAGGGTGGTGATCCCGACGCCGGCCAGCTCTGCCCATTCCAGCTCGTCAAAGCCCAGCAGGCCAATATCAGCCCCCCAGTGCAGCCCGATGCGCTTCAGAGCGCGAGCGACCTGCAGCGTCAGCGCACCGTTAGCGGTGATCACCGCCTTGCGCATCCCCCGATGCGCGGTATGGAACTGACGCAGGGCGTTGTCCAGCCGTTCGCTGTCGTGCAGCGTGACTTCTGCGTTCTGCGCGATGACACCGGGATGGTGGCTCAGAGTGTGATGGAAGGCGGCGAGGCGCTCGCGCCGCGTATTGACGGTGCCGAGCGGTTCGCTGAGGAACAGCATCGCTTCAAATCCCTGGCCAACCAGATGTTCGGTGGCGGTGGTGGCGGCCTGGGTATTGTCCAGCCCTACAACGTCGCAGGCGAAGTCCGGGATTTTTCGGTCGATAAGCACCATCGGCAGCGCCGACTGCTGGAGGCGGTTCAGTCCCTCCTCGCGCATTCCGACCGCGTTCACCACGATGCCCTCTACCTGGTAGCTGCGCAGCAGGTCGAGATAGTGCAGCTCCTGGTCTACCTCGTTGTTGGTGTTACACACCAGCGGGGTAAAGCCTTTTTCACGGCAGGCCGCTTCGATACCGCTCAGCACGTCCACGGAATAGGGATTGGTGATATCGGCGATGATCAGGCCAATGAGCCGGGTACGGCCACGCTTCAGGCCGCGCGCCATCTGATTTGGGCGATAGTCGAGGTCAGCAATCGCCTGTTCAATGCGCGCCAGCAGCGCCTGCGACAGCAGATGTTTTTCGCCGTTCAGATAGCGGGAAATACTGGTTTTACCGGTCTTTGCCGCTCTGGCGACATCGCTGATGGTCGGGCGGGTTCGGGTCATGGCGGTCCTCGTCGTCGCCTGTCGCGGATGTCAGGCATAATTTTGAATAATAAGCCTTTCTGCGCGCGGGATGAAAGTACGACGGGGAATTAACGCGGGAAGCGGCCGCCCGCCGACGGGCGAACGGCGCTACGTCTTACTGAAGCGGGCTTAAGGTGATCTCAACGCGGCGGTTCTGGGCTTTGCCCTCTGCCGTGCTGTTGCTGGCGATCGGATTCGCCGGGCCGAGGCCGGAAGTACGCAGGCGGTTCGATGCCACGCCCTGGGTGATCAGCGCGCTGGCAACGGAGTCGGCACGCTGCTGCGACAGGCGCATGTTCAGATCCTGACCACCGGTGCTGTCGGTGTAACCCACTACGTTAACGGCGGTTTTCGGGTACTCTTTCAACACCATCGCCACGCCGGTAAGGGTATTGGCACCCGCCGGTTTCAGGGTGGCGCTGCTGCTGTCGAAGGTGACGTTGTTCGGCATGTTAAGGATGATGTTGTCGCCATTTCGCGTCACGCTCACGCCGGTTCCCTGCATTTTGTCGCGCAGTTTTGCTTCCTGCACGTCCATGTAGTAACCAACACCGCCGCCCAGCGCCGCGCCTGCCGCTGCGCCAATCAGCGCGCCCTTGCCGCGGTCTTTTTTGGAGGAGGAGAGTGCGCCTACGCCCGCGCCAACCAGCGATCCCAGACCTGCGCCGATGCCGGATTTACCTGCTTCACGTTCGCCGGTGTAGGGGTTAGTTGTACAGCCAGAAAGGGCCAGCGCGCCGCTGATCGCAGCAGCAATAATAACCACACGTTTTTTCATTGTTTTTCCTTAATTACTTATTTTGCTAAACCACCGTTAAAGCGGCGGTTGATTATGCCCTGTAAATGTGATGAAAATTCATGCCTTTCGTCTTAATTTGTAAGTTCGTTCTGATTGCTGGTGCAGGCGCAACGTCTGTCAGCACCGCGGACAATAAACCATAAAGAGTGCGGTATCGCGCCGCCTTCGCCTGCATACGTTACTCAGGAGCGCGTTTTGGCTAATTCATCATCTTCTAAACCGGTATTAACCGCCGCCCACTGGGGACCCATGCTGGTCGAAACCGACGGCGAGCGCGTTATCGCCTCCCGCGGTGCGCTGGAGAGCCGTCATCTTAATTCACTGCAAACCGCGGTTCCGGACCAGGTACACAGCAAAACCCGCGTGCGCTATCCGATGGCGCGCAAGGGCTTTCTCGCGTCACCGGATAAGCCGCAGGGGGTGCGCGGAGACGATGAGTATGTGCGCATCAGCTGGGACGAGGCGCTTGAACTGATTGATACCCAGCATCGCCGCATCCGCAATACCTGGGGGCCGGCCTCCATTTTTGCCGGGTCATACGGCTGGCGCTCTAACGGGGTATTCCATAAAGCGGCGACGCTGCTGCAGCGCTACATGAGCCTGGCGGGCGGCTATACCGGTCACCTGGGCGATTACTCCACCGGTGCCGCGCAGGTGATCATGCCCTACGTGGTGGGCGGTAACGAAGTTTATCAGCAGCAGACCAGCTGGCCGCTGGTGCTGGAGCACAGCGATGTGGTGGTATTGTGGAGCGCCAATCCGCTCAATACCCTGAAGATTGCCTGGAACGCCTCGGACGAGCAGGGCATCGGCTGGTTTGAAAAGCTCAAGCGTAGCGGTAAGAAACTGATCTGCATCGACCCGATGCGTTCCGAAACCGTCGATTTCTTTGGTGACAGCATGGAGTGGCTGGCGCCGCATATGGGCACCGACGTGGCGCTGATGCTGGGCATCGCCCATACGCTGGTGGAAAACGGCTGGCACGATCGCGAATTTCTTGCGGCCTGCACCCACGGTTATGACCGGTTTGCCGACTACCTGACCGGGGCCAGCGACGGCGTGGCAAAAGATGCGGCCTGGGCGGCACCGATCTGCGGTATTCCGGAAGCAAAAATCCGTGAGCTGGCAAAACTGTTCCATGAAAACCGCACCATCCTGATGGCCGGCTGGGGTATGCAACGCCAGCAGTACGGCGAACAAAAACACTGGATGCTGGTGACGCTGGCCGCAATGCTCGGGCAGATCGGTACGCCGGGCGGCGGCTTCGGGCTGTCTTATCATTTCGCTAACGGCGGTAACCCGACGCGCCGCGCCGCGGTGCTGGCCTCAATGCAGGGGAGCGTGAAGGACGGCATCGACGCGGTAGAGAAAATCCCGGTGGCGCGCATCGTTGAAGCGCTGGAAAACCCCGGCGGCGCGTACCAGCATAACGGCCTCGATAAGCACTTCCCGGATCTGCGCTTCATCTGGTGGGCGGGCGGAGCCAACTTCACCCATCACCAGGATACCAACCGCCTGATCCGCGCCTGGCAGAAGCCAGAGCTGGTGGTGATCTCAGAATGCTTCTGGACCGCAGCGGCGCGTCATGCGGACATCGTGCTGCCGATCACGACTTCATTCGAGCGCAACGATCTCACCATGACCGGCGATTACAGCAACCAGCATCTGGTACCGATGAAGCAGGTGGTGCCGCCGCAGGGTGAAGCGCGTAATGATTTTGATATTTTTGCCGAACTGAGCGAGCGCTGGGAAACCGGCGGTATGCAGCGCTTTACCGAAGGCAAAGATGAGCTGGCGTGGCTGGAAACCTTCTATAACATCGCGAATGAACGCGGTGCGGCGCAGGGTGTGACGCTCCCGCCGTTCGCCGATTTCTGGGCGGCCAACGAACTGATTGAGATGCCGGAGAGCGAAAAGAACGCCCAGTTTGTTCGCTTCGCCGCGTTTCGCGCCGATCCGCAGGCCAATCCGCTGTCAACGCCAAGCGGTAAAATCGAAATCTACTCCGAGCGCATCGCCGCATTCGGCTATACCGACTGCCCACCGCATCCGAGCTGGATGCCGCCCGATGAGTGGCACGGTAATGCGCAGCCGGGCCAGCTGGAGCTGCTCTCCTCGCATCCGGCGCACCGTCTGCATAGCCAGCTTAACTACGCGCGCCTGCGCGAGCAGTATGCCGTAGCGGGCCGCGAGCCGCTGACGCTGCATCCGGACGATGCGCGCCAGCGCGGCATTGAAGCGGGTGACGTGGTGCGGGTGTGGAACGATCGCGGGCAGGTGCTGGCCGGGGCGGTGATCACCGACGGTATCCGACCGGGAACCATTTGTATCCATCAGGGGGCCTGGCCGGATCTCGATGCGCAAAACGGCGGGCTATGCAAAAACGGGGCGGTGAACGTGCTGACGCGCGACATTCCCTCGTCACGGCTGGCGAATGGCTGCGCGGCGAACTCCTCGCTGGTGTGGATGGAAAAATACACCGGGCCAGCGTTGAGCGTTACGGCGTTTGATCCGCCTGCCAGCGCATAATCCACGTCGGGTGGTGGGTTTCATTCTGCCAGGCGCTCTCCTCAATGCGGAAGCCCTGGAGGTGATAGAAGTGCACCGCCCGCGTGTTTTTCTGGTACACCTCAAGGCTCAGGTCCGGGAAGCGCGCCATGGCGTGGCGTATCAGCGCCTTGCCGATGCCCTGTGATAGCGCGTCCGGAGCAACAAACAGTGCGCCGATAAAGCGCGCGTCCATCACGCTGATAAAGCCCTTCAGCCCATTATCTTCCCATACCCAGGTTTGCGCGCCGGGCAGATACACCTCGCGCACCAGGCCAAGACTTTCCAGCCAGTAGCTCTCGTCGATAAAGGGGTGAGCCTGGGTAGTGCTGACCAGCCACAGCTCCAGCAGCGCGGGCAGATCGTCGCTGCGCGCGGCGCGGATCATTTTCCGTTCCCGGGATGGCAGTGACAGGAAGCGATGTGATCGTTCACTAATCCGCAGGCCTGCATAAAGGAGTAGCAGATGGTGGAGCCCACAAACTTAAATCCGCGTTTTTTCAGCGCTTTTGAGAGCGCGTCGGAAACGGGCGTGGTGGCCGGGATTTCGCCGAGGGTGGTGGCCTGCGTCAGTTGCGGCTGGTGATCAACGAAACCCCAGACAAAATCTGAAAATGATTCGCCGTTTTGCTGCATTGCCAGCAGGGCGCGGGCGTTGATAATGATGGCTTCAATCTTGCCGCGATGGCGAATGATACCTGCGTCCTGTACCAGGCGATCAACATCCTCTGGCCGGAGAGCGGCCACTTTTTGCGGGTCGAACTGACAGAAGCAGCGGCGGTAATTTTCCCGTTTTTTCAATACGGTAATCCATGACAGGCCCGCCTGCTGGCCTTCGAGGCAGATCATCTCAAACAGCGCATGTTCATCGCGCTGCGGCACGCCCCATTCGGTGTCGTGGTAGGTGATATAAAGCGGGTCCTGGGTGACCCATCCGCATCGTTGCATCGGCGTGTCTTTCCTTATGGTTACGCGACGGTGAAATTCTGTTTTCCCCGGCTTGACGTGTCTGATAAAGAGACAATAGTTAATGCAGGGATATCCGCACGCCCGACTAAAAATCAAAACTAACCGCCGGATCCGGCTCTTTTCTGGAGTCGCTTTAATGATTACGCATTTTCGCAGTGGCCGCCCCGCGCAGACGCGCAGGGCGATGATATTGTGGTGCCTGGCTGTCAGCCAGGGCGCGTATGCATGGCAACAGGAATATATCGCTGACAGCACACAGAGTGATACTGCGGCACGGTATACCTGGGACAGCGATCACCAACCCCGCTATGAAGATATTCTCGCAGAGCGCATTGATTCCCGGCAGAGAGCCTTTGACGCAGCTCACCCGGCGCAACCCAGCACCGGATTAAGCATCCCGGTGACGCGCCGCATCACCACCGGCCCGGTGGCAGGCTGGCGCCGGGATGGCAGCAGCACGGCGATGTACGACAGCGACAGCGATCTGCTGGCCCCGGTCAGCACGCTGGGCTGGCGGGTCGATTCCTTTGTTGGCCCGGTGCGCCCGTGGGCGCAGGTCAGCTATAACCAGCCGTTTGGCGAAAATGTGTGGCAGTCCCAGGCCGGATTGCATCTGGTACCGACCAGCAGCCAGTATGAGACCTGGGTGGATGTGAGCGTTGGCGTAGACATGCCGTTGACCCGCCACGTTGCCGCCTGGACCTCGCTGTCACAAAGCGACGGCACGACCGACAGCGGCGACCTGTTTATCTACAACCTTGGTCTCAGCGCGAAGTTTTAAACCGCACCGGCTGCCTTACTGGCGGTTGGTCAGGGCTATTTTTACTCCGCAGGCCTCGGCGTAGCGGCGCAGCGTATTCCAGGTGGCACGCGTGATGTTGCGCTCAAGACGCGATATTGCCGGCGGCTTAACGCCCATACGCTCAGCAACCTGCGCCCGGCTCAGGCCAGCGGATTCACGCCAGCGGGTAAGCTGGCCCAGCAGCGCCAGCTCTTCAGAAAGATCTTCATCATCCAGTGCGACGCCCGACATGCTGTAGGGCCGTTCCATCAGTGCGTCTTGCGAAAAGGGGATCAACTTCGTCATGCCATCTCCTCCGATCCTGGTCCGCAGGGGTCGCTCGCCCGGTGGGTATCGGTTTTATTGTTATTGGTGCGTGGTTAATGAAACGTAGACGCCTCCGCAGCCGGTAGATTGACGAATTATGCGGTGGCGCGCGAAAGATACCTGTCACCGCTATAGCCAGGCTCACGCTATTTGATGTGAACACTCGCTAACTTTTATGCGGTAAGCATTAAATTACACGTTAATATTGTCGAGATTTTACGCGATTTTCCGCGCAAGGATAGCGGCGAAGCGCGAGAAACTAAAGAAATTCTGAGGTGGCTGGGTTAATGCGAAGGCGTTTACCTGTGCGGGGCCGCTTCCACCCCGTCTGATAACATTTGCGTTACGGACAGATCGCAACGTTAACAACCCTCTCATTGATAGTGTGTGCTCACTATCAAAATCATTCTGCCGCTGACAAGGTCATTCATTCCCGCTCAGGTGCATTTCATTCCGCCCCTGAGGCATCTCATGCCGTTTTTACCCCAGGCGTAAATACCCTTCGCTATTGTAAGGACAGTTAATTTCCTTACAGGAATACCGTTATGAGCATCTCATCCACTGCAAACCGTACTCGCTGGTTGACCCTTATTGGGACCATTATCACCCAGTTCGCGCTGGGTTCTGTCTATACCTGGAGCCTGTTCAACGGCGCGCTGTCGGAAAAACTCGACGCGCCGGTAAGTCAGGTGGCCTTTTCCTTCGGCCTGTTAAGCCTCGGGCTGGCGCTTTCCTCATCGGTCGCCGGTAAGCTGCAGGAACGCTTTGGCGTAAAACGCGTGACTATCGCGTCCGGGCTGCTGCTCGGCCTGGGACTGTTTCTCACCGCGCATTCGCAAAATCTGCTGATGCTCTGGTTATGTGCCGGCTTGCTGATGGGTCTGGCAGACGGGGCAGGTTATCTGCTGACGCTCTCCAACTGCGTGAAGTGGTTCCCGGAGCGTAAAGGTCTGGTTTCCGCGTTCGCCATCGGCTCTTACGGCCTTGGCAGCCTCGGTTTCAAATTCATCAACACCTGGTTGCTGGATGCTGTCGGTCTGGAGCAAACCTTTATCGTCTGGGGCGTTCTGGTGGCAGCCATGATCGTCTTCGGTGCTTTCATGATGAAAGATGCGCCGCTGCAGCCGGTCACCAGTGCTAACGGCCAGACCGCGCAGGACTTCACCCTGGCGGAAGCGATGCGTAAACCGCAGTACTGGATGCTGGCTCTGATGTTCCTTACCGCCTGTATGTCCGGCCTGTATGTGATTGGCGTGGCAAAAGATATTGCCCAGGGCATGGTGAAGCTCAGCGCGATGGACGCCGCCAATGCCGTTACCGTTATCTCCATTGCTAACCTGAGCGGTCGTCTGGTGCTGGGTATCCTCTCCGATAAAATGGCCCGTATCCGCGTGATTACGATCGGCCAGGTGATCTCCCTGATCGGGATGGCGGCCCTGTTGTTCGCCCCGCTGAACGCCGTCTCGTTCTTCGCGGCCATTGCCTGCGTCGCCTTCAACTTTGGCGGCACCATCACCGTTTATCCGTCGCTGGTGAGCGAGTTCTTCGGCCTGAATAACCTGGCGAAAAACTATGGCGTGATTTATCTCGGCTTCGGGATCGGCAGTATCTGCGGTTCGCTAATCGCCTCGCTGTTCGGTGGTTTCTACGTCACCTTCGTGGTTATCTTCGCCCTGCTGATTGTCTCCCTGGCGCTCTCCACGACCATTCGCCAGCCAAATCGCGAAGCGCTGCATCACACCCACGCGCACGCCTGATAATACTGGCTGTTACCCCTGACGCCACGCCGATGCGTGGCGTTTTGCGTTGTAGCGCGGGAATGCGGCATCGCGACTATGCTTTCTGAACATTCACAACAGAAGGAACAAGCGATGTCTTTAGAAAAAGTGGTTTACCGCGCGAAGGCTAAAGCAACAGGCGGGCGCGATGGTCGCGCGGTCTCCTCTGACGGTGTGCTGGATGTCAAACTGGGCGTGCCGAAAGAGATGGGTGGCATGGGCGGAGAGGCGACCAACCCGGAACAGCTGTTCGCCGCCGGTTATTCTGCCTGTTTCCTTGGTGCGCTGAAACACGTTGCCTCGCAGGAAAAAGCAAAAATCCCACAGGATGCGTGGATCGAAGGCGAGGTCGGGATTGGCCCGCTGCCGACCGGCTTTGGTATTGAAGTGCAGTTGAACATCCATCTGCCGGGCCTCGATCAGGCCGAGGCGGAAGCGCTGGTACAGAAAGCCCATATCGTTTGCCCGTACTCTAATGCCACGCGCGGCAATATCGACGTGAAGCTGAACGTGTTGACTTCGTGAGTAGAGCATTCACAATCGCGTTGAGCAAATAGTGCGGATCCGGCTCGCTGCTTTGTAAATAATGGGCCGGATCACAATCTCCTGAGACACTTTTTCCCGCCGCTGTGGTCTACTAGCCACGCCTGACGTTTGAATCCTCCTGATTCCTGTGCGTATCTTACTTTTTTCCACATGATTGCTTTGAATATCAAAGCAGTGGATTTGTTATTCTCTGTTTTCCGGGATTGCTTGCATGAGTTACATAAAATCGATGACCCAGCAGAAGCTGAGTTTTCTGCTTGCGGTATACATCGGCCTGTTTTTGAACATCGCGGTGTTTTTCCGCCGTTTTGACGGTTATGTAGACCATTTTACTGCCTGGAATGGATTCGCCGCCGTAGTGGAGCTTTGCGCCACCGTCTTAGTGACCTTCTTCTTACTTCGCCTGATTTCGCTGCTGGGACGCCGCGCGTGGCAGGTGCTGACCTCACTTATCGTCCTGTTCTCGGCCGGGGCCAGCTATTACATGACCTTCCTGAACGTGGTCATCGGCTATGGCATCGTGGCATCGGTGATGACGACCGATATCGACCTGTCGAAAGAGGTAGTCGGCTGGGGATTCGCGCTGTGGATCGTGCTGATTAGCGCGCCGCCGCTGCTGTTCATCTGGAATAACCGCTGCCGTTACACTCTGCTGCGTCAGCTGCGCACCCGCGGACAACGCGTACGCAGCGTGCTGGCGGTGGTGCTGGCCGGTGTGCTGGTCTGGGCACCGATTCGCCTGCTGGATATTCAGCAGAAAAAGGTAGAGCGCGCGACAGGCGTGGATATGCCGAGTTACGGCGGCGTGGTAGCCAACTCCTATCTGCCGTCGAACTGGCTTTCCGCGCTGGGACTGTACGCCTGGGCGCAGGTGGATGAGTCCGCGGATAACAACTCCCTGCTTAATCCGGCGAAAAAGTTCACTTACACCGCGTCTGAGGATCTCGACGACACCTACGTGGTGTTTATCATCGGCGAAACCACGCGCTGGGATCATATGGGGATGCTGGGCTACGAGCGTGATACCACGCCGAAGCTGGGTAAAGAGCCGAATCTGGCGGCGTTCCGCGGCTACTCCTGCGATACCGCCACCAAGCTGTCGCTGCGCTGCATGTTTGTGCGCCAGGGCGGGGCGTCTGACAACCCACAGCGTACTCTGAAAGAGCAGAACGTCTTTGCGGTGCTCAAGCAGATGGGCTTTAGTTCTGACCTGTATGCCATGCAGAGCGAGATGTGGTTCTACAGTAACGCGATGGCCGACAACATCTCCTATCGCGAGCAGATTGGCGCAGACCCGCGCAACCGCGGTAAAACCGTGGACGATATGCTGCTGATAGATGAAGTCCAGAACTCGCTGGAAAACCACCCGGAAGGCAAGCACCTGATCGTGCTGCATACCAAAGGCTCGCACTATAACTATGTGCAGCGCTACCCGCGCAGCTACGCCCGCTGGACGCCGGAGTGTGTGAACGTGGATACCAAGTGCAGCCGGGAAGAGTTTATCAATGCCTACGATAACTCAGTGCTTTATGTGGATACCTTTATCGACAAGGTGATTGACCAGGTGCGCGATAAGAAGGCGATTGTCTTCTATGCGGCGGACCACGGTGAATCCATCAACGATAACGAGCATCTGCACGGTACGCCACGCCATATGGCACCGCCGGAGCAGTTCCGCGTGCCGATGATGGTGTGGATGTCGGATAAGTATCTGGCGAACCCGAACCACGCGCAGGCGTTTGCGAAGCTGAAGAAAGAGGCGGAGATGAAAGTGCCGCGTCGTCACGTTGAGCTGTACGACACCATTCTGGGCTGCCTGGGCTACACTTCGCCGGACGGTGGCATCAACCAGAACAACAACTGGTGCCACGTGAACGCCGATAAAACCGCCGCCGCGCAGTAATGCTGCTGGCTTTCCAGGCGATCAAAAGGCTTTTTTAGGTTAAGGGATTGACGCTCGAAGTGGTGCGCAGTAATATGCGCCCCGCATTCGGTGATTGGCGCAGCCTGGTAGCGCACTTCGTTCGGGACGAAGGGGTCGGAGGTTCGAATCCTCTATCACCGACCAAATTTAAAAAGCCTGACCTTTGGTCAGGCTTTTTGCTTTCTGCAGCCAGAGAGGATGAGAACCTCCGGGGGCAGGGAGGTTCGACTCGAGCGGCAGCGAGAGAACGTTGCGCCAGCAACGGCCCGCAGGGCGAGCCACGCAGTGGCGAGTAATCCTCTATCACCGACCAAATTTAAAGCCCTGCTCCACGAGCAGGGCTTTTTCGTATGTAGCAAACGAGGATGAGAAACTCCGGGGCAGGGAGGTTCGACTCGAGCGGCAGAACGGTGGGTGCGCTGCGCTTACCCACCCTACGCGAGGTAGCTCATGAGATTGCGTAATGTAGGGCGGGTAAGCCCGCGCACCCGCCATTGCCGCGTAACCGAAGGTGAGGACGCTGCGCTTACCCACCCTACGCGTG
>Ga0268256_1001882_pt1 | contig 11612 bp, 10 predicted proteins | sample AgamicAtAmrz_FD_200247 | JGI IMG/M metagenome (GOLD analysis project Ga0268256, IMG submission 200247) | Agave microbial communities from Guanajuato, Mexico - At.Am.rz (v2) (version 3) | ecosystem: Host-associated > Plants > Roots > Rhizosphere | place: Guanajato, Mexico | collected 2012-06-07
CGCGTGACGTTTCACAGCAGAAGCTTTGGCGCGTTTACGTTCGGTAGTCGGTTTTTCATAGAACTCACGACGACGAACTTCCGCCAGAACACCTGCTTTCTCACAGGAACGCTTGAAGCGACGCAGTGCTACGTCGAACGGCTCGTTTTCACGTACTTTAATTACCGGCATGTGCCTCTCACCTTTGATTAATTCGGTTTGCTGCTGGCATCAAAACGCCAGCTTATTTCAAAATGGTGCGGAATTTTACTGCAATTGCTGCTGCTTTGTAAAGCATCAGCAGCGGCAAAACCTGCTTTTTGTGCAGACGCTTCCAGGGGGCAAGATTATACATGAAGCGCCCGCCTGGGTTGAGCAAAGTTTTACATCGCAGGCGTACCGTCATACACTGCGCGCCATGCGAAAGAGGTAAAAAAAGCCATGCGTGTACTGGGTATTGAGACATCCTGTGATGAAACCGGCATCGCCATTTATGACGATGAGAAAGGGCTGTTAGCCAACCAATTGTATAGTCAGGTGAAACTGCACGCTGACTACGGCGGCGTGGTGCCGGAGCTCGCCTCGCGCGACCACGTGCGCAAAACCGTGCCGTTGATTCAGGCGGCGCTGAAAGAGGCAAATCTCGCCGCGCAGGAGATAGACGCGGTGGCCTATACCGCAGGCCCGGGGCTTGTCGGCGCGTTGCTGGTCGGCGCCACCGTCGGCCGCGCGCTGGCGTTCGCCTGGGATGTGCCGGCGATTCCGGTGCACCATATGGAAGGGCACCTGCTGGCCCCGATGCTGGAAGATAACCCGCCGGAATTCCCCTTTGTGGCGCTGCTGGTTTCCGGCGGCCATACCCAGTTGATTAGCGTAACCGGCATTGGCGAATATGAACTGCTCGGCGAATCTATTGATGACGCCGCAGGCGAAGCATTCGACAAAACCGCCAAGCTGCTGGGGCTGGATTACCCTGGCGGCCCGATGCTGTCAAAACTGGCGGCGCAGGGCGTGGCGGGGCGTTTTACCTTCCCGCGTCCGATGACCGACCGCCCGGGGCTCGATTTTAGTTTCTCCGGCCTGAAAACCTTTGCCGCCAATACCATTCGCGATAACGGCAATGACGACCAGACCCGTGCTGATATCTCCCGCGCTTTCGAAGACGCCGTGGTAGACACGCTGATGATCAAATGCCGTCGCGCGCTCGATCAAACCAGCTTTAAACGTCTGGTGATGGCAGGCGGCGTGAGCGCTAACCGCACGCTGCGCGCACGCCTGGCGGAGATGATGGAGAAGCGTAAAGGCGAAGTCTTCTATGCGCGTCCTGAATTCTGCACCGACAACGGCGCGATGATAGCCTACGCCGGTATGGTGCGTCTGAAGGCGGGCGGGGCGGCGGACCTGGGCGTGACCGTGCGCCCGCGCTGGCCGCTGGCTGAGCTGCCGCCAGCGCAGTAAACCGCTGCGAGCCAATAAAAAAGGAGTGAATCATCACTCCTTTTTTTGTGCCTTCAGCGCGCGCTTTTTGCGAAGCTTTTCCCAGATGCGGGTTTCCTGACCGCGCCAGAGACGCTGGATATTATCGTGATGGCGCAGAAGAATCAGGCAGGAGAGCATGGAAACCGGGAAGGTGAACTGCGGCTTGAACCACCAGACGTAAAAAGGCGCCACCAGCGCGCTGATTATCGCGCCGAGCGACGAATAGCCGCTTAAAAGCACTGTCAGCAGCCAGGTGCCCGCCATCACGCCGGTTAAGTCCCAGCCAATCGGCGCAATAGCGCCAAAGGCGGTGGCGACCCCTTTGCCGCCGCGAAAATGAAAGAAAACCGGCCAGATGTGGCCAAGGCAGGCGGCAATGGCGATTAGCCCTAGCCAGAACGGCGTTACGCCCAGCGCATAAGCGCCCCAGACTGGCAGCATCCCTTTCAGGACGTCGAAAATCAGTACCGCTGCGGCTGCTCCCTTACCACCAATTCGCAAAACGTTGGTCGCTCCGGGATTGCCGGATCCACTGTCGCGAGGGTCCGGCAGACCCGCGATGCGGCAGACCAGAATGGCGCTGGAAATTGAGCCGCAAAGATACGCGAGGAGGATCATTCCAGGCGCGATTGCACTCATGACGCTGTTCCGTTGTGAAAATGTCGTTTTATTTGCTGCATCTGTGGATAATACGCATATTTCGCCGGAAGTGGTATCCGGCTGACCCAAAAACAGGCAGGGCGTGATGGATATTGTATTTATAGAGCAGCTTTCGGTAATTACCACTATTGGCGTGTATGACTGGGAACAGACTATTCAACAAAAGCTGGTGTTCGATATCGAAATCGCCTGGGATAACCGGGCGGCGGCGGGCAGCGACGATGTTAACGACTGCCTGAGCTATGCCGACGTGACGGAAGCCGTTTTAAATCACGTGGAAAATGGCCGCTTCGCGCTGGTCGAGCGCGTGGCTGAAGAGGTGGCGCAGCTCATCCTTACGCGCTTCGGCGCGCCCTGGGTACGTCTTAAAGTCAGCAAGCCCGGCGCGGTGGCGCAGGCGGTTAACGTCGGCGTAATTATTGAGCGTGGCAATAATCCGAAATAAATCATTTAGTTTAATAATGATTAAACCAAACGCGGGCATACCGGTCTTACAGCAGGACCTTTCGCGGTTGTCGTGATACGCCAGCCGTTTTTTTATGTCATTTTTTTGGGGTACGAGGGTAAGTTAATGAGTGATATGCATTCGCTGCTCGTGGCGGCGATACTGGGCGTGGTCGAGGGGTTAACGGAGTTTCTGCCGGTCTCCAGCACTGGTCATATGATTATTGTCGGCCACCTGTTGGGCTTTGAAGGCGAAACGGCGAAAACCTTTGAGGTGGTTATCCAGCTCGGTTCCATTCTGGCTGTGGTGGTGATGTTCTGGCGCCGCCTGTTTGGGCTCATCGGCATTCATTTCGGCCACCCTGTGCACGAAGGCGCTGGTAAAGGCCGTCTCTCTTTGATTCACATTCTGCTCGGCATGGTGCCCGCCGTCGTGCTGGGGCTGGTGTTCCATGACGCCATTAAGTCGCTGTTTAACCCGATAAACGTTATGTATGCGTTGGTCGTGGGCGGTCTGCTGCTGATTGCCGCCGAATGCCTGAAGCCAAAAGAGCCTCGCGCGCTCGGCATCGACGACATGACTTACCGTCAGGCGTTTATGATTGGCTGCTTCCAGTGTCTGGCGTTATGGCCGGGCTTCTCCCGTTCGGGGGCGACCATTTCCGGCGGCATGCTGATGGGCGTGAGCCGTTATGCGGCTTCCGAGTTCTCGTTCCTGCTGGCGGTGCCGATGATGATGGGCGCCACCGCGCTTGACCTCTACAAGAGCATCGGCTTTCTGACGATGCACGATCTGCCGATGTTCGCGGTGGGCTTCATTACTGCGTTTATCGTGGCGCTGATAGCGATCAAAACTTTCCTGCATATCATCAAGCGCATCTCGTTTATTCCGTTCGCCATCTACCGTTTTATCGTGGCGGGCGCGGTTTACCTCGTCTTTATGTAAGGCGTCAGCCCTCAGCCTGCGGCTGGGGGCAACGTTCCGCTTTCCAGTTCGCCACGGCGCGAATGCGCCGTTTGGTTAATTCTTCGCGAATCTCCGCGCCGGTAAAGCCTGCGGCCACTACCTCTTTTGACGAAACGCTTTTCGCCACTTCCCAGGCTTCGCGCAGCAAACGCCCCTGCGGGTAATCGTTCGCTTCAAAGCCGGTGCGCCCGCGCACGTCCGCTTCGCTGGTAATGGCGATTTGCTCCACGCGCTGCGGCTTGCGCCAGGCGTCGATGGCGTCGAAAAGGTTTACGATGGTGCGCGGCTTAAGCATAGGGAAGGTATGGATAAGGTCATGGAACTCTGCCACCAGCTTTGCGAGATCGCGAATTTCATTCGGCACGCGCAGTCGCTGGCAGACCCGCTCCACAAGCCGTACGCCCGCCGGGCCGTGGCCGTGATGGCGCGGCCAGAGGTGTTTCGGCGTCAGCCCTTTGCCGAGATCATGCAAAAGCGCGGCGAAACGCACGTCTACCGCCGGGCTTAGCATCGCCGCCATCGAGAGCGTCATCAAGGTGTGAATGCCGGTGTCGATCTCCGGGTGCCATTTCTCTGGCGCAGGGACGCCAAACAGCGCGTCCAGCTCCGGGAACAGCACTTTCAGCGCGTCGCATTCGCGAAGCACCATGAAGAAGACCTGCGGGTTGCGGCTGGTGAGCGCGTTTTCTGTCTCTTTCCATACGCGCTCCGGCGTCAGGTGCTCCAGCTCGCCGTTGCGCGCCATTTCGCACATGAGCTCCAGCGTTTGCGGCGCGATGCGGAAATTAAGATGCGCGTAGCGGGCGGCGAAACGGGCGACGCGCAGCACGCGCAGCGGATCTTCCCCAAAAGCGGGGGAGACGTGGCGCAGCAGCCGTTTTTCAATGTCGGCGCGGCCATGGTAAGGGTCAATGTAATCGCCGTTTTCATCCTGGGCGATAGCGTTGATGGTGAGATCGCGGCGCAGCAAATCCTGCTCCAGCGTGACATCCGGCGCCGCGTAGCAGGTGAAGCCGGTATAGCCCTGGCCCGATTTACGCTCGGTGCGCGCCAGCGCGTACTCTTCGTGGCTTTGTGGATGCAAAAAGACCGGGAAATCCCGTCCCACCTGTTGATAGCCGTTATCGAGCATCTCCTGCGGCGTGGCGCCGACAACCACCCAATCTCTGTCCTTCACCGGTAAGCCCAACAGGGCGTCCCGTACCGCACCACCCACCAGATAACTCTTCACCCAACATTCTCCAGCTTTACAATTTGCCGACAGATAATACGTAAGTGTAGAGGAGATGGCGAAAGAAAAGGGCAGCGTAGCGCTGCCCGTGAGGGATCAACTCATCCAGCGGTCTTTGCGCTTGCGGCTTGGGATCATGTGCGGCAGCAACAGACCCAGCAGCAGCCCTACGCCCAGTACGCCGCCGCCATACATAAACCACTGCATAATAATGGTGCGCTGTTTGTCATCCAGCTGAATATTGGCGGCGTTCACTTTCTTCTGCGCCACAATAAGCTCGTTTTTCAGCTTCTGATTTTCTTCTTTCAGGCCGTTGATCACGCCGTCGCTCGCCGCCACCTTTTTCTGCATGTCGGCGGTGCGTTGGTTCCACGTCGCGTCGATATTGTTAAGCTTCTCGGTCAGCGTATTGACCTGGTTTTCCAGGTCCGGCACCCGGGTGCGCAGGCTGGGTTCCGCTTTTAACTGCGCGAGCGGGATCCACGCGGTGCGGCCGTTGCTGTCGCGCACCTGGCCGTAATTGGTATTGTCATTGCTTTGCAGCAGAGTGACTTCCTCGCCGGCGTTCAGCGTGCCGACCAGGCGATAGTTATCTCCCGGGCCGCTGCGCACCCAGGTATTCAGCTCGTCTGAGACATAACGTTTTTCATCCGCATGGGCCGCGGCGGTAATGCCAAGAGCGAACAAAGAGAAGCAAATGAGGCGTAATTTCTGCATTATCGGGTCATTATTGTCATAAATGTGGAACGATGGTAGTGGCAACAGTCTGACGATGCAAAGCGCAAACCTGAATGAGAATCATCCTGGTCATCCTTCGCGCGCTGCCCCCGTGGCTCAAGGGTTTTGCGACGGCTTATCTACCTGAAACATGGCAATTTGCCGCAAAATACTATCTACTGACAAATACCAGGCTATTAAGTTCGCTGGAATTTCTTCCGGTGTGACGCAACCAGAAATCAGAGACTATGGCTCAGGAAATCGAACTCAAATTTATCGTCCATCCCGCCCATGTTGATGCGCTGCGCGCGACGCTGGGCGGCCTTAGCGCCGAACACAGCGCGCCTCGCCAGCTTCTTAACATCTATTATGAAACGCCGGATAAGCAGCTGCGTCAGCACGGCATGGGCCTGCGCATTCGCGGCGATAATGGCCGCTATGAGATGACGATTAAAGTGGCGGGGCGTACGGTTGGCGGCCTTCATCAGCGGCCCGAGTACAATATTGAGCTGGAAAAGCCCGAGCTCGATCTGGCCCGTTTCCCGGCGGAAATCTGGCCGGAAGGGCTAACCCCGCAGGCGATGCAGGCGGCTGCACAGCCGCTGTTCAGCACCGATTTTCATCGCGAAAAGTGGGTGGTTACTCACGGTGAAAGCCGTATTGAGCTTGCGCTCGACTTGGGAGAGGTCAAAGCCGATGAGCACCGCGAGCCCATCTGCGAGCTGGAGCTGGAACTGCTTTCCGGCAACCCGGCGGATGTGCTGAAGCTGGCGCGCCAGCTGGTTTCACAGCCCGGCCTGCGTCAGGGCAACCTCAGCAAAGCGGCGCGTGGCTACCACCTGGCCCAGGGCAATCCGGCGCGTGAAATTAAGCCGCTGACGCTGCTTAAGGTGCCGCCGAAAGCCACGGTCGAGCAGGGAATGGAAGCGGCGCTGGAACTGGCGCTGGACCACTGGCTCTGGCATGAAGAGCTGTGGCTGCGCGGCAATGGAAAAGCGAAATATCAGGTGCAGGAGGCCATTGGCCTGGTGCGCCATACGCTGGCGCTCTTCGGCGCTATCGTGCCAAGAAAAGCGAGCACTCGCTTACGTGACCTGCTGACCCAGTGCGAGGCCTCGCTTGCTTCGGAAGCGTCGGCGGAGACCGTGGCTTACGGCGCTGAACAAAGCACCGCCCGGCTGGCGCTCACCGACTGGCTGGTTTCGCGCGGCTGGCAGCCGTTTCTTGATGAGAAAGCGCGCCAGAAAATGGCGGACTCGTTCAAACGCTTTGCCGACATAAACCTCTCTCGCCACGCCTCAGAGCTGAAAAGCGCCTTTGCGCAACCGCTCGGCGACCGCTATGGCGACCAGCTGCCGCGTCTCGCCCGCGAGCTTCACGCGCTGCGTCTGCTGGCGGGCGTTTATGACGATACCGTCGCGCTTTTCTGGCTGGATAACTGGCAGGGGCTGCGCCACGCCATCGAAACCCGCCAGCGTATTGAAATTGAACATTTCCGCAACGAGGCTATCTCGCAGGCGCCGTTCTGGCTGCACAGCGGGAAAAAATAACCGCAGGGATAATCACCATGACGCCGCTCTCTTCTGTTTTGCAACAGCACTGGCAAACCGTAACGGAGCGGCTTCCCGCCGCCCTCGACGGCGCCGCTTTTAACGACGACATCCGCGCGGTGTTGACCTTCAGCGACTTTGTTCGCGAGGCGGTCAGCGCGCATCCGGAGTGGTTAAGCGAACTTCAGCAGTCGCCGCCGCAGGCGCAGGAGTGGCGGCACTATCCCGCCTGGCTGCAGGACGCTTTACAGGAGGTGAGCGATGAGGCGGCGCTGATGCGCGCGCTGCGTCTGTTTCGTCGTCGCATCATGGTGCGCATCGCCTGGGCGCAGACGCTTTCAACCCTTTCTACCGAAGAGACGCTGCGGCAGCTCAGCCAGCTTGCCGAAACGCTGATCGTCGCGGCGCGGGACTGGCTGTACGCCGCCTGTTGCAAAGAGTGGGGAACGCCGTGCAACGCGCAGGGCGTGCCGCAGCCGCTGATGATTCTGGGCATGGGCAAGCTTGGCGGCGGCGAACTTAACTTCTCATCCGATATCGATTTGATCTTCGCCTGGCCGGAAAACGGCGTGACGCAGGGCGGGCGACGCGAGCTGGATAACGCGCAGTTCTTCACGCGTCTCGGCCAGCGGCTTATCAAGGTGCTTGACCAGCCCACCCAGGACGGCTTTGTCTACCGGGTGGATATGCGCCTGCGCCCCTTCGGCGACAGCGGTCCGCTGGTGCTGAGCTTCGCCGCGCTGGAAGATTACTACCAGGAGCAGGGGCGCGACTGGGAGCGCTACGCGATGGTGAAAGCCCGTATCATGGGCGATAACGACGACGCCTGGAGCCAGGAGCTGCGCGCGATGCTGCGCCCGTTCGTGTTCCGTCGCTATATCGACTTCAGCGTGATCCAGTCGCTGCGCAACATGAAGAGCATGATCGCCCGGGAAGTGCGTCGCCGTGGGCTGACCGATAATATCAAGCTCGGCGCGGGCGGCATTCGCGAAACCGAGTTTATCGTGCAGGTGTTTCAGTTGATTCGCGGCGGGCGGGAGCCTGCTTTGCAGTCGCGTTCGCTGCTGCCGACGCTTGCGGCTATCGAACAGCTTAATCTGTTGCCGGAAGGGGATGCCGCGCGGCTGCGTGAATCCTACCTCTTTTTACGCCGGCTCGAGAACCTGCTGCAAAGCATCAACGACGAGCAAACCCAGACGCTGCCCGTTGATGAACTCAACCGCGCCCGGCTCGCCTGGGCGATGGGAGCGGCGGAGTGGCAGAGCATGCACGCGGTGCTGGATGAGCATATGGCGGCGGTGCGGCGCGTCTTTAACGAGCTTATCGGCGACGATGAGCCGGAGGCGGAAGAGGACAAGCTAAACGAAGGCTGGCGCGAGCTGTGGCACGACGCGATCGACGCCGACGACGCCACCCCGGTGCTCGGTCATCTTGGCGCAGAGTGCCGGGCGCAGGTGCTTTCTCTGCTGACCGATTTTCGCCGTGAAATTGACAAACGCACCATCGGCCCGCGTGGGCGTCAGGTGCTTGACCAGCTGATGCCGCGCCTGCTGAGTGAGGTGTGCGCCAGCAATAACGCGGCGGTGCCGCTTTCGCGCCTGACGCCGCTGCTCTCCGGCATCGTCACCCGCACCACTTATCTGGAGCTATTAACCGAGTTTCCCGGCGCGCTGAAGCATCTGATTCGCCTGTGCGCCGCCTCGCCGATGGTGGCGGGCCAGCTGGCGCGTTATCCGCTGCTGCTGGACGAACTGCTCGACCCGAACACGCTCTATCAGCCGACCGCGATGAACGCCTATCGCGACGAGCTGCGTCAATACTTGCTGCGCGTGCCGGACGATGATGAAGAGCAACAGCTGGAGGCGCTGCGCCAGTTCAAGCAGGCGCAACTGCTGCGCGTAGCGGCGGCGGACATCGCCGGTACGCTGCCGGTCATGAAAGTAAGCGACCACTTAACCTGGCTGGCGGAAGCGATTATCGACGCTGTGGTGCAGCAAGCCTGGGGGCATATGGTGGCGCGTTACGGCCAGCCGACGCATTTGCGCGAGCGGGAAGGCCGCGGTTTCGCCGTTGTCGGCTACGGCAAGCTCGGCGGCTGGGAGCTTGGCTACAGCTCTGACCTGGATTTAGTTTTCCTCCACGATTGCCCGGTGGAAGTGATGACCGACGGCCCGCGGGAAATCGACGGCCGTCAGTTTTACCTGCGCCTCGCGCAGCGCATCATGCATCTTTTCAGCACCCGCACGTCGTCAGGAATTTTGTACGAGGTGGATGCCCGTCTGCGCCCCTCCGGCGCGGCGGGAATGCTGGTGACGACGACCGAGGCCTTTGCGGATTATCAACAAAACGAAGCCTGGACGTGGGAACACCAGGCGCTGGTGCGCGCTCGCATCGTCTACGGCGAACCGCAGCTCAAAACCCGCTTTGACGACATCCGCCATCAGATCCTCTCAACCTCGCGGGAAGGCGAAACGCTGCAAACCGAAGTGCGCGAGATGCGTGAGAAAATGCGTGCCCACCTTGGCAATAAGCATCGCGATCGCTTCGATATCAAGGCGGATGAAGGCGGTATCACCGATATCGAATTCATCACACAGTATCTGGTGCTGCGCTATGCTGCGCAAAAGCCGAAGCTGACGCGCTGGTCTGATAATGTCCGTATTCTTGAGCTGCTGGCGCAAAACGACATTATGGAAGAAGGGGAAGCGAAGGCGTTAACTCACGCTTACGTCCTGCTTCGCGACGAGCTGCATCATCTGGCGCTGCAGGAGTTGCCAGGCCATGTTGAGCGGGAGGCGTTCAGCGCCGAGCGCGAGCAGGTGCGCGAAAGCTGGCGGCGCTGGCTGCTGCCTTAACCGTGCGATTGGGCGTAATTATGCTATTATCGCGCGCAAATTTTGGTGTCTCTCAGGAGAGTCAGGAATGAAAGTAACGCTGCCCGAATTCGAGCGCGCAGGCGTCATGGTGGTGGGCGATGTGATGCTGGACCGCTACTGGTATGGCCCCACCAGCCGCATTTCGCCGGAGGCCCCGGTGCCGGTGGTGAAAGTCGATACTATCGAAGAGCGCCCGGGTGGCGCGGCGAACGTGGCGATGAACATCGCCTCCCTCGGCGCAAACTCCCGCCTTGTGGGCCTCACCGGCATTGACGACGCGGCGCGTGCGCTGAGCCAGACGCTGGCGGGCGTGAACGTCAAATGCGACTTCGTCTCGGTGCCGACGCATCCGACCATTACCAAACTGCGCGTGCTCTCCCGCAACCAGCAGTTAATCCGCCTCGATTTCGAAGAGGGTTTTGAGGGCGTGGACCCGGAGCCGCTGCACGAGCGCATCAACCAGGCGCTGCCGCACATCGGCGCGCTGGTGCTCTCCGATTACGCTAAAGGCGCGCTCGCCAGCGTTCAGCAGATGATTACGCTTGCGCGCAACGCGGGCGTGCCGGTGCTTATCGACCCGAAAGGCACTGAGTTTGAGCGCTATCGCGGTGCCACGCTGCTTACCCCGAACCTCTCCGAGTTTGAAGCGGTAGTGGGCAAATGTAAGAACGAGCAGGAGATTGTTGAGCGCGGCATGAAGCTGATTGCCGATTACGATCTCTGCGCGCTGCTGGTGACCCGCTCCGAACAGGGCATGACGCTGCTGCAGCCGGGCAAAGCACCGTTCCACCTGCCGACGCAGGCGCAGGAAGTTTATGACGTGACCGGCGCGGGCGACACCGTCATCGGCGTGCTGGCGGCGACGCTTGCCGCCGGTAACACGCTGGAAGAGTCTTGCTATTTCGCCAACGCGGCGGCGGGCGTGGTGGTCGGCAAGCTCGGCACCTCGACCGTTTCGCCCATTGAACTGGAAAACGCGGTGCGCGGACGTTCAGAAACCGGTTTTGGCGTGATGACCGAGCAGGGGCTGAAAGAGGCGGTGCTGGCGGCGCGCAAGCGCGGCGAGAAAGTGGTGATGACCAATGGCGTGTTCGACATTCTGCACGCAGGCCACGTCTCTTATCTGGCCAACGCGCGCAAGCTGGGCGACCGCCTGATTGTCGCGGTAAATAGCGATGCTTCAACGAAGCGCCTGAAAGGCGAAACCCGTCCGGTTAACCCGCTCGAGCAGCGCATGATTGTGCTGGGCGCGCTGGAAGCGGTGGACTGGGTAGTCTCGTTTGAAGAAGACACGCCGCAGCGTCTGATAGGCGAGATCCTGCCGGATCTGCTGGTAAAAGGCGGCGACTATAAGCCGGAGGATATCGCTGGCAGCAAAGAAGTGTGGGCCAACGGCGGCGAAGTGCTGGTGCTCAACTTTGAAGATGGTTGCTCCACCACCAACATCATCAAGAAAATCCAGAAAAACAGCTAGGTTTGTTGCAAAAGCCCCTGCCTGAGCGGGGGCTGAGCGGCGACGGTTAGTCCTGCTTGTCGATATTATCAACAGGCGGAATCGCCGGCGGCGGCGTTACCGGTTCTGCGGTAACGGGCGTTGCAGAAGCAGGCGTAGCGGTTGCGGCGGGAGTCGCGGCAGTCGTGCTGGCGCCACGGCTTTCCAGCTCGGTCAGGCGCTGCTCCAGGGCGGTCAGCTTTTCACGGGTGCGAGA
>Ga0268256_1001884_pt1 | contig 11592 bp, 12 predicted proteins | sample AgamicAtAmrz_FD_200247 | JGI IMG/M metagenome (GOLD analysis project Ga0268256, IMG submission 200247) | Agave microbial communities from Guanajuato, Mexico - At.Am.rz (v2) (version 3) | ecosystem: Host-associated > Plants > Roots > Rhizosphere | place: Guanajato, Mexico | collected 2012-06-07
TGCCTTTAAGCCGCTGGCGCAAGTACGCCATCACGCTCATGCCATCGCCGTCCGGCAGCCCGAGATCGAGCAACACCAGTTCTGGTGCGCAGGCATCAAGCTGATGCAGCGCATCCTCTTTGCGGCGCACCCATATGACATCTAATCCTTGATCGGCAAGCGCAATGCGCACGCCGTTGCCGAGATCGAGGTCGTCTTCAATTAGGAGAATTTTCACAATAGTTACGTTATCAACGGTGAATGAAGAACGTCTGAAGAAAAATAGGGTATCAGGAAATCTATCAGGTTTGCCTCGCGGGCACGCGCTTCATGCTTTCTTCATTTTCGGCTCATGAGAACTTTAGGGTGCATATTCAAACTAGCGGTGACTCGTAATCTGTTGACTCCATAAGGACTTAGTTAATGAGAAACACCGAACTGCGTCATAAGTTCCGCCCTTCATTCCCGGAAAGCATCCTGAAAAAAATCGTGCCGGGCGCGCTGCTGGCGCTGCTCGCCACCCCAACCCTGGCGGCAGAACCGCCCCAGGGTACCACCTTAACGTTGGGGGGCGGTGTGGGTGTTGCGCCGCGCTATTCCGGTTCCGATGAAAACCGCGTCTCGACGGCGCTGGTGCTCGATTATTCAATGCGTAACGGCTTCTTTGTCAGCTCGACGCGCGGCCTCGGTTATGGCAACAGCCTTGGCAACCTCGATTACAGCGCGGCGCTGAGCTATCGCACTGGCCGTAAGGATCACAATGTCGACAGCGATACCATGAGCGACGGCAGCGACCATTTGCGCGGAATGGGTAATGTGAAAGGCTCGGCGCTCGGCGTGGTCGGTCTTGGGTATAAATTGACCAACTGGCTGAGTGCGCAAGTGCAGGCTGAGGTGCCCTTTTCCCAGCGCGACAATGGCGCGGCGCTGCATTTCGGTATAGTCAGCCCGCTTTATCACTCGCCGAAAAATAGCGTGACGCTGGGGCTGACCAGCAGCTGGGGGACAAATGATTATATGCAGACTTACTACGGGGTCAGTGCCGCCCAATCCGCCGCATCGGGGTTTACGCAATACCACGCCGGTTCGGGGATCTATGCCTGTTCACTTAATCTCGACTGGACGCACAACTTCACCGAAAGCTGGAGCGTGGTCGCCGATGCAGGCTATACGCAGCTGGCGGGTGATGCGCGTAATAGCCCCATCGTACAACGCAAAGCGTCCCCCACCGGAAGCCTGACTGTGACATATCGCTTCTGATAAATACTCGCCCCGGCGGCTGGCGCTTATCTGCCATGACGATGCAGAAATTCTATCCGCCGGGTTCGCGATAAACGGGCTGCGTTTCAGGCCGTTAGCCCGGCGGAAATCTCTATTGCCAGTTCAGTGAAGGCACGGGCGGAGAAGCTTTGATAGCCCTCTCTTCGCCGCAGTAAAACAGCCGTACGCTGCAGGCGCTCGGGCTCAAGCGCGATAGCCACCAGATCGTCCTGGGCAAATGCCGTCTTCGCAGGCAATAACGTTGATAGCGGCGTCCAGCGGACAATCTCAATCACCGCACCAAGGGCGTTGGCCTCCATCAGCACCTGTGGAGTGATGCTTGCGAAAGTAACGATCGATCTGCTCGCGCGTCGCGAACTCGGTACTGAGTAACACAAGCGACTCGTCGCCAAGCCTTTGCAACTCAACACGTTTATCTTTCGACAAGGGGTGTCTGGGGCTGACCACCAGCGCAAGCGTCTCATCCAGCAACGGCACCGATTCGATATCGGGACTGCTCACCGGCGCAAAAGCGATGCCCACGTCCAGCTCCCCTGCCAGAAGCCGCTCCTCGATATGCTCCTGGGCGATCTCCTGCACGCTGAGGGTGATTTTTGGATAGCGGGCGTGAAAAGCTTCGACCAGTGGTCCCAGAAGGTAGGTCGTAAAGGTGGGCGTCACCGCCACGCGTAATGATCCGCGGCTGAGATTGCTTACGTCATGAATGGCGCGGGTGGCTTCACGCAACTCCTGTGACGCGCGACGGGCATATTGCAGGTAGATCTTTCCGCTATCGGTCAGACGCGTCGAGCGCCCTGAGCGATCGAACAGCTGAGCGCCCAGACTCTCCTCCAGTAACTTTACCTGCTGCGAAAGCGCTGGCTGAGATACGTGCAGCTCCGCTGCCGCTTTCGTAAAGCTAAGGTGCTCTGCAACTGCAAGAAAATAGTGAATATGCCGGGCGAGCATAACTCCTCCATTAGATTATCTAATAAACCTCATAATAAATGAGACTTTTACCTTATATAAAGCAGAGCTTAATCTTTGTCCCACACCCAGCGACAGTGAGAAAGCACGATGAAAGCGATCATTGACGGTTTTTTGAAATTCCAGCAGGAGGCGTTTCCTGAGAGGAGCACGCTATTCAGGGAGCTGGCTACACAGCAGAGCCCGAGGGCGCTGTTTATTTCCTGCTCCGACAGCAGGCTGGTGCCGGAGCTGGTCACTCAGCGCGAGCCAGGCGATCTGTTCGTGATCCGCAACGCTGGCAACATTGTGCCGTCGTATGGCCCGGAGCCAGGCGGTGTTACCGCCTCCGTGGAGTACGCCGTTTCCGCCCTCAGGGTCGCCGACATTGTGATCTGCGGTCACTCCGACTGCGGCGCAATGACGGCAATTGCCACCTGTCAGTGTCTGGATCATATGCCCGCCGTCGCCAGCTGGCTGCGATACGCTGATTCAGCGAAGGTCGTGAATGAGTCGAGGCAGCATGCGGATCGGCCGACGAAAGTCGCGGCGATGGTGCGTGAAAATGTGATTGCGCAGCTTGCCAATATTCAGACGCACCCCTCTGTTCGCCTGGCGCTTGAAGAGGGCCGCGTCACGCTGCATAGCTGGGTATATGACATCGGCAGCGGACGCATTGACGCCTTCAATGGCCGGGAATTCGTCTCCCTTGCGGAGAACCCGGATGTTCATGCTGTTTCCCAACATACCAGGCGTGTTGCCTGACATACCTATCAACAGGAGATGAAATAATGATCCAGACTCAAGTTACCCAGAGTGCCCGCCAGGTGCTTACTGAAACCATCGTTCTGGCGAAGGCGCGCAAAAACCTCTCCTATGCGGAGATTGTTGACGGCACGGGACTCTCTGAAGCCTTTGTTGTTGCCGCGTTGCTCGGCCAGCACCCTCTTCCGGAGAGTGCTGCGCGCGTGGTGGGCGAGAAGCTCGATCTTAATGCGGATGAGATCGCGTTGTTACAGACGGTGCCGATTCGCGGAAGCTTTAGGGGCGAAGTGCCTGGCGATCCGACCCTCTACCGTTTCTATGAAATGATGTCGGTCTACGGGCCGACTCTTAAGGCTTTGGTTCATGAGAAATTTGGCGATGGTGTGATCAGCGCGATCAACTTCAAGCTGGATATCAAAAAAGTCGACGATCCGGATGGCGGCCATCGCGCCGTGATCACCCTCGATGGCAAGTACCTTCCTACCAAACCTTTCTGACCCTCCAGGCCTGCGGCTTCTGCCAGCCGATAACGGACGGGCATCCGGTAAGGGATGCCCGGACACTTACAGCCCCAGCGCGGATAATCCCGGATGATCGTCCGGACGACGTCCCAGCGGCCAGTGGAACTTGCGCTCGCTCTCTTTGATCGTCATGTCATTAATACAGGCGTAGCGATGATGCATCAGCCCGTCTTCACCAAACTCCCAGTTCTCATTGCCATAGGAGCGGAACCAGTTACCGGAGTCATCACGCCACTCATAGGCGTAGCGGACAGCGATACGGTCACCGTCAAATGCCCAAAGCTCCTTGATCAGACGGTACTCCAGCTCTTTTTTCCACTTACGCTCAAGAAACGCTCTCGCCTCTTCACGGTTATTGGCAAACTCCGCCCGGTTGCGCCATTTGGTATCCAGAGAGTAAGCAAGCGACACTTTTTCGGCGTCGCGGCTGTTCCAGCCATCTTCAGCAAGCCTTACTTTTTCAAGCGCTGACTCACGGGTGAACGGCGGCAGTGGCGGACGGATAGGTGAATCGGACATGGTGGAGCCTCCAGCATAAGTGGACAGGTGAGTGTTTGATTTTTGGAACCACGATCCCGGCTACGGGATCTGCTTTAGTAATAGCTGAGCGACATCTCTTGCCTCATCGGCGGCGCGGTAATCGCCCATTACGCGCGACAGGGTGATGGCACCTTCAATGAGTATCAGTAACTGCCTCGCCAGCGGTAATGGCTGATCCGTATTTAACTGCCCGGTAAGCTCAAGCAGGTAGTCGAGCAGTTTCTGTTTGTGCAGCCTGGCGATTTGACGAACCGGATCGTCCGGGTCCCCCACTTCGCCCGCGGTGTTGATAAACGCGCAGCCACGATAGCCTTCCGACTCGAACCAGCTTTTAAGCACGGTAAAGATATTCAGGATGCGCTCGCGCGGCGTCTCCGCTTTGTCGCACTCGCGCCTGAACCACGCCATCCAGCGCACATCACGCGCATTAAGCGCCGCGGCAGCCACCTCATCCTTGTTGGTGAAATGGTGATAGATGCTTTTGCGCGCCACGCCGGACGTCTTCACCAGCAAATCCATCCCGGTGGCATGAATACCGTTCTGATAGATAAGCTCTTCAGCGGTTGCGAGAATTTTCTCGCGTGTATTGGGTGTGTTTTTGTTCATGGGCTGATGGTAGAACGATCGTTCTACTTTGGTCAAGCGAAAACGCACAGGCTTTTTGCCGATGGTGTGAAGGGAGGTCACGACAGAACTGAGCGCAGAGCGAACATTCACGTAACCTTGCTGCGTCACCGTGCGTACGTTCACAAAACTGCTGAAAACAGCATGAATAATAACTGAATGAAATGATTAGTTATGTTATTTCACAATAAATAGCGCGCATAATAGAGCATGTATGTATTAATTTAGAATTAAGCCTGCTCCAGTAAATGTCAGGGATACAAAATGAAAGCTTATGTATTTTATTACAATGAATCAGATGCCAGAGTCTTTACTAAAGAGAGTGTAAATCACGAAGCTGCTGCTCTTCTTAAAAGAAAAGGCTATAAAAAACATCATTTCGAGGTCGACGCTGCAAGCGCTAAAGAGGCTATCGCAAAACTGAAAAAAAACGATGATGACTATCTGAAGGAGTTGAAAGATTATTCTGATGACCTACTTTTTGTCGGCCTTACAGGGCTGACAACATTTTTTAAGGTTTTATGAAAAAGCTTTTCATATCCCAGGACATTAGGGTTATTTAACTATTTATTAAAAACAGCAGCGCGAAGGGCTATTTGCAACCAGGGTAATGCGGTGCAGGCATTTAAACGATAGACGCAAGAGAAAAAAAGCCGACCCAACAGAGTCGGCTTTTTTGTCGATCAGAGCTTGAAGCTGCCAACCACGTTTTCGAGCTGGACGGTTTGCTCTTCCATCGATTGCGCGGCGGCTGCAACCTCTTCCACCAGCGCCGCATTCTGCTGCGTGGCGCTGTCGAGCTGGTTGATGGCGATATTGATCTGGGCAATCCCGCGACTCTGTTCATCGCTGGAAGAGCTGATTTCAGAGATCAGCACGCCCACGCTTTCCACTTTCTCCATCAGGCCATCCATTGTTGCCCCGGCCAGACGAACCTGCCCGCTACCCTGCTCAATGCTGCTCACCGACTCTTCAATCAGTTTTTTGATCTCCTGAGCCGAACGGGCGCTGCGCTGCGCCAGGGAACGAACTTCACCGGCCACCACCGCGAACCCACGACCGTGCTCGCCCGCCCTTGCTGCTTCTACAGCGGCGTTAAGCGCCAGGATATTGGTCTGGAAGGCGATACCATCAATCACACTTATGATATCCACCACTTTAGCGGAGGAGTCATTGATGTTATTCATCGTGGAGACAACTTTGTTAACCACGCTGGCCCCCTGTTTTGCCGCCGCCGAAACCTCTTCCGCCAGCTTGTTGGCCTGCAACGCATTCTCTGCGTTAAGGCGCACGGTGCTGGTCAACTCTTCCATCGACGCTGCCGTTTCCACGATCGAGGCCGATTGATCTTCGGTGCGCGAAGAGAGGTTCAGGTTACCACTGGCAATCTGGCGCGAAGCGGATGAGATCGCCAGCGTGCTACTGCCTACCTGCTGCATCAGCTCATTCAGGAAGGTAATAAACTTATTGAAGTTATTGATAATGGCGTTAAATTCCGGGCTCTTGCTCTGCGCAAGACGCTGCGTTAAATCCGCGCCGCCGCTGGAGAGCGCTTCAATATTACGGTTGAGCAACGTCACATTGTGGAAAATATTGCGCACAATAATCATCATGATCACGACGATAAGTAGTCCGATAATCGCCTGGACGATGGTGAGTTTGGTCATAATCGCGTCGGAGATACTTACCAGCTGGCTGCTCGGAATATCCACCGCCATAAACCACGGGCTGCCGCTAATGGGCAGAACGAACAGGGAATGCGCGCCGTCTTCACCGTCATAGCTTCCGCGCACCTCCGTTGTTTTACCCTGCCCTAACAGACTCATTAACGGCGCTGCCGCCGGAATACCGAGATCGCGAACATTTGAGAGCGCGGGTTTATCCTGCACGGAAGAGCCGTTACCGACGATTTTGCCGTCCGCCTCAACAATCAGGACGCTGCCATTGACCGCTTTACCCATATCAACTGCCAGCTGGTTAAAGAAGCCCAGCGTCACGTCGATGGTCGCCACGCCCCAGACTTTGCCATCCTTCCAGATCGCCATGGCACAGTTAGTTCGCGGCTGTGGGCTGGCCGCATCCTGGTAGGCTTTCGCCCACGCACACTCCCCTTTTGGCGCATTCATGCCGTCTTTATACCAGGGTTGCTCCCAATATTTTGCCGATTCCGGCTGGTTCCAGACAGTGTTGACTTGCAGGTTGCCGCCGTTGTCGCGGGCATAGAAAGTACTGAATTTGTCCCGCGCCGGATCGCGCTGCCCAGGCAGAGGCCAAATCCCACCGCCGAATACGTTGAGATCACCATACTGGTTAACCAGATGCGGTAATAATGTGTCGATTTGCTCGCTTTGCAGACCGACAACCAGTTCAGTGATTGAGCGCTGCTGAGCCTTAACCCGGTTCATCTGCTCTTTAATGGCGTTACTTTGTAGTTGAACCGTCGCCTGAATATTTTTGGTTTCGGTTTCAATAATCTGCGGGGAGACGAAAAGTTTGATAACAATATAGGTAACGATCAATAAGATAACGAAAAAGCTTACAAGCATCAGGCCTATTCGGCCCTGGGTATTTTTCCATGTCATATTAGCGGCACTCGTTGGGGTTGTTATTCGATCTAATATCGACATTTCGTTGAAATGCTTTAACTCACCCTGCGCCACTATTTCATTTCGAAGCACATTTAATTTGAAAAACTATTTTTTGAGAAAAAAACGTTATGTCGATCACGTTCTATAAATGCGCCTTAAGAATTTACTTACGTACAAGCAGCCGTACCTGCTTACCGCGATAACTGACATAATTTTGTAACTCGAAGCCAAAACGCTCGGCTAAATAATTCGAGCGTTTATTCTCTTCAGCAATAATGCAGCAGACAGGAGAAGCGAAGGTGTTGTCGGCCCATAATAAAATTGCCGCCAGCGCTTCAGAGGCATAGCCTTTGCCACGCACTTCCGGAATCAGTGTCCATCCCGCTTCCGGGTATTCCAGCTTTGGCGTGGTATCGCGATGCGCATCCTGAAAGCCAAAGGCACCGGCATACTGGTTCGTTGCTTTTTCAAACACCGCCCAGTAGCCATACCCTAACGCCTGCCAGTGCCCGATATAACGTAATAAGCGAGCCCAGACCATCTCTGCCGTCGGGATCTCGCCACCGCTTATTTTTGCCATTTCCGGGGTCGACCAGCACGCCTGGAGCGCCGGAAAATCATCAAGGGTAAACTGCTTTAAAATCAGGCGTTCTGTTTCGATGTAAGGTGCTTGCTGGTGTGCCATTATTGCCTCTTATCCGGGTTTAATCGTGTGGCTACGTTATCACCAAAGACGAGACATCCACAATGAATTAACATTTCGGCAACAACACCCGCTTTTGATCTCCAGCCGACTGCGTCACTATTCAGGATACCTGGATCTTTCTGCCATCTACGGCAGCGTGCTTTCCCCGAGTCCGAGGGTGCGTTGCATCATGACGGTATCGAGCCAGCGCCCGTGCTTAAATCCTACCGATTTGAGCGTGCCGGTCAGCGTGAAGCCCGCCGAGCGATGAAGAGCCAGTGAAGCCGCGTTTTCGCTGTTACCCACCACGGCCACGAGCTGGCGAAAACCGCTCGCTTCGGCCCATGCCAGCGCACGGGAGAGCAGTTTTTTGCCGATGCCCTGCCCCTGACAATTAGCATCGATATAGACCGAATCTTCGAGGGTAAACCGGTAGGCATGCCTTTCGCGGTAGCGCGCCAGATAGCAGTAACCGCGCACGTTGCCATCCACAATAGCGACAAACCAGGGCAGCCCTGCTGCCTGCAACCTCTTCAGGCGGAATGCCATCTCTGCTTCGTCGGGCGGTTGGGTTTCAAACGTGGCGCAGCCGTGCAATACGTGGTATGCATAAATTTGTTGTATAGCCGGGATATGTCGTTCTTCTGCCTCAATTATTTCCATCAGTACGGCTCCTTATTGCGTCTGTACCGAGACTATCCCCTCACGATTATTTCAGACAGGCTGCCGGGCTTATTCACGGCATAAGGAAAACTTTGGCATGACAAACCTCAACCTCGACCATCTGGCCACCTTCAGACTGGTCATCAGCCGGGGCAGCTTCTCCAGAGCGGCGGAGGAACTTGGCCTGTCGCAGCCCGCTGTCAGCCTGCAAATAAGACAGCTGGAGCAAGCGCTGCAGGTGCGGCTTATTGAGCGAACCGGCCGGGGAATCAAGCCCACTGCCGCTGGCATAACGCTTTGCGAGCACTGCCAGAAAATAGAGGCCGTGGTAACAACTGCGGTTGAAGCGATCTCTCTGCATTCAGATGAGATCACCGGCACCGTCACCGTTGGCACAGGCGCAACGGCCTGCATCCATCTTTTGCCGCCGATATTGCAGCAGTTGCGCCAGACGCATCCGTTGCTGAAAGTGAATGTACGCACCGGCAACACCTCAGAGATTGTGCGCAGCGTGGAGGAGAACCGGATCGATATCGGCCTGGTGACTCTCCCCGCCGCGGGCAAAAGCGTGAGCGTTAATCCACTCTACAGGGATGAGTTTGTGGTCATCATGGAGGAGGATTTATCCGCGCGATCGATGAAAGCGTTTTCTCCTGACGATCTCTTATCGCTGCCGCTGATTATTTTTGAATCTGGAAGCGGAACGCGCGCGCTGATTGACGAATGGTTCCGGCACGCAGGCCATCTTGCCAGCCCGGTGATGGAGCTCGGCAGTATTGAAGCGATCAAACGAATGGTGCGTTCGGGGCTGGGTTACAGCATCGTTCCCCGCATTTCCATTGCCCGCACTGAAGAGTGTGAGGGACTCAGCGTATACCCGCTGACGCCCCCGCTTCAGCGAACCCTCGGCACCGTGATGCGCGAGGATCGGATCGTCAGCAGGGGAATGAACGAAGTGCTGAAAAAGCTTGATGAAACCCTTGTCAAAAAGGAGAGCTGATGGCATCGCGCGGGCTGGCACGGCTATTTCTGGCGGGAGGTGAAAACCGTCATCGCTGCCGCCGCAAGCAGTAACACTCCACTGAGGGCAAACGCACTTCGCCATCCCAGTATGTCAAATGCAAGGCCCCCTGCCGTTGAGCCCAGCGCGATAGAGAGCTGAATAACTGCCACCATCAGCCCGCCGCCGGCTTCTGCATCGTCGGGCAGCGAGCGCGCTATCCACGTCCACCATCCCGTTGGCGCAGCCGTCGCAAGTCCACCCCACAGGCTGAGCAAAAAGGCTACCGTCCACACGCTCTGCGCGGTGAGCAGCAGCGTGCCGGCAATGGCGGCCATCAGCAGCGGGATGAGGATTAACGTCAGATAAAAGCGGGCGTTCAGGGCGCTCGATACGAGCAGAGTACCGACAAAACCGGCAATCCCTATCGCAAGCAAAATCCACGAGAGGCCAGATGCATTCACCCGGGTCACGCTCTCCAGAAACGGCCGCACGTAAGTAAACAACGCAAACTGCCCCATAAAAAAGAGCCCGCAGGCCAGCAGCCCAACAGGAACGATGGAAACGCGGAGCAGACGGAACATCGATCCCTGCGGCTTGCGTTTTGTCTCGCTCTCCATCGACGGCAGGCTGATGCATTGCCAGATAAATGCGGCTATCGCCAGCGGGATCAGACACAGAAAAGCACCCCGCCAGCCAACGGTTGCGCCCAGATAGCTGCCAAGCGGCGCCGCGACAACGGTGGCCAGCGCGTTGCCGCCGTTAAAAATTGCCAGCGCGCGAGGAACCTGATGTTGTGGCACCAGCCGAATAGCGGTCGCCGCCGACATCGACCAGAAGCCCCCAATAACAACACCGATCAGCGCCCTGCCCAGCATATAAACCGGGTAGACGGGTGCCAGCGCGATAATTGCGCCTGAGATTGCCATCAGCGCCGTCAGCCCCAGCAGAAGATATTTACGGTTGATGCCTCCGGCAAGGCGCGAAATCATCAGGCTGGTCACGACCGCCAGCGCACCGGAGATGGCAATTCCCTGCCCTGCCAGCCCTTCGCTGATGCGCAGATCGCTGGCAATCGGAGTCAGCAGGCTGACCGGCAAAAACTCAGAGGCGATCAGCACAAAGACGCAGAGCGTCATGGCGAATACGCCTCCCCAGTGTGCGGAGCTGTTACGGTACGGAAGAGTTTCGGTGGACATTATCAGCCTCTTTTTATCGCGATCCGGCGCAGCCGGAACCGACGCTATTCAGGGAATAACGACATACGGTGTGAATAAGATGAGCGTGAGGCAGCCTGTGCGGCCTCACATCAAAGAGATGAGAGCCACCCGCGCAGAAGGGGTGGCTCAATAAAAGCGTCAGTTCAGTTCGTTATTTTAGATAGGTCTTAAAAAACGCATCGAATTTAGCAAACGGGATTTTCCCGGCCGCGTTGTCATATAAGTCGACATGGTTTGCCCCCGGAATAACCACCAGCGTTTTCTCTTTGCTACCGAGAGCCCTGAAAGCCTCTTGCGCAAAATAACGCGAGTGGGCTTTTTCACCGGTGACGATAAGCGCAGGAATAGTGACTTCACTGGCATAACTCAGCAGTGGCATCGTCATAAATGAGAGCGGCATTGTCGCATTCCATGCGCCGGTTGAGTTGACCGAACGCGGATGGAAACCACGCGGCATGCGGTAGTAATCAAAGAACTCTTTCAACACCGGGTTGGGATTGGCAGGCAGCATTTCCGGCAGAATACGCTCAGCGGCGGTCACGTTGCGCTTCTCATCGACGTAAATGTCATGCCCGCCCGCTGCGAATGTGCCGTTTTCCGCATCTTTCCAGCGCTGGGCGTTCAGATACTGCAACACAGCGCGGCGATCCGCCGTCGTGTAGCGATCTTTGCCATCACCTACGCCATGCCCCATCGCGCGGCTCATGTCATACATCACGCTGGTGGCCACCGCTTTGACGCGGGTATCCATCACGGCATCGTTCAGTGCCATGCCGCCCCA
>Ga0268256_1001887_pt1 | contig 11580 bp, 8 predicted proteins | sample AgamicAtAmrz_FD_200247 | JGI IMG/M metagenome (GOLD analysis project Ga0268256, IMG submission 200247) | Agave microbial communities from Guanajuato, Mexico - At.Am.rz (v2) (version 3) | ecosystem: Host-associated > Plants > Roots > Rhizosphere | place: Guanajato, Mexico | collected 2012-06-07
AAGCGAAAATCATGCTGGTCGAGCGGCCGCTCGAGATGGCGTGCAGAAAAGAAAATTGCGTTCTCGCGCCGTCCGAAACGCACGGGACAGGCAAAATGTGATTGATATATCGCCAGATGCTCGCCGGCGAGATGCTCAAAGTCTATGCAGGGGGCCGCCAGCCGTCGCCGATGGTCGCCTCCAGCATCGAGCAGAACACCATCTCCGTGAAGACGGCATCCTGTACGCGATGGCGGATCGTGGCATCTTTGATCGAATAGGAGAAGCGCGCCAAACCGTTCTCAACACCGAGTGCTGAGTTCGTGTTGCTCTGCACTGCCGGGAAATAGCGGACGAATTTCTCGATTCCCTCACCGAGCGTCGGCGCAGTATGGAATACACGAGCGACCGTGCCGAGACCATCGAATTTGAAGACTTTTCCGAGACTAAGCGCCAGCAGCGGATCGCTCTTCTCTTCCGCCGCGATTTCCAGGATGGAGGTGAAGGTCGTCAGCGGCAGGAAGTGCTGGGCTTTCAACAGAGCTTCGTCGTTGATGCCGACGCGGGCTGCGATCGTCTGACGATCCATTCCACGACTGTCGATCGTCGAAAGGACGCCATCGATCACCGATGCAGCTATGACCCCAGAAGATTCCATGGCACTTTCCCCTCCGGTCTCACGCGGGATAAAGGATTAACGCAAGATGCATGCCAGTTCGGCACTGTGCGTTCCTCTGGCGAACGCGGAAATTTTTGGCGCAAAATGTCAATTACAGGCCAGCAACTTTTGCGCACCATCAGGCCAACGAGAAGAAAGTTCACCGTTGCGAAAACACCGGCCGGGCAAGCGCTTGAGGCGATTGCCGGATGCATTCGTTTGTCGGCGCGGCGGCGAGCTTAGCTTCCGACGAAGGTACGCAAAACACCTTCGACCACAGCGATCACTTCGAAGGAGGCATTGCATGTCTACTATGGACCTGAACGGCAGCAATCAGTTGAGACGCAACGCGGTCGGCGTCTCGCACATCATATTCTTCGTGGTTGCAGCGGCAGCACCGCTGACGGCGGTCGTCGGCGCCTCGCCAGCGGCCTTCGCCTTCGGCAATGGCGCGGGTGTGCCGGCCATGTATCTGTTGGTAGGCGCACTCTACCTGTTCTTCAGCGCCGGCTTCACGGCCATGAACCGCTTTATGGGCGGCGCCGGCGGCTTCTATCCCTATGTTGCTAATGGTCTCGGCAAGCCCGCGGGCGTTGCCGGCGCCTTCGTGGCGCTTGCAACCTATAATGCCATCGACATCGCGGTGTTCGGCCTGTTCGGCTTCTTTGTCAACGACATCGTCAAATCGGCGGCCGGCCCCGACATTCCCTGGTGGGTCTATGCCGCGCTTCTGGGCGTTGCCGTGTTTTTCTGTGGCATGCGCAATATCGAATTCAGTGGCAAGCTACTCGGCTATTGCATGGTGGCCGAGATCGCTATCCTGCTGCTCCTGAGCGCTAAGGTCCTCATGACCGGCGGCGGACCGGAAGGAATCGTGCTCGCGCCATTCGGACCCTCGGCGATCATGGGACCTGGGATCGGCGTTGCCCTAGTGTTCGTAGTTGCCTCTTTCATCGGTTTCGAAGCGACAGCGATTTTGGACGAGGAAGCACGTGATCCGAAGAAGACCATTCCCCGCGCCACCTATCTGGCAGTGATCATCATCGCGGTGTTCTATGCCTTCGTCACCTGGTGCATCGCGCTTTACTACGGCCCCTCCAAGATCGCCGCGGAGGCCACTGCCAACACTGCGACGCTTTACCTGATCGCTGTACAGGCGCTGCTCGGGCCTGTCGCCGGCATCGTGCTCAACGCGCTTTTGATAACCAGCCTGTTTGCCTGCGCGCTATCGTTCCACAACACGATTAACCGCTACTTCTTCGCCATCGGCCGCGAGGGGCTGGCTTGGACCGGCTTTGCCAAGACCCATGACGACCACCAGTCCCCTTATATTGCTGGTGTGATCCAGACGCTGATCGTCTTCGTGCTCATCGCCTTCTTCGCGCTTGCCGGGCAGGACCCTTACGCGGTCGTATTCGCCTGGATGGGCGCCTTCGCCTCGATTGGCATCCTCGTGCTGCAGATCATGGTTTCGCTGGCGGTCATCGGCTTCTTCCGCGCCGACAGCCGCGGCGTCGGCCTCTGGCACCGGCTGATCGCGCCCGTCATCAGCGGCATCGGGCTCGCCACCTGCCTCGTGCTGATGATCTCAAACATATCGCTGGTGAGCGGATCGGAATCGCTGGTCGTCGAGATGTTCCCGGTCATCGTTGCTCTGATCGGCGTGCTGGGTGCGGTCTTCGCCGTGTGGATACGCACCAACCGTCCGCTGGTCTACGCCAATCTCGGCCGCGCCTTCGAATAGACCATTGCGCCGGTTGCTGTCTGGCCGCCGCGTAGATGTTCGATAAAATACATGGAGTTACCGATGCTGGATCATGTCGATCATTGCTGTGCAACCTCGCGAGCCAAAGGAGCCTCTGTCAATGCGGCCGCCATCCATCCACTCGAACCGCTGACGCCAGACGAGATCCGCAAGGCCGCCGCGATCGTCCGGCGCGACCCACCCTATGGCGCCGACACCCGTTTTGAAACCATCCAGCTTCTGGAGCCCAGCAGGGCGCAGCTCCGCGCCCTGCTTACCGGCGGGCCGGTCTTGCGGCGTGCGCGGGTCAACGTCTTTAGCGCTGCCGCTGTCAGTGTCACCAAGATGATCGTATCGCTCGACGACGAGAAAATCATCTCGTCCGAGACCTTGCCGGGCAAGCGGCCGATGATCCAGCTTGAGCAGTTCCTCGGCATCGAGAGCATCGTGCGCGCCGATCCAGAGTTCATCGCCGCCTGCGCCAAGCGCGGGATCACCGAGATGGAAAAGGTATGCGTCGACCCCTGGTCGGCGGGCAATTTCAGCATGCCTGGCGAGGAGGGCCGGCATCTCTGCCACGTATTTGTCTGGCTCAGGCTCCGCGAGAACGAAAATTTTTACGCCCATCCGATCGAAGATTGAATGCGGTCGTGGACCTGACCACCAATGAGGTGATCCGCGTCGATGATTACGGCGTCGTGCCGGTGCCGATGAAGGAGGTCAACTACGAACATCAGTTCCTGACTGAGTTCCAGCCCAAGGCCAAGTCGATCGATGTCGTGCAGCCGGAAGGTGTCAATTTCAAGTTCGATGGCCACAGGCTGACCTGGCGCAACTGGTCGCTGGTGGTCGGTTTCAACGCCCGCGAGGCGCTGACGCTGCACGACATCTCCTTCGACGGCCGGCCAATCGTACACCGCGCCTCGATCGTCGAGATGACCGTGCCCTACGGCAGTCCCGACAATGGCCATTTCCGCAAGAACGTTTTCGACATCGGCGAATACGGCATCGGCAAGCTCGCCAATTCGCTTTCACTCGGCTGCGACTGCCTCGGCGTGATCAAATATCTCGATGTCACGCTGAACACCATGGACGGCGAGTCGTGGACGATCGAGAAGGCGATCTGCGTGCATGAGGAGGATTCCGGCCTGCTCTGGAAGCATATCGACTTCCGCAGCGAGCGGGCCGAGATCCGGCGGGGTGCCAAGCTGGTGATCTCGACGATCTGCACCGTCGGCAACTACGAATATGCGCTTTACTGGTATCTCTTTCTCGATGGCATGATCGAGTTCGAGGTAAAGGCGACCGGTATCATCAACACCGCGGCCTGCATTCCCGGCCAGCCGGGCAAATACGGTCGTGAGGTTGTACCCGGCGTTATCGGCCATATCCATCAGCACATCCTCTGCGCCCGGTTGGAAATGGCGGTGGATGGCGATGCCAACAGCGTGGTCGAGTGCAACACCTATGCCGAGCCGCTCGGACCGGCAAATCCTTACGGCAACGCCTTCTACGAGCAGGAGACGGTCTTTGCGCGCGAAAGCGAGGCTGCCCGGCGTGCCAATCCGGCGTCGCATCGCTATTGGAAGGTGATCAACCCTAGCAAGACCAACTACGCCGGCTCGCCGGTGGGCTATCGGCTGGATGCAACGCATTGCGTAACGCCGTTCGTCCATCCGGATTCCCCCTCGGGCAAGCGCGCCGGCTTCGTGCAGAACCACCTCTGGGTGACGGCGCTCGATCCCGAGGAGCGATTTCCCGCCGGCGAGTTCATGAATCATTCGGATGGCAGCGGCGGGCTATCGGATTTCATCAGGAAGGATCGGCCGATCGAGAATACCGACATCGTGCTCTGGCATGTCTTCGGCCTGCATCATCCAGTACGGATCGAAGATTTCCCCGTCCAGCCTTGCGTAACCACCGGTTTCAAGCTGATGCCGAATGGCTTTTTTGACGGCAATCCGGCGATAAACCTGCCGCCGGAGGTGAATGCTGCGAGTTGCAATGCTTAGTGGGGCGGGTTGTTTGCCGTCCGGGCCAAGGAGCAGTTGCCGACAACGTCTGCCTCAGGCAGGTCTGAGATGAATGCTGACGTCATCCTGTTGAGCGGCCTGCTGCTGGGCTTTGCCGGCAGCGCGCATTGCGCCTGTCTCTGCGGCGGCATCGCCTCGTCGCTGATGCTGGCGACCGCGCCTGAAAGCCGCCGCTCAAGCTCCTTCCTGATGATCCAGTTCGGCCGCATATTGACATATGCGGTCGCTGGCGGAGCTGTGGGCTCGATGATAGAGGCGTTCGGTCAACTCCTGCGATTTTCGGGCGGGCAGGAGGCGCTACGGCTGATCGCGGCCGCAGCTCTTATCTGGTCGGGGCTTTCGATCGTCGGTATCCTGCCGGCGATCTGGCGACTGGACGGCGGAATCATGGCTGTGATCGGCCGGGCGCCGGCCGCCATCTCGCGGCCGTTCAATGCATCGGCACCGCTTTTTGTCGGCATCTGCTGGGGCCTAGCGCCCTGCGCCATGGTCTACAATGCGCTGATGACGGCGATGCTGACCGGCTCGATGGCCGGCGGCGCTCTGTTTATGACTGGCTTCGGACTTGCAACCATTCCCGCCGTCTCGGCCGTCGCGGCCGGCGCGGCGGTGCTGACCAGGCCACAATCCTCGCGGTGGCGAGGTCCGGCCCTGAGGCGCACGGCAGGACTGTTGCTCTCGGCCATTGGTGTTCTTAGCGTAACATTCCCTGCTGCTTCGCTCGCGAGCCTTTGTTTCGGCTGAGGTATGTGCTGGTGGCACCGTAAATTTAACTGGTAGAAGAAAGCCGATGGGTTCTTGTTGCAGGCTTCCTTCATAGTGTTACTTGGCACGTAATTGTAAGAATGCGGCAGTTTAGTTTGGACTTGGCACCTAGGCGTTCGACCGGCGCGCTTGGGCGAACATCCGCTCGATGACCTCAGTGTAGCGGGTGCGGTTTTCATTCATCAGGGCCAGAACAAGAGGAGTGCGAAATCGTACGCGGCCTTTATCACCCAAACACAGCCACGGGGGATTTTATCGCGATGCCGCCGCCGTGACTTCGGCGCATTTGGCGGTCGGTGGCAGCGCGGAACAGCTGGAGTAACTGCGGCGCCTGCGGCACAAACGCATGGTTCTTTTAACAGCAGGACCGTAGGTTCGTACCCCATTACATCAACGGATCCGATTTTTGGACCGTGGGTTGTTGTTTAAAAAAATTGGCGCCGCAGCTAAGCGCGGGACCGCACACCTAGAGCTATCGAGCATAACGGCTGAGATAGATCTTGCACGTCCAGTCACTTCCCGTAGGCACGCTCAAGATCGGCGATGACAATCTTCTTCATCTTGTACATAGCTTGCAGGACCCGATTGGCTCGCGCTTGATCCGGATCTGCAAGCATCTGCAGCAGTATAGTTGGCGTGACCTGCCAATAGACGCCAAACTTGTCCGTGAGCCAACCGCACGGCTGTGCTTTGCCTCCATCCGCAGTGAGAGCGTTCCAATAATAGTCGGTCTCTTTCTGATCGTCAGTCTCCACCAGGAAGGAGAAGGCCTCGTTGTAGGGAACGCGTGAGTTTGCGTTCAGGGCGACGATGGGTAAGCCGGCAAGCTCGAACCGAACGACGGACAATTCCGGGTTAGGGAGTTCGGTTCGTGCGAGAATCTGGGAATCCTTGAAAACCGAGCGGTAGAATTCCATGGCTTCCTCGGCCTGCGACTGGAACCAGAGGTGCGGATAGATCTTCATCTTGATCTCCTTCGTAAGATCGTGGTGATCGCTAAGCTTGCCGGCGGATCAGAGATCCATCCCAATCGCGTTCGAAACCGATGTCGCAAAGCCGGTGATCCGAAAAGCGTTTCATTCGATGAAATTCCAGTCGATCTCGGAACATGGACGGTAGGCCAGCTGCCTTGCGGCGGACAAAGGCCATGATTGAAGAGATCTTCCGAAGAGCAGCGCCCTCATCGGCAGGTCTCAGATTGTAGATTTGGGCATTCGCGTGAACTATGCTCACAACTTAATCCTTTCATATTTGCTGTGCATGAGAGCGGCAGCCGCTGATATCGTGTGAATGAGCAGATCTTGCGCGGATTTCAGCTGGACGACAAACGATGAATAGTCGATGATTTGTGATCAATGCTCACAGGTGTCCAATGGCACGCAGACTTCCACCCTTGACGACTTTGCCAGCTTTTGAAGCTGCCGCGCGTCATTTAAGCTTCACGAAAGCGGCAGACGAATTGCACGTCACCCATGGCGCCATCAGCCGGGCGGTGCGCAATCTCGAAGGGGTGCTGGGGGTTAGGCTTTTTGATCGCGGCACGCGATCCGTGAAGCTCACGGTGGAAGGTGCCGCCTATGCGGCGGAGATTGGTGGAGCCTTGGACCGGATCGGGATCGCGACCAATGCTGCCTCCGCACCGAAAGCGGCCGGAGTTCTCAACGTCAGCACATCCGACGGCTTTGCAGGTCGGTGGCTGGTGCCTCGGCTCCATCGCTTTCACCGTGCCAACCGGGATATCGACGTGCGTCTGGCAACCTCTGGTGCCCTGACTGACTTCCTAAGAGATGGCATCGACGTTGCGATCCGGTATGGCGACGGCAATTATGACAAGGTGGTGGCGGAACTTCTAATGGACGAAGATGTCTCGCCGGTCTGCAGTCCGGAACTCCTGCAAGGAGACCATCCGCTGCGCAGACCCGACGATCTGCGATATCACAGGCTCATTCACGACAATTTTCGCATCGGCTGGGCAACCTGGCTGCGGGCCGTCGGAGTTTCTGGCATCGATCATGAAAGTGGCGTGCGGTTCGAATCGGCTGCTTACGCGGTGGAAGCCGCGGTGCAGGGGGAGGGAGTTCTTCTCGGAAGGAGCGCTCTTGTCTCGGCAGATCTTGCGGCGGGGCGACTGGTCCGTCCCTTTGATCTTTCGCTAAAGTCTCGCTGGAGCTACTATGTCGTCTATCCGGAAGGGGCACTGCGGCATAGGAAAGTCAAAGCATTTCGCGACTGGCTGTTCAGCGAAATGGCGCAAGGGTGAGGCTCCGAAGGCGGTCCACGAGGTTGCCGATAACTCCGAAACCAATGTAATTGAGCGTGGTGGCTATCGGATTTAACGAGCCGTTGGCGAGGTCTCACGTTCTAATGTCGTCAAGACGAGGCAGTGTTTTGCCTGTTGACCTTAACTCCTGGCTCCAGGGCTTCAGACTCCACCTCGACGACCGGCGCACCAACGCAGTGGGATAAGACCACGCACCGTTGCTAGGTTTCTCGCGTGTGCTTTAAGTCGTCCGGCGCGGTAATGGCGGACGCGCCACGGCGCGACGCTGGAGCAGGAAGCCTGGTGCTTAGTCCCGCAGCTCCTATGACAGATGATAGGAATGTCGGCAGCGTCACAAGGGTAACGACGATCGCCGGCGTGCGCCTCAACGCCGGGATAATCCACTCGGTCGTTCCACAGCTCGGGGACACGATATCAGGCCGGATCTCCATATCCAGGCCCACAGAGCCTCGCCTCTGGACCGGCATGCACCTCGCCAAAGTTGAAAGGAGGAGGTGGTGTCGCTGTCGCTCCGCGTGACTTCTGGCTCATGCCATCAGACCGACGACGACAATGATCGTACTCAGTAATTGAGCTTCGGGTACCAGTCGGCCCCGCGTCCAGCAGGCGTCATGTCAAGAATGTTCCAGAGCGGTGCGATGTCGACCGCCCCCCTTGGATCTTGGCCGGGGTCTGCCGCGTCGGCCGGCATCTCGCCATTGTAAAAGACGCGGACATCTTTCTCATCCTTCTGATAGACGGTGAACCCTGGATTTTCAGATCCGTTTTCATTCAGCAGGCCTAGGTCATGGGCGTAGTCGTCGCCAACGGTCTGGACAAAGTCCAGGTCGCGCCAGCCACGCTCGATGGCGAAGGCGCGTTGCCGTGCCACCGGGCTGCGACCGATGATTTTGAAGGCAACCCGTTGCTTGATGTCGGCGCCGTTGCCGTTCGCTCCGCCAAGGAAGTTCGTGCACATGGGACAGGGCCGTTCGCGCTGCGGGCCGAACATCCAGAAGTACGTCACCAGCGTATCGTGATGACCGAACATGTCCGCGAGACCGACCTCGTCGCCGTTCTCGTCCTTGAAGCGATAGTTCTTCTCAACGGTGGGACCTGGAGGTAGGCGCCGGCGCTGCTCTGCCAGCCTCGTGAGATGTCGCCGAACTTCGATTTCCTCCGCCAGTAGGGCCGTCCTCGCCTCGGCGTATTCCGGCGATTCGTTCGTGAACTTGCTCGTGCGTTTCTCCGCCAGTTCCTTCGCGGGTCTCAATTCGCTCGTGTCCATGTGCTCGCTCCTTGGATCTATTCCGACAGTCTCGCGATGCGACCGGCAGTCGGCCGTCTTGCTTGCTGTCGGAAATTGGCGGGCGCGTATGATGATTTTCCGCGCCCTCACTTGAAATAGACGTACGAGGCGATCCGTTCTCGACAAGAGCTCAATGTTTTTTTGGTTTCAGTTGCGGTCGCCTCGCTCAGAGGCGGTCGGCCATGGTCCCAGCCGTCCTCCTCTGAGCGAGACACCACGGGTTCGATTCCCTTCAACTGCAGCCAGACCCAAACGCCGGGTCTGAGGTTCCGTTCCCATCAAGAGCCTGTTGTGACCTGATTTGCTCTACCAGCACATTTACGGTGGTAGAACTTGGCCGTTCGACACCAAACTCCTCACAAACGGAAGTTGCTGCGATTGTAGGTATGCACAAAGCCCATTTTCGCTAAATTGGCGTTCGAGATATTGGGCTTATCGGCCGATGGCACTTCGGTTTCGACCACGAAAGTCGACACTCCATGATCAGCGCCTTCCTCTAGGCGAGCTTGAATCAAAGCTTTCTGGGCACCGCGGTTTCGAAAGCTCGGCAGGGTCGTCCCGCCGCCGAGCCAGGCAATAGATCCTGACGCGAACATCGCGCCCGTTCCCACGGGTCTCTCCCCGTCTAACGCGTAGAAACAAGACCATACGTCTCTTCCAACGATTGCGGCCCAAAGAACGGCGAGGCTTTCCGGAAAGCCAAACCCGGCGCACATCATGGCGCCAAACACCTGGGCTTCATCGGGCCGAACTTTTCGTGTTTTCACTGCACTCGGCGGTAAAATAGAGACAGTGTCGGTTCGTTTCAGCTTTGCCCACCCAGGACCATGAGGAAGCAACTCTTTCGACTGGATCCAACGTCTCAGGTCGTTAGATGCATCGTCGACGTTCAGTTGCAAAAACCGGTTCCCGGTTCTTTCTTTCATCCAGTTGTAAGCTTCATCGAGATCTTCACTCGTCGTAAGACCGATGATGCGGTTCAGGCCAATCGCAGGCGCGTTTGGAAGTGAGATCGCGCATCCGCCATTGATGGACACACATTCGAACTGTTCCTCGCCCTGCAATCGGTCATGGGCGGCCTCATAAAGATCAATGAAAGCCTTAGCCTCAATGGCGTCTTCAACTGTAGGGCAAGGCTGATCAAAAAAACGAGGATCCAAGGGGCTACTCCTAAAGCAGAAACTTCGCCGAAAGCGGATTAAGAGATATTCGATTAGATACGGAACAAACGCGGCGGCGGCTTCCCGTAAATTTGTCCGAGCGGAAAGTTGGTGATAGCATTTTGCGCCGACGAACACTGCCTGAATCGATTTGCGAGTAAACAAAGAATGTCCAAGCGCAAGAATCCGAGATGAGGCGTGGTACACGTCATCAAACCAGCATGCGGTCCAAACATGTTTCTATACACCAAGATAACTGGCTAAGCCGGTGTTAACGTCTAACTTGTCCGAGGACTATGTGTCGAACGCCGGTGAGTCGCAAACTTTGTCGAAACAAACCGCTTACAAATTTGGCAATTTCCGGCTCATGCCAGAGGCCCAAGCGCTCCTGCATAACGGGCAGCCTGTAGGGCTTGGCGGACGAGGTTTTGATATTCTTACTCTGCTTGTGACGCGGGCCGGTGAGGTAGTGAGCAAAGCAGATCTTTTCGCGCACGTATGGCCAGATTATATCGTTCACGATCATAACTTGAAGGTTAATGTTGGCAATCTTCGACGTTCGCTGGCAAAACTCGATCCTGCTGTTGATTACATTGCAACGATTCCAGGGCGGGGCTACAAATTCGTTGCCGCTTTGGAACGCGACAGCCCGGCGCTAGCTCGGCAAGTTGCTTCAACCACAAGCCACTACATTGCGCCACCCCGAATTGGGCAGCTTCTCGGCCGAGATGACGCAATCCGACAACTCTCTGAAAAGCTTGATCAACCCGGTTATGTCACCATCGTTGGTCCGGGTGGAGCCGGAAAAACATCACTTGCGGTTACGGTTGCTCAGCAATCCTGCCTGGCTGGCGAAGCCACTGCCTTTGCGGATCTGTCGGCGCTCAGCGACCCGCGATTTGTGGTGCCGGCGATCGCTTCCGCTCTCGGCGTCTCCCTCGGATTTGATGACCCGATCGCAGGCGTGATCGACGTCCTTCGTAGTAATAAGCCGCTTCTGGTCATTGACAATTGTGAGCATGTCATCGCGATGGTGGCGACGATCGTCGAGCGGATATCGTCAGATGTTCCTTCTGCCCGGATCATCGCGACCAGCCGCGAGCCGCTCCGGACGCGGCACGAGCAGATCCATTTCCTCTCCGGACTCTGCTATCCGGAGCAGACGGTAGCGCTTTCCCCCAAGGACGCCCTGCGGTTTCCCGCAATCCAGCTGTTCATTTCAAAGGCGCGGGGTTCAGCAGATGCTGAGCCTCCCGACGATTATGTCCGGAGCGTCGTTTCGATCTGCACACGGCTGGATGGCTTGGCCCTTGCGATCGAACTGGCTGCCGGCACCGCCAGCGTCCTTGCGCCCTCGGCGCTCTATGACCTCTTCAAGGATGGCTTTGATACCATGAACCGGGGAGCAAGGGATGCCCCCTTGCGACACCAATCCCTAGAGGCGACCCTGGACTGGAGCTATCGGCTTCTTCCTGACCGCGAGGCAGTCCTGCTCGGCTTGCTTTCGGTGTTTTCCGGCCGTTTCAACGCTGACGATGTCGAGGTCTTGTATTCCGCCGGCGCCCTCGAGCCAATGACTGGGCGGGATGCACTGTCGCAGCTTGTGGCTAAATCGCTGGTTTCCGCAGAATATGATGGCTCAACTATGTACTATAGGCTTGCCGAAAGCACT
>Ga0268256_1001900_pt1 | contig 11529 bp, 9 predicted proteins | sample AgamicAtAmrz_FD_200247 | JGI IMG/M metagenome (GOLD analysis project Ga0268256, IMG submission 200247) | Agave microbial communities from Guanajuato, Mexico - At.Am.rz (v2) (version 3) | ecosystem: Host-associated > Plants > Roots > Rhizosphere | place: Guanajato, Mexico | collected 2012-06-07
AAGGCGCGCGAGGTTATCGCTCCCTTCGTCGAGGGCATCGATCTCTCGCCGGAGGCCTTCCCGCATATGGCGGTGGCCGAAGGCACATTCTGCGGTGTGCCGACGCGGCTCTTCCGCGTGTCATTCACCGGCGAACTCGGTTTCGAAATCAACGTTCCGGCTGATTACGGCGCAGCCGTCTGGTCGGCGATCCGCGAAAGGGCGGAAGCCGTCGGCGGCTGCCTTTATGGCACCGAGACCATGCACATTCTGCGTGCGGAAAAGGGCTATATCATCGTTGGGCAGGATACGGACGGCACGGTGACGCCAGACGATGCCGGGCTTGCCTGGGCCGTTTCCAAGAAGAAGACGGATTTTGTCGGCATTCGCGGGCTGAAACGCCCCGATCTCACGCGCTCCGGCCGCAAACAGCTTGTCGGGCTGAAGACGAAAGACCGGCTGACCGTTCCGGACGAGGGCGGCCAGATCGTTGTCGATCCAAACCAGCCGAAACCCATGAGCATGCTCGGCCATGTCACCTCCGCCTACTGGTCGGAAAATCTCGGCCATTCCGTCGCTTTCGCGCTGGTAGCGGATGGCAGGGCGCGCATGGGCGAAACGCTCTATATTCCGCTTGCCGATAAAACCATTGCCGTCGAAGTGACCGACATGGTCTTCCTCGACAAGGAAGGAGCCCGTCTCAATGGCTGACAAACTTCACGCAAAACGCAAATCCGTGCTCGAGGATTTTCACGGCGGCTCTCCCTTCGTTTCGCTGAAGCCCGCGGCTTCCGCATCGCGGCTGTCGCTGCGCGCCCGGGAAAGCGCCCTGCCGGCACTTTCGGAAGCGCTGGGTTTTGCCTTGCCTGCCCGCCCGAAGAGCTCCATCACCTCGGGCCTGCGGTCCGCCCTGTGGCTCGGCCCGGATGAATGGCTGGTGATCGATCAGGGCGAAAGCGACCTGATGGCGGTTCTCGCCGGCGTCTCCGGCCTGTTTTCGGCAACCGATATTTCCCACCGCAATACGGCCGTCATCGTCTCCGGCGCCGGTGCGGAAGCGGCACTCAATGCCGGCTGCCCGCAGGATCTTTCTCTCGCAAAGTTCCCTGTCGGCGCGTGCTCGCGCACTGTTTTCGGCAAGGCGGAAGTGGTGCTGCTGCGCACGGCGGACGATACGTTCCGGGTGGAATGCTGGCGTTCCTTTGCCGAATATGTCGGCGGGCTGTTGCAGGAAGCGGCTGAGGACGTGGCGGTTTGAACTTTTCACGCGCCTTGAAAAGAGATCGGCTTGCATGCGTGATACGGGTTTTCAAACCAGTATCACGCATGCTGTTTCAACTTAGAGGGTTTGGACATATGCAACGCCGGCTTCCAGCGCATCTTTGAATGTTAGGCGTTGATGATAACTGGCTAGAAAACCGGCTTTTACGGCATTGCCGCGTTCATCCGGTGTGCCGTGATGCCCGGGATTATCAACCGCGTGATCTCCGACGCTGAATTGTGCCTGAGCGATAACCGCTGCTGGAAAATTCGTATTATCTAGTTTGCGGCGGCCTGCGAAATATCCTGCTAGATAGTCCGCATGTAATTCTATTCTTTTTACGGTCGGCTGCCCACGCAACCGGTCGTCTATTCCATACTTATATTGTGCAATGTGCCCAAATTCATGGGCACATACGGCTGCGATGTAAGCGGCGGGGTAGGCTGGTTGACTGAGGAATTCCTGAAGAAAACGCAGGCCAAAGAGAACCGTGCCGTCCGAGCGACCCATATAGTTGGCCGAACTGGCATAGGCATTTTTTCCCTTCGCGTCGTCTAGATAAGTGAAGCCGGGCAGGACATCGAAAAGATTGCTGAGATAGTTCAGAGTCTGTGCCAGCGCATAGTCAAAGTCTTTGTCTCCAGACGTGGCGATTGGAGTCTGGCCGTCGACATAGGAGAACTCCATCGTTTTGTTGTTCGTTTCGGATGCAATCTCCGCGGCGGTTAGCGTGCATCCGTTATATGTCTGACACTGACATATCCCGGGCAGTGCGAGGCTTGCGCCGCATCCGACAATAAGGCCGCGTCTCGTGATCATGGCGTTCACCTCAGGGGCAAAGTTCGGGAAATTTTTGACAGGCCTGATTATCCGAAGGTGGTTTGGGCACCGGATTGGGCGCGGGGTTCGGATTGGGATTGGGTATCGGATTCGGATTCGGTGTCGGATTCGGATTTCCGCCAGGCACCGAATTGAACTGAAAATTCTCAAACCTTTGCGTCATCTGAGAAAATGCAAGTTGCCAATCCGCATATCCATTTTGATGAACGGTTCGGCAAGTCAAAAAACTGCCCAACGGAAGTACGTTTTCTCCGCCTATCATTACATTATGAACAGGTCCAAGTTGAACTAGAGGGGGATAGCGACCTGTTCCGCCTGTTTGTTGAAAAATTGCAAATAGTGCCTGCTGACCAAATGCGGATTGTAGTTGCGGTCCTCCAATTTGCAGCAAGGTGGCAATATTTGCACATGCATTCATGGCGGCTTGCGATCCCATTTGTTGCTGGGCGGTCGCTGGAGCCGCAATTGATGTCAAAAACATAAGAATAGTTATGATTTTCAGGGGTTTAGTATGCAATTAAAATTCCCCTCTAGATAAGATATTGAGAAGAGGAGCATGGTTGTATTCATTTTACAAGTACTAGTTGGTTTTTGGGCAATCAATTCGTCTTAATTTGTTGTCCACCCCCGCCATTCCACCCATCGCCCATGGAAATCGGCCCGGCCGATTTCCTGTTTCTCACCGCTCGGCCAGATCTGCAGGGTAATGGCGGCACCGCCCGGTGTCGCGTCCGCCTCCATTTGCAACCGGGCAAGCGGGGCATCCGGCGTGGCGCGGGTTCCAGCTTCGGCAATCACAGCCTCGCCGGCCTGTTTCAGTCCATCGGGCAGATATTGCCAGGCGACGGAATGATAGACGACGTGGGTGGCGCCCGGATATTGTGTGGCAAGGCGGCGTTTCAGCCAGTCGACCGCGTCCGCCTTCTCGACATGCAGACCATGTTCCACCGCTATCCGCAGGGCGGCGGCGGTTCGCTCCAGCCGGTCTGTCTGATCGGCCCAGACATAGGACATCAACCGCAGGCGATCTTCGGCGGATGACGGGTCGAGCGGATTGAGATCGCAGCCGGCGCGCTCGATAACCTCGATCTGCTCATGGGCCGGGGTGTTGCCGCGCCATTCCGGTGACAGGAAAACATCGGATTGTTCACCCCAGGTGAGATCGCCGAGGCGATATCGGTAACGGTCGAACTGCAGGTTGAGGCCAGCGCTGGCTCCGACTTCGGAAAGCACCAGCGGCTTTCCGGTCAATTTCGCAATCGAAAGAAAGCCCGGCAGCAGAACGGCGGAGCGGCGAACCTCGTTGGTCTGCGGCGGTGATTTCAACCTTTCGAGGATGAAAGGGGAATGAAAACGCAGGGCGCTGGCGCAGGCCTGCCAGAGCGCTTCTTCGTCTTCCGGCGGGATATCGGCAAGCGGCGCGATCTTTTCCTCGATGGCGAGCGCATGCAGGGCGCCCGCCAGCCGCAGGGGAACGGAATCGCCCGCGGGGCCGACATCGCCGGGCCAGGATAAAATCCGCTCGCCCACCTCGGTATGGCGGTCGAGCCTTGCTGCCATGGCGCGGCAGAGCCGTGCGGTAAAAGGCGAGCCGAGGCTGTCGCAGGCTCTTGCCTGCACGAGAAACGCATTCCTTACGGCTTCGTCATGCATGCGGTCTCTCCCTTGCGGCGGTTTCAGTCGTCTTCCGGCCTGTCCTCCGGATTGAACTGGCTGATGGTGGTCCAGCGGGCGGTAAGCGCCGGCTTTTTCTCGTTTTCGATTTCCACCGTCACGTCATAGGTCGTCATCAACATGGCCGCGCCGCGAAAACGCGCCTCCGTCAGCGTGAAGCGGCCGCGCACCCGCGCACCGCTTTTGACCGGCGTAACGAAACGAACAGCATCGAAGCCGTAATTGATGCCCATGGTCTGTTCGCGGATGCGGGGCAGGGCATCGTAATTCAGCGCCGAAAGCAGAGACAGCGTCAGGAATCCATGCGCGATGGTGCCGCCAAAGGGGCTTTCCGCTTTGGCGCGTTCCGGGTCGGTGTGGATGAACTGTTCGTCCAGTGTCGCCTTTCCGAAGGCGTCAATCATCGTCTGATCGACGGTGATCCAGTCGGAAACGCCCATTTCCGTGCCGACCAGATTTTTCATCTCCGCCAGCGCAATTTCTTTTGTCATGTTACCTCGTCCGCATTGTTTCCAGGGACTTATACGGCTGGCGACGCGAAGGGATCAACTGCGCAGATAAAACACCACGGAACGGGCGGGCAGGAAGGCGGGATTGCCGAAATCCGTGCCGATCGCATGCCAGCCATTGCCGGGTAGCGTGAAAGGAACGACGTCGCGACCGCGATTGATGAGAACCGCAAGCTCGACCTCGTCGCCCGTTTCCCGGTCCGATGTTGAAAGCACCATGGCGAAGGCCGGTCCATTCGGGCTTTCCCAGTCCGCAACCGTCATGGGCTCCCCGCCCGGGGCAAGCCATGTCACATCGCCGCTGCCGGAAAAGAAGCTGGTCTGGGAAAAGACGCCGAAGCGTTTGCGAAGCGCTGCGAGAAATGCGGTGTGGTCGATCAGTTCGGGGACAAGCGAAGACCAGTCGACCCAGGTGATGTCATTGTCCTGACAATAGGCGTTGTTGTTGCCATGCTGGCTGCGGCCGCCCTCATCGCCGGCGGTCAGCATCAAGACGCCGCGGCTGACGAACAGGGTGGAAAGCAGCGCCTTCACATCCGCAATGCGGGTGGCGACAATGGCAGGGTCATCCGTCAGGCCTTCGAAACCATTGTTCCAGGAGTGATTTTCATTGTGGCCGTCGCGATTGTTCTCGCCGTTTTTCTCATTGTGCTTGTGTTCGTGGCTGACGAGGTCGAACAGGGTGAAGCCGTCATGGGCGGCGAGAAAGTTGACGCTGCGGCTGTTCGACCGGCCATGGCGGGAAAATATCGGCGAAGACCCGGAAAGCGCGTCGGCCAGCGCCCCGGTGGTGCCGGCGTCGCCGCGCCAGAAGCGGCGCATATCGTCGCGGGCGCGGTCGTTCCACTCCAGAAAGCTTTCGGGGAAATTGCCGAGCTGATATCCGCCGGGGCCGATATCCCATGGTTCGGCGATCAGCACGCGGTCGTAAAGCAAGGGGTCCGAATGCATGGTCGCGAGCGTTTCACTTGCCATGTCGAAGCCATTGGCCGTTCGCCCGAGCACGGGCGCAAGATCGAAACGGAAGCCGTCCACCCCGGCATTCAGAACGAAATGCCGGAGGGAATCGACGATGAGCTGGCGAATATAGGGATGGTCGCAGGCGACCGTATTGCCGGTGCCAGTATCGTTGACCAGCACACCCGGCTTTCCCGGCGGGTGGCGGAAGGCGGTGAGGTTATCGAGCCCGCGCAAGGACAGGATCGAACCTTCCATATCGCTTTCGCCGGTATGGTTGAAGACCAGATCGAGAATGACGCCGATGCCCTCCGCATGCAGCACGGCAATCGTGTCGCGCAATTCCCGCACGCCGCCGGGGCAGAGGCGCGGATCGAGCGCCATGAAGCCGACGGGATTATAACCCCAGGCATTGGAAAGGCCGAGCGGCGGCAGGTGGCGCTCGTCGATCCAGGCGGTGATCGGCATCAATTCCACCGCATCGACGCCGATTTTTTTCAGATGCGCGACAATGGCGGGATGGGCAAGTGCGGCAACGGTGCCCCTGATCTCTTCCGGCACTTCAGGGTGCAGCCGGGTGAAGGATTTGACGGCGAGTTCGTAAATCAGTCCGCCTTCGGCAAAAAACGGCGGTTGACGCCGGACCGGCTCATGCTGCGAAAGGATCGCCTTCGGCATGATCCCGCCGGTTTCCGCACCAAAGGCGTAAAGTGCGGGATCGTGCCGGAAGGGGCGGTCGATCTCCATGGCATAGGGGTCGAGCAGCAGTTTCTCAGGATCGAACCAGAGGCCGTGCTCGGGGGCGTAAATGCCGTGAGCGCGAAAGCCGTATCGCGTGCCGGGGCCGGCATCGGATACGGTCAACCGGTGAACGTCATCTTCACCGCGCGTCATCGGCAAACGGGCCGTTTCTTTTTCGCCCTTGGTATCGAAAAGGCAGAGATCGATCTGCGATGCGTGCCGGGAATAGACCGTGAATTCCGTTCCGTTTTCCGTCTGGATTGCACCTTTGGGGAAAACGGAAGGTGTCTGCATGGTCTGTCTCTCCGGGAAATGGTGTTTTTCTTCCAGAATGGAAAGGGAGGCAAGGCCGAGTGAGGGACGCTTTCAGTGCGTCCCTCATGAGCGGGCGGCAAGCCCTTACGTAATAACGCTCGGCTCGCTACGACCGGTATGGGCCTTGATGCCGGCGATCGTATCGGCAACGGCAATCAGGTCGGCAAGCGCCTCCTGCGTTTCGATGCCGTGACGCGCCGCATCCGGCTCGTAACGCTCGACATAGAGGCGAAGTGTCGCGCCCGCAGTACCCGTGCCGGAAAGGCGCAGCACGATGCGCGAGCCGCCTTCGAACAGGATGCGGATGCCCTGATTTTTGCTCACCGACTGATCGACCGGATCGTGATAGGCGAAATCATCCGCCGCCGCGACCTTCAGATTGCCGTAGCTGGTGCCGGGAAGTGTGGCGAGTTTCTCGCGCAGGGTTGCGACCAGCGTGTTGGCGGCGTCCGAATCCACTTCCTCGTAGTCATGGCGGGAATAATAGTTGCGGCCATATTCGGCCCAGTGCTTTGTGACGATGTCCTTCACGCTTTCCTTGCGCGCGGCGACGATGTTCAGCCAGTAGAGCACGGCCCACAGGCCGTCCTTTTCGCGCACATGGTTGGAGCCGGTGCCGAAGCTTTCTTCGCCGCAGATCGTCACCTTGCCGGCATCCATGAGATTGCCGAAGAATTTCCAGCCGGTCGGCGTTTCATACATGCCAAGGCCGAGCTTTTCGGCCACACGGTCGGCTGCCGCACTGGTCGGCATCGAGCGGGCGATGCCGGAAATGCCGGCGGCATAACCGGGGGCCAGTTTGGCATTGGCGGCGATGATGGCGAGGCTGTCGGACGGGGTGACGAACATGCCCTTGCCGACCACCATGTTGCGGTCGCCATCGCCATCGGAAGCGGCGCCGAAATCAGGGCCTTCCGGGCTCATGACGTCGTCATAAAGCTCCTTGGCATGGACAAGGTTCGGGTCAGGGTGATGGCCGCCGAAATCCGGCAGCGGCGTTGCGTTGCGGACGGAGCCCTTCGGTGCGCCGAGGCGCTTTTCGATGATCTCCACGGCATAGGGGCCGGTGACGGCGCTCATGGAGTCGACCACGACCTTGAAGCCGCCGGCGATCAGCGCGCGGATGGCGGCGAAATCGAACAGCTCTTCCATCAGGGCGGCGTAATCGGCAACCGGATCGATCACCTCGACCGTCAGGTCGTCCACCTTGAAGCTGCCCACCCTGTCGAGATCGATATCGGCGGCGTCGGAGATTTTGTAGCTGTCGATGACCTTCGAGCGGGCATAGATCGCATCGGTGATCTTTTCCGGTGCGGGGCCGCCATTGCCGATATTGTATTTGATGCCGAAATCTTCGTTCGGTCCGCCGGGGTTGTGGCTGGCGGAAAGCACGATGCCGCCGAAGGCCTTGTATTTGCGGATGACGTTGGAGGCGGCAGGCGTGGAGAGAATGCCGCCCTGACCGACCAGAACCTTGCCGAAACCGGCAGCGGCGGCCATCTTGATCGCCTTCTGGATGACTTCGCGATTGTAATAACGGCCGTCGCCGCCGATCACCAGCGTCTCGCCTTCAAAGCCCTCGAGCGCGTCGAAGATCGACTGGATGAAGTTCTCGGCGTAATTTTCCTGGGCGAAGACTGGCACCTTCTTGCGCAGGCCGGATGTGCCCGGCTTCTGGTCCTGATAGGGCTTCGTCTGAACGGTCTTGATCATTGTTTCAATGGCCTTTCGAAATAAGCTGGCTGTAAAGCGCGGCGTAAAGACCGGCGCTCTTTTCCCAGGAAACATCGGATTTCATTCCGAGTTTCTGCATTTGTGTCCATAGTTTCGGGTCGTGGTAATAGCGGACGGTCCGGCGGATCGCCTGTTTCAGACCATCGAGCGTGACGGGTGAAAATTGCACGCCGGTCGCCGATTTATTGGCGATGGCGGCGTGGTTGGCGTCGATCACCGTGTCGGCAAGGCCGCCCGTGCGGGCGACGACCGGAATGCAGCCATAACGCAGCGCGTAAAGCTGGGTAAGCCCGCAGGGCTCGAAACGCGAGGGAATGATGATCGCATCGCAGCCCGCCTGCATCAGATGCGACAGCGGCTCGTTGTAACCGACGGCAACGCCGACGCGGCCATGGTGGCGGGACGCGGCCGCCAGAAGCGCGCCTTCCAGCGCCACTTCGCCCGCGCCAAGCACCACGAGGCGGCCACCGAGGGAAACGATCTCGTCCACGGCTTCCGCCATGAGATCGATGCCCTTTTGCCAGGTGAGGCGGGAAATGATGCAGAAAAGCGGGCTGTCATCATCGTCGATGCGGAAATGTTCGGCGACCGCCTTCTTGTTCAGCGCGCGGTTCTTGAGATTGGCCGCCGAATAATTGTCGTGGATCAGATGGTCCGTCGCCGGGTTCCAGACATCGGCATCGATGCCGTTGACGATGCCGTGCAGCACATGGGCGCGGCTGCCGATGACGCCGTGCAGGCCCATGCCGAATTGCGGGGTGAGGATTTCCTCGGCGTAGGACGGGCTGACGGTGCTGAGCGCCGTCGCCGTCTGCAGGCCGCCCTTCAGGAAGCTCACATCGTTGTAATATTCGATGCCTTCCATGCCGAAGGCATGGGCGGGCAGGCCAAGCTTGCTGAAAATATTCGCGCCGAACTGGCCCTGGAAGGCAATGTTGTGGATGGTGAGAAGGCTCGGAATCTCCGGCGTTTCAGCATAACGCATATAGACCGGCGCCATCGCGGCCTGCCAGTCATGGGCATGCACCATATCCGGCCGCCAGCCGGGGAGCGCGCCGGCGGCAATGCGGGCGGCAGCCAGCGAAAGCGCCGCGAAACGCTTCCAGTTGTCAGGGTAATCCTTGCCGGTCTGGTCGAGATAGGGGCCGCCGGAGCGTTCGTAATAGGCGGGCGCATCGAGAATGAGGAGATCGAGCCCCTCATGCCGCACTTCGAGCACATCGGCTCTTTCGCCGAGCAGATCGGTAAATTCGAAACATTTGACGGGGTCCGTCACGGCGGCTTTTACCGCCGGATATCCGGGTATCAATGTGCGCGTCTTGACGCCATGGGCTTCCAGCGCGATGGGGAGCGCGCCGGCAACGTCGGCGAGCCCTCCGGTCTTGATCAGGGGATAGATTTCGGATGAAACCGAAAGGACATTCATGGGCTCTACAGGTCCAGCTTGTCGATCATCGATTGGGTGATAAGGCAGATGCCGTTTTCGGTGCGGCGGAAACGTTTGGCATCCAGTTCGGGGTCTTCTCCTACAATCAGTCCTTCCGGAATGACCACGCCATGGTCGATGACGACATTGCTGAGCTGGGCATGACGCCCGATCTTCACACTCGGCAGTACTACGGCATTCTCAAGGCGGGAGTATGAATTAGCGCGCACCCCGGTAAACAGCAGGCTGCGCTGCAGGGAGGCGCCGGAAATGATGCAATCGCCGGAGACGACCGAAGACACGGCCGAACCGCGGCGGTTCTCGTCATCGTGCACGAATTTCGCCGGCGGCGTGATTTCCGCATAGGTCCAGATCGGCCAGGACTTGTCGTAGATATCGAGGTCCGGCACCACATCCGTCAGGTCGATATTGGCCTGCCAATAGGCGTCGATGGTGCCGACGTCGCGCCAGTAAGGGCCATGCTCGAAATCCGAACGCACGCAGCTATCGGCGAAGCGATGGGCGACGGCTTTGCCGTGCTCGACGATATAGGGAATGATGTCCTTGCCGAAGTCGCGGCTGGAGGTCGGGTCGGCGGCGTCGCGGCGCAGGGCTTCCATCAGGAATTTCGTGTGGAAGACATAAATGCCCATCGAGGCGAGCGCGAAACCTTCATTGCCGGGAATGCCCGGCGGATCGGCCGGTTTTTCGATGAAATCGATGATCTCGTCTTTTTCATTCACATGCATCACGCCGAAGCCGGTCGCCTCCATGCGCGGCACTTCAAGGCAGCCGATCGTTACGTCGGCGCCGGAATCGACATGCTGCTGCAGCATGTATTCGTAATCCATCTTGTAGATATGGTCGCCGGCGAGGATGACCATATATTCCGGCGCATAGGGCTCGATGATGTCGATGTTCTGGTAAACCGCGTCTGCGGTGCCTTCATACCATTGCGTTTCGGAAACGCGCTGGGAGGCCGGCAGAATATCGAAGCTTTCGTTACGCTCGGGACGGAAGAAGTCCCAGCCGCGCTGCAGGTGGCGGATGAGCGAGTGCGCCTTGTATTGCGTGGCGACGCCGATGCGGCGAATGCCGGAATTGAGCGCGTTGGAGAGCGCGAAATCGATGATGCGCGCCTTGCCGCCGAAATAGACGGCGGGTTTTGCCCGGCGGTCCGTCAATTCCTTCAGGCGGCTTCCTCTGCCGCCTGCGAGGACATAGGCCATTGCATCGCGTGCCAAAGGCTGAACTCTTTTTTCCGACATGGTGTCCTCCCTCTCTGTCTGTCAGTTTTCCGGCTCGAGCATGATCGTTGCGAGTGGCGGCAGCACGAGCATTGTCCCGATGTCTCCCCCGGCATCGACCGCCTGAACGCGTCCGCCATTTCCCTTGCCGCTGCCGCCATAAATTTCAGCATCGGTGTTGAGAATCTCCCTCCACCGCCCCGCAAGCGGAAGCGGCACATAATAATTTTCCCGATAGACCGGCGTGAGATTGCAGATGACCGCCACCGGTTTTTCACCCGGTGCCATGCGCAGCCAGGCAAAGACGGAATTGTCGTGGTCATCCACCACAAGCCAGCGGAAACCTTCCGGTTCGCAGTCGCGGGCGTGCAAAGCGGGTTTTGAACGGTAGGTGAGGTTGAGATCGCGCACGAGGCGGCGCATGCCCTCATGCATCGGATATTGGCGCAGGTTCCAGTCGAGCGAGCCCTTTTCGCTCCATTCGCTCCATTGTGCGAATTCCTGCCCCATGAACAGCAGCTTCTTGCCGGGATAACCCCACATGAAGGCGTAATAGGACCGCAGATTGGCGAATTTCTGCCAGTCGTCGCCGGACATCTTGGCGATCAGCGATCCCTTGCCGTGCACCACCTCGTCATGGGAAAGCGGCAGCACGAAATTTTCGCTGAAGGCGTAAAGCAGGCCGAAGGTCAGTTCCTGATGGTGAAACTTGCGATGCACCGGCTCGCGCGAGAAATAACTCAGCGTATCGTGCATGAAGCCCATGTTCCATTTGAAGCCGAAGCCGAGGCCGCCCTCGTGGACGGGCTGCGATACTTTCGGCCAGGAGGTGGATTCCTCGGCAAT
>Ga0268256_1001906_pt1 | contig 11502 bp, 10 predicted proteins | sample AgamicAtAmrz_FD_200247 | JGI IMG/M metagenome (GOLD analysis project Ga0268256, IMG submission 200247) | Agave microbial communities from Guanajuato, Mexico - At.Am.rz (v2) (version 3) | ecosystem: Host-associated > Plants > Roots > Rhizosphere | place: Guanajato, Mexico | collected 2012-06-07
ATAGAGGCCCTGCTTTCCCCGCAGGGGCACTTTACCGCCCGGCGGCTGTTGGGAAATAGTTCAATGGTAGAACAGCGGACTCTGACTCCGTTAATCTTGGTTCGAATCCAGGTTTCCCAGCCAATTTCAAATTTCCTGATTTGAATCAGCATTTTGGTTTGCCTCTTGTACTTGAGGCGGATATCCCTCTTCCTGTGATTGAAAATCTTTTCGAAGGAGTAACTACTCCTTGTCGTAAGATTTGATTTGTCTTGGATTTTTATCGGCAATTTACCTGTATGCCTAAAATGGAATAGGCTTAGATGACGATATTGGTTTCGGGTGGGGCTGGTTTTATCGGCGGAAACTTTGTTCTCGATTGGCTTGAGCGTCGCGACGAGACGGTCGTCAATTTGGATAAGCTGACCTATGCCGGCAATCTGGATACGCTGAAGGGCTTGAAAGGTGATGGCCGCCATGTGTTCGTACATGGCGATATCGGCGATCGCGAGCTGCTGAGCAATTTGTTGTCGACACACAGGCCGCGTGCGCTCATCAATTTCGCAGCTGAAAGCCACGTCGACCGCTCCATCCACGGTCCAGGCGATTTCATCCAGACGAATATCGTCGGGACCTTCAATTTGCTGGAAGCGGTGCGCGGCTATTGGCATGGCTTGCCCGAAGACGAGAAGCAGCGCTTTCGCTTTCTGCATGTCTCGACGGACGAGGTCTACGGCACGCTCTCTAAGGATGATGAGCCGTTCAGTGAGCTCAACCGCTATGAGCCGAACAGTCCCTATTCCGCCAGCAAGGCTGCTTCTGACCATCTGGTGCGTGCTTGGCATCATACCTATGGTCTGCCTGTGTTGACGACGAATTGCAGCAACAATTACGGGCCTTACCATTTTCCGGAAAAGCTGATCCCGCTGGTGATCCTGAACGCGCTTTCGGGAAAGAGCCTGCCGATCTATGGCGATGGCCAGCAGATCCGCGACTGGCTTTATGTCCGGGATCATTGCAGCGCCATTCGCCGCGTCCTGGAAGCCGGCAAGCTTGGCGAGACCTATAATGTCGGCGGCTGGAACGAGAAGCCCAATCTCGATGTCGTGCAGACGATCTGCGCCATCCTCGATGAACTCAGGCCGAAGGCCGATGGCAGCCGCTACAGCGATCAGATCACCTTCGTCAAGGATCGGCCCGGCCATGATCGCCGCTATGCGATCGATGCGCGCAAGCTCGAGCGGGAACTCGGCTGGAAGCCCGCGGAAACCTTCGAGACCGGCATTCGCAAGACGATCGCTTGGTATCTGGAAAACCAGGACTGGGTCCGCAACGTGACGACTGGCGCCTATCGCGAATGGGTCGGCAAGCAATACGAGGTTGAGTTGTGAGCGCCATTCTGGTCACCGGCGCCAACGGCCAGGTTGGTTTCGAGCTGCAGCGTTCGCTTAACGTCTTGGGGAATGTCGTTGCTCTGGTGCGTGCGGACCTGGATCTAGCCAGCGAAGCAAGCATCCTGGCCGCTCTCGATGAACACAAGCCTGGTATCATCGTCAATCCGGCCGCCTATACGGCGGTGGATCGGGCCGAGAGCGACAAAGAGCTGGCGATAGCGGTCAATGCTGCAGCTCCGGGGATACTGGCGCGTTGGGCGGCGGACAATGGCGCCTTGCTCATCCACTACTCCACAGACTATGTCTTCGACGGTACGAAAGCCGATCCCTATCTGGAAGAGGATGCGGTCAACCCACAATCCGTCTATGGCGAAAGCAAATGGCGGGGCGAAGAGGCGGTGCGTGCATCCGGCGCGCAACATGCCATTTTGCGCACAAGCTGGGTCTATGGTCATCATGGCAGCAATTTCCTGAAGACCATTCTTCGGCTGGCCGATGAAAGAAGCGCATTGAACATCGTCGCCGATCAGGTTGGCGCACCGACATCGGCGGCTCTTATTGCCGATGTCACCCGCACGGTGATCGAGCGCATCATGGCGTCGGGAGCTCCCGGAGACCTCTCTGGAACCTATCACCTCACGGCACAAGGCAGCACCTCCTGGTACGGCTATGCCGCACATATCGTTCGTGAGGCGCTGACAGCAAATGTCAAGCTTGCGCTGTCTCTCGATACGCTGAAGCCGATATCGATGGCAGAATATCCGACCCCTGCCAAGCGTCCGGCCAATTCGCGGCTGGATTGTCGAAAGCTGATGGATCGCTTCGATATTGCGCTTCCTCTCTGGCAGGAGGGCGTCGACGACGTCCTGGCAAGATTGCTGGCTGCGCGGAACTGAAAACCGTAATTTTTTGCCGATGATTTCCGGCCATGTCCTCCCGCCGGTGAGACAGAGACAGATGCACTAAGGACGAGACGCAGGATCATGACGAAGGCACGCAAAGGAATCATACTCGCCGGCGGATCGGGAACGCGGCTCTATCCGTTGACACTTGCGGTCAGCAAGCAGCTCCTGCCGATTTATGACAAGCCGATGATCTACTATCCGCTGACGACTTTGATGTTGGCGGGCATCCGCGAGATCCTCATCATCTCGACGCCACAGGACACGCCGCGTTTCGAGCAATTGCTCGGCGATGGCAGCCAATGGGGCATCAAGCTTGACTATGCGGTGCAGCCGAGCCCGGACGGCCTTGCCCAGGCCTTCCTGATCGGCGAAGCGTTTCTGGATGGCGCGCCGTCTGCCCTGGTTCTGGGCGACAACATTTTCTACGGGCATGATTTTACCCGATTGTTGCACGAGGCGAGCGCCAAGAAGATGGGGGCGACCGTCTTTGCCTATCATGTGCAGGACCCGCATCGCTATGGCGTGGTCGAGTTCGATCAGAGCGGCCGGGCTATCAGCCTGGAGGAAAAGCCGAAGATGCCGAAGAGCAATTATGCGGTCACCGGCCTCTACTTCTACGACGAAAGCGTCGTCGATGTCGCGAAATCCATCCGTCCGTCACCGCGTGGCGAGCTGGAGATCACCGATGTCAATGTTCACTATCTGCAGGCCGGCCGGCTTGACGTCCAGACCATGGGCCGCGGCTATGCCTGGCTCGACACCGGAACGCACGAGTCGATGTTAGAGGCCAGCCATTACATTGCGACGATCGAAAACCGCCAGGGCCTGAAGGTGGCCTGCCCGGAAGAAATTGCCTATCGCAGCGGCTGGATCAGTGCGTCTGATGTCGAGGCGCTGGCGAGCCCGCTAAAGAAGAATGCCTATGGGCAATACCTCCTTGGGATTTTGCGCGACCGGATATTTTAATCGCTAAGGCGCGCTTTATGCCGCCGCATCTCCCTTGCAAACAATCCGAGCAGGACGACGAATGAAGGCCATTGATACCGCCATTCCCGATGTCAAGATTATCGAGCCGACGGTGTTTGCAGACGACCGCGGCTTCTTCTTCGAAAGCTTCAGCAAGGTGAAATTCGAAGCGGCGATCGGCCGAAGCGCCGATTTCGTGCAAGACAATCACAGCCGGTCGGGCAGGGGCGTCCTGCGCGGTCTGCACTATCAGCTGCCGCCGCATGCACAGGCGAAGCTGGTACGAGTGGTAGTTGGCGAAGTCTATGACGTTGCCGTCGACATTCGGAAATCCTCACCGACATTCGGCCAATGGGTCGGCGTTCTTTTGTCCGCGGAAAACAAGCGCCAGCTCTGGATCCCGGAAGGCTTTGCCCATGGCTTCCTGACACTCAGCGACCATGTCGAGTTTCTATACAAGACCACCAATTACTACGCCCCGGAAAGCGACCGCGGCATCCGCTGGGACGATCCGCAGATTGGTATCGACTGGAACGTGACGGAAGCGCTCACGCTCTCCTCCAAGGATCAGCGGCAACCGTTGTTGGCGGATGCCGAACTATTCGATTGATAGCGGCTTCGACATCAGACCCGATTGTAATCGTCGCTGAGCCTAATGATATCGTTCTCGTCGAGCAGCTCGCCGTATTGAATTTCAATAAAAACCAATGCCTTATCTCCGGTGCACGAAACACGGTGTGTCGCCTTGAGCGGAATATCGACTGTGTGCCCGACCTGGAGAGCGTGTTCCGTTCCGTCAATCTCGGCAATACCATTCCCCGAAACGGCGGTCCAACGCTCCGAACGGTGATTGTGATATTGCAGCGATAACCGCTCTCCCGGATTCACAACAATGCGTTTGACGACATGGCTCTCACCGATATCGAGCACATGCCATGTGCCCCAAGGGCGTTGATCGTTGTCACCGACCTTATAAAGACTTCCGGACTTCAATGAGTTTTCCCCTTCAACACGCCGATCGGCAACCGCACGACGGAAAATAACGCGGCGATTAATTCATTGATGTCGGCAGAGCAAGGGGTTTCTGCTAATGATTACAAGAGCGCCCTTTTGTATGTTGCTGTCCGACTGGCATAAGCAGGCCAGTCGGAATTAATCGGCTGGCCGGGCGGTAGACGTCGACGCAGCCGGAATACGCCGGCCATTGGTCTGGAAATTTCGAGGGCTTCTGAAGTTTTTCCCGGAGAACGATGCTCCAGGTGACGTGGAGATTGCTTTTCGATACAGGAGTGGAATGCGCGTTTTACATTTCTTCAAAACATATTGGCCCGACACATTCGGTGGGGTTGAACGGACCATTCACGCGATCGCAAAGGGTACCGCCAAATACGGTGTAGAATCAGATGTTCTCTCACTTAGCAAAATACCGTCGAAAAACAGCGTCGAATTCGATGGTCATATGGCATACAAGGCTAAGCTCGATTTCGAATTCGCATCCACCGGTTTTTCGCGCGAGGCGTTTGGACGATTTCGGGAGCTGAGCCATAAGGCTGATATCGTCCACTATCACTTTCCATGGCCGGTGATGGATATTGTCCATTTGACCGTCCCCCCCGGTAAGCCGACTGTTGTGACCTATCATTCCGATATCGTGAAGCAGAAGGTCTTGCTGCAATTCTACAAGCCGTTGATGTTTCGTTTTCTGAAAAACGTCGACCACATTGTTGCGACGTCTCCCAATTACCTAATGTCGAGCGACGTCTTGGAAAGGTTCAAATCCAAAACGACGGTGATCCCGTTAGGGCTGGATGAAGCGGACTATCCAAAGGCAGACGAACTGACGCTAGCACGCTGGCGCGGCAGGCTTCCCGATCGCTTCCTCTTATTCGTCGGTGTCCTGCGGTATTACAAGGGGGTCCATATCCTGCTGGAGGCCGCGAAACGCAATGGCCTCGATATAATAATCGTCGGCAGTGGGCCGATGGAAGCGGAACTGAAGCAGGCTGCCGGGCAAAATCTGCACAATATCCATTTTCTCGGATCGTTGTCGGACGGCGACAAGATTGCTCTGTTCGAGCTTTGTGCGGGGTTTGTGTTTCCCTCGCATCTTCGCTCCGAGGCCTTCGGACTTTCTCTGGTCGAAGCGTCGATGTTTGGCAAGCCGATGATTTCGTGTGAAATCGGCACGGGAACAAGCTATGTCAACCTAAACAGAGTAACCGGGTTCGTGGTGCCGCCCAACGATGTGGATGCTCTGTCGAACGCCATGAAGTCCATCTGGAATGACGAGCAAAAGACTGCAGCGCTGGGTGCTGCGGCGCGTGACCGCTATCTCGCATGTTTTACGGCGGAGAAGATGTGTTTACAATATCATAGCCTCTATCGGGAATTGAGGGATGCCGTTGTGCACGACTTTTGAGGTATCAATTCGGGCCGTCACAATATTGTCGCCCCGATATTCGAATGAACGCAAAGGCGTCATCGGTCCAAAATCTTTAGCTGGGCGTTACAACGCAAGAAACTTTGGCATGTTGAGCGAAATTGCGCTTGATCGTTGTCATCGGGCTTTATACGGGCTAAATGGCGCTGGAACATTGATAGCCAAGTGTCGCCCGTGCGGTAGAGCTCTGCGAACTTGGTAGGCCCGCGCGATGTAAATGCGGCAAAATTGGAGATGGAACTTGGCGAAGAAAGCATTGGTAACGGGTATTACGGGCCAGGATGGCGCCTATCTTGCGGAACTTCTGCTGAAGAATGGCTACGAAGTGCATGGGCTTGCACGTCGCTCCAGCACCGCGGATGTCAATCTCACTCGTCTGGAATGGTTGGGTATCGAGCGCGACGTCCGCATTGTCGATGGCGACCTCCTGGATCTTTCCGGTCTTATCCGCACAATAAAGGACGTGAAGCCGGATGAAGTCTATAACCTTGGGGCTCAATCCTTCGTGAAATCATCCTGGCAGCAACCTTTGCTGACTGGTCAAGTGACGGCCCTAGGCGTGACGAATGTCCTTGAAGCGGTTCGCATCGAAAGGCCTGAGGCTCGTTTCTATCAGGCTTCCTCCTCCGAAATGTACGGCCTCATTCAGGAACCGATGCAGTCGGAGCTAACTCCTTTCTATCCACGGTCACCCTATGCCGTCGCCAAGCTTTACGGTCACTGGATCACGGTCAACTATCGCGAGAGCTTCGGTTTGCACGCGTCGAGCGGCATCCTCTTTAATCATGAATCGCCGCTTCGCGGCATTGAATTCGTCACCCGCAAAGTTACGGACGCGGTCGCTCGCATCAAGCTTGGCTTGGCAAAGGAGCTGCGGCTCGGAAACATTGATGCCAAGCGCGATTGGGGCCATTCGAAAGACTACGTTCGCGCCATGTGGATGATGCTCCAGCAGGACGTTGCCGACGACTACGTGATCGCGACCGGCCGCACGACAACCGTCCGCGACATGTGTGCCATTGCTTTCAAGCATGCCGGTTTGAATATGGACGATCATCTTGTAATCGATCCCGAACTTTTCCGTCCGGCGGAAGTGGATGTACTACTTGGCAACCCAGAGAAGGCCCGGAAAAAATTCGGATGGGAACCTAAGATTGGTCTTGAGGAGATGATCGTTGAAATGGTCGAGGCTGATCTTAAGCGATTGAGCAAGTAAGTTTTTCGGCTGAATGACGAGGCACCCATGCCGAGAGAACATCGTATTCTCATTACTGGCGCCAGCGGCTTTGTCGGATCGTGGTTGCAGCGCGAATTGGAGAAGCGGCGGCTGGAGCAGGGTTGTGACTTAATCGTCTTCACCGCCGGCCAAGGAGATGCATCGAACTGGAAGACAGATATTACGGATCGGGATCAAGTGGCGACCCTGGTCCGTAATTGCCGCCCAACAGCAATCATTCATCTTGCCGCGATTGCAGCCCCAGCTGATGCTCGCAAGATGCCGCAGCGGGCCTGGCAGGTGAATTTCCAAGGCACTATGAATCTCGCCTACGCCACGATGGAGTTTGCACCGGAAGCGCGCTTCATTTTCGCGGGCAGCTCCGAAGCCTATGGCGCTTCGTTCATTAATACTGCAAATGCTCCAGTAAAGGAGAGTGCGGCCCTCAAGCCGATGAATGTCTATGGTGCAACGAAAGCAGCGGCAGACATGCTCGTCGGACAACTTGCGTATGATGGTTTGAAATCCATCCGCTTCCGTCCGTTCAACCATACTGGGCCTGGCCAGACGGATGCCTATGTTATTCCGGCTTTTGCTAAGCAACTAGCTGAGATTTCGGTGGGTGCCAAACCGCCTCGCATCAGCGTCGGGAACCTTTCGGCCTCCCGTGATTTTCTTGACGTCCGTGATGTCGTGCGTGCTTATGCGGACGCCGCTTTGATTGAGGACGTCTCGAAAAGTCTTGGCGGCGTTTTCAACCTGTCTTCGGGCCGGTCGGTGCAGATCCAGTCGATCCTCGACATGCTTATCCAACTTTCCGGATTGAAGGTGGACGTCGAGATCGACCCGCAGCGCCTGCGAGGACCTGAAATCGCGACGGCGTTGGGCGACAGCTACGCGACTTTAAAGGCCTTTGATTGGAGGCCAGAAATAGAATTAAGCCGTACGCTGGGCGATGTACTTAACGATTGGAAGATCCGGGTAGCACGCTGAAAATCCATCATAATGGCCCGCGCGGCATTTATCGGATTATAGTAGTCTTTGATGGTGCGTTAGCCGCCTACTTCGGACGGAGAAGCTATCTTTGAGCATTGTAAAGGGACTGCCGCGACGTGTCGTGCTGGTTTTATTTGATAAGCTCGTTCGCGTACTTTCTAAAAACCCGGCGCTTAAGGATAGGTGCCTTCGCCTGGCGCGCCGTTCTCCCTGGATAGGGGGAAGGGTCGTGGCGTTCGCACGACTCCGCGGATATGGCGACATGGCGGGCGACGCGCTGGATAATGACGAAGCAGCCCAATGGCATATCGATGCGCCCAAGGGCGCCGCTGCCAAATGGACGGCATTGCTTCAGACTATTACCGGCTCGAATTGAAAGACCATCGTTAATGCGTTTATGGATTGACGGGCAATGCTTCCAGACCGCAAGCAAGCGACGAGGGATCGGGCGTTATGTGCAAGAATTGCTTCTTGGTATCATCGACAATCATCCCGACGTTGAGATTCTCCTTTCGCTTAATGCCGGCATGCCATTGGACGCGCTCGCGGCCCGTGACCATCTCCAGCAATGGATAAAGCCCGCCAATATCTTCATGTGGCATGGTGTTGCCGAACGGGGAGAGGCATTAGATGGCTATTCCAAAAAGAGGCGGCTTAGCGAAATCGCTCTGGCATACCATGTGGCGTCCCTCAATCCTGATATTGCACTTTCCGCCAGCCCCTTTGAAGGCGCTTTTGACCGAGCTGTTCCGCTCGTTCCGAATGATATTTCGGACATTCCGCTTGCATCGATTTTCTATGATGCGATACCTCATAGTTATCCCGAGCAATATCTCCCATCGCGGGGGTTGCGCGCGTATTACAGTCGACGTCTCGCTCTCTATTCACAATTTGACCTGAATCTCTGTATTTCAGAATACTCCCGCAGCACGTGCGTCGAGCTCTCAAAAAACCTAAACGCGTTCAACATGCTCGCTGGTGTGTCGAAAGCTTTCAACGAGGCAATCGAGCATGCCGAAACGAAATCACCGAGGCCCACGGAGAAGCGTTTTATCCTATATGTCGGCGGGCTGGATTGGCGAAAGAACGTTAAATCCGCCATCGACGCATTCGCACAACTTCCAGCAGATTTGCGTCGAAAATATAGTTTCGTAATGGCAGGCGACCACCCAAAGTCGCAGTTAAGAGATCAAGAAGAGCGTTGGAAAAAGCTGGGGCTTCCGGTGCGGGACTTCATCGTTATCGGCCATGTGGCGGATCGTGAGCTTGTTGCTTTATACAAGCATGCTGATTTGGCCATTCAACCCTCACTACTAGAGGGATTCGGGCTGACCGCACTGGAGGCTATGATGTGCGGTACGCCCGTTATTGCATCGAATACGGGTGCTCTACCTGAGGTCATTGGAGATAAGGAGTTCCTTTTCGACCCTTCGGATGTGGCTGATATTGCGCGGGTAATGCAGGACGCACTTTGTAATCGGCAAGCGACCAAGGTCATGGCTGAAAGGCAGCGTAAACGTGCGGCAGAATTCAGTTGGGCGAAATCCGCCGCTGTCGCGGTAACCGCGATGAAGGAAGCCTTGGTACGAAGAGCAGTAGAGAACCCCAGAACAGAGCCGATTCTATGGGCTCGACGTGCTGCTCTGCAGGCAATTGAAAATACGAACCTCCAGCCGAGCTTCATTGCAGAGACGCTTTCCCGTTCGGAGCTTGTCGACTCCAGCGGACCACGCTTGATCGTTGACGCGACATCCACCTATCGCTCGGATCATAAGACTGGCATCCAGCGCGTCGTCAGGAATATCTGCGCCAATCTCCCGACACAAAAGAGCAAAAGCGATGATGGTGTCGAAAGACTCGTTGCATACAGCGATTCGGTAGACGGCTGGTTTGCTATTTCCAATAGCTGGGACAGAACCGATTGCTCGGCCCCCTTTATGGAAGACGCTCGGCTGGAATTTACTGCGGACGACCGAATTTTGATGTTGGACAGTTCGTGGGAGTTCTACAAACATCACTATGCAACGCTACGTGCTGCGCGCTTGAGGGGCGCTACGGTCATCTCCTGTCTCTACGACACCGTTCCGCTGCGGTTTCCAGGTTTCTGTGATCCTGGAATGCCGCCTACTTTCTCCAGATGGTTTCAAGCGGCCCTATCTTATTCGAATGCGTTTATCTGCATTTCAAAAGCCGTTGCCGACGAACTGATCGAGATCCTTGAGGCAATCCGTTTTCCCCGGGAGATGAAGATTGGCTATTGGCACCTCGGTGCCGATTTTGCCCAGATAACCGTTTCCGCCAGTGCCGTGCCTAATCATGGCAACGAGCGCCCCGAGTTCCTGATGGTCGGCACACTCGAGCCGCGCAAAGGGCATGCCGTCGTCCTGGACGCTTTCGAGAGACTGTGGGATGAAGGTATCGACATCGGGCTGACGATCGTGGGAAAGCCAGGATGGGGCGTTGAGCATCTGGTCCGGCGTATCGAGAAGCATCTGGAATACGGAAAGCGCCTTGTCTGGCTCAACGGTGTCTCGGACGAAAAATTGCAGAGAGCGTATGCTAATAGTGATGCGCTCATCGCAGCCTCGTATGCTGAGGGCTTTGGTCTTCCTATCGTTGAAGCGGGGCATTTCGGTAAGCCTATCATTGCAAGTGATATCCCCGTCTTTCGTGAAGTCGCCGCAAACGGGCTAAATTCCCAGTTCTTTACGCCCGGCTCGCCAGAGTCTCTGGTGAAGACGCTTCGATCATTCCTGAATGTAGCTACTGATACAATCGCGGATGCGTGTTTGGCGAAAGTGGCTGGCGGCGGATTAAGCTGGAAGGAAAGCGCTGACGAAATGCAGAGGGTGGTGCTTACCGAAGATTGGTATCGGATATATAAGCCGCGGTGGGACAGATCCTATGTGCCGATCAGCGATATAGGCAATACCAAGATGGGCGAGGTGCTGAATCTCGATGAAACGCAGCATAGAATTGAGCTGGTGGAAGGACCGATGGCTGGTGATAGTGGCGCACTGAAATATGTAGTGCGCGTTACCAATTTGTCTTCCCATTTATGGTCGAGCGTGGGCGCTCAAGATGCATCGCTCGCTGTGAGGATAGGTTATCGCATCCTATCGAAAGACGGAGACGCGACTTTCGGAGACGACCATAGATCTCGAATTCCATTCGTCTTACCGCCGGGCGATAGCCTATATGTGGCTGTTGAAATTCCTTCAAAGTTCAAGCGGAAGGGCAGCGTTTTCGCCGACATAGGTCTGGCACAGGGTAAGACTGGTTGGTGGAGCAATTCGCTACGGGTCCCGTTGTGATGGCAAGACCCCGCCGCAATTTGGCGGTAAATGGGTGGTTCGCGAATGAAAATCGGCATCGATGCACGCAATTTGGTAACAAGCATGACCGGTATCGGTCGGTACGTACTGGAGATGAGCCGGCACCTTGCGCTTCTTGGCCATGAACTGAATTTCTATTTGCCGGAATCTCCGTATGGGGAAGTGGACGATCTGCCTGCGGCGAAATTGGATGTTGCGCGCTTTCCTGGCGGAGTAAGGCGAATGATATGGGCGCAGACGGAATTACCCCGTCGCGCGTTGAAGGATGAGG
>Ga0268256_1001913_pt1 | contig 11457 bp, 9 predicted proteins | sample AgamicAtAmrz_FD_200247 | JGI IMG/M metagenome (GOLD analysis project Ga0268256, IMG submission 200247) | Agave microbial communities from Guanajuato, Mexico - At.Am.rz (v2) (version 3) | ecosystem: Host-associated > Plants > Roots > Rhizosphere | place: Guanajato, Mexico | collected 2012-06-07
TGCAACAACTGCAGGTCAGCCTGATCGCCGAGCTGGTCGATGCCTACGGCCAACTGCGTGGCGCCCAGTTGCGCGAAAAGATCGCCCTGGCCAACCTCAAGACCCAGCAAGACTCGCGCAGCATCACCGTGACCCTGCGCGACACCGGGGTCGGCAACGAGCTGGATGTGGTGCGTGCCGATGCCCGCCTGGCGGCGGTCGAGGCCACCGTGCCGCAACTGCAGGCCGAGCAGGTGCGGGCACGCAACCGTATCGCCACCCTGCTGGGTGAGCGCCCGGACGCACTGAGCGTGGACCTGTCGCCCAAGCAACTGCCTGCAATCGCCAAGGCGCTGCCGGTGGGTGATCCGGGTGAACTGCTGCGCCGCCGCCCCGACATCCGCAGCGCCGAGCGTCAACTCGCCGCCGCCACCGCCAATGTGGGCGTCGCCACCGCCGACCTGTTTCCACGGGTCAGCCTGAGCGGCTTCCTGGGCTTCACCGCCGGGCGTGGCTCGCAGATCGGTTCGTCCGCTGCCAATGCCTGGGCACTGGGCCCGACCATCAGTTGGGCCGCCTTCGACCTGGGCAGCGTGCGTGCCCGCTTGCGCGGCGCCAAGGCCGACGCCGAAGGCGCACTGGCGACCTACGAGCAACAGGTGCTGTTGGCACTGGAAGAGTCCTCCAATGCGTTCAGCGACTACGGCAAGCGCCAGCAGCGCCTGCTGTCGCTGATCCGCCAGAGCGATGCCAGCGGCAAGGCGGCAGAACTGGCCTCGGTGCGCTACCGCGAAGGCACGGTGGATTACCTAGTGCTGCTCGATGCCGAGCGCGAAAAACTTGCCGCCGAAGATGCCCAGGCCCAGGGCGAAGTCGAGCTGTATCGCGGCATCGTCTCGATCTACAAGGCCTTGGGTGGCGGCTGGCAGCCAGACACCGTGGCCAGCGTGAAGTAACCCTCACGCGATCCGTTGCAACGACTCCTTTGGTTGGTCCCTCCCCCAACCCTTTGCCCCGCCGACCTTGGTCCGCGGGGCTTTTTTTTCAGCCCTGGCCGTGCGCACCGGCGTCAGGCTCATGACACCGCACGGATCAATGCCAGGATGTCGTCCCGGCTTACCACCGTGCGGCTCAGCGCATTGTGAATGGTGAAGCCTTCGATCAGCGCATCCAGCGCCCGCGCGGTCTTCTCGTCGAAATGCACCTGCAGCGCCGCCCGCGAGCGGGCCATCCAGTCGTCCATGATGTAGGTGTAGTCGGGGTGGCGCGAGACGAAGGCATAGAGTTCGAAGATCAGCAGCATCTGCCCGGAAGCTTTCCACAGCTCGCCACAGATCAGGTCGGCCAGCAGTTCGCGGGCATGCTCGGCATCACGCGCATCGCCCAGGCGGGTGAAGTACTGATCGGCGATGCGGTTGGTCATCTTGACGAAGGCTGCCGCGACGATCTCCTGGATGGTGCTGAAGTGGTAGGTCATGGTCCCTGGCGAAACCCCGGCCTCGCTGGCGATGCGCCGGTAGGTGGCGCACACCGAACCGTCGCGCTGGATCACCCGCAATGCGGCATCGATGATCTGTGCCTTGACGTCGCTGTCGCTGCTGTCCTGTTTTCGCGGCCTTGCCATGGTGGTCTCTTGAGGTGGGTTCGCTGCAGAGCATACCAGCCAGGACGCTCGCCCGGCATGCTGCACGATTCGTGCAGCACAGCATTACGTTGGCCGCGTTGTTCCACGATTCGAACGGAATAAGCTGGACCCAGGCGGTTACCGTGACGCCTACGCCCATGACCATTCGATCGCGAGTGACAGCCATGCATCGCCCCAGAACGCTCTACGACAAGCACCTCGACGCCCACACCGTCTGCACCCTGGACGACCAGGGCCATGTGCTGCTGTACATCGACCGCCAGGTCGCCAACGAATACACCAGCCCCCAGGCCTTCAGCGGTCTGCGCGAAGCCGGGCGGCAGGTCTGGCGCCCGGCCTGTACGCTGGCGGTGGTCGACCACGTCAACCCCACCGCCCCCGAACGCATCGCCACCATGCCTGACGCTGGCGGCGCACTGCAGGTCTCCTACTTCGAGCAGAACTGCCGCGACTTCGGCATCGAACTGTTCGATGTGCTGGACAAGCGCCAAGGCATCGAGCACGTGGTGGCGCCCGAGCAAGGTTTCATCCTGCCCGGCATGGTGGTCGCTGCCGGCGACAGCCACACCACCACCTACGGCGCGCTGGGCGCCCTCGGTTTCGGCATCGGCACCTCGGAGATCGAGCACCTGCTGGCCACCCAGACCCTGGTCTACAAGCGCCTGAAGACCCTGCGCGTCACGGTGACCGGCGAGCTGGGCGCAGGCCTGGTCTCCAAGGACATCATCATGCAACTGATCCGCCGCATCGGTGCCTCCGGTGCGACCGGCTATGCCATCGAGTTCACCGGCCCGACCATCAGCGCCTTGAGCGTCGAGGCGCGCATGACCATCTGCAACATGGCCGTGGAAGCCGGTGCCCGAGGTGCCTTCATGGCGCCCGACCAGAAGGTCTACGACTACCTTGCCGACAAGCCCCGCGCGCCCAAGGGCGAACGCTGGGAGCAGGCAGTGCAGCGCTGGCGCGACACGCTGTTCAGCGACCCGGGCGCGCAGTTCGACCTTGAGGTTGCCCTCGATGTCGGTGAGCTGGCGCCCATGGTGACCTGGGGCACCAGCCCCGACCAGGCCGCCCCTATCGACCAGCAGGTGCCCGACCCGCTGCACGAACCTGACCTGATCCGCCGCCAGGACCTGCAACGCGCCTTGCGCTACATGGACCTGACACCCGGCATGCAGCTCGACCAGATCCCCATCAGCCATGCCTTCATCGGCTCGTGCACCAACGCCCGCATCGAAGATCTGCGCGATGCCGCCCGCGTGGTGCGCGGACGCCAGGTGGCGGCAGGGGTGCGCGCAATGATCGTGCCCGGCTCCACCCAGGTGCGTGAACAGGCCGAGCGCGAGGGCCTGGCGCAGCTGTTCGTCGATGCCGGTTTCGAATGGCGCCAGTCGGGCTGCTCCATGTGCCTGGCAATGAATGACGACGTACTCAGCCCCGGTGACCGCTGCGCGTCGAGCACCAACCGCAACTTCGAGGGCCGCCAGGGCGCCGGTGCACGTACGCACCTGATGAGCCCAGCGATGGTCGCCGCCGCAGCCGTCAGCGGCCACCTGGTCGATGTCCGCACTTTTTCCCTGGAGGCCTGAGCCATGCAACCCTTCCTCACCGAAACGGGCATCGCCGCCCCATTCCTGGCCGCCAACGTCGACACCGACGTGATCATGCCCAAGCAGTTTCTCAAGGGCATCGATCGCAATGGCCTGGACCGTGGGGTGTTCTTCGACCTGCGCTTTGCCGCGGGCGGCGCGCCGAACCCTGAGTTCGTGCTCAACCAGGCACCCTGGCAGGACGCGCGCTTTCTGGTGGTCGGCCCCAACTTCGGCTGCGGCTCGAGCCGCGAACACGCGGTATGGGGCCTCAAGCAACTGGGGATCCGCGCGTTGATCGGCAGCAGCTTTGCCGGAATTTTCTTCGACAACTGCCAGCGCAACGGCGTGCTGCTGATCCAGCTCGAGGAGGCCCAAGTCAAAGAGATCGGGCAATGGGTCAGCGAGCCCGGCAGCGCTGAACTGAGCATCGACCTGGAGCGACAACGGATCGCGCTGCACGACGGTCGCAGCATCGACTTTGAGATCGATCAGTTGCGCAAGCAGGCGTTGCTGCTGGGGCTCGATGCCATCGGCAGCACGCTGCAACGTACCGAACAGATCCGCGCCTTCGAAGCACGGCATCTGCAGGCTAATCCGTGGCTGGCCTGAGCCGCTAGGGACGACACAAGCCCGCCCGGACACGGGCGGCGCTTCACGGCTCCTCGTACAACAACAAATAGAGGACATGCACATGAACAAGACCCTGGCGCCCAGCGCCGAACACACGCCCGTCCAGCGCCGGCTCAACGCGCTGCTCACCTACCCGATCGGTGTGATTCCCCTGCCCTATTTCATCGGCATCGCCCTGATCGTGTTCTGCTCGGCACACTTCGGTTACCTGCCCAAGACCATGATCGGCGGCTTGGCGGTGATCATGACCATGGGGGTGTTCTTCGGCCAACTCGGCCAGCGCCTGCCACTGCTCAAGGAAATTGGTGGTGGTGCGATCCTCTGCCTGCTGTTGCCCTCGGTACTGGTGTTCCATGGCTTCTTCGGCAGTGCCACGCTGGAGGCGACGAAGATGCTGATGAAGGATGCCAACTTCCTTTATTTCGTCATCGCAAGCCTGGTGGTGGGTAGCATCCTGGGCATGAACCGCTTCATCCTGGTTCAGGGCATGATGCGCATGTTCGTGCCGCTGGTGGCCGGCACTCTGGCGGCGATCGCGGCGGGAATACTGGTGGGCGTGCTGTTCGGCTATTCGGTCCACCACACCTTCTTCTACATCATCGTGCCGATCATCGGCGGCGGCATCGGCGAAGGCATCCTGCCCTTGTCGCTGGCCTATGCACACATTCTCGGCGGCAGCCCCGAGCAGTACGTGGCGCAACTGGTGCCAGCAGCCGTGGTGGGCAACATCGTCGCGATCATCTGCGCCGGCGCCCTCGCGCGCCTGGCCGGCAAGCGCCCGCAGCTCAGCGGTGACGGCATGCTGATCCGCGCTCGCGAAGAAAACGACAAGTTCAAGGAGCAGGCCGACGACGAGGCCATCGACTTCCGCTACATGGGTGCTGGTGTGCTGCTGATCTGTACCTTCTTCGTCCTCGGCGGCCTGCTGGAGAAGCTGGTGCACATTCCGGGGCCGGTGATGATGATCGTGGTCGCGGTCCTGTTCAAATACCTGCGCGTACTGCCCACGCACTTGGAAAAAGGCAGCAAGCAGTTCTACAAGCTAGTGTCGACAGCCTTCATCTGGCCGGTGATGATCGGCCTGGGCATGCTCTATGTACCCCTGGAAAGCGTGATGGGCGTGTTCTCCATCGGCTATGTACTGGTCTGTGCCTCGGTGGTACTGGCCATGACCCTGGCAGGATTCCTGATCGGCAATCTGCTGAAGATGTATCCCGTCGAGTCGGCCATCGTCACCTGCTGCCACAGTGGGCTGGGCGGCACCGGCGATGTGGCGATTCTTTCGGCATGCAACCGCATGGGGCTGATGCCCTTCGCGCAGATCTCCACGCGCCTGGGCGGCGCCGCGACGGTGATTGGCGCAACCCTGCTGCTGGGCTTGTTCAGCTGAACGCAACAGGGGCCACCCGGTGGCCCCTGGCTTCACCCCAGCAACACCTTGAAGTGCCGTTCGAGAAACTCCACGCACACGCGCAGTTTCGCCGAGTCCGCCAAGCGCGTCGGGTATACCGCCCAGACGTTGGCACTCTGGGTGTAGTCGTGCAGCACCTGCACCAGCCGACCGCTCTCCAGCAGTGGCCGTACATCCCAGTACGAACGCAGCAGGATGCCCCGCCCGCCCAGCGCCCACTGCAGAACGATCTCACCATTGTTCGACGACAGCGGCCCGCTGACACGCACCGTTTCTTCGCGACCGGCATGCTGCAACTGCCACACACCGAACGGGTTGTTGCGCTCCTTGAGCACCAGGCAGTCGTGATTGTCGAGATCCTTGAGGTTCAGCGGCGTACCACGCTGGGCAAGGTATTCGGGAGTGGCGCACAGCACCCGCTGGTTGCTCGCAAGCTTGCGCCCGATGTGCTGCGCCGGCAGGTCGTCGCCGATACGGATTTCAAGGTCGAAGCCTTCGGCGACGATATCCACCACGCGGTCGAACACATCCAGGCGAATCTCCAGGGCCGGATACGCCGCCGACAACTGCGCCACCGCAGGTGCGACATGGTTGCGGCCGAAGCCGAAGCTGCTGCACAGGTGCAGCACGCCGCGCGGCTCCTGGCGCACCTGTTTCATCTCGCCGACGAAGTCGTCCATGTCACCGAGAATGCGGATGGCCCAGCGCTGGGCACGCTCTCCGGCGTCGGTGAGGGCAAGGCTGCGGGCGTTGCGGTGCAGCAGCCGCGTGCCCAGCGCCACCTCCAGCAAGCGGATGCGCTTGCTGACATAGGCTGGCGACAAGCCCAGTTCGTCCGCCGCCGCTGCAAAACCTGACTTGCGGATCACCGTGAGGAAGACCCGCAGGTCTTCCGGCAGCGGCGATTCGGCACGAGGTGTGTTCATTGGAGGTGCTCCCGAAGCGATTGATTCACGCTTCGGGCATGATGCCAGCCCTACCGGTTAGCGACAATCGATCCGATCGGGCCTAAAGCACCATCGCCGCTACCCAGCCAAACGCCAGCAGCGGCAGGTTGTAATGAATGAAGGTCGGCACCACCGTGTCCCAGATATGGTGATGCTGGCCATCGACGTTCAGGCCCGAGGTCGGCCCCAAGGTCGAGTCCGAGGCAGGCGAGCCAGCGTCGCCCAACGCACCGGCCGTGCCGACGATGCACACCGTGGCCAGCGGGTCGAAGCCCAACTGCACACACAGCGGCACGAAGATCGCGGCAAGAATCGGCACGGTGGAGAAGGACGAGCCGATGCCCATGGTCACCAGCAACCCCACCAGCAGCATCAGCAAGGCACCGATACCCTTGCTGTGGTCGATCCACTGCGCCGAGGTCTCGACCAGGCTCTTCACCTCGCCGGTGGCCTTCATCACTTCGGCAAAGCCCGAGGCCGCGATCATGATGAAGCCGATCATGGCCATCATTTTCATGCCCTCGGTGAACAGATCGTCGGTCTCGCGCCAGCGCACGATGCCCGACAGCGAGAAGATCAGGAAACCGACCATCGCACCGATGATCATCGAATCCAGCCACAACTGGATGATGAACGCCGCAGCGATGGCTGCGCCGGCCACCAGCAACGTCAGTGGGTTGTACTGCACACTGACCTGCTCGACCTCTTCGATGCGCGCCAGGTCGTAGTCACGCTTGCGCCGGTAGCTGATGAACACCGCCACCAGCAGGCCAACGAGCATGCCCGCCGCCGGGATGGCCATGGCGTGGGTGACGTTGACGCCGCTGATGTCCACGCCCGCGCGGCTGACGTTGGCCAGCAGGATCTGGTTGAGGAAGATGTTGCCAAAACCCACGGGCAGGAAGATGTACGGGGTAATCAGGCCGAAGGTGATCACGCAGGCGATCAGGCGCCGGTCGATGCGCAGGCGTGTCAGCACGTACAAGAGCGGCGGCACCAACAGCGGGATGAAGGCGATGTGAATCGGCAGAACGTTCTGCGACGACACCGCAACCACCAGCATCAGGCCGATCAACAGCCACTTGAGCTTACCGCTCTGTGCCTGCCCCTGGCGGTCGATCATCGCCAGGGCGCGGTCAGCCAGGGCGTGAGCCAGGCCTGACTTGGCGATGGCCACGGCGAAGGCGCCGAGCAACGCGTACGACAACGCCACCGTCGCGCCGCCGCCCAGGCCGCCATTGAAGGCCGCGAGCGTGCCCTCGATCCCCAGGCCACCGACCAGGCCCCCGGTCAGGGCGCCAACGATCAGGGCGATGACCACATGCACGCGGGACAGGCTCAGTACCAGCATGATACCGACCGCGGCGATCACTGCATTCATGGTGTGCAATACCTCATTACGACAGACAAAAAGCGGGCGCTCCGGCGACAAGCTGCGCTGGGCAGCGGCCGGACCAGGGGTGTTGTTATGGAGGGCGCACACTCTGAAGCACTGGGGGGAGGATGTCAAAACTGCCGAGGGATGGCGTTTGTGTAGGCGCTTTTATCTTTATTGAACGTTCATATAAAGAAAAAGCCGGTCCCGCCGACACAGTCGTCAGCCCCAGCTCTACTATTACAAGGGATGTACACCATGCCGTTGCGTCAACTTTCCATCCAATGGAAGATCACCCTGCTCGCCGGGTTGTGCCTGGCCAGCATCGTCACATTGCTCGTCGGCCTCTCGTTGTATCGCATGGACCACAGCTCGGATCTGGTCAAAGCCAGCAGCTCGCAGATGCTCACCGAATCCGCCCAGGCCCGCATCGAATCTCAAGGCGAGGTCCAGGCGCTGAGCATTCGCCGTCAGTTCATGGACGCCTACCAGTACGGTGCTGGCTTCGCCCGTCAGGTCCTGTTCCTGCGCGAACAGGCCGAAAAGCGCTTCATCGACGCCCACGACCTGCGCCAGGACATGACCGCCCAAGTCCGCGCCGCGCTGCAGGCCAACCCCGACCTGCTCGGTCTTTCGCTGGTATTCGAAGCCAACGCCCTGGACGGCAAGGACAAACTGTTCAGCGGCCTCGCCGAGCTTGGCAGCAACGAAACCGGGCGCTTCGCCCTGTACTGGTCGCAGCCGCGCGCGGGCCAGCTGACCGCCATGGCGTTGCCCGAGCGTGATATGGCCAACACCCAGATCGGCCCCAGCGGCGAGGCGGCCAATACCTGGTGGGCCTGCCCGCGCAGCACCGGCAAGGTCTGCGTGATCGAGCCCTACTTCTATGAGATCGCTGGCCAGCAAGTGCTGATGACCAGCATCGTCTTCCCGCTGATGGTGGACGGCAAGGTGATCGGTACCCTGTCCATCGACACCAACCTGAACAGCTTGCAGGCCCTGAGCGAAGACGCCAGCCGCAGCCTGTACGAAGGTCGCACCAAGGTCGGCATCCTCAGCCCCGCGGGCCTGCTGGCCGGCTACAGCCCGGACTCCGGCAAGCTGGCCGAGCGCTTCGACCAGGTCGATACCCGCCAGGGCGCCGAGCTGGTGCGCAAGCTGACCGCCGGCAAGCTGCAGGTGCTTCACGACCAGCAACGCCTGAAGGTACTGGCAGCGTTCGCACCGATTCCCGGCGGCAAGCCTTGGGGTGTGCTGCTCGACGTACCGGAAAGCGCCCTGACAGGCCCTGCCGACGCGCTCAAGCGCGAACTCGACGTGCTCAACACCAGCGGCACCCTGCTCGAGCTGGGCCTGGGCCTGGCTGCGGCGATCGCCGGCCTGCTGGCGGTGTGGCTGATGGCGCGCGGGGTGACCCGGCCGATCCTCGGTGTGGCAGCGATGCTCAAGGATATCGCCAGCGGCGAAGGTGATCTGACCCGTCGCCTGAACTACGACAAGCGCGACGAACTGGGTGAGCTGGCCGGCTGGTTCAACCGCTTCCTCGACAAACTGCAACCGACCATCGCCGAGGTCAAACGCTCGGTGCAGGCAGCACGCGGCACGGCCGACCAGTCTGCTGCCATCGCCAGCGAAACCAGTGCGGGCATGGAGCAGCAGTACCGCCAGGTCGACCAGGTCGCGACCGCCTCCCACGAAATGAGCGCCACCGCCCAGGACGTCGCCCGCAGCGCGGCCCAGGCAGCGCAAGCCGCGCGCGATGCCGACCAGGCCACCCGCGAAGGCCTGGCCGTGATCGATCGGACCACTGACAGCATCGATGCGCTGGCCGCCGACATGAGCAGCGCCATGGCCCAGGTCGAGGGGCTGGCGCAAAACAGCGAGAAGATTGGTTCGGTGCTGGAGGTGATTCGCTCCATCGCCGAGCAGACCAACCTGTTGGCCCTCAATGCGGCCATCGAGGCCGCGCGTGCCGGGGAAGCCGGGCGTGGTTTCGCAGTGGTCGCCGACGAAGTCCGCAACCTCGCGCGGCGTACCCAGGAGTCGGTGGAAGAGACCCGCCAGGTGATCGAGTCGCTGCAGGCCGGCACCCGTGAAGTGGTTGGCGCCATGGACAGCAGTCATCGCCAGGCCCAGGGCGGCGTGGAGCAGGTCGGCCAAGCAGTCACCGCGCTGCAGCGCATCGGCCAGGCGGTCACCGTGATCAGCGACATGAACCTGCAGATCGCCTCGGCCGCCGAGGAACAGAGCGCAGTGGCCGAAGAGATCAACAGTAACGTGGCCACCATCCGCGACGTGACCGAATCGCTGTCAGGTCAGGCCAATGAGTCGGCGCGGGTCAGCCAGTCGCTGAACAGCCTGGCCAACCAGCAGCAGGGGCTGATGGACCAGTTCCGGGTCTGAACACGCCTGCGCGGTGCCAGCCTGGCATCGCGCAGGGATCGGCGCCAGCCGCCGAACCAAGCCACTGCCCTCGTCGTCTACACTTTGCCCGACCCCACGAATTGGCAATCGACGAGGCCATCATGAAGAAAATTCCAACCTTGCTGGCCGGCCTGATGCTTGCGCTGGGCCTGGCCAGTACCGACAGCGCCGCACGCGCCGAGTCAGCCAAACCCATCCAGTTCGGCGCCATTGGCTGGGAAAGCGGCGCCCTGACCACCGAAATCCTGCGCCTGATCGTCGAGAACGGTTACGGCTACCCCACCGATACCCTCCCCGGCAGCACCGTCAGCATGGAAGTCGCGCTGGCGAAAAACGACCTGCAAGTGATCGCCGAAGAATGGGCCGGACGCAGCCCGGCCTGGGTCGACGCCGAGAAAAAGGGCGAGGTGTTCGCCTTGGGCGATACCGTGAAAAACGCTGTCGAAGGCTGGTATGTGCCGGCGTACGTGATCAAGGGCGACCCGGCGCGCAACCTGAAGCCGCTGGCGCCAGAACTCAAGAGTGTCGCCGACCTCAAGCGCTATGCGCAGGTATTCAAAGACCCCGAGGCGCCGAGCAAGGGTCGCTTCCTCAACAGCCCAAGCGGCTGGACTTCAGAGATCGTCAACAGCCAGAAGCTCAAGGCCTACGGGCTCGATGGGCTCTACAGCAATTTCCGCACCGGCTCAGGCGCCGCCCTCGACGCTGAGGTCAGCTCGGCTGTTCGCCGTGGCCAACCGGTACTGTTCTATTACTGGAGCCCGACGCCACTGATGGGCCGCTTCGATTTCGTGCGCCTGGAAGAGCCCCCTTATGACGCCCAGGCCTGGGCCACCTTGACCGACCCGGCCAACCCCGCCCCACGTGGCAGCAGTTCGCTGCCCGCCAAACTGTCGATTGGTGTGTCGAAGGCCTTCAAGACCCAATACCCGGACCTGGTGGCCTTGTTCGAAAAGGTCGACTTGCCGATCGACACCCTCAACCAGGCCCTGGCCATCATGAGCGAGAAACGCCAGGACCCGCGGGAGGCGGCCAAGGTATTCCTGCGCGAGCATCCGCAGGTGTGGAAAGCCTGGATGCCGCCCGCAGTGGCGCAGAAAGTCGGCGACGCGCTCGGGAAACCGTGATCAGGCAAAGAAATGTAACACCCCTCCCCCTTGGCTCCGGCACTCCATGGACTAGGCTTACACCCATGTGATGCCGGGCCCCTCTGACGGTTTGCGCCGCCATGTCGGAATCACTGTTGCCATGCAACGTCGACAATCAAGGAGGGGCTCATGACAGCTCTGCAGACATTCCTTACAACACCCCTGCTCGGCACCAGCACCTGGCTGTGGCTGGTATTCGTCACCATCGTCATCGCCCTGCTGGTCCTCGACCTGGGCGTGCTGCACCGCCAGGAACGCGAAATCGAAATGCGCGAAAGCCTGCTGCTGTACTCAGGCTACTTCAGC
>Ga0268256_1001914_pt1 | contig 11447 bp, 10 predicted proteins | sample AgamicAtAmrz_FD_200247 | JGI IMG/M metagenome (GOLD analysis project Ga0268256, IMG submission 200247) | Agave microbial communities from Guanajuato, Mexico - At.Am.rz (v2) (version 3) | ecosystem: Host-associated > Plants > Roots > Rhizosphere | place: Guanajato, Mexico | collected 2012-06-07
TTGGCTGCCACCGATTCCGGTTACAAACCTGCCTCAGCCATCCAGAGTTCAGCATCCGCACCGCCCGGAATTCGCAGCGGAGCGGATGGATCGGTGGCTGCCCGCCACACTGCCTCCGCTACGTCGGGGGCATAGGTCACGGGGCCGGTGTCATCCTGCACATTCTTTATGAATTGCTGGATCAAGGGCGCATAATCCGGATCGTCCAGACCACGCAAATGTGGACGCGCATTCTCCCCAAAGCGAGTTTCCGGCGACCGGCCTGGCAGGACAATATGCACCCGCACGCCAAATGGCTCCATCTCCACCGATAGCGACTCGGTGAAGGCGTTCACCGCTGCCTTGCTCGCCCGGTAGATCCCAATCACCGGCAGGGTCTTGACCGTCACCGTAGAGGTGACGTTGACGATGACTCCGGCCCGACGTTGACGCATCTGGGGTAATACGGCCTGGACCATCGCCAATGTGCCGATCGTATTTGTCTGGAACAGCGACTGCACCGTCTCCGGCGCAGTCAGTTCGATTGGTGAGGGCACTCCGAAACCGGCATTGTTGACCAATACGTCTATCGGGCCGGCAGCCTTCACGGCGTCCGCGATGCTTGCCGGATTGGTGACGTCGAGCGCGAGAATACGCAAGCGTTCGGAAACCGGTAGCAGCTCGGGTTTGGGCGTGCGCATTGTCGCGATGACATCCCACCCTCGTTCAAAAAACAGTTTCGCAGTCTCCAGGCCGAAGCCAGACGAGCAACCGGTAATCAATATCGTGGACATGAGCCTCTCCAAACAAAAGGAATGAGGCCATGGTAGTGACCGGGCGAGAGACTTTATATATGCTATAGTCTCCATTTCTTTAGCGTTAGTCCTGATTATGGCCGTCGATCCCCTTGCCGAAATCGTCACGCTGCTGCAGCCGGCCGCCCGCTTTTCGAAGCTGGTGGAATGCGCCGGCGCCTGGCGAATTCATCGCGAGGCCACAGGCGAGCCATTCTACTGCGCAATCCTTGAGGGGCATTGCCGCGTAACGTTTGGAGGACATCAGCCTTTCATCCTCCGAGCCGGCGATTTCGTGCTCGTTCCGGCTATGCGCGACCTTGTCAACGAGAGTGTCGACGCACCGGCCGGTCTGTCCCCCATGGTTCCAACGCAATTGAGTGGCGGCCATTTCCGTGTCGGCCGCCTCGAAGGGCCGGCGGATCTGCGCATGCGTATAGGGCATTGCAGCTTCGGGGCGCCGGATGCGGCCTTGCTCACTTCCCTCTTGCCTGAGGTGGTTATCGTTCGTGACGAGCCCCGACTTGCGACGTTGATGCAATTGGTCGGTGAGGAAACGCGCGAGCGCCGGCCGGCACGCGAACTCGTGCTGGAACGGCTGCTGGAGGTGTTGTTGATCGAGGCATTGCGATCCGGCACGGAAACAACCTTCACGTCGAGCTTGAGTCGCGGCCTTGCCGATGAGCGCCTGGCCGCAGCACTTCACGCGATTCATGCGCGTCCTGCCCATCCTTGGACCGTTGCGGATCTTGCGACCGAAGCGGCTCTGTCCCGATCGGCTTTCTTTGCGCGTTTCAGCCGCGTCGTTGGCCTGCCGCCAATGGAATATCTATTGGCTTGGCGCATGGCTCTTGCAAAGCAGCTATTGCGCAGCCGCGAATTGGGCATGGATCAGGTAGCTGAACGCGTTGGCTACGGATCGGCAAGCACTTTCAGTGTTGCCTTTGCGCGATACGCAGGTATGCCGCCTGCACGATATGCCCGCGGGGAGGTGCGAAGCGATTGAGGATGTGAAGCCGAATTTATACCGGCCGCCTCTTGCCGCGTGCAGCCAGGGCTTCGACATTGCCGATCATGAAGTCGGCACGCACGACGCGGCGAAGCGTTTCCGGCTCGATCAGGTTGATGAAGCGGACGTGAACGCGGTTGCCGTTGCGGCTCGTTTCAGCGCAGGCGATGCGGTAAGCGAGGCCGAGGATGTTCAGATAGTAATGAGTCGGCAGGCCGACGGTCGTGGCCACGGTGAAGCTCGCGCCGCCGCGCGAAATGTCGGTAATCTCGGCGCTGCGTACGGAAATACCCGTCAGACAGGGACGAACCGCCACGAGACGCGCCGGCCTCTGGACGTAGAAGCGTTCCCAGCTGCGTTCGTAGACTTCGGATTTGACTTTCGCCAGATGCGTTGCGCGAAGCATTGTCATTCCCTGTTGAAGAACAGACCGAATTCATCTCGGTTACTCAATGAACCTTGCACGGAGATTTTGCGGAAGCGTCAATTGCATTGGTAGAATTTTAACGGGTTCGTCTTTTGTGCCGATTTGGCCGCATCTTGACAGGCGCATCGGCTTCGATCATACGAGGGCTCGGTTCGAGGCGCCTGCCGCTCGCGGATGAAAATCCAAGGTGAAGTCCTCGCTGTTTTAGGTCACAGCCATTCAGGGCATGCTGACTGACGGTAATGCGAGCCCCGTTTCACGGTCGTAAGTGCGTGCCCTAGCAAAGGCTGATCCTATGACGACGTATCCGTCCATAGATGAATTGAAGGCTCAGGCCCGGCGTCTGCGTCAGGCGATGGCTGAGCGCGGCGGCGACATGAGCCACTCGACGGCACTGGAACTCATCGCCAAGCAACACGGGCTGCGCGACTGGAATACGCTCTCGGCACTTGCCGCCAAACCGAATGACGGGCCGGATGCGCCCTTCGATGTCGGCTCCGCCGTGCGCGGGCGCTATCTGAACAGGCCCTTCACGGGCAAGGTTTTGGCGATGTCGGCGAAGTCCGGCGGACTCTACAAGATAACGATCCATTTCGACGAACCGGTCGATGTGGTGGAATTCGAGAGCTTCTCGGCATTCCGTCAGCGTATTAACGCCCAGGTCGATGCCGATGGCATTTCACCGCGCCGGACATCGAACGGCATACCGCACCTCGTTCTCGACATCTGACTTCATCCTTCATCATCAGACCGCTATCTTCGCCGCTCGCGAGCGATTCCGTCCGGATACCACCATGACGCACATCATCGAAAACAACATGTTTCTCACCGGCTGGCTGCCTGGCGTCTTTGCCAAGACAGCCGCGCCGATCATCATCATCACGACAGTCAGCGGCCTCTTTGCCGTCGTCGACGCCTATTTTCTCGGCGTCTATGTCGGCGCCGACGCGCTGTCCGCCGTCAGCCTTATCTTTCCCGCGCTCATGCTGCTGATCGCGCTGCAGACGCTGATCTCGAACGGCATGGCGAGCATTCTCGCCCGCCGTCTCGGCGCCGGAAATCGTGAAGGGGCAAAATCGGTGTTCACCGGCGCCCATACGCTGGCACTCGCCGTCGTGGTCGCAGTCAATCTTATCTACTGGCTCGCAGGACGGCAGTTCATTGCCGTGGCTGCGGCAGGAAATGTCGGTGTTGCCCACAGCGCCGAGGCCTTCATGGGTGTCATGGTCGCTTTCGCGCCGATCAGCTTCTTCCTGTCGCTGCATCTCGATGGGCTGCGCTGTGAAGGAAAACTCGGCTTCATGACGCTGGTGACGCTTGCCTCGACACTGCTGAACATCCTGGCAAACTGGCTGCTGATGGCCGTGTTTCAGTGGGGTGTGGTCGGCTCCGCTGGCGGCTCGATCCTGGCGCAATTCATCTGCCTGGCAATCGTCGTCATCTATCGCCTGCGTCGGCCGAATGGGCTTTGGGTCGACATGACGCTGCATGTTCGCGAGTGGCGCGGCATCTTTGCCTTCGGCGCTCCTATGAGCCTCGGCTTCATCGGTATCTCGTTGAGTTCGGCCGCCATCCTCTTCAACCTGTCGATCTGGCACCAGGGGGATTATGTCGCGACCGTCGGCGCCTACGGGATCGTGACCCGCGTTATGACCTTCGCCTATCTGCCGCTTCTCGGCTTGAGCATCGCGCTGCAGACGATATCGGGTCACAATCACGGCGCCGCCCTTCCGGCGCGCGTCGGTCATAGCGTCCTGATCGCCCTGATCTCGGCTTTGGTCTATTGCGCCGCCGTCGAGTTGATCGTTGAGCTGCTGGGGGGACATCTGGGATCGATCTTCGTGGCCGATCCTGTGATCGTCGCCGAAGTCGGCCGCATCCTGCCCTGGACGATCGGCGCCTACTTCCTCTTCGGCCAGGCGATCATCCTGTCGTCCTATTTCCAGTCGATCGGCGATGCGAAGCGAGGCGCGATCTTCGGTCTGTCACGGTCCTACCTGTTCACCCTGCCGCTAACATTCCTATTGCCGCTCGTCTTCGGCGAACGGGGAATCTGGATGACACCGATCTTCGCGGAGATGGGAATGATCCTGCTCACCTGGCTGGTGTTGTCGCGCAATGCCAGGGATCGGAAATGGCGCTACGGCCTGTTGCCGGCGTAAGAATGGAAAAGGCCGCACTTTCGGGCGCGGCCTTTTTGTTATGAGCCTATTTCATCAGTCATTCAGGACTTGAGCAGCCATTCGTGTTCCACGGCATTGTGGAATTTCCAGATACGCTTAGGCCCGGCCATGACATTCAAGTAATAGAGGTCGTAGCCGTGGCAGGCGGCGCAGGGATGATATCCCTTCGGTACCAGCGTCACATCGCCATCCTCCAGCACCATGACTTCGTCCAGCGAGCGATCGTCAGTATAGACGCGCTGGAAGCCGAAGCCCTGCGGCGGGTTGAGGCGATGATAATAGGTCTCCTCCAGGAAGCTCTCGTTAGGGAGATTGTCCTGATCGTGTTTGTGCGGAGGGTAGGAGGAGGTGTGTCCGCCGGGCGTGATCACTTCCACCACGAGCAGCGAATGCGCCGCGCCATCGTCTTCCGGCATGATGTTGTTGACGTGGCGGACGTTGGTTCCCTTGCCGCGCGTCAATGCCGGGTGCGTGCCCGGCGGAATGGCGCGGGCTTCATAGGAGCCACCTCCCGGTGCCGAGCAGACCGCCAGTTCCAGATCGGTCTCGGCGGTTACCGACCAGCTTGAGCCCGAGGGGATATAGAGCGCGTGGGGCGCGCCCTCGAAAGGGCTCATACGCCCGCCAAGCGAGCCGAAATCTTTCGTACCCGCCTTGGCGCTTCCCTTGCCGCTGACCCATACGAGGCAGACTTCGCGGTCGCCGGTCTCAGCCGAGGCGGTTTCGCCGGGCTTCAGGCGATAGAGGTCGAAGCCGACATAGGTCCAGCCGGCGCTTTCAGGCGTGACATGGGTGACGCGGCCATGGGAGCCGTCAGGTTTGACCTTAAGATTGGGCATGGGTTCTTCCTCCATTGCTTGGAAAACGCCCCTCGCCATTCTTCGACGGGACGAGGGGCGCTCATCTCTCGAGCAATTCCAGGAAAACTGCGCAGCGGTTTTTCGTCCGGAATTGCTAGATAACAAAGAGCTAGAGCGTTTTCGCGATTCGAAGAAAAGCGGAAGCGCTCTGGCTATCCCTTGGGAAAGCCTTCTGTTTCCACCGTGTAGCCTGCGGCCGTCATGACGCGCATCAGCTCGGCATGGCCGATCTCGGCCATCTTCTGCGGCGGCGCCTTGCGCGGATCCTGCTCGGCCTCGACCACGAACCAGCCTTCATAGCCGTAATCGGCGAAACGCTGGACGATAGCACCGAAATCGAGCGAACCATCACCCGGCACCGTGAACGCGCCGAGTGCGACGGCATCGAGGAAGGACTGCTTGCTGCGATCCAGCCCGTCGACGACCGACTTGCGGATATCCTTGACGTGGACATGGTTGATGCGGGCGTGGTGGTTGTCGATGGCGCGCAGCACGTCGCCGCCGGCAAAGGCGAGGTGACCGGCATCGAGCAGCAGCGGAATGCCTTCGCCGGAATTGCGCATGAAGGCATCGAGTTCCGGCTCGGTTTCGACCACGGCTGCCATATGATGGTGATAGGAGAGCGGCATGCCTTGGTCGGCACACCATTCGCCGAACTCGGTGACGCGGCGGGCATAGGCCTTCATCTCATCGTCCGAAAGACGCGGCTTGGTGGCGAGCGGCTTGGAGCGATCGCCCTGGATGGAGCGGCCGACTTCGCCGTAGACGATGCAAGGCGCGCTGACGGCCTTGAACAGCTCGATCATCGGCGCGATGCGATCCTTGTTGGCGGCAAGCTCCTCGTTGACCAGCGTGCCGGAGAACCAGCCGCCGCAGAGCGTCACGTCGGCGGCGCGCAGGATCGGCAGCATCTCATCAGGGTTGCTCGGGAAGCGCCGGCCCTGTTCCATGCCGGTGAAACCCGCGCCGCGCGACTGGCGTAGGCATTCTTCCAGAGATACGTCGTCGCTGAGCTCCGGAAGATCGTCGTTCCACCAGGCGATGGGCGACATGCCGAGTTTGGCCTTCATCGATAGTCTCCTTGAAAACACGATTGGAGGAGCCGAAAGCTCCTCCAGAAGTAGGACGGAAATGGATCAGCCGATGCGCTGGGCGGCGCGGGCTTGTTCGTAAGCCGCGCGGGCCCTGTTGACCTCGGCGCGCGGACTGACCTCGGGAACGGCGACATCCCACCAATGGCCGCCTTCATTCGTCGTGATCAGCGGATCAGTGTCGATGACGATGACCGAGCTGCGGTCGTTCTTCTTCGATGCTTCGATGGCCTGTTCGAGCTCGGTGATAGACGAGACCTTTACGGCTATCGCGCCCATGCTGGCTGCATGCGCTCGGAAATCGATTTCCGGCATGACCTCGTAGCGGGCATCCTTCAAGAGATTGTTGAAGTTCGCGCCGCCGGTCGCCATCTGCAGGCGATTGATGCAGCCATAGCCGCGGTTGTCGAGGAGAACGACCGTGATCTTCAGGCCGAGCATGACCGAGGTCGCCAGTTCGGAATTCAGCATCATATAGGAGCCGTCGCCGACCATGACGACGACATCCTTCTCCGGCCGCGCCATCTTGACGCCAAGGCCGCCGGCAATCTCATAGCCCATGCAGGAGAAGCCATATTCCATGTGATAGCTGCCAGGCGCGGTTGCAGGCCAGAGCTTGTGCAGCTCGCCGGGCAGGCCGCCGGCTGCGCAAACGAGAATGCTGTCCTTGCCGCCGAGCGTGCGCGTTACCGCGCCGATGACCTGGGCGTCGGAGGGCAGCGCAGCGTTCGTGGTCGCCGTCGCCTTGGCGGCGGCTTCCATCCAGACCTTCTTTTCCCGTGTCGCCTTTTCAGCAAGCGATGCCGGCGCGCGCCAGCCGGTCAGGCCGGCGGAAAGCGCCTTCAGCCCTTCGCGCGCATCTGTCACCAACGGATGACTGTTGTGTTTCAGCGCGTCATAGGCCGCAATATTGAGGCCGATCATGGCCAGCTTCTCGTTCTTGAACAGCGCCCAGGAGCCGGTGGTGAAATCCTGGCAGCGGGTGCCGACGGCGATCACCAGATCGGTATCCTCGGCGATGGCATTGGCGGCCGAAGTGCCTGTCACGCCGACCGAGCCGAGTGCTAGGGGATGCGTCTCGTCGATGGCCGATTTGCCGGCCTGCGTGACAACGACGGGAATATCATGGGCTTCGGCGAAAGCGGCGAGTTCCTTCGTCGCCTGCGAATAGAGCACGCCGCCGCCGGCGAGAATGACGGGCTTTTCCGAACGACGGATCAGCGAGATGGCGCTGGCGAGTTCGTCGGCATCCGGCTGCGGCCGGCGCTGTGTCCAGACATGCTCTTCGAAGAAGCTTTCGGGATAATCATAGGCTTCGGCCTGTACGTCCTGGCACAGCGAGAGGGTCACCGGGCCGCAATCGAGGGGATCGGTCAACACCTGCATGGCACGCTTCAGCGCCGTCATGATCTGTTCCGGCCGCGTGATGCGGTCGAAATAGCGGGAGACCGGGCGGAAGGCGTCATTGGCGGAAACAGTACCGTCGCCGAAATCCTCGATCTGCTGCAGCACCGGATCGGGCGCGCGGTTGGCAAAGACGTCGCCTGGCAGGAAGAGAACCGGAATACGGTTGACATGCGCAACGCCGGCGGCAGTCACCATATTCAGCGCGCCGGGGCCGATAGAGGTCGTGCAGGCCATGAAGCGCTGACGGAAGCTCGCCTTGGCATAGGCGATGGCGGCATGGGCCATGCCCTGCTCATTATGGGCGCGGAAGGTCGGCAACTCCTCGCGCACCTGATAGAGCGCCTCGCCGATGCCCGCGACATTGCCGTGACCGAAGATCGCCCAGACGCCGCCGAAAATCGGCTGCTTCTGCCCGTCGATGATGGTCATCTGTTTCTTGAGGAAATGCGCGACGGCCTGCGCCATCGTCAATCGGATCGTCTTGCCCATCGGGCGCCTCCCAAATGCTAAAGCAATTCCAGGAAAAATGCATAGCGATTTTCCATCCGGAATTGCCGGAACCAAAGTGATAGAGCGGTGCAAGGTTTTGTGAAAAACTGAACCGCTCTGGAATTTCACCGGCCGCGCGTTTTGAGCCACGCCGCCGTCAGTTGCTGGAAGCGGCCGGCCATGTCGGCAACCGCTTCCTCGTCGTTCATGCCGCCCGAGAGCCAAGCGCGGGCCGCATCGGAGAAGATGGTCCGCCCAACGGCGAAGCCCTTAACCGAGGGCGCCGCCAGCGTCGCCTCGAAGCTGCGGATCAATTCCTCCGCCGGCGCCTCCAGGCCGAGCAGTACGATACCGCGGCACCATGGATCATTTTTGGCGATCACGGCATCGATTTTTTTCCATGCAGCCGCCGATTCCTGCGGCTCCAGCTTCCACCAGTCCGGCTTGATTCCGAGCGCATAGAGCTCTTCCATCGCAGTCGGGATCGTGTCGTCGGTCAGCGGTCCGTTCTTGCTGGCGATGATTTCCACCAGCAGTTCGCGGCCAACCTTGCGCGCAGCCTCGAACAGTGTCCGCAGCTTCTCCTGCTGCTCTGCCTTCAAATCTTGCGGATCGTCTGGGTGATAGAAGCACAGGCATTTGATGCAATGGTTGAGCGGCCATTCGACGAGCTGGGAGCCGATGTCCTGGCTGAACTCGAATTTCAGCGGCTTCGATCCCGGCAATTCTACAGGGCGGCCGATCCAGGAGAAGTTCTTGGTGGCGGCATCGAAGAAGGCGTCCCGCCCGAAGCGTTCATCGATCAGCATGCCGTAGCCGGGGCGGCCATCGGCCACCCGCGCCGCCGCCTCGACGGCAAGCCGTTTGAAAGCGACGATCTTGTCATGGCCGATGCCCAGTTCATCGCAGACACTGACGAGTTGCGAACGATGGTCGATCGCAAGCGCCATCAGCAGTGGGATTTCGTCGCTGCGGCGCGTCGTCGCCCAATGGATGTGGTTGATCGCCTCGTCCTTGCGCAGTGCCCTATGCTTGCTGCCCGTCTTCAGGAAGAAATCGAGCTCCGTCCAGGTCGGATATTCCGGCGAGCAGAGCAGGCGGGAAACGGCGAAGGCGCCGCAGGCATTCGCCCAGGTGGCACAGGTCTTCAAGGGTTCGCCGCGCAGATAGCCACGCAGGAAGCCGGACATGAAGGCATCGCCAGCGCCGAGAACGTTGAAGACTTCGATCGGGAAGCCCTGGCCGACGATGCCGGCTTCCAGATCGTCGGAAATCGGGCCTTCATAGACGATGCAGCCCATGGCGCCGCGCTTCAGCACGATGACGGCGGACGAAAGACGGCGGATTTCCTTGAGCGCGCCGAGTACGTCGTCGGCACCGGAGGCGATCATGATCTCTTCTTCCGTGCCGACGATCAGGTCGCAATCCGGCAGCGTCTCCTTCATTTTGGAGGACACGCGTTCCGACTTCACATAGCGCTCGAAACCTTCGGCGTGGCCGGCGAGGCCCCAGAGGTTCGGCCGGTAATCGATATCGAAGATCACCTTGCGGCCGTTCGCCTTGGCAATGCGGATCGCCTTGCGCTGTGCCGCCTCGGTATTGGGCTTGGAGAAATGCGTGCCGGAGACCAGAACGGCGCCCGAGGACTTGATAAAGCCTTCGTCGATATCGTCTTCGTTCAGCGCCATGTCGGCGCAATCGGACCGATAGAAGATCATCGGCGAGACGCCTTCGGCCTCGACCGCCAGCAGCACCAGCGCCGTCAGGCGCTCCTTGTCCGTCGCGATCCCGTCGATAGCCACACCTTCGCGGGCTGTCTGCTCGCGGATGAAGCGGCCCATCTGCTCGTCGCCGACGCGAGTGATAAGGCCGGATTTCAGGCCGAGCCGCGCGGTGCCGATGGCGATATTGGCCGGGCAGCCGCCGACCGACTTGGCGAAAGAGGCGATATCTTCGAGCTTCGAGCCGATCTGCTGACCATAAAGGTCGACGGAGGAGCGGCCGATGGTGATCACATCGAGTTTTGCTTCCGGCTCCGCGCCAGGATTGTCGTGTGCCATGATGTCCTCCCGTCGTGGCATGACCTCTTTTGCTCTTCAGCCTGCGCCGAGATCATGCGTTATTGAAAGTGCCGGTGTTCGTTTCGTCCCGGTTGCTATGGATCTGGCGGCCATCTCCCGCAGCCGTGATCTGGTTGTAGTGAAACATTGGTTCCGAGATTTTGTCAATTCGGAATATTTATTCCATTTTCGTTTTATCGGCTTTTGTCGCAGCTTTTCGCCGGCGCTCGGCAATGGCAACCGGAAAGGCCATGATCAGCGCCATCGATGCCGACAGCGAGCGGAAACCGGCAAAATCGGCTTCCGCCACTTCAAACCAGTAGCCCGCGCAAGCGGTAAGCGGCGAAAAAGCCGAATCGGTAATGGCAATGACCGGGACGTTGCGCGAGGCGAGATCCTGCGCCTGCGCCAGGCTATCGGCGGCATAGGGCGAAAAGCTTGCGGCGATGGCGGCGTCCTTCTCCGTGGCGAAGCGGGTGATCTCGCCGTCGATGCCATTCGGCGAGGCGACGATCTGGTGACGTATGTTCAGCTTGGAGAAGGCATAGGTCATATGCGCCGTCAGCGGATAGGAGCGGCGCTTGGCGATCAGATAGATCGTCTCGGCCGCGGCAAGCACGTCGACGGCTTTGGCGAAGGTGTCAGTCTCGATGGTTGCGGCGAGCTTGTTGACGGATTGGCTCGCCGCAGAGAGGAAGCCCGAGAGAATGCTGGCCTCTTCGTTCTCTACGCCGGAGCGTTCTAGCGTTACCAGCCGTTCCTCATAACTCAGCGTCCGGTCGCGCAGCCGTTCGCGAAAGATGCTCTGAAGATCGGAAAAGCCCTCATAGCCGAGGTGATGGGCAAGGCGCACCAGCGTAGAGGGCTGAACTTCGGCGGCAGCGGCGATGCTGGCCGTCGTGCCGAAGGCGATCTCATCGGGATTGCCGAGCGCGAAGGCGGCAACCTGGGCCAGCCGCTTTGGCATGGCATTCTTGCGCTCTATGATGGTGCTACGCAGACTTTCGAAGTCGCGTGGTACTTTGGTCTGCGTCTCGATATTGTTGTCCATGCACCGTCCTTCAGTTCCCCCAATGCCCGTAATGAAACAAACGTTCCATATTTCCAACGATACCGGATTTTGAATCGTTCGGCACGAATAATTTTAA
>Ga0268256_1001931_pt1 | contig 11357 bp, 9 predicted proteins | sample AgamicAtAmrz_FD_200247 | JGI IMG/M metagenome (GOLD analysis project Ga0268256, IMG submission 200247) | Agave microbial communities from Guanajuato, Mexico - At.Am.rz (v2) (version 3) | ecosystem: Host-associated > Plants > Roots > Rhizosphere | place: Guanajato, Mexico | collected 2012-06-07
TTGATGTTGCGTTAATTCCATGACAGCTCCTTAGCGAAACACGAGGAAATACATTAAGAACACGTTCACCACCAGCACGGCTAACGCGGTTGGGATCTGGATCTTTATGACCTGATATTTATCTTTTAGCTCCAGCAGCGCCGCGGGAACGATATTGAAGTTCGCGGCCATTGGCGTCATCAGGGTACCGCAGTAGCCGGCATACATACCGATTGCCAGCAGCGGTGCCGGGTCGCCGTGATGGACGTTGATCAGGAAGGGCAACGCAATACCCGCGCTAAGTACCGGGAAAGCCGCAAAGGCGTTGCCCATGATGATGGTAAACAGCGCCATCCCCACGCAGTAGATCACCACCAGCATGAAGCGGTTATCGGGATTAACAAAAAGGCTTACCACCTTTTGTACTGACTGGCCGGTATTGGCAACGACAAAAACGCCGCCCAGCATAGCCAGCATCTGCGGCAGGATCACCGCCCAGCCAATCGTATCCACAAGGCGACGGGATTGACGCACGGCATGAAGTGGCGTGCCCTTCGTCAGCCACCAGCCGGTCAGGATAGCGGCGACACAGGCGACACAGAGTGCGGCCAGCGTAAGCTGCTTCTGGTCAAGAATATAAACGCTGCCAATCGAAACACCTTTCAGGAACAACGTGGCGATGACAGTCACCACGGGGATCATCAGCGCCGGCAGGAACAGCCAGTTTTTCAGTCGTTCTGACGAAGCGACGCGTGCCTCCTCGTCAGACATTTTATAGTGACCTTTCCCGACCAGCCCAAAGCCCGCGAGGAGAGCAATAACGATAACGGCGCCCCCAATAATGCGGTACGCCAGTGATTTCCCCAGCTCCTGTACCATAAGGTCGCCAATCAGGAAGATCCCGCCGAAAAGAAACCAGAATAGCGCGGTGGTAAAACGTTTAGGGTTAGCGCGATCGCGCAGGGTCATAATCACCAGCAACATAACCACGAAGCCGATCAAGTAATAAACCCGGTTGATAGTGATTAAGGTCATCATTTTTTGGCCTCCGGCATTCCCTGCTCTGCTTTCCACGCCATCACGTCGCGGCGAATGCTGGCATCCAGACGCAGCAAGCGCGTCATATGAATAATCAATGCCGCAATGGCGGTCGGAATAGCCCACAGGCCAATGTGCAGCGGTTCGATCCCCTCGATGCCGTTCTCTTTCAGGAAAGCATCGATCAGAAGAACCGCTCCGAAAGCTATAAAGATATCTTCCCCGAAGAAGACAGCGATATTGTCGCATGCGGCGGCATGGGCTTTGATCTTGTCACGAACTTGCTGCGGCAGTTCACCATATTCATTCATTGCCGCTCCTTCAGCCATCGGTGCCAGCAGCGGACGCACCGTCTGGGCGTGGCCCCCAAGGGACATCAGCCCCAGTGCGGCAGTTCCCTCACGGGCCACAAAATAGAGCATCAGAATACGCGCAGAGGTAGCACTGGCGAACTTCGCCACCCAGGACTGGGCGCGCTCTTTGAGGCCGTAGTATTCCAGCAGGCCAATAACCGGCAAAATCAGAATGAAAGTGGCCAGTGAGCGACTGTTAAAGAACTTCTCGCCAAAGGTTTCCAGCAATATGCCGAAATCCATGCCCACCAGCAGACCCGTCGCAAGCCCCGCCACCACAACCACCAGTAGCGGGTTGAAGCGCAGAGCAAAACCAATAACCACTACCGGTATCCCGATAAGCGGCAACAGTGTAGAACTGTCCATAACCATTTCCCCTATCCAAAGTGAGCGTTGCGCACCGACGGCTATTTTTTTAATACTTCGCATCAGGGCGAAGCGGTGCAATGCGGCGAGCGATGTTGTGTTTTGCGTCAGGCCCCACAGAACCTGCATTCAAAAGCTATATCTGAAGCGAAAAAACATGTAAACAATTTATCAATAAAATGTTCTTATTTTGTCGATAACTTTATATTTATGTGCATATGTCACACTCCCGCAAGGAACGTTATGACTTCAAAAAAACAGGCAATTTCCCAGACAGACGGTATAACCGATGGCAAAATTGTTTCTTCACGCCATCTGGTCTCTGAAAGCTGCGCGGAACTGTCAGAGCTGGAGTACGCGCTGATAATGACCAGTAACGCATTCAATAAATGGATGGTGCGCTGTATGACAGCCGCAGGGGAGCCGGATATGGGCGCGTTTGATATCTCGCTGCTGCATCACGTGAATCACCGCGACCGTAAAAAAAAGCTGGCCGATATCTGCTTCGTGCTGAACGTGGAAGACACTCACCTGGTGACTTATGCGATGAAAAAACTGGTAAAGGCAGGCTATGTGACGAGTGAAAAAGCCGGAAAAGAGCTCTTTTTTTCTACGACGGAGGAAGGCAAAGCTCTGTGTATGAAATATCGCAGTGTGCGTGAAACTTGCCTGATTAAAATCCACGCCGAGAGCGGTATTCCGGGGACGTCCATTGGTGAAACAGCGCAACTGCTGCGCACCATCTCATCACTGTATGACACCGCTGCACGTGCTGCTGCATCGCTATAACATCAAGTCAGCGTCAGTGAATTAACTTCTGAAACGAGATGTACTACAAACTTGAGGCTGGCATAAAATTGACTCAACCCAGTTCATTGTGTTCATTGCCAACGTTAAAACAGCGGGCGAACGCCAGCTTCGGGCGCGAAGCGAACACTACTATTGGCATTCAGGTCCGCTATGAGCGAAGAGCAGACGTTGTCATTGAGTATCCATGTTTCTTGCTAGCAATGCCGTGAGTCAAACAATTGGGAACATGTCATGCAACTGGGGTATGTTGGCTAAGCTCCTGCAGGAGAACTTTCACTCTTGCTGACGCTATTTCTTCAAAAAGCATTCAATTATGACGGTTAACTGCCGATAATCTTCCAACATCACTAATGGAAAAGGTGCGTTTCACAGGAAGGCATCTCAAATTAAGGGACGAAAATGACATCAATGATGGTTATTCAGAAGTTCCACCCTGTCGGAACGGGTACCTTTAAGACGGGCTTTCTTCGTCACCTAAGTACAGGTGAGTCTTTCCAATGGGTTTATGATTGTGGCGCAACAAGTAAGACAACCCTTAACCGCGTATTGAGCACATTACCCCGGAAGCTCGTGTCCCTTGACATGCTGGTGCTCTCACACTTCGATAATGATCATGTTAATGGCGTTGAAACTCTTCTTCGGCACTGCTCTGTCAAGACCCTGGTTCTGCCATACTCAGAATGGGCTCAGTCTGTTCGGGAAATTTCTGTCCTGGGCAAGAAGGGCTCATCACCATCCACAGCCATGTTACAACTCAATCCAGTACAATGGCTGGCATCAAGAAATTTTGATGTTCGTGTTGAGGAAGTTGTACTCATTCGGAGGGGACCGGATGCAACACCGGTTCCCTCAGGCAATGAGGGGACTGAGCCGAACTCAAGGGAGTTTCAGGAGGATGAACCAGGGCAATTCAGTGAAAATTACTTTTCTTTTGGGTCTTCTTTTTCCGGTAATACAAGCATACGAATCCTCCCCCATAATCACTCTATCCAGGCTGTAAATGGTGACTTTGAGTTTGTCTTTTATAATGCGGAAAAAGACTTTTCCGAATTGGGACTGATTGAACAACGATGCGGGCAGTGGTATGCGAAACATTCAGGCTGGCTCTTGTCGGATGTAAAAACGGATATTCAGAACACCATCATGAGTACTAACCTGCATCAGCCGTTGTCAGGTATGCCAGCGAACTGGAGAAAAACACTCAAAGATCGGTATGAGTACCATTTTGGTCATTCCGGCAAAGCAAAAAATAACATCTCATTGTGCATGTATGCCGCCCCCGTAAGCCAAAAATTCAGTATTTGCTGTATAGGCAGTGATCGCCACTGTTGTCGTTTCAGGTGGAGAAGAACTCTCCGGCAGGCCACGCTGTGCACCGGTGATATTCATCTTACTGCGGCAGTGATTTCAGATATTCAGCACCATCTGGGGGCGCAACGGTGGAACCGAATTGGTTTGATGCAGGTCCCTCATCACGGTTCTCAGCATTCGTGGGAGCCTGGTAACGCAGTGCTACTGGCCCCTACGCAATTTGTACATTGTGCATCGGGTTCGAAACATCATCCTCATCCTGACGTGCAGGCTGACCTCAGCAGTTCCATGGTGCATTGCGCCGACCGAACTCAGGGCGTGATTATCCGCTACAGGCTGTAGCGAAAGACGGGGCCGATATGATTAAAGAAAGTGTTCGGCTCAAAACTCACCGCCTGCTTACCAGAATGCCGCACGGTTAGCTGATATTTACCTAAGCCTTCTCGGATTCTCCCTTTACTCGAGTGGCAGTCTCCTGTAACGCTGGTCGCCAGGAAATGCTTTTCAGCGCGACGGTTGCCCTGGAGGGCAAGGGGCACTGTTGGACTGTCTCAGTAATCCTGAGCTGCTTGGTCTATTGCTTTTGCAACGGCTGCCGATTGTTAGACATAGACGGCATGGTTGCCGAGGATCTCAGTGACTTTTGCGTGAGCGCGTTCTGAGTCCGGATTAATCATGCGATCCTTAGTTGCCGCCATGCCGTAAACCTATTTTTTCTTCCATGCGGGAGCGGTAATTTTTGTTGTGCCGATGCTGGCTGTCATGGGGATCTGAGAAATGGCCATGTAATTTGCCTGTGCGGCCTGGAGGTCAGCGACAAAGTCTTTTGCGAAGTGGCGGGATCAACCGCGAGATAGTCGCCAGTTATAGGACCGATGCTGGGGGCTTTGCGGATTTACCTTGAATCAGACTGAGCACGGTTTCATCTTCATCAAGTACAGTGGATGGCTGCAATCAGCGAGGAGCGGACATTCCAGTTTTTATGCAGCAGACGAGCCTTTAATCAATGGTTTGTTGAGAATGATTAATATGTCATTGTCTCCAAGTTAAAAGAATCTTTGTGCTCCTGGCATGGGTAGTCTCAATAAAGATAATACTGTCAAGGTGCAGTGATTGTTTTAAATACGTCGGAAAAATAAGATGGAAAACCTTGTAGCATTATTTCGAATTTATCTGGGTTTTCTCGAATCATGTGTCTGGCGTCAAAACTGACCTGAATAGCACCTTGAGTCATTCCCTCTGCAAGACTCTGGGCAATCACTCGTTCAGCAAATCCCGCTTCAAAAAAGGCAATGCAACTCTGATTTGGAAGTCCATATTTCAACCGCTTCTGAAGAAGATCAACATATTCTCTAAAAACCTCACCCGCCTGTTCTGAAGAGAACGCGAGGAAGGATTCCTTTACCGCTGCGAGCAACAGCGCAAACTCAAAGCCAAATGTTTGTTCACACAGGTCTACAACCACATCAAGATCAAATTTTCTTTGGTTCGCACCATATGGATAGGATGCACCCAATTTGTCAAGCCGTTGAACGAGAGCTGCAAAAGAATCTCCAGCCAGCCACCCCAATGCTAATGTCTTAAGTGCCCCATTAGGAACTGTGTCACTCAACCGTTTTTCATTAGATAAGAGGACTAAAAGCGGCCATAGCACATCAAACAGGTGATCGGCAGAGGTTGCTCCCTCGAGTGCGTTTGCATTTATAGTGACCCATGATTCGATTGCCAACGCTTGATCAATACCTAACAATGTTCGCCCGAAACGCTTCTGGATCGCTGTATCTGGAACAAAAAGTTCGATCCTTCGCGCCACAGACTCGAAGATATCTGTCAGGAGTATTTGTTGCTCCTCAGTGGCAAGGGAGTAGGCAAGTGTTTCTGTAACCAATTCTCGAGAGTTATCCACAAAAGTTTCGGGCTGAACATCACTACGATATGTCATTAAGAAGCTTTCAACTGCTTCAATAATCTTTTTCTTGGATTTAAGTTGTTCGCTTAGTGAAGCGACTGAAAAGTTCTGTTTAGGAAGATTGGTAGGAACGCTCTCTACCCACTTTAAAAGAGCTTCCCAGTCATTGACAATGTAAGTGGCTACCTCAGCAGAGCTTGGCGAGCTCAGAATAACTGTTCCGAGGTCATTTCGCAGAGGATCGAAAAGGGAAAGCAATGTACTTCCAGTTGGTTCAGCACTATCAGGATTGATTAGATTGATCGTTTCTTGCCAACGGTACGTGTTTGCGACACGCTCGTCATAGAGACGGGGGTCAGTGAAAATAACAGTACCCTCACCGTACATTCCGGCGCGCCCAGCGCGTCCCATGAGATTATGGAAATCGCGTACTTTGATCGATTCACGCCCCTGCATTGCGCTTGTTACAAGTAGGTATCGAATCGGAAGATTAACACCCTGTGCAAGTGTCGAGGTGCAGACAATCAATCGAATAAGGCTTTGCCTCATAGCATACTCAATAGCCAGACGAACACCTTGAGGAGTGTTGCCGTGATGAGCAAAAATGCCTAAAGCAGCTGCTTGTGTCAAATATGCATTAGCACCAAAATTACGTTCGAAGAGATAAACAAAGCGACGAATCTCATCAGGGTCACTATGGGCTGAAGGTGGCTCAAGTGAAATTCCACGACGAAAAATATCTTCGGCGGCCTCACGAACAATTTTTGCAGCAGAAGATTTTCTTCCTGTGAAAATAGCAACCCCACCATTTTTCAGCAGGCGTAAACTAAGATATAACGCTACGGAGCCACTCTCCTGAGTAGGGAAAAAACGATCCTTTCTTTCCTTAGGTAATCGAGGCATTTTTTCTGAAACAATAACTCGCGGGACAAAAAATTTCTGATCGCTGTCAGAGGCAACATTGAATTGAAGTTGACCATCTTTACCTTTCGGAAGGCTGGCAAAGGCAATGAGTCTACTAGCCTGTAAGGCTCTACTGGAGACAACCTTTGAACCGTCATTTAATAGCCATGCAGCAACAGAAGCAGCATTCTGAATTACTGCTGAAATCAACACGCTCTGGGCATTTTCGTGTAGCATTCGCTTAATGGATGTTAACAGCAGTTCATAAGTTACACCCCGGCTGCCTGTGTCAAACTGATGCCCTTCGTCATAAACTACCACTCCAGCTTTCTGAACAATGTCTGGCTCTTGTCGAAGTATGTAAAGAAGCTTCTCCGGGGTAAGAATAATCACCTGCGGCTTCGATTCGACCTCTGAGTCAAATATTCCAGATTCCAAATCGAGAAAATCTGATAAGTTAGAAAAATCGAACTCGACATCTGGTTGCAACGCGTCACTGGGTTGATTGACGTCATAGCCATCATCCTTGAATGCCTTTTCGAGATCGTTTGCTATCTCCTGGCACAGTGCGCGGAAGGGGGCAATAACTAAGGCCAATTTCGTACGAGCAGAAAGAAATGCCGACCTAATAATAAGCTCGGTAGCTCTAGATTTCCCGGCGCTCGTCGGCATCTGAACTACTCCTGATGTCCCTCTATACAATCCGGCCTCTCCTAGCAAGCGCTGAGATGGCCACATTTCCTTAATTGACATAGAACGCGATAAGTATGACTCCCACTTTTCTTGCGGGAGGTTGCTATAGCGTGGAAGTAATGTCCAAGCAGAATTAGCGATGCGAGTGGCACCAATCGCTCCGAGCAAATCGGCCATAAGTAGGTCATGTGCAGACGCATGGCTATAGGCCCATTCGCGCAATGATTTAATAGCATCATAGACTTTCTGTCGGCCATTCCGGCCATTCCTGAAGTGTTGGCACAAAACATCCAAAATATCTTTTGCACGTGAAGACTCTAATGTCTCGTTGGTATACTCCCAAGGCCGATCCATCGCAGTTTTAACTGCAATAGCTAAAGTATCGTGCTTAGGAAAATCTAGTTGGTTCAGTTTAGATAATTGGACTGCAGCATTTCCGGGTACATCGCCAAGATAGAAACCAGCGGCAGCAAGTATGCGAAGATTGAAGGAGAGTTCTTTGTTAAGCAGGGAATCGTCAAAAGCTTGAAGGACTTGAGCCGAAAAAATAACCTCATCCAGTGGGGTTTGGGATTGAGCTTTAATCGAATTGCCGATGGTCTTAGCCACCACTTCGGACGCAAAGTCGCCGACGGTACCAACAGCTAATGGAAACTGCATCTCCAAATCGAGATCATCAGGAAGCTCAATATGGTCTCCTTCAGGAACTCCATACTCAAACATTTTTCCTTTTGATAGCGTAACTGCCGCCGCATATCGAGCACGTTTTTTAGGCTTCATTTGCTGCCCTCCAATAGAGAGCGTGAACAAATTTCATAAGCGATTTAGCATGAATCACAACCAACATTAGGTTTTTAATATTTTCATGCGAAGTGCAGTCAGTTGTTTCAGATATATGAACCGAATCATAAAGACTTGAACAAAAAACAGCAGCTGCCCCTGTCATTCGTACATAAGGGACATCCAACCCTTCTTGAAAGCGTTCCACCCGATCTGCACCTTCTTCATCTTGGCGATCAATTAAACGGCGCTTCATCGCATTAAGGGATTCTGAAATTCGATATACATCCTTTATCGAGTCGATAACGGCGTCTTGCAATCTAGGCTTTGCTTTCTTACCACTGAGTTGTGCTTTCGACTCAAAAGAAATCAAGATATCTTTTGTAGATGGCCGTGATGGGCCTATGCCATCAAACTTAAACGCTAAGACATCTGTTCCCTTTGGAGACTCGTTGCGAACCATTTTGTTGTCATATCGGATACGAGGAACCCAAAAACCAAAATGGCTTTCAAGTAGATCCGCGATAAGAATTTCAGCAAAATCACCGGAGCGCGTTGCAGGGCCAAAATCTTCAGACTCATCAGGAAACACCAAGTCTCTCAAATACTCGGCTCGCGATTTGTTAGTCCCTCTACGCAGGCGATCAATTTGGCTATCAAGACAGTAATGCTCACGAAAATGTTTGGCCCATGCAGATAGTACATGCCCTGCTTCAAGATCGATTTCGAGCTCGTATACCTCTACCTCATTGCCGTCAGAAGTGGTTATGCTATGTTCAGCTTTTTTGAGCCAAGCTGAGTACGGTTGTCCAGCAGTCATTGTAACCATTTTTGCTCTTTCTTAAGCACTCCGTGGCTTAACCCTTCGAGATGCGACGGCGAAATCGACAGTTTGCCGGGATAGTACTCCCTTTGATTTTACTGCTATGAACTCCGCAGGGTGCATATATTGACGCCTAGACGGTAATCCAAGTTATACGAGAAAACAGAGCCATAGGCAGGCCCTAAATTGTCCATATAAGATGGCATGGAACTGCCGACTTTGATAGCCGATCTTACTCATCATGTGATGATGACATCATTGGCATAGCGGTATATTAATCAACAGAGAACAGGTGCGTAGCAAAGTAAGGGAAAATCAATGGATATCTTAGCGTTAAAAGAATTACTTCGCCCTGTGGTGGGAAACTTGAAAGATCACTGCACTAACGAAAAAATCCCTGATCTATGTCGTCAGTTGGGTCTACCTGTGCCCAAAGAGGAAGGCTCCAAGCGCGAGCGCTTGCATGGAGCATTTGATTTACTCGATGATACAGATATGCCGGAGTTTGCAAGAACGCTGTTGGGGCAGAAGGTTTTCAATCCCAGCATACGCAACAATATCCAGGACCTCCTATGGGAGGACGAGCCCAACATCGATATACCCAAGCGTCATCGTCGTGAATTGGCAGAGGCTCTGCAACCCTTTGAATTATTCGGCCACTGGGAAAATTTCAAGCGTTTATTAAATGATCTGTTTGTTTTTCCATTGGATTTAAGTGAAATGTTTTCGATTCATGAGACAGGTATTCTTGGCGAAATTCACCGACATTTTGTACGAAATCCTGAAGACGGTGACGTGGCATGGTTATTTGAAAAACTACAGATTGTCGAACTATCAGCTCCACGTTTTCGTAGGTGGCTCGAAGGTTTAGTCTCTGCGGACGTGCAGATCAGTATCGAAAGGCAGTTAGCAAAGGTTGAGGCCGTTAATAAAGTTTTAAGAACTTGTGGAACTGAGCTTATCCATAGCTCTGATGCTGAAGGCTATCCGGTTTTTAGCCTTATATCGTTGCGGACATTTCGAGGGCGCCCTAAGAACATTATTTTTGCCTCTCTCACTAAACCCGATATTCGCTTGAGTGACTCTCTTAATAACGAAATTGAAATTCTTTCAAACCCCAATGAGGTTTTGATCTATGATCGCCCATTAAGTACCGAGGGATTGAGTTGGCGTGAACTGCAGGCTTGGTGGGCGGATTTTACTTGTGAAGAAAATAGCGAGCAGGCAAAAATTTCGCTTTATCGACGATTGCAACAAAGTTTGCCTAATTCGTCTCCGCCTCAGAAAAAATTTTTCAAGGAATTTTTTCGACAATATAGATCATCAATTTATGACTTACCTGCATTGCTACCTGAAGTTTGGCTGCACTGGGATCCCAAAACCGTATCTAAGAGAGGAGCTGAAGCATTACTCAATCATAGGATGGATTTTCTTTTGCTAATGCCTGATGGCGGTAGGGTTGTGATCGAAATCGATGGTATTCAACATTACTCAGATGAAATAGGTAGGGCGAGCAAGAGTAAGTATGCAGATTTGGTTGCAGGTGATCGTAGCTTAAAATTGGCCGGTTATGATGTTTATCGTTTTGCAGGTGTCGAACTTCATCACGACGATGCTTCATATAAAATAAAGTGCTTTTTTGATGCTTTGTTTAAATGTCATGGAATAAAAATGAATTTCTAGCTGAATTTTATTAAAAAATTCGCATTCACTAGACAAGCTGAGATTAGTAGTTAGGTCCGCCTTCAGGGAGGTGGTCACTTTATTGTTTTATTTGAACTACTCCCCCACAGATTGATGCAGATAGATGTTAGTAATGTCCGCTTCTGGCACAAAGCGGACTTTCCGGCTCGGGTACGGGCTGGATCAATCGAATGTTTTGGCTTCCTGGCGGCCGAGCATAATCTTCTCAATCCGGCTCATATGTGCACTTCCCCATGTGCATAGCGGGGCAAGGCTATCGGCAAGGCTGACGCCGAATTCGGTAAGCGAGTATTCGACTTTGGGCGGAATAGTCTGGTAGTCGATGCGCTGAACCACGCCATCGGCCTGCAACTCCTTCAGCTGCTGAATAAGCATTTTGTCACTGACGCCAGCAACCGCGCGTTTCAGCTCACCATAGCGCCGGGTGTCATGCGCGAGGTGATACAGGATCAAAGGCTTCCACTTACCGCCGATTACAGCCAGCGCTGCGTCCAGACCACATGTAAATGAGGGTGTCATCGGGTTTCCTTAGGTACTTACCAAAAGGTGCATACTATACCAAAAGTAATTTCCCGTCTAAAGTGCAGCTGTCGGCAAATCACTTAAGGAGACGCTTATGTCCAGACTCACAGGCAAGACAGCATTGATTACAGGTGGAAGCACGGGGATCGGCCTGGCAAGCGCCATA
>Ga0268256_1001932_pt1 | contig 11354 bp, 11 predicted proteins | sample AgamicAtAmrz_FD_200247 | JGI IMG/M metagenome (GOLD analysis project Ga0268256, IMG submission 200247) | Agave microbial communities from Guanajuato, Mexico - At.Am.rz (v2) (version 3) | ecosystem: Host-associated > Plants > Roots > Rhizosphere | place: Guanajato, Mexico | collected 2012-06-07
ACTGGCGGCGGCGAGCAGGGCTATTACCCCGGTACTCGCAACAGCTACAAAATGCTGGTGGACGGCAACACCAGTTGGGGACTAAAACCGCTGGTGGCGCTTGATATGCCCTTTACGGTGGTGGCGGATACGCTGCTGGTGCCGTGGGACGCTTTTCGCACTGACAAATCGGTCAAAGCGCGGGTGGAAGAGAGCGAGAAAAAAAACTACGCCATTAACGCCGCCATTCCGCCCGCTATCTGAGTTAACACCCGGTTGCGGTCATCCAGAGCTGGCGGAAACCTGCCGTCTCCTGCATCCAGGCAATCTTTTCGCCATCCGGCGAGAACACCACCGCGTCGGCGGAAATTTCGCTCTCCTGAACAGGCGTTAACGGGGTGATGTTCCCTGTCTGCGCGTCGCACAATACGATGCGATTCTGCTGCACAAAACCCAGTGCCTCGCCGGAAGGATGCCAGTTAAAAGCCGACTGCACGCCCTGTTCGCCATGGGTAAGCTGTCGCGGCTCGCCGCCGTTGGGCGAGAGAAGCCACAGCTGCACCACGCCATTATCATCTTTCATTAAAAAAGCGAGCTCGCTGCCCTGCGGATTGCTGCGCACCCAGTGGCGCGGCGTGGTGGCAAGCCCCGGGTGGCGGCGCGCATGGGTAAACGTCAGGCGGCGCTGCATGACGCCCGCAGGCGGGGCGGGCATGGCGCTGTCGTCGCCCGGGAATGCCTGCTTCCACACCGCCTCGTCTTCAGGGAGATCAACGATAAACAGCTCCGGCACTTTTTCGCCGCTTGCCGAGAGCGTGTCGCCAATAAACGCCAGCGCCCGGCGCTGCAGGCTGCCATCCGCTTTCAGATAGCCGTGATGTCCCACCCAGCCCTCTTCATAGGCGCGGTTAATCTCGTCGCTGGCGGGACGAGGCGTGGGCGTGGTGCGGCTTACCAGCGCGCACCAGCGGCTGCCGGCGTACTCGCGCGGATGCTGGAAACCCGGCGTGACAGGCCCAAACGGCAGCGCCACGCCGACGTTGCGTAAATCAAGCTTCGGGTCGCGTTCATGCAGCACGTGATCGTTATAGGTAAAGCTCAGCCACGCGCCGTCCGGGCTAAACACATGCACATGGCTGCCGCCGCGCAGCGCGCCCGGCGTAAAAGGCGGCGTGATGTCCATGGCGTCCAGGTTCGTCGCCTGGCCGTTTTCCACCACCACGCCGCGGCGATGATGGAAATCGTAGCGCCAGGCATCGTCAGGGTTTTCCGGGCCGTGAATAAAAACATACTGCGCTTTTTGTGGGTTAACCGTCACCACGCCCACATGCGCACCCTGCGTAGCGCGGTAAATGACCGCGACCTCACCTGTTTCCACATTCACCTGTTCAATGGTTTCACCGGTAAACGAGGCGCCGGAAGGGCGCACATCAAAGGCGAGCCAGCGGCTGTCCGGCGTCCAGGTATTGATATTGGTAAGCTGATGATGACGCGAGGCGAAAGTAAGCTGTTTCATAAAAAAAACCCTGAAGCGAGAATCGCCTCAGGGTAAAAGATTTACGCAGAAAAACCTATCAGGGAACGGGCGTCACCAGCGGCGCGCCCGCAAACCAGGCGTGCACGTTCTCCAGCACCAGCCGGGACATCTCGCGACGCGTTTCCCAGGTGGCGCTCGCCATGTGCGGGGTAATCACCACGTTGTCGCGCTGTTGCAGCGCGGCGGGAACGTTGGGCTCGTTCGCGAAAACATCCAGCCCCGCGCCGGCGATAAGGTTGTTTTCCAGCGCGTGGACCAGCGCCGCCTCATCCACCACGCTGCCGCGAGAGATGTTAATCAATATGCCCTGCGGCCCCAGCGCCGCCAGCATGGACTGGTTGATAAGCCCACGCGTTTGCGCGCCGCCCGGGGCGCACACCATCAGAAAATCACTCTGCGTCGCCAGCTCATGCAGGTCGGCGACATAACGGTACGGCAGTGAGCGGTGATGATTGCGGTCGGTATAGCTAATTTCCATATCAAACGCCTGGGCGCGGCGCGCGATGGCCTGGCCTATACGGCCCATGCCGAAAATACCCAGCCGCGCACCGGAGACTTTGCGCGTCCATTGAAAACCGCCCTGCTGCCAGCCGCCCTGCTCGATGAACTTTTGCGCCGCGACGATTTTGCGCGACGTCGCCAGCATCAGCCCCATCGCCAGGTCCGCCACATCGTCAGTCAGTACGCCCGGCGTGTGGGTGACCTGCACGCCATGATCCCGCGCCGCCGCCACGTCCACGCCATCGTAGCCGACGCCAAACACTGCGATAAGCTTCAGCGCGGGCAGCGAGGCGATGAATTCACGCGTCACCACCGCTTCGCCATTGGTGATAACCACCGTGATTTCATCCGCAATGGCGGCGAGATCGGCGGCGGTCATCTGCGCCAGTTCGCGCAGATCGTAGTGTTCGCTCAGTTCCGCAGTCAGCGCATCGGGCAGGTAAGCTTGCTTAAGTACTTTCTGTTTCATGTTCCTTCCTTAAGAGAGACGGGAGGCGGGCTGTTCCGCAGCGCGAGAACGCGTCGGGCGCGACACCAGAATGCCGATAACGCCGCCGATAATGAGCGCCACCGCCACAATCAGCAGCCCGTAGTGGTAGCTGTTGGTCATGTCTTTGATTTTGCCAAGAAGGGGCGGCAGCCCCAGGCCGACAAAGTTCGCCACAGTATTGATAAAAGCGATGGACGCCGCCGCCGCCACGCCCGCCAGCTTCTCGGTGGTGACCGCCCAGAAAATAGGCGTAAGCGCGAAGTTGAAGCCCACCGTCAGCACCAGCAGCCCATACGCCACCAGCAGGTTGCTGGAGTAAATGGCAATGGCGAGCGAAAGGCCGGAGATAATCAACGGCAAACCAAGGTGCCAGGAGCGTTCGTTGGTGGTGTCCGAATGGCGGCCGTTGAGATACATAAACAGGCAGGCGGCAATAAACGGCACCGCAGAGAGCAGGCTTATTACGATGTTGCTCTGCTCGCTCGCCATGCTCTTGATGATTAGCGGCAGGAAAAGCGTAATGCCGATGGAGCCGAACGCCTGCAGGAACCAGACCAGGCTCAACAGCAGCACGGTTTTGTTTTTTAGCGCGCTAAGCCAGCTATGGTTACTGCCAACCTCCACACTCGCGTTATCCCGCGCGAGCTGCGCCTTCAGCCAGCCTTTCTGCTCAGTAGAGAGCCATGGCGCATGGTCCGGCGTTTGCGGCAGGCGCCACAGCACCAGAACGCCGAGCACGATGGCCGGCACGCCTTCAATAGCGAACAGCCAGCGCCAGCCGGCGATATCGGCGATGCCGTGCATGTTCAGTATGGTGCCGGAAATCGGCAGGCCGATAATCGACGCCATCACCGAGCCCATATAGAAGAAGGACATGGCCCGCGCGCGGTTGCTTTTCGGAAACCAGCAGGAGATGTAATAGATGATGCCCGGCGTAAAGCCCGCTTCCGCCATGCCGAGCAAAAAGCGCATCACGTAAAGCTGGGTCGGGGTTTGCACCAGCGACATCCCGGTGCTGACGATGCCCCAGGTTATCATGATGCGCGCAATCCAGACCCGCGCGCCGACTTTGGTCATGATGACGTTGCTGGGAATTTCGAAAATAATGTAGGAGATATAGAACATTCCCACGCCGAGGCCATACATGCTGGCGCTCAGCCCGAGGTCGGCGTTCATTTGCAGCGCCGCGATGGAGATATTGGTTTTATCAAGGTTGGCAACGAAGTAGCAGATGATAATAAAGGGAATTATCTTCGCGTTAAGCTGCCGTAAGGTCGTAGTGTACAGATCGGTATTCATAGCAGAACCCTCTCAGTTGGCCGCTCGTGGCGGCCGGTTAGTTATAATGTTGAACGGTTACCGCCCGGCGCGATGCTGACAACCGGACGGTAACGCTTGTAATGCACTCCCTCGCCTGTTTTCACCTTCTCTCTTAACGGGCCTTAGCCTACGCGCTTCACCTCCCCCACCAGCAGGATGTAAGAGAGCGCGCCGATGAGCGCCACCACGGAGATGTAAACCAGCGCCGGACCGAAACCGTAATCCTGCGCCAGATAGCCAATCACCAGCGGCACGGTGATGCCGCCAAGGCCGCCGACAAAGTTGAACACCCCGCCGGTCAGGCCAATCAGGCGCATCGGCGCAAGCGAGGAGACCAGCGACCAGGTGATAGAGGCGAAGCCGTTGCCGAAGAACGCCACCGCCATCAGCGTCATGATCCACACCGGGTCGTTGGTGTAGTTGGCGCCCATGATGCAGGTGGAGATGAGAAGGCCGCAGATGATGGGCGTTTTACGCGCCGCGCCCAGCGAGAAGCCTTTTTTCACCAGCTTGTCCGCGAGCCAGCCGGAGAGCAGCACGCCAAAGAAGGCGGCGAGGAACGGCACGGTGGTCATAAAACCAGCCTTCAGCGCCGTGATGCCTTTCTCCTGGGTGAGATAGTTCGGGAACCAGGTCAGGAAGAACCAGAGCGTGGAGGTCACCGCAAACTGGCCGAGGTAAACGCCAATCAGCTTGCGGTGAAAGACCTGTTTCCAGTCGGCGCGGCTCAGCGGCTGGCGCTCGGTTTTGGTGGCTGGCGCGTCGCCATCCACCAGACCGCCGCCTTCGCGAATGTAATCCAGCTCCGCCTTGCTGAGGCTTTTAGTCAGGCGCGGCGGCTGGTAGACCTTAAACCAGATGAGCGACCAGATAATGCCGACGCCGCCGGTAATGATGAAGACCCAGTGCCAGCTCAGCGCTTCCTGGATCCAGATAAGCATTGGCGTAAGGAAGGCCAGGCCGACGAACTGCCCGGAGGTGTAAAAGCCCACCGCCGACGCGCGCTCCTGCTCCGGAAACCAGCTTGTTACCATACGATTGTTCGTCGGAAACGCGGGCGCTTCAAACACGCCGGTAATGGCGCGCAGGCCAATTAGTGACATCAGGCCAGTGGCGAAGCCCTGGAACAGCGTGGCGACCGACCAGCCGAAAATGGCGATGAAATAGGTCAGGCGCGAACCCACGCGGTCAAGGAACCAGCCGCCCGGGATCTGGCAGAGCGTATAAAGCCAGGCAAAGGCGGAAAAGACGTAACCCATTTCCGCTTTCGTAATGCCGAACTCTTCCTGAATATGTGCTGAAGCCACCGCCAGGTTGGCGCGGTCGACATAACAAATCACGACCGTAATAAAGATCATGACCAGCGTAAGGTAGCGCCGACGTCCGGTTTTTACGGCGGTTACAGGAATATCCATAATACTCGGTCTCCGGATTTTGGCATGGCGAGACCCCTCACCATGCCCTGTAGATTACAGAGGGTGATGTAATAAATTTTTTATTTAATAAACGCTAAATCATTTGTGCCGGGGGAAAGCGGCACGTTTATAAATCCTCAGGAACTTACAAAAGTAAGTGACCAGGGCGAATTAACGCAGCCAACGCCGTTGCAGCGCGAAGTATGACGCGCATTACCATTCAGCGACCGAACCATCATCATGCCGCCATAACGGGTTGCGCCAGTCCACCGTGTTTCGGCTGCGCTCAATAACCTGTTCTTCGTCGATTTCCACGCCGAGGCCTGGCTTCATTAATGGATAGAAATAACCACCGTCCATTTTGAAATCGTCTTTATTTTTCACAAAGTCGAGCAGCTCGGCACCCTGGTTATAGTGGATGCCCATGCTCTGCTCCTGGAATACGGCGTTGCGCGAGACAAAGTCCACGTGCAGACAGGCAGCGAGCGCAATCGGTCCCAGCGGGCAGTGCGGCGCAAGGCCCACGTCATAAGCTTCCGCCATCGCAGCGATTTTAAAGCACTCGGTAATACCGCCCGCGTGAGAGAGATCCGGCTGCAGAATGGCAAGTCCGCCCGCGTCCAGCACGCGTTTAAATTCAAAGCGCGAGAACATACGTTCGCCCGCGGCAATTGGAATGGACGTTTGCTCGGCAAGCTTCGGATAATATTCCGCCTGCTCCGCCAGCACCGGCTCTTCAATAAATAACGGGCGGTAAGGTTCCAGCTCTTTAATTAATATTTTCGCCATCGGCGCGCTGACGCGACCGTGGAAATCAAGGCCAAATTCAATATCCATGCCGAACGCTTCGCGAATTTGCGCCACGGTATTTACGGCGGCATCCACTTTGCGCGCATTATCAATGACGCCTAACTCTTCGCAGCCGTTTAATTTAAAGGTGTCGAAGCCGATTTTACGCAGCGTTTCGATACCCGCGATCGCTTCCGCGGGGCGGTCGCCGCCAACCCAGCTGTAGGCTTTAATTTTATCGCGCACCAGGCCGCCCATTAATTGCCATACCGGGGCGTTAAGCACTTTGCCTTTAATATCCCACAGCGCCTGATCGATACCGGCGATGGCGCTCATCAGAATAGGGCCGCCGCGATAAAAACCGCCGCGGTACATAACCTGCCACAGATCGTTAATCCGCGCCGGGTCCTGGCCAATCAGGTATTCGCCCAGCTCATGCACCGCCGCTTCCACGGTGCGGGCGCGGCCTTCAATGACCGGCTCGCCCCAGCCCACAACGCCTTCGTCAGTTTCAATCTTCAGAAACATCCAGCGGGGCGGTAAACGGTATGTCGTTAGTTTGGTGATTTTCATTGCACTGCCTCTCGATACGCCTTAACAAATGCTTTTGCCTGCTCCGCGGTGCGCTCAACGGATTGCCCCGCGCGGTATAAATCGCTGCCAAGCCCCGCGCCGACGCAGCCCGCTTTCAGCCACACCGCCAGGTTTTCCGGCGTGACGCCGCCCACGGCGAAGACCGGGATGTCCGGCGGCAGCACCGCTTTTAACGCCTTGATGTAATCCGGGCCGAATGCCGAGGAGGGGAAAATTTTCAGCGACTGGGCGCCAGCGTCGATGGCGTTAAACGCCTCTGTCGCCGTGGCGCAGCCGGGGCAAACCGTCATGCCGTAGCCTACCGCGCGGCGGATAACTTCCGGCTGAATGTTTGGCGTGACGAGAAGCTGGCAGCCCATTTCCGCCAGTTCGTCCACCTGCTCAGGCTTGAGTACGGTGCCGGCGCCAATCAACGCCTTATCGCCAAAGGCGTTGACCATGGCGGGAATGCTGGTGCGCCAGTCCGGCGAGTTAAGCGGGATTTCCACCGCCTCGAACCCGGCGTCGATAACCGCCGCGACGTGCTCATGCGCCTCTTCGGGCTTGATGCCGCGTAAGATAGCGATGAGCGGAAGCCTATTCTGCCACTGCATGAGCGATACTCCTTATGCCTGCCTGAAATGCGGCGTCGCCCTCAAGCGTCTGCGCCTGGAAGCCCAGGGCGTTCAACGCCTGCTGGTAGCGCCCGGCGAGCGCCGGACTGGCGACGATAGTTAATGGCTGCTGACGGTTTGGCTGCCAGAGACGAGTCATGCTCGCCGCTTCATTGCCAATCAGCAGCCCGGAAAGAAATTCACTGACGTGCTCGCGCGCAAGGCTGCCCAGCACATGGCCTGCGCGCACTTCGAACAGACGGGCCAGCGGCGCGTCGGTTTCCAGCCCCTGCGCCAGACCCGCCTGAAAAGCCTCCGCATTAAGCTGCTGCTCCGGCAGGCCGGCGCCGATAAGCGATTGCTTCAGCAACAGGTGATGCAGCTCGCCGGTCATCACGGTGCGAAAATCATGAACCTGCTCGTTATCCGCCTGCACCCATTTGCAGTGGGTGCCGGGCATGATGTAGAGCGGCGCCGGTTGAAGCGCGCGGGCGCCGAGCAGTTGCGTCTCTTCACCGCGCATAACGTTGCGGTTATCTTCGCGCTGCACGCACAGGCCGGGAATGATAAAAACGTGTTCCGCAGCCGTGGTGAGCTGCGCGCCAAACTCCGCGAAGCGGGCCGGGCAAGGCAGATAAGGGGCGATTTTCCAGCCCGCGTTGCTGCCCACCATGCCTGCCATCAGTACGGGGGTGCTTTCGTCACGCCACCCTTCGGTGATTTCCGCCAGCACCGCTTCGGGCGTTCTGCCATTAAGACGGGTAACGCCCGCTTCCGATTTTCTGCTCTCCAGACACGCCCCGCCCTGATAAAGCCAGGCGCGAAGGTTGGTTGATCCCCAGTCGATAGCGATGTAGCGAGATGTCATGTGATTTCCTTGAGTCGTCGGGTAGAGCTGGCGATCATGGTGAGCGCCGCCTGCTCCGCCGCATCGCCGTCCTGATGCCGAATCGCATCGTATAGCGCCTTATGTTCCTGCAGGGTTTTCGGCATGTTCGCTTCATCCCCCATCCACGTTCGTTCAAACACCGCGCGTTGCAGGGAGCTAATGGCCACGCTCAGCTGCTGCAAAAGCGGGTTATGCACCGAGGCCAGCACCGCTTCGTGATAGCGAATATCCGCTTCGTTAAAAGCGTCGCGATTCTGGTTATTGGCGATCATGTCGTTAAGCGCGAGCTCGATTTGCGCCAGGTCGCTTGACGTGGCGCGCTCCGCCGCCCAGCGGGCGATAGCGGGCTCCACCAGATTTCGCACCTCGCTCATCGCCGCGATAAGCCGCGGGTCGTCGTCATGCTCCAGCACCCATTGCAGCACCTCGGTATCGAGGAAATTCCACTGGTTGCGGGGCGCGACAAACGCGCCGCGATAGCGCTTCATCTCAATCAGTCGTTTCGCCATCAGCGAACGGAATACTTCACGGATAATGTTGCGCGAAGTCTCAAACTCTTCGCACAGATCCGCTTCCGCCGGTAACGCCGACCCGGGAACATACTTCCCGCTGACAATCTGGCGACCCAGCGTAACGATAATGCGGTCGGTTTTAGTGAGGGTCATGGTGATTCCTTAAACAAAGGGTAATGCCCCTTACTTTACCGTGGTTGCCGCTTTTCGCCTCTTTTTTGCAGTACAAACGTGAAGCGGCTTTCATTGTCGATGTGGTGAATGTAGTACAATCATCAACTGTTGTACTACAATCCAGATCACAAAAAAGACAATCCAGTATCTGAAAAGATAAATAAGCCTCATTCGATAGATGGGGCTTATTTATTTGTGGTTCAGGAAGCAGGATCGCGAGGTAACTACAGGATTCATTAAGAGAAATTCAGCAAAACGCCCGTGGTTTTACGGTAGTGGCGACAGAAAGGGTAGCGGTAGAATGGCGCTGGCGCTTGAGGCTTTTTGCCTCATAAAGTCGGTAAGTGTTGTGAGGCAGAAAGAAGAAAGCCCCGAAGGTCATTTTATTAACCAACGAGGCTCACTCCTATGTCAGACAACATCAGGATAGCCTCTTACCCGCCGCAAGGCAAGGAGAAGAAGGCCATGAAAATGCCGCGAAATGCTTTGATCTGGTGCGTATTAATCGTCTGTTTAACGCTATTAATATTCACTTCGTTAATACGAAAATCGCTTTGCGAAATTCGCTATAAAGACGGGTTCAGGGAGGTTGCGGCGAGCATGGCTTGCGGATCCGGTAAGTAGACTTTCAAGGCGGGGCAACCCGCCTTTTCAAAAGAGGGGGTCTGGCATACCGCGAGCGCTTCTTAAAAGGGCTGTCAGCTTACGCTGACGGCCCTTTTTATTTCAGGCGCGTTTAACGCAGGACGAATTTCTCGATAGCGTACGCCACGCCATCTTCCAGATTGGTTTTCGTGACAAAATTCGCCACCTCTTTCACCGACCCGATAGCGTTTTCCATCGCCACACCCACACCTGCGTATTCCAGCATCGCGATGTCGTTCTCCTGGTCGCCAATCGCCATGACCTCTTCCGGCTTGATATTCAGCGCCTCGGCGAGCGATTTCACGCCCGTACCTTTAGTTACCCGTTTATCCAGGATTTCCAGGAAGTACGGCGCGCTTTTCAGCACCGTGTATTTCTCTTTCACTTCCTGCGGGATGCGGGTGATGGCTTTATCAAGGATTTCCGGCTCGTCTATCATCATCACTTTCAGGAAAGTCATGTTGGGGTCCATTTTCTCCGCTTCGCAGAAGACCAGCGGAATGGTCGCCACAAATGACTCATGCACCGTATAACGGCTGATGTCGCGGTTAGCGGTATAGAGCGTGGTGCGATCGAGCGCATGGAAGTGCGAACCGACTTCGCGGGAGAGTTGCTCCAGATAGCGATAATCGTCATAACTCAACGGCGTTTGCGCCACGGCGCTGCCATCCGCCGCCTTCTGCACCAGCGCGCCGTTATAAGTGATGCAGTAGTCGCCGGGCTGGTTCATGTGCAGTTCGCGCAGGTAATTTTCCACCCCGGCATAAGGACGCCCGGTGGTGAGAACCACATTAACGCCGCGCTCGCGGGCGGCGGCAATCGCCTCCTTAACCGCAGGGGAAATGGTGTGATCCGGCAGCAGCAGCGTGCCGTCCATATCGATAGCAATAAGTTTTATGGACATAGCATTCTTTAAAGTAATGGGTTTCGTTTCCATCCTGGCACGATTTCGCGCAAAAAACAGCAGTCACAGGGCGGCAGAGGAATAGCGAAAGGCGGACCGCTCCCGTTTCAGCGCAGCGCGCTGGCTGAAACGGAGCCGTGTACAGAGCGGAGGCTAGCCGAACAGCTTTCCTTTCAGTAGCGTCATACCCGTTTTCAGCAAGTCGTTATTGGCCTCAGGGTGCAGCTCCCCCTGTGGAGAGAGCGCATCGATAAGTTTTGGCAAATGCTGAGCAACCATGGCGGAAGCCGCATGCATATCAATGCCTAACTTAGCGCCAAGTTCCGTCAACGCGGGGCTGCCAAGCGCGGCGATAACCTGGTCGGCGCTCAGTAGCCTGTTGGCTTCTGACGTGCTTAGCCATGAGGCGACGATATCGCCAAAGCCGCCCTGGCGGAACTTATCCAGCAGCGCCTGGACGCCGCCCTGCTGATTTACCCAGCTTAAAATAGCCTGATATTTACCCGCATCGCCGTTTAACAGCATGCCGGCGACCTGATCAAAAAGTCCCATGGAATTCTCCTTTTGTGGTTAACAATTTCCCTTAAGGCCAGCGGCCAGATAAAAAAAAGCCGCGCTGGCGTGCGCGGCTTACGGTTTTTTGCTTTTAGATATCGATGTTCGCCGCTTTCAGGGCGTTCTCTTCGATAAAGGCGCGGCGCGGTTCTACGGCGTCGCCCATCAGCGTGGTGAAAAGCTGGTCGGCGGCGATAGCGTCTTTCACCGTTACGCGCAGCATGCGGCGGCTTTCCGGGTCCATGGTGGTTTCCCACAGTTGATCCGGGTTCATCTCGCCCAGCCCTTTATAGCGCTGAATCGCCAGGCCGCGACGGGACTCTTTCACCAGCCAGTCCAGCGCCTGCTCGAAGCTCGCCACCGGCTGACGGCGTTCGCCGCGCTCGATAAACGCGTCGTCTTCAATCAGACCGCGCAGCTTCTCGCCAAGCGTGCAGAGACGACGGTATTCCGCGCC
>Ga0268256_1001944_pt1 | contig 11301 bp, 10 predicted proteins | sample AgamicAtAmrz_FD_200247 | JGI IMG/M metagenome (GOLD analysis project Ga0268256, IMG submission 200247) | Agave microbial communities from Guanajuato, Mexico - At.Am.rz (v2) (version 3) | ecosystem: Host-associated > Plants > Roots > Rhizosphere | place: Guanajato, Mexico | collected 2012-06-07
CTTTGTACCCTTTGTCGCCAGACAGATACCGCTGCACCACTTCAAGCTTGAACCGCTCGTCGTATTTCGTCATGAAAAAAACCCAAGGGTCGGATCTATGTCCAACTCTTGGGGTTCAGTTCAAGGCCGCCCGTTTCGTTTGGCGCGGCTCGCGCGCGTGATGTCGGCACGACGAGCCGGTCGCCATAGGCCGGATAGTCGACCGAGCCGCGCTCGATGCGATCGCGAGCCGTACGCGCGTCGCGCAGCGATGCGATCAGCGCTTGCCGCCCGGCATCGCGAGGCCGATCAGGCCGACGAACGATGCGACGGCGCCGCCGACGATCAGCAGGATCGTCTTCGTCGCCGGCGAGCCGGTGAAGAAGCGCGACACGTTGTCGTTGATCGAATGGAACGACTGGCCGCCGAAATACAGCAGCACGACGCCGCCGACGAGCAATGCAACCGAGATGACCCGGGACATACCAACCTCGCTGAAACGGTGATTCGAGACGCCGCAGTGTAGGCGAGCGCCGCGGTCGCGTCCATCGTCGCGCCGCCGTGCGTGATCCGGCCGCTTTCGCTACCATAGTCGTCGTATGACTCCTTCGCCGCCGTCGCGTCATTGGCGCGGCCGGCGCGCGTCCCTTTCCCCGATGTCCTGACGGAACAGACTCATGGCCTACGAAGCAGCTTCCGAACGTTATGCCGGCATGCAATACCGCACCTGCGGCAAATCCGGGCTCAAACTGCCCGCCCTGTCGCTCGGCCTGTGGCACAACTTCGGCGATTCGACGCCGATCTCGACGCAGCGCGAGATCCTGCGCACCGCGTTCGATCTCGGCATCAACCACTTCGACCTCGCGAACAACTACGGGCCGCCGTACGGTAGCGCCGAGATCAACTTCGGCCGGCTGCTGAAGGAGGATTTCCGCCCGTATCGCGACGAGCTGCTGATTTCGACGAAGGCCGGCTGGGACATGTGGCCGGGCCCGTACGGCAGCGGCGGCGGGTCGCGCAAGTACGTGCTCGCGAGCCTCGACCAGAGCCTGCAGCGGATGGGGCTCGACTACGTCGACATCTTCTATTCGCACCGTTTCGACGCGCATACGCCGCTCGAGGAAACGGCGGGCGCGCTGGCGTCGGCCGTGCAGCAGGGCAAGGCGCTCTACATCGGCATTTCGTCGTATTCGGCCGCGAAGACGCGCGAGATGGCCGCGCTGCTCGCGCAATACAAGGTGCCGCTGCTGATTCACCAGCCGTCGTACAACATGCTGAACCGCTGGATCGAAGAGGACCTGCTCGGCACGCTCGACGACGTCGGCGCGGGCAGCATCGCGTTCACGCCGCTCGCGCAGGGCCTGCTCACGTCGAAGTACCTGAACGGCGTGCCGGCCGATGCGCGCGTGAACAAGCCGGGCGGCGGCTCGCTGAAGGAGGATCACCTGAGCGCGGACAACCTCGAGCATGTGCGCAAGCTCAACGCGATCGCCGAACGGCGCGGGCAGAGCCTGGCGCAGATGGCGCTGGCCTGGGTGCTGCGTAACGGCCGCGTGACGTCCGCGCTGATCGGCGCGAGCCGGGCGGAGCAGGTGCGTGAGAACGTCGGTGCGTTGAAGAACCTCGAATTCTCGGCGGAAGAACTCGCGGAGATCGATCGTTACGCGACCGAAGGCGGCATCAATCTGTGGGAAAAGCCGTCCACCGATCAGGCGATCTGAGCGGAAGTCGATACGGCATGCGAAACATCGCGTGCCGGGTCCGACGCGCACGCGGTACGTCGCATCGCTGCGGTGCAGCGATGCGCGTCGCGCACGGCCGGCGGCGCTAGATTAGCGCAGGCAGGCCTTCAACGAGCAATACCGCGACGCCGACGCCGAGAATGACGCCGAGTACGCGTAGCAGGTTGTGACGGAATTGAGTGGCGCACGGCACCGCGCCGAGAAACAGCGCTCCGGCCAGCGCCATCGGAATCAACAGGATGAAGTCGCCGATCGTGAAGTAGGTCGTCATGCGTGTCTCCAGTGTCGACCGAAGTGGGCGCTTCAGTGCTTGCGTTGACGGCTCCATCCCTGCGGGATATCGGCCTGAAACGGCACGCATGCGCTCACCCCGGCCCCATGCCGGGTGTTTCTAGTTGGTCCGGCCCGTTACGCGCAGGCCGGTCAATTCGAGTATAGGCAACCGGCGGCGTTTTTCGCTATCCGAACCATTAAAAATCAGCGGAAAGCCCCGAGAATCACGCGTTTTTCGGGCAAACAAGACGAACGCCTTGCACGCATCTTTCCCGTTCCTTTCGATTTGCGCGGAATCGTCGTATGTGTCCGATACGGGCCGCCGCACCCGCGGGCGCGGCGGCCCGTCTACTCACGCGCGGTCGGGTTGCGGACGGGCGGCCGGCGCGCGGAACACCAGCGCGAGCCCCGCGATGATCGCGCCCATGCCGGCGAGTGCGAGCGGCTCGGGCCGGTTGCCGAGCCACACGGCATCCATCAACGTGGTGACGACGGGCACGAGATAGAAGAGGCTCGTCACGTTGACGAGATCGCCGCGCTGCATCAACCGGTAGAACAGCAGTTGCGCGATCACCGAAATCACGATGCCGAGCCACAGCAGCGGGACGACGAACGCCCAGCTCATGTCGAACGACACCGGCCGGAACGGCACGATCGCGACGCACAGCGCGAGGCCGATCGCGTTCTGCAGCGGCAGCACGTCGGCGGGCGCCGCGCGTACGCGCTTTTGCAGCAGCGAGCCGACGGTCAGCGCGACGAGCGCCGTCAGCGCGCACGCGATGCCGGCCGCCGACAGGCCGCCGGTTCCGCCGCTCACGCCACGGCTCACGACGAGCGCGAGGCCGGTGAGCGACAGCGCGAGTCCGGCGATACGCACCGGTTGCCAGCGACGCTCGACGATCGCGAGCGTGAGGATCGGCTGCACCCCGAGTATCGTCGCGAGCACGCCGGGCGCGATGCCGCGCTCGAGCGCGAGCAGGTAGAAGATCGAATAGCCGCCCATCATCAGCAAGCCGGTCAGCGCGGCCATGCGCCGCTCGCCGCGCGGCGGCAGCCACCGTCTGCGCATGAACGCCAGCGCGAGCAGCACGAGCGATGCGAGCGCGAAACGGGCAGTGAGAAAGGCGAACGCGGACGCGTGACGCAGACCGAGTTCAGCGAAGATCGCGCCGCTGCTCCACAGCAGCACGAAGAGCGACGTCGCGCCATGCGCGGCGAGCGCGCGTTTGAACGAAACCATGTGAATCCACCTGTCGAACGGATCGAAACGTTCCATTCGCGCGCGGCAACGTGCCGTGCGTCACGACGCACGTACCTACAGCCAGCGAGGCGAATGGAAGACGAAAACGAAAAGCCGGCGAGTCAGCCGGCGCGTGCCGCCGGAGGGGGCGGCGCGGCGCAGACGAGCGGCGGTGCGACAGGAGGAGGAAGGACCGACGGATGCACGCACGCCTGCGGCCGCGCGTCGAACTGCGGCCGGGATTTTGCGAGGGCGGACGTGAGCGGATACATCGTGTCGGAATGCGGTTGAACGCGAATGAAAGCCTAAGGTACCGCAAGGCAGCCATCGAACGCAACCACTGTCCGCGGCCGCGCATCGCGGGCGATAGGGTGCGTCGAGGCGGGCCGACGCCGCTGCGCACGCAAGCGTTCGACGAAGGGGGCAAAGCGATGGGCATGCGACGTGTGCGAGATGATTCCGGTCGGTCGCGCGAAGTGTTCAGATGATTCCGCAGCGGCGAAGCGAAGCGGCACGCGCGTTGCGTCAATCATGTGCGTACGGCGACGCCGGGCGGTTTCGGCGGGCAGTCACATTCGACAGGGTATGATGGGGGTAACCGGGCGGGCAAGTACATGCCCGGCGCAGTGGTTGATTGGAGACATTCGACGAATTCGCGGCACTTCGCCTGCTTCTTCTTCTTTTCGCGCTTCGATAAACCGTGAACAATGGGATCACGCGCAACGCTCCGCCGAGAGCGGCGCGGATCGCGCATTTGCCGGCTCGCCAGCGGGCCGGGTTTCAAGATTCAAGAGTGGGGAACCATCATGCATATCGGGTCGATCGTCTGCACTACCCATATCGCGGTGCCGAAAGGCGCGCGCGGCATCGTCCAGCGCATCCTGGGCGACATGGCCATGGTGACCTGGTACGCGGGCGTGCCGGGTGAGTCGAAAGAACTCAACACCGAACCGTTCTTTCTCGAGGACCTGATCGACACCGGCGAATCCGTTCTGCCGGCCGGCGCGGCGCTTCACTAAGCACCGGACGCTCGTCTTTCGGTCCGGCAGGCGGCACAATGCGGGGCATGACTGACGCCACTTCCGCTCCCGCTTCTCCCGCCAGCCCGCCGTTCGCCGGCCTCACGCCCGAGTGCGTGCTCGACGCGCTCGACAGCGTGCTGATGCCGGCCGGCCTGCGCACCGACGGGCGCCTGCTCGCCCTCAACAGCTACGAAAACCGCGTCTACCAGGTCGGTATCGAAGACGGCCCGCCGGTCGTCGCGAAGTTCTATCGTCCGGCGCGCTGGTCCGACGACGCGATTCTCGAAGAGCATGCGTTCGTCGCCGAACTCGCCGCGCGCGAGATTCCGGCGGTGCCCGCGCGAGCCTTCGACGGCCGCACGCTGCACGCGTTCGACGGTTTCCGCTTCTCGATCTTCGAGCGGCGCGGCGGCCGCGCCCCCGATCTCGACCGCAGCGACACGCTCGAATGGCTGGGTCGCTTCATCGGCCGCATTCATGCGGTCGGCGCGACGCAGCCATATGTCGCGCGTCCCGTGCTCGACATCAATACGTTCGGCTACGAGCCGCGCGACTACCTGCTCGCGCACGATTTCATTCCGGATGACGTAAGACCGGCGTACGCGACCGCGGTTGCGCTCGCGCTCGAAGGCGTCGAGGCCGCGTTCGAGCGCGCGGGTGAGATTCGCCTGCTGCGCACGCACGGCGACTGTCATCCGAGCAACGTGCTGTGGACCGATGCCGGCCCGCATTTCGTCGACTTCGACGACAGCCGGATGGCGCCGGCCGTGCAGGATCTGTGGCTGCTGCTGCCGGGCGATCGCGAAGGCGCGTCGCGCGCGCTGGCCGACCTGCTCGCGGGCTACGAGGATTTCTGCGAATTCGAGCCGCGCGAGCTGCATCTGGTCGAAGCGCTGCGCACGCTGCGGCTGATCCACTACGCGGCATGGCTCGCGCGGCGCTGGGACGATCCGGCGTTTCCGGCCGCGTTCCCGTGGTTCAACACGCATCGTTACTGGGAAGCGCGTGTGCTCGAACTGCGCGAGCAGATCGGCGCGATGCAGGAAGGGCCGCTCTGGCCCGTGTGACGGCTGCGTGCGCGGCATCCATGCCGCGCGGCAGGTTGGACAGGGCCGCGACGCGTGTGGCCCGGCTGGCTCAGAACTTCAGCATCAGCTTGATCAGCGCGGCGAAGCGCTTGCCGTACGGCGGCGCGAGCAGGTTGCGTGCGTTCAGCCTTGCCTGCGTGAGCACCGGCTTCATCTTCGAGAACGTCACGAAGCCGTCGTAGCCGTGATACGCGCCCATGCCGCTCGCACCGACGCCGCCGAACGGCAAGCTGCCGCATGCGATGTGCATCAGCGTTTCGTTGATCGAGACGCCGCCCGAGATCGTTTCGCGCATCACGCGGTCGATCGTGCCGCCATCCTCGTCGAACAGGTACAGCGCGAGCGGACGCGGGCGCGCATTGACGTACGCGATCGCTTCGTCGAGCCGTTCGTACGGCACGAGCGGCAGCAGCGGCCCGAAGATTTCCTCCTGCATCAGTTGCGATGCGGCCGGCACCTGCGTCACCGCACACGGCACGAAGCGGCGCGACGCGGGATCGGACTGCGCGTCGGACAGCGGATGCAGCTGCGCGCCGGCCGCCTGCGCGTCGCTCGCGAGTTGCTGCAGACGCGCGTAGTGGCGCGGCGACACGATCGTCGTGTAGTCGCCGTTGGCCGACAGGTCCGGATACAGCTTCGCGAAGCGGGTCCGCGCGCGCTCGATGAACGCGCCTTCCATCCCGCGCGGCAGCAGCACGTAGTCGGGCGCGATGCAGGTCTGGCCGGCGTTCAGCGTCTTGCCGGCGACGATCGCATCGACGGCCGCGTCGAAGCGCGCATTCGGGCCGACGATCGCCGGCGACTTGCCGCCGAGCTCGAGCGTGACGGGCGTGAGGTTGTCGGCGGCCGCGCGCATCACGTGGCGGCCGACCTGCGTCGAGCCGGTGAACAGCAGATGGTCGAACGGCAGCGCGCTGAACGCGGCGCCGACTTCCGCATCGCCGTTCACGACCGCGACGTGGTCGCGCGTGAAGGTCTTGCCGATGAGCTGCTCGAACAGCGCCGATGTGCGCGGCGTCAACTCGGACATCTTGATGATCGCGCGGTTGCCGGCGGCGAGCGCACAGATCAGCGGGCCGGCCGCGAGCAGCACCGGGTAGTTCCACGGCACGACGATGCCGACCACGCCGAGCGGTTGCGGAATCACCTTCGCGCGCGCCGGGCGCAGCCACTTGTTCATCGGCTTGCGGATCGGCTTCATCCAGCGCTTGCCGTGCTTCAGCGCGTCGTCGATCTCTTCCTTCGCCATCCAGATTTCCGACAGCAGCACTTCCTGCTTCGCGCGATGGCCGAAATCGGCGCTAATCGCGTCGGCGAGCGCATCCGCGTGATCGATCAGCATCGTGCGCAGCGCGCGCAGGTGCTGCGCACGCGTGTCCCATGCCGGGTACGGCGCGCGCAGGTACGCCGCGCGCTGGTCGTGCAGCAGCGACGTCAGCGCATCGACCGATGGCAATGCTTGCGGGGCCAGTTCGGGCAGGTCGTTCTTCATGTCGTCTCCTCCAGTTGGGCCTGGCTGATCGGCCGGCCGTCACGCCGCACGCGCACGCTCGGCGAGCGCGGCGACGCGGATCGGGTGATGCATGTCGCCCGGCACGGGGCCGGATGCGACGGGTGTTCGAAAACCGTTTGCCGCGCGCGGCAGGCGTCGTATCCGCGCGACGGTGTCCGGGTCCGAAAGTCATGCCGCACGGCAGGCGCGCACGATCCGATACGGTGACGAGCGGGCACGCGATGCCGTCTTGCGCACGTCTGCCGGCGCACTGCGGCAGCGCAGCGCGACATAGCCGCGACGGCGGGTCGCCGCGCATCGTGCCACGGCGCCGACACACCGTCCAAACGGTCGGCGATGACACGTGCCGTTCGATTTCGACCGACTGCGCGCATCGCGCCGTGGATCGTCGCGCGGGCCGCCGTTTGAAATGAAATGCGGGCCGCGCGCGTGACTTCCGGATCACTTGGTCGACACGCGGCCTGCAGGATCTTGCGCTGCATCGTCGTTCCTCCCGTTTCGCGACGAATCGGCTTCTCGTGGCCGGTGCATCGCGCGAAGCGCATCGATACATCTTAAATTTAGTTCACGCGGGCGTTTAGAGGAATCGCTCTCGAATCGGCGCGCCGCGCACGGCGCGGCCATTCCTACAATGCCCGAACACAAGAGGAGACGCGGTCGCGCGGCGGTGCCGGGCGCCTTCCATGACACGACGGAGACGTGACATGCAATACGACTACATCATCGTCGGCGGCGGTTCGGGCGGCTCGAGCCTGGCCGGCCGTCTCGCCGATGCCTGCCCCGATGCGACGATCGCGCTGATCGAGGCCGGCTCGCATACGGAGCGCAACCTGCTCGTCAACATGCCGGTCGGCATCGCGGCGCTGGTGCCGTACAAGCTCGGCACCAACTACGGCTACGAGACGGTGCCGCAGCCGGGCTTGGGCGGCCGGCGCGGTTACCAGCCGCGCGGGCGCGGGATGGGCGGCTCGAGCGCGATCAACGCGATGATCTACACGCGCGGCCACCCGGGCGACTACGACGAGTGGGCGCAGCTCGGCGCGACGGGCTGGGGCTGGCAGGAGGTGCTGCCGTATTTCCGCCGCGCGGAAGGCAACGAGCGCGGTGCCGACGCGTGGCACGGCGCGGACGGCCCGTTGACCGTTTCCGATCTGCGCTTTCGCAATCCGTTCTCCGAACGATTCATCCAGGCCGCGCATGCCGCCGGCTATCCGCTGAACGACGACTTCAACGGCGCGACGCAGGAAGGCGTCGGTTTCTATCAGGTCACGCATCGCGATGGCTCGCGCTGCAGCGTGGCGCGCGCGTATATCTACGGTCGCAACCGGCCGAACCTGCACGTGATCACCGATGCGACGGTGCTGCGCGTGGGTTTCGACGGCAAGCGCGCGGTCGGCGTCGTGGTGTCGCGCAACGGGCGGGTCGAGACGTTCGGCGCGCGCGCGGAAGTGGTCCTGTCGGCCGGCGCGTTCAATTCGCCGCAACTGCTGATGTGTTCGGGGATCGGCCCGGCCGAGCAATTGCGCCGGCACGGGATCGCGGTCGTGCAGGATGCGCCGGACGTCGGCACGAACCTGATCGACCACATCGACTTCATCATCAACACGCGCGTGAATTCGTCGGAGCTGGTCGGCGTGTGCCTGCGCGGCATCGCGAAGATGACGCCGGCGCTCGCGCGCTATTTCTCGAGCCGCACCGGGATGATGACGAGCAACGTCGCGGAGGTCGGCGGCTTCATCAAGAGCGATCCGTCGCTCGAGCGTCCCGACCTGCAGCTGCATTTCTGCACGGCGCTCGTCGATGACCACAACCGCAAGATGCACTGGGGCTTCGGTTATTCGCTGCACGTGTGCGCGCTGCGGCCGTTCAGCCGCGGCACGGTCGCGCTCGCGAGCGGCGATGCGCGCGACGCGCCGCTGATCGATCCGCGCTTCTTCAGCGATTCACGCGACCTCGACCTGCTGGTGCGCGGCACGCAGGCGATGCGCCGCATCCTGTCGCAGGCGCCGCTCGCATCGCAGGGCGGGCGCGAGCTGTACACGCGGCCGGACCAGAGCGAAGCGGAGCTGCGCGCGACGATCGTCGCGCATGCGGACACGATCTATCACCCGGTCGGCACCTGCCGGATGGGCTCGGATGCGCGCGCGGTCGTCGATCCGCAACTGCGCGTGCGCGGCGTCGACGGGCTGCGCGTGGTGGATGCGTCGGTGATGCCGACGCTGGTCGGCGGGAACACGAATGCGCCGTCGGTGATGATCGGCGAACGTGCGGCGGACTTCATCGTCGCCACGCGCAAGGGTGGCGTGCCGCGCGGTGAGGCGGCGGCCGCCGTGCACGGCCGCTGAACGCGGCGCGCACGGCAGCGGCCATGCTCAGGCAAACGTATCGACGAGGCCGGCGCGGCTCGCGCGCGCGGCGACCGGTGCGGATTGCGCGGCGTCGACGGGTGCATCGACGGCTGACGGTCCGCCGTTCCCGCGCCGCGACGGCTGGCCGTGGGCGTTGGTCTGCTGCGGGTTTTGCTGCTGTTGCTGCGAAGCGAGGCCGCCGTCGCTGACGGTCGCGCTGCCGAGCCCGAGCCCGCCCGCTTCCATCGCCTCGCGCAGCTTCGGCAGCGCGGCTTCGACCGCGTCGCGCACCTGCGCGTGCTGCGACACGAACAGCGCGTGCGCATGGTTGTCCGCGACGCGCAGCACGACCTGCAGCGGCCCGAGATCGGGCGGGTTGAGCGTCAGCTCGGCGCTCTGCTGGTGCGCATTCGACAGGAACACCACTTTCTGGCTCAGTGCATCCGTCCAGTCGGCCGTGCCGACGTGCGGTGCGAGCGCGTGTGCGTTGGCGGCGATCGCACCGGCGGCCGGCGACAGTTGCAGGTTCGCCTGCGCCGCGGCGGCAGCCGTGGCGCCCGCCGCGAGCGTCGCGCTGGCGGCCGGGTCCGTCGCATTGCTGGCCGCCGCGAGCGCGTGCTGGGCGCCGGACTGCGCATTCGCGTCGGCTTGCAGCGTCTGCGGCGTGACCTGGGTCGGCGTCTGCTGGGTGGCGAGCGCGCCTTTCGCGTCGGCGAGCGTGCGGTCGAACGTCGGCACTTTCGGCGTCAGCGGCGCGGTGGCGTTCGACGCGGTCGCTGCCGGCGCCGTCGGCGTGGCGGCGGCGCTCGTGCCGGTCGCCGGCATCGTGATCGCGCCCGCGCCGCCCGTCAGCTTGGCGAGCGCCGCTTGCAGCGCGTCGCGGCTCGATGCCGGGTCGGTCGGCTGGGCGGTCGCATCCTTGGCCGCATGATCGGCGAGCGTCGCCGTGGCGTCCGGCTGGCCGGATACGGCCGTCTTCTGCGTGGCAACGGCGGCGGCAGCGGTTGCCGCGTCGGCCGGCGTCGCGGGGTCCGGGCGCGCCTGCAGTTGCGCCTGCACGGCCGCGGCGGCCGCGAGGGCGGCGGCATCGGGGTTGGTGGCGGCGTTCGCGGTTGTATCTTCGGTCGCCTTGTCGTCGTCGGTGCCGGACGGCTTCGTGCCGGCGGTCGGCTTCGACGCAGCCGGTTTGGTCGACACGTCCGACGTACCGGCGTTGGCCGTATCGCCGCGCGTGGCGACGCTTTGCTTGAGCGTCTGCGCGAACGGCACGGCGCTCGTGGCGGCCGACGCGTCGTTGGCGGCGGACGCACCCGAGCCGCGGGCGGCCTTGAGTGCGGCGCCGGCGGTGTCGAGCAGCGCGCCGAGCAGGGGCAGGGGAGGCATGACGGTTCTCTCGTTCGAAGGCGGTGGTCGGTTACGACGAACGGGCGGCGTCGGCCCGCATGCGCAGGATCTTCGCGGCATGTTCGTCGGCGTCGCGCTGTTCGCGCCGGGCGTCGCGCTGCGCTTCCTGCGCGACGCCGCGCGCCTGCAGGATTTCATACGAGCCGACGGTACGTTTCTTCTGCTGCCAGTTCGGGCGCGCCTCGTCGATGCGGACTTCGGCCGCGGCGAGCACGCTGCGCTGCTGCGCGATCGCGGCATCGAGCGTGTCGATGAACGCCTGGAAATTGCGCCAGTTGCCCGCCGGCATGCCGCTCTGCGCGGATTGCGCGAAGCGCGCGTGATATTCGTCGCGATAGCGCAGCAGCGCGTCGAGCTGTTCGGCCGCCGCGGTGCGGTCGCGCTGCGCGGTGCCAAGCTGCTTCGCGGCCGAATCGAGGTCTTCCTGCGCGCGGTCGAGCAGCAACTGAAGGGGAAAGCCGTGGGCCATCGGGATCAGCCTCCGTAAGCGTCGAACAGCGCATCGAGCGCGGTGAGGCTCGATGCGAACGGCGCGCATTCGCGAAAGCCCTGCTGCAGGAACGCCTCGATGCGCGGGTAGAGCGCGATCGCGCGGTCGAGCTGCGCGTCGCGGCCCGGTGCGTAGGCGCCGACCGCGATCAGGTCGCGATTGCGCTGGTAGCGCGACAGCATCTGCTTGAACTGCCGTACGT
>Ga0268256_1001952_pt1 | contig 11281 bp, 10 predicted proteins | sample AgamicAtAmrz_FD_200247 | JGI IMG/M metagenome (GOLD analysis project Ga0268256, IMG submission 200247) | Agave microbial communities from Guanajuato, Mexico - At.Am.rz (v2) (version 3) | ecosystem: Host-associated > Plants > Roots > Rhizosphere | place: Guanajato, Mexico | collected 2012-06-07
TTCCGGATGAGTAAAAGTGTAGCCCAGTTTGCGCTGAAGCTTATTAATGAGGATGGGGTTCATGCGATTCCAGTTCTTTTGTGCGTCTGTGACTCTGCATACGAAACAGGGCTGGCTTTCCAACGCAATCTGTTTCGTGTGCAGTGGCCTCCCGCAGGAGGCCAACCGTTTTGCCCGTTACGCTGGGCCAGATTAATCAGTGAATGCCGCCGATACGACTCAGGCGAACGCCTGTCGGCCACTGACCTTCTTGCTTATCAAAGCTCATCCAGATGGCAACCGCTTTACCGACCAGGTTACGCTCCGGCACAAAGCCCCAGTAGCGGCTGTCGGCGCTGTTGTCGCGGTTATCGCCCATCATGAAATATTGCCCCTGCGGCACGACCCAACTCGCCTGCGGCTGGCCCGGCTGTTGATAGTACATGCTTGCCTGGCTTTGCGCTTCGTTTACCAGCAAAATATCGTGCGTTACGTTGCCCAGCGTCTCTTTACGCGTGCCGAGACGCAGTCCGCCGCGCATAGTTTCGCCCTGCGGGACCTGGTAGAAACCATTGCCGGTTTCGTTGCCGTCAAATCCGCTGAAGGTCTGAATGAAGTTGCTCGGCTCAACGTTGGTATAGGTGATCGGCAGCGCGCTGGTGCAGCTCTGACCGGCGGCACAGTTCGGGCTGACGGTCAGCGTTTTGCTATAGGGATCAAACACCACTTTGTCGCCCGGCAGACCAATAACGCGCTTGATGTAATCCAGGCTCGGATCTTTCGGGTATTTAAATACCGCGATGTCGCCGCGCTGTGGATGACCGGTCGGGATCAGCGTTGTCTGGGTGATCGGATCTTTAATCCCGTAGGCAAATTTCTCTACCAGAATAAAATCACCGATCAGCAGCGTTGGCATCATAGAGCCGGACGGAATCTGGAACGGCTCATAGATAAACGAGCGCACCACAAACACGACCAGCAGCACCGGAAACACCGAGGCTGTGGTCTCTACCCAGCCTGGCTGACCGTTAACTTTCGCCAGGGTCTTGCTATCCAGCGTGTTGCCTGCCGCAGCCTGCGCTTCCGCCCGTTTAGCCCGGCGCGCCGGTGCCCATTTAAAGCGATCGATACACCAGATAACGCCAGTAATCAGCGTCGCTATCGCCAGAATCAGGGCGAACATATTAGCCATGGGAAATCCTTATTTGCTGTCCTTACCGACATGCAGAATGGCGAGGAAGGCTTCCTGCGGCAGCTCAACGTTACCAACCTGCTTCATGCGCTTCTTACCTTCTTTCTGTTTCTGCAACAGTTTCTTCTTACGGCTGACGTCACCGCCGTAGCACTTGGCGAGGACGTTTTTACGCAGCTGTTTCACGGTTGAGCGAGCAATGATGTGGTTGCCGATCGCCGCCTGAATCGCGATATCAAACTGCTGACGCGGGATCAGATCTTTCATTTTCTCGACCAGCTCGCGGCCGCGATACTGCGAGTTATCACGGTGGGTAATCAGCGCCAGCGCATCCACGCGCTCCTGGTTGATCAGCACGTCAACACGCACCATGTCAGAAGCCTGGAAACGCTTGAAGTTGTAATCAAGAGAAGCATAGCCGCGCGAGGTCGATTTCAGACGGTCAAAGAAATCGAGCACCACTTCCGCCATCGGAATATCGTAGGTCAGCGCAACCTGGTTGCCGTGGTATACCATGTTGGTCTGCACGCCGCGTTTCTCAATGCAGAGCGTGATGACGTTGCCCAGGTACTCCTGCGGCAGCAGCATATGACATTCGGCGATCGGCTCACGCAGCTCTTCGATGTTATTCAGCGGCGGCAGTTTAGACGGGCTGTCAACGTAGACGGTTTCGCCGTCGGTGGTTTGCACTTCGTAAACAACGGTTGGTGCCGTGGTGATCAGATCGAGGTCATACTCGCGCTCCAGGCGCTCCTGGATGATCTCCATGTGCAGCAGGCCGAGGAAGCCACAGCGGAAACCGAAGCCCAGCGCGGTTGAGCTTTCCGGCTCATAGAACAGGGAGGCGTCGTTGAGGCTCAGTTTGCCAAGCGCGTCGCGGAAGGCTTCATAGTCGTCAGAGCTTACCGGGAACAGGCCAGCATAGACCTGCGGCTTCACTTTTTTGAAGCCAGGCAGCGCTTTGTCTGCCGGATTGCGCGACAGCGTCAGGGTATCGCCTACTGGCGCGCCGAGAATGTCTTTAATGGCGCACACCAGCCAGCCCACTTCGCCGCAGTTTAGTTCGGTGCGGTCAACCTGCTTTGGCGTAAAGATACCGAGACGATCGGCGTTATAGACCTGGCCGGTACTCATGACTTTAACTTTGTCGCCTTTGCGCAGCGTGCCGTTTTTCACACGGATCAGCGAGACGACGCCAAGGTAGTTGTCGAACCAGGAGTCAATGATCAACGCCTGCAGCGGCGCGTCCGCAGAGCCTTCCGGCGGCGGAATATCGCGCACCAGACGCTCCAGCACTTCCGGTACACCAACGCCGGTTTTCGCCGAGCAGCGCACCGCATCGGTAGCGTCGATGCCAACGATGTCTTCAATCTCCTGCGCTGCACGTTCAGGGTCGGCAGCAGGCAGATCGATCTTATTCAGTACCGGCACGACTTCCAGATCCATCTCAATCGCGGTATAGCAGTTCGCCAGGGTCTGCGCTTCTACGCCCTGTCCTGCATCCACCACCAGCAGTGCGCCTTCGCAGGCTGCCAGCGAGCGCGACACTTCATAGGAGAAGTCGACGTGCCCCGGGGTATCGATGAAATTGAGCTGGTAAGTTTCGCCGTTGAGCGCTTTGTAATCAAGCGTCACGCTTTGCGCTTTGATGGTAATGCCGCGCTCGCGCTCAAGATCCATTGAGTCGAGTACCTGTGCCGCCATCTCGCGATCGGTTAAGCCGCCACAGATTTGAATCAAACGGTCAGAGAGCGTCGATTTGCCATGGTCAATGTGCGCGATGATGGAGAAGTTTCTTATGTGCTTCATTTATATGAATATCTTCACGTAGAAAAACAGTTGAAAACCTGAGCACAGACACATTCAGGAAGATCGCTCTTAACCTACAATCCTGTCAGCCTCATTAATGACGACGCATATTACACTGTTAAGGCCGCGCATAAAAGAATGGAACGTTGCGGAATCGCAACACTTTTTGACGAGAAACAAGCAGCAAAAGGCCGCGATGTACGCGGCCTGGCAGAGGTTCAGGCTTCGCTTTCCACACGCAGTGCGTCAGGCGGAAGCGCCACACTCAGAATGATGGGCTGGAAGGCGGCGCGATCGCCTACTTTAAGCGACACGCCCTTCGCAATTATAAAGCCACCCATGCCGCCAAGCAGTGCGCCGCAGGCGGCCGCCAGATCGCTGTGAAACAGTGCCTGAAACAGGCCAGCCAGCAGGAACAGCCCGAACAATGGGGTCATATAGACCAGTAGCGCTGAACCGAGCAGGCTACTTTCTTTGATACCCAGCTCAACGCGCTGGCCCGGCAGCAACGGTTTTTCGCTGACAATTTCCATGACGTGAGCGTCTTTGGGCCCAAGCTTATTTAGCATGTGACTGCCGCAGCCTTTTCGCGCCGAGCAGCTGTTACAGGATGTTTTAGCCTCTGTGTGCAGCGTAGCGATGCCGTCATGCCATGCCACCACGGTGGCCCATTCTCTCATCATCGTTGTGACCCCAAATCAATACTGTCCGCAATGCGTTTTGCTGTCGCGGGCGGCAGTTCGCCTACAACAGTAATTTCGCTATTATTGCGCACTTCGGTCTGCACCGTACGACGTCCTGTGCGCAATGTCTGCGTGACGCTGCTTTTATCTGCCGGGGTAATATTAATGGCAAAGCTGAAAAGTCCGTCGCTGTAGAGCCGCGACTCGACTGTTTTATTCATGGCTGGAATTTCACGACGGTTTTGTGAAACCAGTGACATCCCCGCTGGCACCCAGCCAGGCTGCCAGTTCAGCGTCACTTTCTCACCTGCCGGCACAGAAAGCGAAGGCGGCAGGTTGGCCTTTTGCAGACCCTGCATTAAATTGCGCACGCCTTCGTCAACGGCAAAACTGATGACGCGGAACTGTTCCAGCGTTTCGCCATCACGGTCCAGCAGGTCGATACGCAGCGGGAGCTTAGTATCCACATCCAGCCAGACTACGTAGCTGTAGCGCGTGCCGTCACGCGAGACAATACGTATCACTTCGCACAGCTGATCGGCAATGCGTGAGCGGCCCACCGGAATAAAATCCCAGGCGCTGGAAAGTTGAGAGAAATCGGCGAAAATTGGCGACGGCAAGGCGTCAATGATGTGGTTTCCTGGCAGAGAAAAAGGATCAAGGCCAGGTTCGAAATAGCTGATATCGCTGCCGCGCTGAATAACTTCACGTCGCGGACCGTCCATTTGCAACAGCTGCGCATAGACGCGATTATCGATCACCGCATGACGATAACGCAGTGACTCGATGCCCATGCGCGAAACGTTGATATAAGCGAATTCGTAATTGAGGGTCTGGCTGGCCTGCTCCATCTGCTGTAACAACGCCCCGGACGCAGATGTCTGCGCCGGGGCGGTAGATGACCAAAGCAGGCTGCCTGCCAGCAGGCTAACGGCACACCAAAGCTGCTTCATTACTGCTGTTGAACACCTAATGTCTGGTTGCCGGGGACGTTCGCCTGCGCCTGCTGCGGTGCATTGGTTTCAAACTGCAGACGATCAGAATGCAGACGGCGCTGCAGTTCGTAGTCCTGCAACATGGCATTTACGCGACGACGCTGCTCCTGCACCTGCTGGTTAGCTCCGCCCGTATCAAAAGCATCGGAAGGTACACCCAGGCTAACCGGCGACGCTTTGCCCATCATCGGCAGCGTGTTAAACACGGGCGAGTCAGAAGGCTCTGCGGTGGTGCCGTTCGGCTGGTTGTAGTGCTGTACACCAACGATAACCGCCAGCGATACGCACGCCGCTACGCCGACCTGAGTCAGCTGCGCCGTCCAGGGCCGCATTTTGCGCCAGAATGGCATTTTTTCAACGCTGGCCGGTTCAGGCTGCGCTTCTGGAATCAACGCCGTGACGTTACGAGCAGGTTCCTGTTCAAGGGCTGCTGCGACGCGCGCAGAAATATCAAAGTGCAGCACATCGCCCACATCGCCGCGCATGGTGTCGCGGATGAGATGGTAGCTTGTCCAGCGCTGTTGCAGTTCTGCATCCTGAGATAGTGCTGACAACAGCGCGTTATCGAGCGCCTCGCCATCCATCAAAGCGGAAAGTTGTTCTTTCTGCATGCCTAAGTACCCTTCCAGTAGCCGTTATCACTGACGTTGGATAAGCGGTTGAACTTTATTATCAATAGCCTCTCGCGCACGGAAGATACGTGAACGCACCGTACCGACCGGACAATCCATAATGGCAGCAATCTCTTCGTAGCTTAGCCCGTCGAGTTCCCTGAGGGTAATTGCCATACGCAAATCTTCAGGAAGCGCCTCAATGGTTCGAAAGACGATTTGTTTCAGTTCATCTGACAACATTAAGTTCTCAGGGTTCGAAATTTCTTTTAATGCGCCCGCACTTTCGAAATTTTCCGCATCAATCGCATCCACATCGCTGGATGGCGGCCGACGACCCTGGGCAACCAGGTAATTTTTAGCGGTATTGACCGCAATACGATAGAGCCAGGTATAAAACGCGCTATCGCCGCGGAAGGATTCCAGCGCGCGATACGCTTTGATAAAGGACTCCTGAACGACATCAGGAACGTCTCCCGACGGAACATAGCGGGAAACCAGGCTCGCCACTTTATGCTGGTAACGAATAACCAGTAAATTGAATGACTTCTGATCTCCCTTCTGTACCCGTTCAACGAGTACCTGATCCGTTAACTGCTCGCTCATCCGAGGTAATGTCTCCCCAAATTTTTTTAAATGCGTAAAGGAACTGCCAGCACATCTTCATGGTTCTGAGCAAGCATCCGCTTAGAGTCGTGGTGCGGCTAAAAGTTCACTTAACGCGCTGATGATGACTATTCCAGATGCGCTGTCATTTGTTTTTCATTCTCAAGACAGTGTAATCCAGACTGCGGCTATCAACGCAGAATCGCAGGCAGAGTACCTTATGATGGAGGCTTTTTCATCTTTAAATCCTTTATTGCCGTTACGTTTCAGATAAAAAACAGGCTTGACTGGCACAGCGCTGCAACACATTGATTTTTAATTCCCTTGCCTGCTAAGCAAGCTGAATCTGCGCAAATAGTGTTTAAAATCCTTCACAAGCTAGCCCTAAACGCTTACTCTCGCCCTATTCTTGTTTAGTAAATTAAACATCATGACTCAGTTAACCTCTCCAGATTATCAGTGCGACGTCTTGATTATTGGTAGTGGCGCGGCGGGTCTGTCGCTGGCGCTGCGGCTGGCGGCACATTACGACGTGCTGGTGTTGAGTAAGGCACAAATCAGTGAAGGCTCAACGCTTTATGCGCAAGGTGGCATCGCCGCCGTATTCGACGAAACCGACAGTATCGAATCGCATGTGGAAGATACGCTGATCGCGGGCGCAGGATTGTGCGAACCGGAAGCCGTCTCTTTTGTTGCCGGCAATGCGCGCCACTGCGTGCAGTGGCTAATTGATCACGGCGTTGACTTCGATCGTGATTCACAAGCAACGGGCGAGCAGCGCTATCATCTGACACGCGAAGGCGGCCATAGCCATCGGCGTATTCTGCACAGCGCCGATGCCACCGGCCGCGCCGTCGAGACCACGCTGGTTAGCCAGGCGCTAAGCCATCCCCGTATCCGTGTTCTTGAGCGCGCCAACGCGGTGGATCTGATTTTATCAGACAAGCTGGGGCTTCCAGGCCCACGCCGCGTCACGGGAGCCTGGATCTGGAACCGCAATCGCGAGCAGGTCGAAACCTGTAGCGCACGCGCGGTGGTGCTGGCGACCGGCGGTGCAGCGAAAGTCTATCAGTACACCACCAACCCCGACGTTGCGTCTGGTGACGGTATCGCCATGGCGTGGCGCGCTGGCTGCCGCGTAGCAAACCTGGAGTTTAACCAGTTTCATCCGACCTCCCTGTTTCACCCTGATGCGCGCAGCTTTTTGCTGAGCGAGGCGCTGCGCGGTGAAGGAGCCTGGCTGCTGCGACCTGACGGCACCCGGTTTATGCCGGAATTTGATGAGCGCGCCGAGCTTGCGCCACGCGATATAGTGGCTCGCGCCATCGATCATGAAATGAAGCGGCTCGGCGTCGACTGCCTTTATCTGGATATCAGCCACCAGCCGCCAGAGTTTGTCCGCAGCCACTTCCCGAGCATCTATGAAAAGCTGATGACCTTTGGCCTCGATCTGACCCGGGATCGCATTCCCATAGTCCCGGCGGCGCACTATACCTGCGGTGGCGTGATGGTGGATGCAAATGGACGTACTGACATTGCCGGGCTCTATGCTATCGGCGAAGTGAGCTACACCGGGCTGCACGGCGCTAACCGCATGGCCTCTAACTCACTGCTGGAGTGTCTGGTTTATGGCTGGTCGGCGGCAGAAGATTTGCTGCGGGTGCTGCCACAAACAGCGGCCGTTGACCGGCTGCCGGCATGGGATGAAAGCCGCGTAGACGATGCTGATGAGCGCGTGGTGATCCAGCATAACTGGCACGAGCTGCGGCTTTTTATGTGGGACTATGTCGGGATAGTGCGTACCACGCGCAGGCTGGAGCGGGCGCTGCGCCGCATCAGCCTGTTGCAGCAGGAGATGGATGAGTACTACGCCAATTTTCGTCTTTCCAGCGACCTGCTGGAGCTGCGCAATCTGACGCAGGTGGCGGAACTGATGGTGCGCTGTGCGCTGGCGCGAAAAGAGAGCCGCGGGCTGCACTTTACCCGCGATTATCCTGATATGCTGCCTGAAGCGGAACCGTCGATCTTAACGCCGGTTACATAAAGAGGTAAAAGTCACGCGTCAGGCTGCACCAGGCTTCGGAATAGTGGGTATCCTGGTTACGTATTGCCATCCGCTCCAGCAGCGTTTCGCCCGCGCTGGGCGAAAAACCGAGCAGCACGCGGTGCGGCGGGCGATGGGCATATTCCGCCACGTCAATGCGAAAGCGCAGATGCCAGCCCTCTTTCTGCGCCAGCGCAATCATGTTTTGTCCTACGTCTTCTGGCAGCACTACGCAGAAAAAGCCCTCTTCCTCGATCAGCCGTGCCGCGCAGCGCAACAGTGTGTGATGATCCAGGGTCGACGTCGAGCGTGCGCTAGCGCGTTCTGGCGTGCCGCAGGCAACGCCCGGCGGAAAGTAAGGCGGGTTGCTGACGATCAGCGAATAGCGACGGTCGCAGCCCTGGGTAAAGGCAACGATATCCTGCGGATGCACTTCAATACGCGTTGGCCAGGGCGACTGGGCCACGTTTTCCTGCGCCTGCTGCGCGGCTGCGGTATCCAGCTCCACCGCATCAATAAGCACAGCATCCGGCGTGCGCTGCGCCAGCATCAGGGCAATCAGCGCGCTACCGCTACCGATATCAAGTATGCGGCGCGCATTGGCTACCGGCGCCCAGGAGCCCAGCAAAATCCCATCGGTACCCACTTTCATCGCACAGCGATCGTGCGCGACGAAAAACTGTTTAAAGGTAAAGCCGTTTCTTTTTAACAATGGCCGCACATGCGGCTTTTCCTGCGTCATACTCTGCAACCATTACTTTTTTTCCTGCCGTGCGGCAGCGCATCAGTGTACCGTGACAGCGTAAGGAATACACGCAATGGGCTGAACGAGGCGGATAAACAGATGAAGATTGTGTTTGATCTGTCTATAATCAGCGCCCCAAACTGAGGTAGACCATGACCGTAACCACATTTTCCGAACTCGAACTCGACGAAAGCCTGCTGGAAGCCCTGCAGGACAAAGGCTTCACGCGCCCAACCGCCATTCAGGCTGAGGCGATCCCGCCTGCGCTGGAGGGCCGCGACGTTCTGGGTTCGGCTCCTACCGGAACCGGGAAAACCGCCGCCTACCTGCTGCCGGTACTGCAACACCTGCTCGATTTCCCGCGTAAAAAATCGGGCCCGCCGCGCATCCTGATCCTGACGCCGACGCGCGAACTGGCGATGCAGGTTGCCGATCAGGCGCGCGAGCTGGCAAAACATACGCATCTGGATATCGCTACCATTACCGGCGGCGTGGCTTATATGAACCACGCAGAGGTCTTCAGCGAGAATCAGGATGTGGTGGTCGCGACCACAGGTCGTCTGCTTCAGTATATTAAAGAAGAGAATTTCGATTGCCGCGCCGTTGAGACGCTGATCCTTGATGAAGCCGACCGCATGCTGGATTTAGGCTTTGCGCAGGATATTGAAACCATCGCAGGGGAAACGCGCTGGCGTAAGCAAACCATGCTGTTCTCCGCCACGCTGGAAGGCGACGCGATTAAAGATTTTGCCGAGCGTCTGCTTAACGATCCGGTAGAAGTCGAAGCCGATCCCAGCCGCCGTGAGCGCAAGAAGATCCAGCAGTGGTACTATCGCGCCGACGATCTGGAACACAAAACCAAGCTGCTGATCCACCTGCTGAAGCAGCCTGACGTGACGCGCTCTATCGTCTTCGTGCGCAAGCGTGAGCGTTTGCATGAGCTGGTACAGTGGCTGCACGATGCGGGCATTCGCTGCTGCTATCTGGAAGGCGAGATGGTGCAGGCCAAGCGTACTGAGGCGATTAAACGCATCACCGATGGTCGCGTCAATGTGCTGGTGGCGACCGATGTCGCCGCACGCGGTATCGACATCGAAGATGTCAGCCATGTCATTAACTACGATATGCCGCGCACCGCCGATACCTATCTGCACCGTATTGGCCGTACCGCGCGCGCTGGCCGTAAAGGGACTGCGCTGTCGCTGGTAGAAGCACACGATCACCTGCTGATGGGCAAAATCAGCCGCTATCTGAATGAACCGCTGAAACCGCGTACTGTTGATGACCTGCGCCCTGTTACGCGTGCGCCAAGCGCTAAAACCACTGGTAAACCGTCGAAAAAGGTGCTGGCGAAGCGTAAAGAGCAAAAAGAGAGCGAAGCGGAAAAACCACGCGTGAAAAAACGTCACCGTGATACGAAGAACATCGGTAAACGCCGCAAGCCGAGCGCTACAGCGCCATCCGGCAATGATGCGGAATAATTCAGCATCAACATAAAAAAATCGCCTCAAACGAGGCGATTTTTTTAATTAGCGTTGTAAAAAAGCCGTTACTGCGGCTAAAAGAAAACTACCTCTGCTGAAAAGCAATTAGGGCTATTACCCCTGGCGTATAAACGCTAAATTACTACTATTATCCTTAGCATACGCTTAACAGCAAAGTGAGTGCTTTTTCTACACCTCACTAAATTTATCCCTTACAGGCTTTCTGTAAATGTACGCGTGATGACGTCACGCTGCTGTTCTGGCGTCAGCGCATTAAAGCGTACGGCGTAACCTGAAACGCGAATCGTCAGCTGCGGATATTTCTCAGGGTGCTTAACCGCATCTTCCAGCGTTTCACGGCGCAGCACGTTAACATTCAGATGCTGACCACCTTCTACGCGCACCTGTGGTTTCATCTCCATCGGCACTTCACGATAAGCGAATTTGCCTAGCTCGCTCACCGCAACCACCTGATCCTCTTCATATCCGGCTTTGGCACACAGGCAGCGGGCCTCTGCTTTTTCGTCATCCAGCAGCCAGAATGAGTTCATCAGGCCAGGATTATTGGTTTGGGTAATTTGAATGCCAGTGATCATAATCAGTTCTCCAGAACATAGCGCTAACCGGATTAGCGCGGTGGGTAAGTCAAAAGGATGCCCTGATATAGCACTCGTCCCGCACAGAGGTTTTGACCTCAGTCAATTTATCCACTCTGACAATTCGCTGCTAATTTCAATTAATTGATTCGGATAAATTTTTAATCAGAATTATTTTTGAATTTTTCAAATATTTTTTACCTTCAACCTGGCGCAGTGAACCGTTAAGCTAACAACACTGACCTCAAGGGAGCAAACCATGACGGATAAACTGACCTGGCACGACGTGCTGGCCGAAGAGAAAGAGAAGCCCTACTTCACTGAAACGCTTAAGTTAGTCGCCAACGAACGTGCGGCTGGCGTGACGGTTTATCCGCCACAAAAGGATGTGTTCAACGCGTTTCGTCTGACAGAGCTGGGCGACGTAAAAGTCGTCATTCTTGGGCAGGATCCTTATCACGGCCCGAACCAGGCACACGGTCTGGCGTTCTCCGTGCTGCCCGGCGTGCCGGTTCCGCCCTCGTTGCAGAATATGTA
>Ga0268256_1001956_pt1 | contig 11256 bp, 13 predicted proteins | sample AgamicAtAmrz_FD_200247 | JGI IMG/M metagenome (GOLD analysis project Ga0268256, IMG submission 200247) | Agave microbial communities from Guanajuato, Mexico - At.Am.rz (v2) (version 3) | ecosystem: Host-associated > Plants > Roots > Rhizosphere | place: Guanajato, Mexico | collected 2012-06-07
GCAGTGGTGCGGCCATCGCCAGCTGCGCCAGCCAGTACACCTGACGCATACCGATGCAGCGTGCCAGCGGGCCGGTCAGCGCGCCGAGAATGCCGGCCGCGCCGCTAACCAGCCACAGCATACTGGCGTGGCCCTCGTTCAGGTGGCTGTGCTGGCGTAACACATCCGGTCCAAAACACCACCACGCCGCGCTGGCGACACCGCTAAGAAAAGCGATGATGATCACCCGCTGCAGCGCATGGTTGTGCAGCCGATCGCGCCAGCCAACCGGCGATCTCTGTGGATCGGCACGCCCGGCGGGCAGGCAATAGCGTGCCAGCAGCAGGCTGATTAACGCCAGCACGGCAAAACAGCAGCAGGCTGCGCGCCAGCCGCCGGGCACCAGCATGAAAATGGGCACTGACACAATAATGCCCGCGCCGGTGCCAGCGTTAATGAGCGTGTTAGCGGCGGTTTGCCGCGACGCGTCGAGTTGCCGACTCACGGCACTGGCGAGCGCCGGGGAAGCCAGTCCGGCACCGAGACCGGCGATAAACAGCCCACCGGCAATCAGCCATGTGCTGCCGGCAGCGGCCAGCAGCAGTAAGCCGAGCATGGCCGTCAGCGCTGCCAGCATGGCGGTGCTGCGCACGCCCCAGCGCGCCAGCAGCAGCGTGGCGCCGGGCGTGGCCAGGCAGTAAGCCAGATAGCTGCAGGCGGCCAGCATGCCCGATGCGCGCGGGCTGAGGCTGATCTGCTGCGCCACCTGCGGCATCATCATTCCCCAGGCAAAACGCGCCAGTCCGTAGGTCACGGCAATCAGCATAAAGCCGCTCAGCGTCAGGCGGAGTGAGGTTTTCATGACGCACTCGCCATCAGTTGCTCAGCCGCCAGACGCGCAGTGACCGCGGCCTGCGGACCGTCAATCAACCCGGCCATAATCGCCCCTTCAAACAGTATCCAGATGGCATCGGCCAGCGCTGACGGCGAATTTCTGTGCGAGTGCGCCAGGCAGGCACGGATGTAGCCGCGCTGCCAGTAGCGATAATCCAGCGCCTGCGCCGCCAGCTCAGCATCCTGCTCCGCATACTCGCCGTACGCTTTGGCAAAAAAGCAGCCGAGCGATCCTTCCGCCCGCATCCACTGTTCCAGCACCGAAAACAGCTGGCTGATGGCTGCAGGATCGTCTGGCTGTGACAATAAATCGGCAAAGCGCTGCCGACGCGCGGTCATCACCGCGGCAGTTAACCGTTCGCGCGACGGAAAGTGCTGATAGAGCGTACGCGTGGAGACCTTCGCCTCACGGCAAATGTAATCGGTGCTGGTGGCATGAAAACCGTTGTTGTAGAACAGCCGCTCGGCAGCGTTCAGGATGTGTTGTTTTTTACGCATACCTTAAAAAGTAAACCGATCGTTTTACTTTTGCAAAGTCGCGGGGGCAAAAATCGGGTGCGAGGCGGTTAATCACCGCCTGTTACGAGAATGCAGCTTTGAAGAAATTATCAATGAGTAAACGCGCTTAGCCGAGTCGGGCGATGCGCGCTCGGGCCTCATCCAGATGTTGTTGTAACGCGGCGAGGCACGGCGCAAAACGATCTGAGAAGCCATCGCAACTGTTCGCCAGCGACAAAAATTCCTCCGCCAAAACCAGTGCTTCCCGCCATATATCGCTGCTGACCACTTCCGGCAGTGACGCTGGCCGCAGCGTATTCACGATGGCGCCGCCCGCTCTGGGCGCAAAGCCCATCGGCAGAATGTCGTAAGCTGGCGCGAGGTGATAAGGACGGCCATGGCGACTGATGAAAGACAGGTTACCGGCGTGCATGTCGGTATTGCCGATCTGATGTACTGCTTGAAAACGTGCGCCTGCGCCTTGCTGGCTGACAGGAAAATCTGGTTGCGTCCGGTGGTCAGCGCATCCAGCAGCGCCTCACGCGCAAAGTAGTAGGTGGCACCAATCTGGCGCGACTTCAGTACGTTGCGAATGCGGTGCTTGTTGCCTGCATCCCACCACTGGCGCTGGTAGCCAAACATTGAGCCGTGGAAAATCTCCTGTAATTTCTCCACCTGCTCGTCGGTAAACACGTTTTTTCCGGCGGCTTGCGCGGCCCGCTGTTGCGGTTCGCCACGTTCGGATTGAGATCCGCCTCGTTGCCGCCATTGCTGAATTTGCCGATGCGGGCATGGCGCTTGGACTGACGCGCCAGCAGGTCGATCTCCTTGAAGTCTCTCCCTTCTTTTGTCTCCTTCATATCAGCTGGCAGTAGCGCGCGGCGGTGGTCAGCTGCATCTGGTCAAGCGGGCCGTAGACCGTTAAGCGTTGCACCGTTGGCGCTGTGCTACTCATTGCCGCTTCAATGCCGGGTTTCCAGCAGCTGCACACCTCCGTCGAGGGGCTGAAGCTGATCGCCGATTATGAGGGCTGCCGCCTGAAGCCGTACCTGTGCGACGCGGGCAAGTGGACCGACGGCATTGGCAACACCGTCGGCGTGGTGCTGGGCCGGACCATCACCGAGCGGCAGGCAGCGGGCAACTTCATCATCAACGTGTTACGCGTTGAGGCGGCACTGGCGCGCTGCGCTGCGGTTTCAATGCCGCAGCCGGTATACGACGCGCTGGTGTCGCTGGCGTTTAACGTCGGCACCGGCAATGCCTGCGCTTCAACGATGGTAGCACTCATCAAAAAGGAGCGCTGGCGCGATGCCTGTTATCAGTTGCCGCACTGGGTGTACGTGAAGGGCGTATTTAATCAGGGGCTGGATAACCGGCGTCAACGTGAACTGGCATGGTGCTTAAAAGGAGTAACAGCATGATGCGCATGCTAGCGGTGTTGATGCTCGTTCTGATTGCCGCGCTTGGCGTGCAGTCGTGGCGACTCAGCACCGCCCACAACAAAATCGACGCGCAGGTGAAGGACTTAGCCGCGCAGGGTAAAAAGCTGTCACAGAAAAACGGCCAGCTGATTGCCCTCAACATTCTGACGCAGAGCAGCAGCCGGGCGCAGACGCAGCTGTACGCCACCGCCGAGCAGAACGGTACGCTGCTGCGTGACCGGCAGCGCACCATTGAGGAACTTAAACGTGAAAATGACGAGCTTCGCCACTGGGCTGATGCCAATTTGCCTGATCCTGTTATCCGGCTGCACCAGCGTCCGGCCCTCACCGGAGGTCAGTCTTACCGTGAGTGGCTGTCCGCGAATCACCCCGTGCCGCCTGGACGAAGCCGCACCGCGCCGTAACGGCGACCTGCTGGCGCTGCTGGACGACACCGAAGCCGCATGGGCGGCCTGCGCCGACAAGGTACATACCATCATCAGCTATCAGGATAAAGACGATGAACAAGCCGCAGTCCTTGCTAAACGCCCTGAATAAAGCCGTGCCCTACGTGGCCGACAACCCGGACCGCCTGCACCTGTTCGTTGATAACGGCGCGGTGGTTGCCACCTTCGCCACGTCGATTTCATGGGAGTACCGCTACACCCTGAACGTTGTGGTGGCGGACTTCACCGGCGACCAGAATCTGCTGATGGCACCCGTTTTATTTTGGCTCGGCGTCAACCAGTCGGACGCCCTGCAGAATGCCACCGAGCGTGAGCGGCTTTTCACCTTTGAGGTCGATATTCTGGGCAGTGACCGCTGCGACATCAGCATGAATCTAAAGCTGACGGAGCGTGTGATCGCGAAGGAAGTGGACGGCGTGATGTCGGTTGAGGCGGTGGCGGAGCCGGAAGCGCCGGACGATGCAGAGGAAGGCTGGACGGTGCGCCGTGGCTGAGTTGCATGATGTTGAGGAGTGGCTGGGTGCGCTGCTGTCGCAATTAGAACCGGCAGCTAGGACAAAGATGCTGCGTGAAGTGGCGCGCGACGTGCGTCGCATCCAGCAGAACAACATCACCATGCAGCGCAGCCCGGACGGTACGGCATGGGAACCGCGACGTGTCACCGCCCGGACTAAGCCGGGCCGCATTCGCCGCAAGATGTTTGCGAAGCTGATAACGGCTAAGTACCTCAAAGCGCAGGCAAACGCAAATATGGCAGAAATTGCGTTTGTACCCGGCGTGCAGAAGCTGGTCCGCGTGCATCATTACGGCTTGAAGGAGAGAGATCGCATATATGGAATATCAACAAAATACCCCAAACGTGAACTTCTTGGAATCAATGATGAAGCTAAGCAGAATATAAAAAATATTCTGCTTAAGTGGATGGTTAAATGATTGTAAAAAAACTCTATCCGAAGACCCGAACTTAATTAATGACGTGCGATTTTTGTGATTGTAATCGCCATAAATTTGTAACTAATTAAATTTGTGGGTTTCTAATCTCTCCATATTAGTAAGTTTTGAATGTTATCAGATGTTAATGTTGTTTTTGGATCGGTTATAGATTTATACCTGTTATCATAAATCATAGAGATATATCTAAAGCCTTGCGTCACCGACATTATTTTTCTAGGCTTGGAGGCAAGAAAAACTAAGTGTTCAAAAATTATATCTAGATAATTATGGGTATGCTCAACCAATAATGCAGTAAAAGGTAGGCTCTTACCTGAGTGGACAATGTTATTTCTTGTTCTGTATATTCTTCTAAATTGCCATTGAAGACGTTGTGTATGGTTATCTAAAGTCTTCTTAATTTCATTAGGCGATGAAATGGTATTTTTAATGTGATTAAACCTGTCTTTGAGCAAAGTATAATCTCTAAACTTACCTTCAAGAGACAGCCTGGTTCCTTCATATTCTGGAAGGATCAGTAATTTTGCAAGTTTTAGCTTATGCTTGCCTGAAATTCCTCTCAGGTGATTGTTTGTAATTCTTCTATTCCATGTGATTAAGTCTTTGAGTAAGTTTTCGATTAACCCGTCTAAGTAAGATATGTTTAAAAATGGCATCACGCTATCTGCAATATGTTCGATTGTTGCCTCATCCTTTGATTTTGTTTCATTTGGCACTAGGGATTCTAGCGAGATCCATAGATTAAGAAGTTGATTTTCGATGTTTTCACTTTTTAGCGCTGTGGAGTGTAATTGGGCGCTTCTTAGAAACTTCGAAAATGAATCATCTTCCATATCAAAATCGGACATAAGTTGAGTAAGCATCCTCTTAGCTTTTTCTGCACGCATATCTTTACATTTTGTCATAGGATTTAAGCGTGTGGATACTTTATAAGACGTGGTGCCGTTAAATACTAACGCCTCATTGGACCACGTGGGCTTATCTTTATGATGAAAGAGATTTAGAAATGAAGAGGCCAATTTCAAATACTCTTCAGCATTCTCCCGCGCCGAATGATGGTCTAATGCAAAAACATCCTCTGATGCAATTATCAGTTTCCTTTGTATGTTTCTAAAAAAAGAATCATTGGCAATTTCAATAGGGGGGGTGGTTACAAAAGCTAAACCCAGTTTACTGAAGGTGGGTTCAGCCTCCTGAAATATTTGGTCTGCTATAAAGTAAACGGTGTATTTTTTTGACTCAAGCGTTAACGTGTTGAATAGCTTTTGAATATCAGTGTTATTGGTAATTTGTTCTGAGCCACTATAAAAAACCTTATGAACTTTGCTCTTGAGAGCGGTTTGGCTAAAACCTATATAAAGTAATAAGCTGGCGTAATTCCTGGCTAGCCTTCTTGTTCTGACTGTGGTCCAAGTGTTTGATGTCACTTCTTCTAATAGTAATCGTTCGCTAACTTCTTTGTATGCTTTGGGTGATAATTGGATGACTATTATTTCAATTATTGACTTTCTTTCTTTAGGAGAAATAGTGGGGTTTTTTAACTTGTTAACAAAGGCAGGGAATGCCTCACCTAAAATTTCTTCCGCAACCTTGTCGTTTGACAAGTTATGAACTAATTCTTCTGTTAAATGATCAATATTTTTAGCGTTGATAATGCCTTCATTTATATCGTTAATCGTTTGTAAACACTCTAGCCCAACTGTTGGTGTATTTATTACTGATGGTTTATATGTGTCGAGTGAATAAGTGAAAAGCATTTCATCCATTAATTGAGCAAAAAAAACTAAAGATTTGCACTCTTCGGGGTTCGACCAGTTTCTTAATCTGCGGAATTTCACTTATATCATCCTTTTCATTGTGTGAAGAACCTTACAATTACTATCGTTTTACTGGAAAATCAATATGGATAATGATTTTCCAATGAATGCTCAATTAACTGAAATCATGCGCCTTATCACCAACCTGATCCGCACCGGCATTGTGTCCGAGGTGGACCCGGATAAATGGCAGTGCCGGGTCAAAACGGGCGACCTTGAAACCAACTGGATTAACTGGCTCACCTTTCGCGCCGGTAAAACGCGCACGTGGTGGCAACCCTCCATCGGCGAGCAGGTTGTGCTGCTGAGCCTCGGCGGCAATCTCGAAACCGCGTTTGCGCTGCCGGCCATTTATTCCGACTCCTTCCCGCCGCCCGATTATTCAGAGAATGGCAGCACTACCGTGTTCAACGACGGCGGCTGGTTCCAGTACGAGCCGGATACCGGATTAAGAACATCAAAAGCGTGCGCATTGAGGCCGCCAACGGCATTCAGCTGATCACCGACCAGCTGGGCGTTGATGCCAGCCGAACGCTGATTAACAGCCAGACCGTGATGAACGGCGACGTGACGCAGGGCGGCGGTAAGATGAGTTCAAACGGCGTAGTGGCAGATGCTCACGCCCATGACGGTGTGAAATCCGGCGGCGATATGTCAGGAGGTCCGCATTGATGTATCTCGGCATGAACCGCGACACCGGCGAAGCCATCACCGACACCGAGCACATTCGCCTGAGCGTGCGCGACATTCTTATCACGCCGGAAGGCAGCCGCATCGGACGTCGTGAATACGGCTCGCTTCTGTCGGTGCTGATTGATCAGCCGCAGAACGACGTGGTGCGCCTTCAGGTAATGGCGGCGGCGTACACGGCGCTGGGAGCCGCGTATCCGCCTCAGTTCTTTAGGCATAACCAGCGCCTTTGATGGCTCCATGGTGGTTGAGCTGGCGAAGCAGTGCGGCGCGGTGGCCTGCATCAAAAACGGCAACCTGCTTTTTATCCGGCAGGGGCAGGGCAAAACGGCGAGTGGCAAAGTGCTGCCCGCCATCACCCTCGTGCGCAAGGACGGCGACGGCCACCGGTTTACACTGGCTGACCGTGACGCCTACACCGGCGTGATCGCGAGCTGGCTGCACACCCGCGAGCCGGAGAAGAAGCCGGAAACTACGGTGAAGCGTAAACGCCGCAAACCCGCCGCGCAGAATAAGGAGCCTGAGGCGAAGCAGGGCGACTATCTGATCGGTACGGATGAGAACGTGCTGGTACTGAGCCGCACCTATGCCAGCCGGGCCAACGCCGAACGCGCTGCTAAAATGCAGTGGGAGCGGCTACAGCGCGGCGTGGCATCGTTCTCTATCCAGCTGGCGCGCGGGCGCGCTGATCTTTATACGGAGATGCCGGTAAGGGTGAGCGGGTTTAAACAGCAGATTGACGCGGGGGAGTGGATTATTACCACACTCACGCACAGCCTGAGTGCGGACAGCGGATACACAACCACCATTGAGTTTGAAGTGAAAATAGATTCACTCGAAATTGAATGAACGCCATCTCAAAATGGTTAAATTAAGTATTATGCATCTCAGTTGGGTTATGGAGACGACGCTATGATGAATTGTCCTTTGTGCGAGAATGCCGCACATACACGCAGCAGCTTTCAGGTATCGGCAACTACTAAAGAGCGCTATAACCAATGCCAAAATATTAATTGCAGCTGTACTTTTAAATCTCATGAGACTGTATCAGAGATCATCATGAAGCCCGGAAGTGTTAAACCAGTGCCACCACATCCGGTAAGAGACCAGCAGCAACCATTGTGGCTTTGATTTCTGTATTTTATGCATTGCCGGTGTGGCACGGGCTTATTTATCTCTTTAATGCAGCAAGCACCAATCAAAAATAGGAAAAAGTTAATTGGAGTATTAATTTTTCCTAATTATTTCATTGGTTCATTTTAATGAAATCATCAACACTCATTCTGAATGAGTGCGACGTCAAGTCTGTTAATGAAAATATACCTTCTTTATTAATGGGTCTTTTTATAGCTAGTGGTGTGCCTAGTTTATTTAGCTTTGGAGTAATAAGGCTTGTGCCATTATTGTGTATGTATCTACTTGCTATCTTCGCCACTCGTTTTTCATCGTTTTCAAGATGTGTAAAGTTGATGATGAATAAGCCCTCTACTTCATTGTCAATTCTTCTGATGAATGGCGTAACTCTTAATATTTCTTGATATGATTTTGAGTCTTGTTCAAAACAACTAATTCCTAATGCCAGTAACAAGGATGCATCTGGTTTTTGCTGTAGTATTTTAGCGTAAGCCAGTCTCCTCAATTTGCTATTCAACACTTCCCCATAACCCGTGCATATTATTTCATTTAGTGGCCTGCCGGGAAAAAGCTCAGTACCACTATAATAATTTTCAATGAAAAAATCTCTTTCCGGTTTTTCACAGCTTCTTATCCGTAGGGTAATCCAATTTGAATCAAGTTTTACATAACTTGATTCATGAAAGTTAATCTCAGATATATAATCTAATTTATCTTCCCACTCCCACATTTTGCAGGCATTAATTGCATCATTCCTCGATTCAAAGAAAAAAGCACCGCTTAGTCTGGATGGTTTGTCAGGGAATTTTGATGCGCGAATTTTTTCTATATGAAACTCTGACTCTAGGTCGCTCATATATTTATCGTTAATAGATGATTTAATGTTGCTATATAACCATAATGAAGGTGCTGTAAATTCTATGCCTTGTTCATCTTTAGGTGGGTTAGCTAAGACCCGGCCAATAGCAACCTCCCAAGCAACCATCGGATGGTCTATATCAAGAATAGCGAACAACCTCATTTCTTAATCCCTTGTTAAACAATTTTTCAGTGTTTAGTAAAAAATATTCATTACATATATTGATTAAGCATCAATTTGACCTTTAGTAATGCTCTGGACAAAGACTATTTCTTGCATGTGTTCAACACTAAAGGGGGCAAAAGTAACAAGTTTCGAGCCTGGTTCTGAATGGCATTTAGTGGCAACTAGGGAAGTAAGTAAAAAATCTGCTGCCATTTTGGTGCCAATCTATGTTTTGGCTACAAAAAAACCGCTTAGGAAAGCGGTTCAACTACATGATTTACATAACTAAATTTGGTGGCCCCTGCTGGGTTTGAACCAGCGACCAAGCGATTATGAGTCGCCTGCTCTAACCACTGAGCTAAGGGGCCAGCGGAGCGGGGATTATAAAGTATCTCGGTGGGGCGATCCAGCGTTGCTCAATCGGTTGATGAAAATTCCCGCAATCACTGAGTCCTTGATCTCACAGCAAAAAATCCCGAAGCCCTGACAGATGCGCGCAATAAACGCCCACTGCTGTCGCGTTTTTGAGACAAGGCTTGCTGCCTTGTCTCAGGATGCGCAGGTTCAGCGATAGCGCGTGGCGGGCTTATTCAGCGAGATAAACGGCAGGATGGCGCCGCGCGCCTGCTCAAAGCTTTGCCACAGGCCCATATCTTCCACCGAAGGGATAGTGATCGCTTCGCCGTCATCCAGACCGCGCAGCGCAGCGGCGACTAAGTCATCGACCTCCATCACCATCTCTGCCGGCAGGTCATCCACCGAGCGCCCGGTGCGCTGGAAAATCTCGGTGCGCGTCAGGCCCGGCAGCAGCGCCTGCACGCGTACGTTGTGGCCCGCCAGCTCACGCTGCATGTTACGCGTCAGCGAGAGCACAAAAGCTTTCGTCGCATTGTAGGCCCCGTTTGCCTGTTCGTTGACCAGCGCCAGTACCGACGCCACATTTACGATAGTGCCCGCGTTGCGGCTGCGGAAAACCTGCGCGGCCGTGTGAGAGAGCTGCGTCAGCGCCACCACGTTCAGTGCCAGCATTGTTTGTGTCTGGTCGATGCTGGCGTCGATAAACTCGCCTTCCACCGTCATGCCCGCATTGTTGATCAGCGTGGTAATACGCGTATTGTTCCGCAGCTCGCTATCAATACGCGCCAGATCCTCATGGCGCGTCAGATCCGCAGCCAGCACGCTGACTTCCACGCCGTGCGCTTCGTGCAGCGACTGCGCCAGTGCGCTCAGACGTGCAGCATCGCGCGCCACCAGAATCAGGTCGTTGCCGCGTGTAGCCAGCTGTTTTGCGTAAGTTGCGCCGATACCGCTGGAGGCGCCGGTGATTAAAGCCAGTTGGTGTGACATGGAAAAGCCCTCTGTATGATGGTCGTCATATTGGCGTGTTGGTAATATGACGACCATCATATCCATCGTCAAGCTGGAATATGACGATCGTAATAATTACACTGATTGCCATTAACGATGAGCAGGGTAACAACCGATGGAAAAGCTAAGCCATAAGGCGCGTACGCGGCAGCGCATTCTGGAAGAAGCGGCGGTGGTGATGCGCGAATGCGGCACCGAAGGCATTGGCGTGGCAGCGCTGATGAAGCGCGTCGGCCTGACGCACGGTGGGTTTTATGCGCACTTTGCCTCGCGTGAAGCGCTGGTCGAAGCGGTGATTAGCGAGATGTTTGCCGACTCGGCGCAGCGTTTTGCCGCCGTGCTGGCGATTGAGGATCCGGCTGAACGGCTGAACCAGTGGATCGACCGCTATCTGTCGGACCAGCACTGTGGCGCGCCGGGCGAGGGCTGTCCGATACCGGCGCTGGTCAGCGAAGTGGCGCATTTACCGCCGGATGCGCGGGCGCTGTTTTCAGCGAAGCGCGAAGCGGTGCGGCGTCAGCTGGTACAGGCGCTGCAGCAGCTGGGACATGCGCAGGCGGAAAGTATCGCCAGCAGCATGCAGGCCGAAATGGTCGGTGCGCTGGCGCTGGCGCGCGCCTGCACTGACGAAGCGGAGGCGCGCCAGATGCTGGAGGTGACGCGTCAGGCAGTCAAACTGCGCGCCGGGCTGGTGACAGCATGAGCGATCACGACATCCGCGACATTATCGCGCCCGATTTGCAGGTGCTGTTTTGCGGCATCAATCCGGGCAAATCCTCGGCGCATACCGGCTTTCACTTTGCGCATCCCGGCAACCGCTTCTGGAAGGTCATCCATCAGGCCGGATTTACCCGCGAACAGCTGCTGCCGGAGCAGGAACAGCGGCTGCTGGAGACCGGCTGCGGCATCACCATGCTGGTAGAGCGCCCTACCATTCAGGCCAGCGAGCTGGCGGGCGCGGAGCTGCGTGACGGCGGCGCGCGTCTGCAGGAAAAGGTGCTGCGCTTTCAGCC
>Ga0268256_1001968_pt1 | contig 11200 bp, 8 predicted proteins | sample AgamicAtAmrz_FD_200247 | JGI IMG/M metagenome (GOLD analysis project Ga0268256, IMG submission 200247) | Agave microbial communities from Guanajuato, Mexico - At.Am.rz (v2) (version 3) | ecosystem: Host-associated > Plants > Roots > Rhizosphere | place: Guanajato, Mexico | collected 2012-06-07
ATTTCTCAAGGAATTAAACAAGCTGAAAAACCACGCCGGAAAAAACGAATAATTATTGGAGCACTCACAGCTGCAGCAGCCACAATCATCATCGGTTCAGGTTTCGTAAGCCCTACAGCCAATCAAGTACTGGCGAAAACGCCAATATTAGGAGAGCTGTATAAAAAGTTTGACGATAAGCTTGGCATGAAGCTGGCAGAGAAGGATATGGTCACAAACCTGAATGAAACTATTACCAAAAATGGTGTGACATTAAAGGTAACGAGTGCTTATTTTGACGGTTTTCAAGTGACAATTGTGGGAGAAGTCTACAAAAAAGGCAAATGGCCAGCAAATGAACCGGATGAAATAAGTTTTGATATGAATTTTGAGGGTTACAAAGGGGATGCAGACCCGTGGCTCGATGGACATACTAGCGATTTTATTCAAATTAAGGACGGTTTTGAATTTCATTGGACAATGAACTATCCATACGAAGATATTAAGGAGAATATAGAACTGCCAATAACTATTCATAATATTAATGGTGTTGAAGGAGATTGGAAGTTTTCTGTCCCTGTTGAACAAAAAAAGTTCGCAGAAATCGATTTTGCTTATAAAGAGACCTTCGAGAACGGCAGTTACATAGAAACAAAGAGAATACTAGAAGGGGCTGAATATCCTACATTAATTTACAGCATAGCAAATCCTAATGAAAATGATGTGGTGTTTTTGTCGAAGGCGATGGATGATAAGGGAAATGAATTATTTTCTGGTATCGATTCGCAGATAATTGATGATTCTCCTGATGACTCCATTGAGACTTTCGCTTCCGAAATACATAGTATGGATAAAGAGGCAAAGTCTATAACCTTTTATCCATATCTTAATATATATGAAGACACATTATATCAGAATTTAAGTGAATCAGGGTTTGTGTTAGCGAGTAAAAGGACAGATTTAGCACTTCATGTAAACAGTGTTAAACAAGAAAAAGACAAGCTGATATTAGACTACAATATAACAGGAACTATAGATAAAGCATCTAGGTCAGACTTAATAACTAACTTAGAATCTGAGTTGACATTGGTTGATGAGAAGCATGTGAAAGACATTGATGAAGACAATCCTTTCCCTCCAGAAGGGCATTCTATTTCAAGAAATAAACTGAAGGTATTAGATAGAGACAAGCTTCACTTCCAGTCTGTCTTTAATTTAAAGGGAGAGGAAAAAATAGAAAACTTTAAACTAGAGGAAACAGTTCTTGGTATTAATTTTTCTATGTATTTTAATTCAATCAAGCTTGAACCTTTTACAGTGAAATTGAAAGAATAACCACTGGAAAAAGCAGTTGATTTTAAGATGTCCACCATATGATACAAGAAATAATAAGACTCTTGGATTTCGTCAAAACAGCCAATCACCATGTATTATATAAATGAGAACCCTCAGAATTAAAAGTTGTTAGGGAATGCTTGATTTCAATAATATAAGAGTTTCTATAGATGACTCAATGGAAGTATAACAATTTCCGATGGGAGGAATCATTGTGAATTTGCTTGTAACAGGCGGAGCCGGCTTTATTGGCAGTAATTTTGTCCGTCATATGCTTGATACATATCCAAATATGATTATTGTTAATCTCGACTTGCTGACGTATGCAGGTAATTTAAACAGCTTGGCGGATTTAAAGGGAAATCCTCGCCATAAGTTTGTTCATGGCAGCATTACGAATCGAGAGCTTGTTAATCATTTGCTTGATGTTTATAGTATTGATGGAATTGTCCATTTTGCTGCAGAATCGCATGTAGACAGAAGCATTATTAATCCGGGTGCTTTCGTGGAAACAAATGTGCAAGGGACGCTAGTTTTGCTGGAGGCAGCAAAGATAAAGGGAGTTGGCCGGTTTGTGCATATTTCTACAGATGAGGTTTATGGAAGTCTTGGCGAATCTGGCTATTTTACAGAAGGCAGCTCCATTGCTCCAAACAGTCCATATGCGGCAAGTAAAGCAGCAAGCGATATGCTTGTTCGCTCCTATTATAAAACGTATGGTTTAGATGTAAATATAACAAGATGCTCTAATAATTATGGGCCATATCAGTTTCCTGAAAAGCTCATTCCGCTTTTGATTACAAATGGTGTGAATGGGGAGAGGCTTCCTGTTTATGGGGATGGAAAAAATATCCGCGATTGGATTCATGTTAAAGACCATTGTGCTGCAATTGACCTTGTTCTGCGCAAAGGAAAAAAAGGGGAAGTTTATAATATCGGCGCAAGAACAGAAAAGACCAATAATGAAATAGCGCAGTTAATCATGAAAGAATTAAAGCTGCCAGAAAAAAGGCTGCTATATGTAAAGGATCGGCCTGGTCATGATTATCGATATGCTGTCAATCCGGAAAAGCTGGAGAAAGAATTAGGCTGGAAACCAATGTATTCTTTTGAGACCGGCATTAAAGAAACAGTTGATTGGTATTTGGCTAATGAATCATGGTGGGGCCCTTTAAAAGGCAAGCAAGGAACATAACATAATCAGGGGTAAAGGCGCACTAAAGGGAGTCACTTATTCTTTAATGTGCCTTTTATTCATTTTTACCTCATGTATATTGCAAGGTCTGGATGACTGCCTGTAGTGATAACTTCACGAAGAATTTTCGCTAAGGCCATGCTGTAAACAAGACCGTTATCTCCATAAGCCATTAAAAAGTAGCAGTTAGGAAATTCCTCGTATTCCCCTATTAGCGGAAGGCCATCATGTGTCCCTCCATAAAAGGCACCTAAATAGTAATCTGCTTGAAGAGCTAGATCAGGGAATAATTTATTGCATTCCTTTATAAGCTTGTCTTTTCGGCCGATAATTTTTGCATCCCGCTCTTCGGCAATAGCAGTGTTTTCATCCAAACCGCCAATAATAATGCGGTTATCTGAAGTTGTACGCATATAAATGTAAGGACGGGCAGTCTCCCATATCAATGTGCGCTTATGCCAGCTGGAGAAATCTTCAACCGGATTAGTAATGACAGCATAGGAGCTTGACAGTACACTGTTTTTTTCTTGTTTAAATTCTAGGTTTTCGTAGCCTGCAGCAAAAATTACATGTTTAGCTGTAATCGAGTGACCTTTATCTGTATACAGAACGGCTTGGTCCTTTTCTAGCTTCTTGCCATTTATTCTTGTGTTTTCGTAAATAGAGACTTTCTTTTTGGCAGCACCGTCTAAGAGGGCGTGATTGAACTTGAAAGGGTTCAGCTCGCCGTCATTATATGTATAAAGGGCTTTGTACTTGCTGAATCCATATTTCTCTTTTATCTCCTCTTCTGAAAGCAAATCAGCCTGAAAACCGTGCTTTGTAAGATAAGCATACTCTTTATCAAGCTTGACAACATCCTCTGGGTAGCTCGCATAATAAAGGCTGTCTCGCCGCTTGAAATCAGAGGCAATATCAAGTATGGCTGCTGCCTTTTCAATATCATTGATTGCTTCTTCACATAGCTTTAAATGTCTGATTGCCAGCTCCTCACCAAAGCTGTTTACAAGCTCAAACAGCATTTTATCGCCAAGGTATTGAATCAGAGCCGTGTTTGTTGAAGTGCTGCCTTCTCCAATCCTCCTTTTGTCCACTACAGCAACATTCAAGCCTGTATCCTTTAAGTAGTGGGCACATTGGGCACCAGAGCTACCGCCGCCAACAATCAGCACATCACAGTTAATGTCCTCCTCTAATGAAGGATAGACAGGTGCTTCTGGAAATGTAGTCGGCCAATAATAGTTTCCAGCTTGCAGTTTCATTGCGTTTTTCCCCTCTCTTCATTTAATCTAATCATATAAAGGTTAATTCCTGCATAGCATTTCCTGATTTCAGAGTTTTTACTTAGAATGGAAGTGTTAATGTAAAAAAATAAAGGCAAAGGCTAAAATTATGACACCATTTACAGAGAAGGTAATTGAAATCATTCAAGCTATTCCATATGGAAAGATCATGACATATGGCCAAATAGCAAAAGCAGCAGGGAGCCCGAGAGGTGCAAGACAGGTCGTAAGAATTCTGCACACTTCTAGCAGAAAGCACAATCTTCCTTGGCACCGGGTCGTCAACGCGAAAGGTGAGATAGTGATAAAACAGGAGGAAGGAAGTGCTATGCAAAAGCAGCTTTTGGAAAGTGAGGGTGTAGAGTTTATAAGTGCGAACAAGCTTGAATTGAAAAGATATCAGCACATTCCTTTAGAGGAGTGGGAAAGAGATTATTTTGATGAATAAGACAGACAGAAATAACAGTCACAATCACTTTTACTGCATCTAAAAAACCCTTCAAAACCGCCTTTAGGGTTCGAAGGGTTAATGGCTCAGCGAAGTTTTTTGTTTTAGTTCCTGTAAAGATTGCTGAAAAGCGCTGTTAAAGTGGTCGGGATTATCCATCATGACATTATGTCCTGCATTTGGAATGGTGATGAGTTTTTTGTATGGTGCCTCCATGAGAGGATAATATTTCTCCAATAAGTAATTAAAATGAAGATCATATTCACCAACCATGTAAATGACAGGTACATGGTAGTTCGAAGGAAGCTTCCGCAAATCGTATCTCATTGCATATTTTGATAAGGGAGCTTGAAGCTTTTCCATCTTGAGAAAATAGGTTAAATGCCTAAGAGAAAAGTAAGGCGAAACTATTCCAGCCTTTATGAAAATAAAAGAATCCTCTACGTAAGAAATATACTTCTTTGCAACCTTATACATTTTTAGAACTGCAGCTTCGGTTGCTTTAAGACTGTCATGCAAGCCTTTTTGCAAATGGTCCAAAATCTCAGCATCCTTTGATTCCCCTTGTACAAGAGCTTTCTTTCGTATTTCAGCTGCCATAAGTGCAGCACCTTCATTTAAATGAACGATTTGAGAGATGCTGATATAAGCTTTTGTCAGTTCAGGGTAGCGTTGGACAAACATGCTGCCGATAATCGTACCCCATGAGTGTCCCATTATTATGATGCTTTGCTGGTTAAAGCGCTTTGCCAAATAGAGGGTGATTTCATGAATATCCTCAACAAGCCGGTCGGCGGATAATGTAGCAAGGACATCAGCTGCATTCTTTTTGTTCAGAAAATACGTCCTGCCTGTATTTCGCTGATCCCAATTTACAATGGTATAATCCTGCTCCCATTCATATTGATACGTATGCAGCACAGGAGTCATCGAAATGCCTGGTCCACCATGAAGAAAAAGAATAACTGGATTGCCAGTATGCTGTCCTCTTATATATAAGTATTGTTCTATTCCGCCAATATTAATTGTCAGTTCCTGATCAATCCCATTTTGTGATTGAATTCTATGCTTCTTAAGCATATTATTTGCGAGAATTCTCCTGCAGATAAAAAGGATGGTTATAAGAAGGAGGAACATGACCAATGCTTTTATGAAAATAAATTTTATCACTGGCTGTACCTCCGTGTTAGTCTTCATTTTATAGTAATGCTTTCTTCTAGACATTAGCAGATTAACTGGAAACAAACAATAATTTTTCCAACTTTTCACAAAAAAGGATGCTTGAATCTATCTATAGCACTAGCATGGTCAAATATTTGGAAAACTATTAAACAAAAATAGAACCCTGATGCAAATTAGCATCAGGGACTCTGTTTGTTAGATTACCGTAGACATTGTTTCTTTCAAAACTTTTACAGAATGGTCGAATTGTTTTTGTTCCTCTGTGTTTAACGGAATTTCAAGCACCTCACGAATTCCATTCACATTAATTACAGCAGGAACACCGATATAAACATCTTTATGACCGTATTGTCCATCTAAGTAAACAGATACAGGCAGGATAGAATTTTCATTTCCTAATATAGCTTTTGTGATGCGAACAAGAGACATTCCGATTCCATAATAGGTTGCGCCTTTTCTCTCAATAATATGGTATGCCGCATCTCGGACATTGACGAAGATATCATCAAGATCCTTTTGGCTGTACTTGCTGTTTTTAGCGATAAGTGTCTCGATTTCTTCCAATCCTATTGTTGTGCGGCTCCAGACTGGCAGTTCTGTATCACCATGTTCCCCAATGATAGCAGCATGGACGTTTCTAGTATCAACATTAAAGTATTCACCAAGCATATAGCGGAATCTAGCTGTATCTAAAGTTGTTCCAGAACCGATTACCCTCTCTTTAGGCAAACCAGATTCTTTCCATGTTACATATGTCAGAATATCAACAGGGTTTGTGGCAATAAGGAAAATGCCGTTAAAGCCGCTGTCCATTACATTTCGGACAATCGTTTTGAAAATCGCTGTATTTTTTGCTACTAAATCAAGACGTGTTTCACCTGGTTTTTGAGGCAAGCCTGCAGTGATGACAACTAAATCTGCCTCTCCGCAATCTGCATATTGACCGCTCCATACCTTCACTGGAGTAGGTGCAAAAGGAATTCCGTGATTTAAGTCCATTGCCTCTCCTTCGGCTCTTTTTTCATTCACATCAATCAGTACTAGCTCTTCGGCAACACCTTGATTGATGAAAGAATAAGCATAGCTGCATCCGACTGCACCAGTTCCAATTAAAACGACACGATTGATATTTTGCTTTTTCATAAGTAACTCTCTCCTTTAGATAATTAATATTTTAAAATAGTATCCAACTGACTAATCCAACTAACACTAGCAGACAAATGCTGTATTTAATGGTTACTTTAAACAAGTCGCTGTCTCTGCCTGCCAATCCTACTGCCGCTGCTGCTACAGCGATTGATTGTGGAGATATCATTTTGGCCATTGTGCCGCCAATGACATTGACTGCAACCATTGTTTCAGGTGCAATGCCAATTTGAGTGGCTGTGACAGCTTGCAGTGGTGCAAATAAGGAACCACTATTAACAACAGACCCTGTAAGGAAAACACCTAACCAACCTAATAATGGTGCAAATAATGGGAAGATATCCCCTGTTGATGCAAAGGCAAGACCGAGCGTAGAAGACATGCCAGAATAGGTGCATATATAGGCAAATCCAAGCACACTGCAAATAGTCAGTACAGGTGCTAACAGCTCTTTTGCTGTTTCTTTCGTTGTTTCCATAAGCAGTTTTTTTCGGCATTTAAACAATATGCTCGCAACAATGATTGTAATGACAATTGCTGTTGTTGTAGATGAAAACAAATCCAGTTTAAAGATCGCTGCATATGGGGTTGCTTCTGGCACAATTGGTGCCAGTTTTATCACATTGTTATTCAGGAATGGAATTGGCAGCTGAAGCACTAATTTTTCCAATGGCCCGCCTGAAATAAATAAGTTCTTGAAAAAAGATAAGTTGAACAAAGTAACAATAATAGTTAAAAAGATAAATGGCAGCCAAGCATAGGCAATAGTAGATAATGAGTACTTCACCGTACTATCAGCTTTTTCCTTCTGATTAACACGGTAAATCTCCTTAGGCTGCCATTTTTGCAGAAAGAGAGCTAGTGTCACAAGGCTGACGATGGCTGCAAATATATTGGCTAATTCTGCTCCGATAAAGTACAGCACCAAAGCTTGAGTAATGGCGAAGGACAAACCAGATACGAGCACTGCCGGGTATGTTTGTCTAATACCTTTCCAGCCGTCGATGATAAACACGAGCAAAAATGCAACGAATAGGGCGAGAATCGGAATAATGATGGCGGTATACCTGCCGACTGAAAGTCCATCCAGTCCTGTGAGGAGTGATGGAACGGTTACAGGTATTCCCATTGCTCCATATGCACCGCCTGCAATGTTGGCAATCAAACAAAGACTTGCCGCATAAATTGGACTGAAGCCCAGCCCTACTAATATGGCAGCGGTTATCGCGACAGGTGCGCCAAAACCAGCTGCTCCTTCTAGGAAGGCTCCAAATGAGAAGGCTACAATCAAAACCTGCAAGCGTTGATCTGATGTAATAAAGGATATGCTATTTTCGATAATGGCAAACTTACCAGTTTTGACAGTAATCTTGTAAAGGAAGATGGCGGCAAAGACGATGGAAGCAACTGGCCAAATTCCTGCAAGTGCACCGTATAATGCTGACATAAGTGCTAAAACAAAAGGCATTTTATATATGAGAACAGCCACAATTCCTGCAGCGATAATACTCAATGCTCCTGCGATATATCCCTTTAACTTAAATAAAGTCAACATGAGGATGAAAAATAGTATCGGTATTGCAGCGATGATAGCTGAGATCCATAAGTTATTCATTGGATCATAGACTTGGTTCCAAGGTGTCATGTTTTTTCAGCTCCTCTTAAATAAAAGATTTAATTTACAATGTCATTATAAAACATACTTTGTGAAATATATCACATAATTTTTGTCTATTTTGTGAAAGTGAAGTGTAAAACGCTTACTATGCTGTTTGATGTTCACCTGTTTGTAACATTTTCATGAGATTTCGAAATGAAAACAATGTCTATAGTTTTATCCAAATGCTGTTTTTTTATATGCTTTTTTATGAAAGGAGAAAAGAAGGGAGTTCTGATTTTTTCGAATATTTTATTGACAGTATTTAGCTGTTTATGTAAAGTATAGGTAAATTAATAGGAAAATCCACTAGGGGAGCCAATCGAGGCTGAGACAAGAAGTTCTTGGACCCTTTGAACCTGATCTAGTTCGTACTAGCGTAGGAAAGTGGAGTTGGTATCTATTCGGTTATTTTTATTTGACTTTTATAGGCCGCTCCATTTTTGGAGTGGCCTTTTTATATTCAAGTTCACTCTTATTTTCCTATTAAACAAAAAGGAGGAGAATAGTGATGAGTTTTTCTAAGCAGTTGCGTCAAGAAGCAGATCCAATTTTCGAGGCTATTTTTGAACATCCCTTTGTCAGAGGTATTGCCAATGGAGATTTGAAAAAGGAACAGCTAATTCATTATGTAAAGCAGGATTTTGAATACTTGAATTCCTTCATGCAGATTTATGGAACAGCTATTTCTAAATGTGAAAAAAGGGAGGATATGCAAATGTTCAATGAGCAGATTTCCTTTGTGCTCCATAGTGAAATCCACCCTCATAATAATTTTTGTGAAGTGGCTGGAGTTACGTATGAACAGTTGCAAGGTTTCCCCCTTTCTCCAAGTGCGCACCATTATATTCGCCATATGCTCACGGTTGCCCAAACAGGAGGAATTGCAGATATTCTCGCGGTACTGCTGCCATGTCCGTGGACATATGCAGAGATAGGCAAGAGGCTGCTTGAAGAGGTGAAGCCAGACCGAAGCCATCCCTTCTATGATTGGATCGTCTTCTACGGTGGTGGTTCAATGGGAATTACAAGCACCTTTTGCGAACGTCTTGATGAATTAGCAGAAAGCCTGAATGAACACTATAAGCAAAAGTTGCTAGAGTACTTCTTAATAAGCTGCCATATGGAATATAAGTTTTGGGAGATGGCTTATACGCTTGAGGACTGGCCTGTGAAAATGGAGGTAAAAGCATAGTGAACTGGAAGATTAAAGAGGTAGTGCTGATGGTTGTCCTTTCCGTTGCGTGCGGGGTGTTATATTTAGGCTGGTCTAGTCTTTACTTGCCGATTTCTGCACTAGTTGGCCCAGTTGGTTCTAACTTTATGTTTGGAATATGGGTGATAGCAAGCCCGATTGTCGCATATATCATTCAGAAACCTGGAGCAGCTTTCATCTCAGAGGTTGCAGCTGCCGCCGTTGAGCTTCTTACTGGCAGCCACTTTGGATTATCAGCATTGCTGATTGGTGTCTTTCAAGGGCTTGGTGCAGAGGCAGCTTTTGCACTGTTCCGCTACCGAAAATACCATGTTTCCGTATTGATGCTCTCCGGTGCATTTGCAGCAGTAGGGAGTATGCTGTACAGCATCATCGCCAATGGATTTGGCTATTATACATCAGGTACATTGCTGCTTACATTAATCATTCAAGTTATTAGCGGCATGCTGCTTGGTGGACTGCTTGCTAAAGTTATCGTCGATTCCTTATTTGCAACAGGTGCGCTTGACCAGTTTTCAATAAATAAACAAAAAGCTTCAAAGGAAGATAATGATGAGTTCATTATTAGGATGTAAAAATCTATCTGTTCAGTTTTATGGTCAAAATCAGCCTGTTCTTAAAAATATTACCTTACAGTTCCACCCTGGTGAAACAGTCTTAATTGTTGGGCCAAGTGGTTGCGGGAAGTCAACATTGCTTGCTGTCCTCGCAGGCATCATTCCAGAACACCAAGAAGCAAAAATGAAGGGGGAAGTGACTAGAAAGAACCGTGTCGGGATTCTGTTTCAAGATCCTGATACGCAGTTCTGTATGCAGCATGTGGATGATGAAATAGCCTTTAGTCTCGAGAATAAAAGGGTCCCCAAGGAAGAGATGACAGCTAAGATCAAGGAGCTGCTGAAGATAGTCGGACTTGAGGTTGAGCTTGATACAAGGATTGATGCATTGTCAGGTGGGATGAAGCAGCGCCTTGCCTTAGCTTGTGTTCTAGCAATGGAACCAGAAGTGTTATTTTTAGATGAGCCTACCGCCCAGCTCGACCCTGTTAGCAGAAGAGAAATATTCGCCGTCTTAAAGCAAATCTCAGAACGAAAAAAACAGACGTTGATTATGGTAGAGCATGTGTTGGATGGCTGTATCGAATGGGCAGACCGTATCATTTTGTTAAATAAAGAGGGGAAGGTAATGGGTGATGCCGATCCTAACAGCGCTTTATGTGAATTTGAAAGTGTAATAGAGGAAGCTGGGATCTGGAGACCAGAATTGTATCCATATGATTGGGATGAGATCATTAATGACAGTTACCATCCATTAAGCAAACAATTAAAGGAAAGATATCGGCAAAGAAAAGCAAACAAAGTCCAAGTAGAGCGGAGCACTCTTTTGGAGGTGCAAAATCTATCTGTTTCCTATGAGAGCAAGGAAATTCTTCATAATCTAAACTTCCGGTTTGGAAAAGGCGAGTGGATCTCGATTATTGGAAAGAACGGAAGCGGAAAAAGCAGCCTGTTGAAGGTGCTGGCTAAATTGAAAAGAAGAAACAAGGGCAATATCCTCTTTAAAGAACTGGAGTTAAAAAATTGGAAGGAGAGTCAGCTTTATCAGCATATTGGCTTTGTCTTCCAAAATCCAGAGTGGCAGTTCATCACTCAAACTGTTTATGAGGAAACTGCCTTTTCAGGAGAACAGCAGAAGTGGCATAAAGAGATGATTGAAACAAAAACTTTGGCGCTTCTGGAGGAGTTTGGTCTTTTACAGC
>Ga0268256_1001995_pt1 | contig 11057 bp, 9 predicted proteins | sample AgamicAtAmrz_FD_200247 | JGI IMG/M metagenome (GOLD analysis project Ga0268256, IMG submission 200247) | Agave microbial communities from Guanajuato, Mexico - At.Am.rz (v2) (version 3) | ecosystem: Host-associated > Plants > Roots > Rhizosphere | place: Guanajato, Mexico | collected 2012-06-07
AACCGTTGGAGAAAGCCTTATGAAACTCGCGATATATAGCACAAAGCAATACGATAAAAAGTATTTGCAGCAGGTAAACGAGCATTATGGCTACGATCTTGAATTTTTCGACTTTTTGTTAACGGAAAAGACCGCCAAAACCGCCAACGGCTGTGAAGGGGTCTGTATTTTCGTCAATGACGACGGTAGCCGTCCGGTACTGGAAGAGTTGAAAAAACTGGGCGTGAAATTTATCGCGCTGCGCTGTGCCGGGTTCAATAACGTCGATCTTGATGCGGCCAAAGAGCTTGGGTTGCAAGTGGTGCGTGTGCCTGCCTACTCACCGGAAGCGGTGGCGGAACATGCGATTGGCATGATGATGACGCTCAACCGTCGTATTCATCGTGCTTATCAACGTACTCGTGACGCCAACTTCTCACTCGAAGGCCTGACCGGCTTTACGATGTATGGCAAAACGGCTGGCGTGATTGGTACCGGTAAAATCGGCGTTGCGGCGCTGCGTATCCTGAAGGGGTTCGGTATGCGCCTGCTGGCGTTTGATCCCTACCCGAGCGCGGCAGCGCTGGAGCTGGGCGTAGAGTATGTCGATCTTGATACGCTGTTTTCCCAGGCCGACGTTATCTCCCTGCACTGCCCGCTGACGCCGGAAAACTTCCATTTATTGAACCGAAGTGCGTTTGAACGCATGAAAGACGGCGTGATGATCATCAATACCAGCCGTGGCGGTCTGATCGATTCGCAGGCGGCGATTGATGCACTGAAGACGCAGAAAATTGGCGCGCTCGGTATGGACGTGTATGAAAACGAACGCGATCTGTTCTTTGAAGACAAATCCAACGATGTGATTCAGGACGATGTGTTCCGTCGCCTGTCGGCATGCCATAACGTGCTGTTCACCGGCCACCAGGCGTTTCTGACCGCCGAGGCGTTGACCAGCATTTCTGAGACCACGCTGGAAAACCTTCGCCAGTTACGTGACGGTGAAAGTTGCCCGAACGCGCTGTTCTAAGCGGTCTGTGCGGTTCCCCGGCCAGGGGAGCCGTTTTAAGATTAAAGCCCAGTGACACCCGGGCGAACCCTGTTAAAATCCCCGCCCTGAATGGAAAATTCTTAGAGGAAGAGATGAAAAAAATTATCCCTTTAATTGCGTTGAGCGTTGCCCTTTCCGCCTGTGTCAGTTCCCGTACTGATACCCTTAAACCGGAGCAACTGGCTAACCAGCGCTTTGTACTGACTACCTTTAACGGCAAAGCAGTGACGGCCTCTGACCAGAGCCCGGCGCCGGAAATCCGTTTCGACAAGGATCTGCGCGTCTCCGGCAAAATGTGCAACGGCTTTATGGGCCAGGGCAAACTCTCTGACGGCGCATTAACCGTGAAGCACATGGGCATGACCATGATGATGTGCGTCGATCCGCAGCGTAACGAGCTGGATCATACTATCCAGGCCATGCTGAATAATGGCGCGCAGATCGATTTGACCGGTGACCAGTTAACGCTGGCAACCGCCTCGCAGACGTTGATTTATACCCGCGCGAATAACGTTCAGTAATTACCGCAGCTTCCGGTGGCAAGCGACTGTTCGCTACAGCGTTTGCCATTCGGCAATGCACACATTCCCACCATCGAACCGTCAAGCTGACGCGCGACAGATAACGATCCGCCAATCATTGCGCAATTTGCCTGACCGCTGTTAGACATCGCGGCCTTGATACCTGGCACAACGTGAGCTGCCGTAGCCTGCTGCACAGGTTCACTACTGCATGCCGACAGCAATAAAACGGCGCACCCCACCCAAAACGCTGAACGCATCTCTTCTCTCCCTTTATTAAAGCGAAACCCAAGCATCATAGGCAGCACAACGCAATACGTCGAGAGCTGAAAGTCATCTTTATGCGACGCAGAAACATTTTTTTGCGTTTTTATCGCCTGATGCAGGTAATGAATGGAATGCTCCCCACTTCAGCAGTCATTTTCTGTCCTCACAGCAAGCCCTTTACGGAGCCTTCCTGGCTGGCTCCTTGCTGGAGTTAGTGGCGGATCCGGTTGTGAGAATTCATGCTGTCCTGAAATAAAAAAACCTGCCCCGTGGCAGGTTGCTGATAGCGTGCTTTTATAAACAGGAAGTATTTAACTCTGTATCCTGCGGAAGAATTGCTCAGTCGATTCCCGGACGTGCTCGTCAGGGTTCTCGGCAATGTCTCCCTCTCCTGAAGAATGTCGAACATAGCTACTTTTTTGCCCGTGAAGCAAGGCAGGAGAAGAACCTGCATAGCCTGCAACTGAGAAAAAAGACAGAAACAGTAGAAACCATGCAGTTCTCAGCGTCTTACTCATCATTCATAATCCGTATGTTATGGGTATTCAAAAACATAGTGGCGGAATGAAAGTAAAATGCTGTATGCAATATTTAAACGTATCCAGGAAGCTATGAACAATTACGTGGACTGAAACGTAATAATAAATCCACATGTATTACCGGTTGCTGCACATTAGTAATACAAACAGAGATAGCCAAACGCTGAAAATAAATAACCCCGCCAGAGTGGCAGGGTTATCTTGTTAATACTTAGCCGCTATTGGGGCTCGTCCACCGGTTCTGCTTTCTGTAGATAAAGCAACGCGCTAACTATGCTGAGCTAATGGCGGACCGGGAGTGCTATTTATATAGCGAAAACATTCCCTGCTGACGGGCCTTTTTGCCCATCTTCAATCGTGAATTCGACTTTCTGGCCTTCATTCAGCGTCTTAAAACCGCCGCTCTGGATAGCCGAAAAATGCACGAAAACATCTTTGCTGCCATTATCAGGCGTGATGAAACCAAACCCTTTGGACTCATTAAACCATTTTACTAAACCAGTCATTTTGTTAGACATAAATATTTCCTCAATATACAAGAGCCTTTCGGCGAAAAGGGTTTTCGCACAGAATTAAATTATTAACGATAAGGAGGCTCAAAAAGAAGAATTATCCATAGATAACACTTGTGATGAGGACTGCTTTACTAAACCGCTTTATTACATCTGTGGAACAAACCTACCCCCCATTAGTCACACATATACCAACTGATAGCAAGCTTTATTTAAGATTGATAACCCACGACGCGAGATGTCATACAGGTAAAACAACGTCCAATGTAAGAGAAAACCCTGTTGATCAACACCCTGATCGCAGCGGCACAACCGCGCTCTCACCGGCAGGGTTGACAGGCCGTTCCCCCATCTTTGCGCCAGAGTGACAGGATGTTTTTTGCAAGATTAACACCCGCAAAGCCAGGAGTGCTACTTACGGGAAAATCGTGGGCTGCATTTCAGTGTATTTTTCCGTGATAGTGCGAGGTAGCGGTGTGAAGAAAGTAAAACCGGGTCCCGATCAGCCTGAACGCAACGGATTCATTCACATGATAAATACAGCCCAGACACATCAGATCAAATATCTATCTTCGCTGGCTGTTTATACTGGATAAAGGCACGGCAAGCATATCGACCGCGGATACTGAGCGCACACCAGGGTTTCATGGCCCTACTGATGGGCGACAACGTCCAGGGGATCGGGATGAATAAGCACAATGCAGATCGGCCAGACAGACTAGATTAAAAATGGCTTTCTGCGGCCCCACATGGAAAGCAACAGCGCAAAAAATTGTTTTAAATCTTATAATTAAGTAATGAGAGCATTCATATGATCACGATTGACGGTAATGGCGCAGTGGCCTCGGTGGCCTTTCGTACCAGTGAAGTTATCGCCATATATCCCATCACACCCAGTTCAACGATGGCTGAGCAGGCTGATGCCTGGGCCGGTAACGGTCTGAAGAATGTCTGGGGCGACACGCCCCGCGTTGTTGAAATGCAGTCGGAAGCCGGGGCTATTGCCGCTGTCCACGGCGCACTGCAAACCGGGGCACTCTCAACCTCATTTACCTCATCGCAGGGGCTACTGCTGATGATCCCGACGCTGTACAAACTGGCCGGGCAATTGACGCCCTTTGTACTGCACGTCGCAGCGCGTACTGTGGCTACCCATGCCCTCTCTATTTTTGGCGATCACTCCGACGTGATGGCGGTGCGCCAGACCGGCTGCGCCATGCTCGCTGCGGGTAGCGTGCAGGAAGCGCAGGATTTCGCGCTGATTTCGCATATTGCCACGCTGAAAAGCCGCGTGCCGTTCATTCACTTTTTTGATGGTTTCCGTACTTCTCACGAAATCAACAAGATAACGCCGCTGGCCGACGACACGATCCGCAATCTGCTGCCACAGCAGGAGATTGACGAACACCGCGCCCGCGCGCTGAACCCGGAGCATCCGGTTATCCGCGGTACATCGGCTAACCCGGACACTTACTTCCAGTCTCGTGAGGCGACCAACCCGTGGTACAACGCGGTCTACGCTCACGTCGAACAGGCAATGGACGATTTTGCCGAAGCGACCGGGCGCAGCTACAAACCGTTTGAATACTATGGCCATCCGCTGGCCGACCGTGTGATTGTGCTGATGGGTTCAGCGATTGGTACCTGCGAAGAGGTGGTGGATGAGTTGCTGACGCGCGGCGAGAAAGTCGGCGTGCTGAAAGTTCGCCTCTATCGCCCGTTTAGCGCCGCGCATCTGCTGGCGGTGTTGCCGGAAAGCGCGCGTACCGTCGCGGTGCTCGATCGCACCAAAGAGCCGGGCGCGCTGGCGGAACCGCTCTATCTTGATGTGATGACAGCCCTGGCGGAAGCCTTTAATCATGGCGAACGGGAAACCCTGCCGCGTGTGATTGGCGGGCGCTATGGTTTGTCGTCCAAAGAGTTTGGCCCGGAATGCGTATTGGCGGTGTTTAACGAGCTGCGCGCAGCAAAACCCAAACCGCGTTTTACTGTCGGTATCTACGACGACGTTACCAATCTCTCACTGCCGCTGCCGGAAAACACCCTGCCGTCGCACGCGAAACTGGAAGCGCTATTTTACGGGCTGGGCAGCGATGGCAGCGTCTCGGCGACCAAAAACAATATCAAGATTATAGGTAACTCCACGCCGTGGTATGCGCAGGGTTATTTTGTCTATGACTCGAAAAAAGCAGGCGGCCTGACGGTTTCGCATTTGCGCGTCAGCGAAAGACCCATAAATTCCGCGTATCTGGTTTCGCAGGCAGATTTTGTCGGTTGCCATCAGTTGCAGTTTATCGATAAGTACCAAATGGCCGAACGGCTGAAGCCGGGCGGTATTTTCCTGCTCAATACCCCCTACAGCGCAGAGGAAGTGTGGTCGCGCCTGCCGCAGGAAGTTCAGGCGGTGCTGAATCAGAAAAAAGCCCGTTTCTTTGTGGTTAACGCGGCGAAAATCGCCCGCGAATGCAGTCTCGGCGCGCGTATTAACACCGTTATGCAGATGGCGTTCTTCCATCTGACAAATATTTTGCCGGGCGACAGCGCGCTGGCTGAATTGCAGGGTGCGATCGCCAAAAGCTACAGCAGCAAAGGCCAGGAGCTGGTGGAGCGCAACTGGCAGGCGCTGGCGCTGGCGCGTGAATCATTGTTCGAAGTGCCGCTGGAGCCGGTCAACCCGCAGAGCGCGCATCGCCCGCCGGTGGTTTCCGATGCGGCGCCGGATTTTGTCAAAACCGTTACCGCCGCTATGCTGGCGGGCCTTGGCGATGCGCTGCCGGTCTCCGCCCTGCCGCCGGACGGCACCTGGCCGGTCGGCACCACCCGCTGGGAGAAACGCAATATCGCGGAAGAGATCCCCATCTGGAAAGAAGATCTCTGTACCCAGTGTAACCACTGTGTTGCTGCCTGCCCGCATTCGGCGATCCGCGCGAAAGTGGTTTCTCCGGCGGCGATGGAAGAGGCTCCCGATACGCTCCATTCGCTGGATGTGAAATCGCGCGATATGCGCGGGCAGAAATATGTCTTGCAGGTCGCGCCGGAGGATTGCACCGGTTGTAACCTGTGTGTTGAAGTCTGCCCGGCGAAAGATCGTCAGAACCCGGACATCAAGGCTATCAATATGATGTCGCGCCTTGAACATGTGGAAGAAGAGAAAGTGAATTATGACTTCTTCCTCGGCCTGCCGGAGATCGACCGCAGCACGCTGGAACGCATCGATATCCGTACTTCGCAACTGATCACCCCGCTGTTTGAGTATTCCGGCGCGTGTTCCGGCTGCGGTGAAACGCCGTACATCAAACTCCTGACCCAGTTGTATGGCGACCGGATGATGATTGCCAACGCTACCGGGTGCTCATCCATTTACGGCGGTAATCTGCCGTCAACGCCGTACACCACAGATGCCAACGGGCGCGGTCCGGCGTGGGCGAACTCGCTGTTTGAGGATAACGCCGAGTTTGGTCTGGGCTTCCGCCTCAGCGTCGATCAGCACCGCCAGCGTGTGATGCGTCTGGTGAATCAATTTGCCGACCATATTCCGGCGGAACTGCTTGCCGCACTTCATCAGGAGGCCACGCCGGACGTTCGCCGCGAACAGGTTGCCGAACTGCGCAACGCGCTGGCCAATGTTGAGGGTACGCAGCAACTGCTGACCGATGCCGATGCGCTGGTTGAGAAATCGATCTGGCTGATTGGCGGCGATGGCTGGGCCTATGACATTGGTTTCGGTGGGCTGGATCATGTGATGAGTCTGACCGAAAACGTCAATATTCTGGTGCTCGATACCCAGTGCTACTCCAACACCGGCGGCCAGGCATCAAAAGCCACGCCGCTGGGCGCGGTGACCAAATTTGGCGAACACGGTAAACGTAAAGCGCGAAAAGATTTGGGCGTCAGCATGATGATGTACGGACATGTTTATGTGGCGCAAATTTCCCTTGGCGCACAGTTGAACCAGACTGTGAAAGCCATACAGGAAGCGGAAGCCTATCCGGGGCCATCGCTGATCATCGCTTACAGCCCGTGTGAAGAGCATGGCTACGACCTGGCGCTGAGCCACGATCAGATGCGTCAGCTGACCGCCACCGGCTTCTGGCCGCTTTACCGTTACGATCCACGCCGCGAAGAAGAAGGCAAAATCCCGCTGGCGCTGGATTCACGTCCGCCGTCTGACGCGCTGGCGGAAACCCTGCTCAATGAGCAGCGCTTCCGCCGTCTGAATGCGCAGCAGCCGGAAGTGGCAGAGCAATTGTGGAAAGATGCCGCCGCCGACCTGCAAAAACGCTATGACTTCCTCGCGCAACTGGCCGGAAAAGCAGAGAAAAACCCGACAGAGTAAGCGAACTGCCTAAAAAGCCACCGGTTAGCGCCGGTGGCTTTTTTAACGCATGGATTTCGCATGACACCATCCGCAAGCTGCGTTAATAATCAATTTTCCCGGGCGGCAAGGAGCGAACAGCATGCGACATCATCCCGTCACCTCATCACGAATTTCATCCATTGGTTATGACAGCCGCAGCCTCACGCTCGAAATCTGTTTTCACGATAAAAGCATTTATCAATATCAGAACGTTCCGGAGCGGATCTTTACGGTGTTTCTGACCGTCGTCTCGAAAGGCCGCTTTTATGATGGCGTGGTCAAAGGGAAATTCCCCGAAAAAAAAGTCGCCTGAACAGGTAGCTGCCCGCCGTTCTTCTAATCTGTCAGGATAAGGTTTTTCACCCTTATAACGGAAACCGCGATGTCCAAAAATAGCCCTTCCACACCCTTTTACGCAGTGATTTTTACCTCCGTGCGCACCACGGTTGATAACGGTTATGGCGCAATGTCCGATCGCATGATGGAACTGGCGGTTAACCAGCCCGGTTTTCTCGGTGTCGAATCCGCACGCGAGGAAGTGGGAATTACCGTCTCATACTGGGAGTCGCTTGACGCGATTAAAAACTGGAAAGCAAACGCGGAGCACGTGCTGGCGCAAAAAACCGGACGGGAAAAGTGGTATCACTCCTTCACCACGCGCATTTGCCGGGTTGAAAAAGAGTATTCATTTCAGAGGCATGAGTGACAATAATTAATTGTTTGTTGCTTATGACATTCTGAATTTTATACTGATTCATTAGTATCATGGTCATAAACTCACCGCAGAGGACGCGAAAATGATAACAGTGAATATTAATAACTTAAAAGATAAGTTCCCTAAAAAATATGTTACGTTAGCAAGCAGGAGTTTTTTCTTAATTAATGTTATTGATGGTAGATTGCTCATTGAAGCAAATAATAAAATCATGGAGTACTCTTCAGAAACTCTCGACCAGATAATTGCTCACATTACTCAAACCAAGAGCATTGCCATTCCCGATAACTGGAGAGCCATCACCAGGCGAAAGAATGACTTTTATTATTTGCGCGTTGTAGCCATCGATTACTTGTATCAATATCACCGGGATGCAGTTAGTTTTATCAGCCCTGAAATAATTAACGTTTGTCTGTTCCCGGAACATTATCACCAATATATCGCTCATTCCCGGATACTCTCTTCATGGGATGATCGGGATGCTCTGCTTAATATTGACTCGTTGGATACCGATTATGTTACGGTTGAAGAAGAGAAATTTGAGATCGTCCCAATAAACTATGCAACGACACGAGTTGCATCCGATGATGAAAAATACTATGGCGAGCAGCGTGATAAGAAAATTAATTACGGGGTAATCAATGTTTCAATACCTAAACACCTTCATCGCCCTGGCTATATAGAAAAACCTTTTCGTCTGTTTGGCATTAGTTTCAGCAAAGAAGATCCCAATAAGCACTTCATCGTTCATTCGCATGACCAGATGGAAAAAGAGGAGTTCTTTCAACAATTAGCCGGATCCGATAACGCAGAAAGAATAGTCATATTTGTGCATGGTTATAATGTATCTTTCAAAGAAGCAGCATTTAAGGCCGCACAGGTAAAGTATGATTTAAAAATAACCAATCCATTACTACTTTTAAGCTGGCCATCCTATTCCAGGGTTAAAGATTATGCATACGATAAAGCAAGCACTATAACCTCAGCGATATTATTTTCGCGCTTGTTTGATGAGCTTGATAACAACCCTCTGTTTGAAAATACTGAAATTTCCGTTATTGCGCATAGTATGGGTAATATGTTGTTATCACAAATTGTGAGCCACATAGCCCTCCCCTGTGTAAGATTCAAACGTGCTGCCCTCGCTGCTGCCGACATAACTCAAAATGAATTTCTTGATATTTTCATCGATTTTTTTAAAAACGTATTTTCTCATATAACTATTTATGTCAATGAAAATGACAAGGCATTAAAAGCGTCAAAGATGTTAAATAAATCACCTCTGGTTGGTGATTCAAGCAAGAAAATCTGTGTTCATGCAGATATAGATACTATTGATACTACTGGGTTTGACGGAAAATTAGGCGAACTCTATCACTCCTATTTTTCTTCTAATGAAAAAGTGTTTGATGATATTAGAAAATTTCTCATTGATTCCATACCGGTAAGCCATCGTGGTTTATTTAAAAAATTTACCGCAAGTAAATTGCCTTACTGGAAACTGGCGGATGTATAATTTTTCTCAGGCAATTGCATCAACCCCAAATAATGGCGTTTGAACGCGTTTTCGACGCCATTTTTTAAGTGAGCTAACACACTCATTTCGCGCTTCATCTGAACGACATCCACAGACAGAACGTCAGCAAAAGGATGACGTATACCTGCCCTTCAACATCGCCAGCAAATCCGCACACCCGATGACGCAAAATGAAAAATGCCTCCGGGGCAAATCATTGCTACAATCCTGCCCTAATAGCGTATGTCTGTCAGCGGTGCCTTACCGGCTGGCGCTAAAAACCGGAATTGAGCCTTTTTCATGTCGCAAAATCAAGAAATTAGCAAAAAAGAGCAGTACAACCTGAACAAACTGCAAAAACGTCTGCGTCGTAACGTCGGCGAAGCCATTGCCGACTTCAATATGATTGAAGAAGGCGACCGCATTATGGTCTGCCTTTCCGGCGGCAAAGACAGCTACACGATGCTGGAAATTCTGCGCAACCTGCAACAGAGCGCGCCGGTCAATTTTTCGCTGGTGGCAGTCAACCTCGACCAGAAACAACCGGGTTTCCCGGAGCATATTCTGCCGCAGTATCTGGATTCGCTCGGCGTTGAATACAAAATCGTGGAAGAGAACACTTACGGCATCGTGAAAGAGAAGATCCCGGAAGGCAAAACCACCTGTTCTCTCTGTTCCCGCCTGCGACGTGGAATTCTCTATCGTACGGCGAGCGAACTGGGCGCGACCAAGATTGCGCTGGGCCACCACCGCGATGACATTCTGCAAACGCTGTTTTTGAATATGTTCTACGGCGGGAAAATGAAAGGCATGCCGCCGAAGCTGATGAGCGATGACGGCAAGCACATTGTGATCCGCCCGCTGGCTTACTGCCGCGAAAAAGATATTGAGCGTTACTCAGAAGCGAAAGGTTTCCCGATCATTCCGTGCAACCTTTGTGGTTCGCAGCCGAACCTGCAACGCCAGGTGATTGCCGATATGCTGCGTGACTGGGACAAACGTTATCCGGGGCGCATCGAAACCATGTTCAGCGCCATGCAGAACGTGGTGCCGTCGCATCTCAGCGACGTCAACCTGTTTGATTTCAAAGGCATTACGCACGGTTCAGAAGTGGTCAACGGCGGCGATCTGGCATTTGACCGCGAAGAGATCCCGTTGCAGCCGGCGGGCTGGCAGCCGGAAGAAGATGATGCGCAGCTCGATGAACTGCGTCTTAATGTCATTGAAGTGAAATAAATCATGGCCTCTCTGCTGCATGCAGAGAGGCGGATTTTACAACAGCCGTACGCGGCAGCTTTTGCCTTTAATCTTCCCGTTCTGTAACTGCTTCCACGCCTGACGCGCCACGCTCCGGCGAACAGCCACATACACATGCGACGGATGTACGGTGATTTTACCGATGTCCGCACCATCCAGCCCCATATCACCGGTCAGCGCGCCCAGCACATCGCCGGGACGCATTTTGGCTTTTTTACCGCCGTCAATGCACAGCGTGGCCATTTCTGCTTCCAGCGGCACCACTTTGACGTTAGCCGGTGCGTTGCACCAGTTCAGCTTCAGTTGCAGCATTTCCGCGAGAATGTTGGCGCGCTGCGCCTCT
>Ga0268256_1002010_pt1 | contig 11010 bp, 9 predicted proteins | sample AgamicAtAmrz_FD_200247 | JGI IMG/M metagenome (GOLD analysis project Ga0268256, IMG submission 200247) | Agave microbial communities from Guanajuato, Mexico - At.Am.rz (v2) (version 3) | ecosystem: Host-associated > Plants > Roots > Rhizosphere | place: Guanajato, Mexico | collected 2012-06-07
TCGTGAGTGATCTGCTGAATGCGCCAGGAGGTGGCGCCGAGCGTGATAATGTCGTTTACCCGGGATTCATACACCATCTCTTCATCCAGCTCGCCGACCCGGCGCGATCCCGCCTGCTCTTCGCCTTCGGGCAGCATCACGCTGAAGGCGCCGCGATCGGGAATAGTGCCGCCGCTGGTGACGGCGAGGTGTTGCGCGCCGGGACGAGGCGTCAGCAGATTCGCCTCGCGATCCCATATCAGGCGCGGACGAAACTGGGCGAACTCGTCGGAGGGATATTTGCCCGCCAGCATATCCAGCGTGGCGTCAAACAGGCTGCGCGGCAGAGTGCGAAAAGGATCGGCGCGACGCACGACGGTGAACCACGCATCCACCGAGAGGGTATCCATCGCCACGGCGGCGACCGTCTGCTGCGCCAGCACGTCGAGCGGATTTTGCGGCGGCGCAACCGGCTCCAGTTCGCCGCTCAGCATACACTGCACAATCACGGCGGCGTCGAGCAGATCGCGCCGCGTGCGCGGAAAAACGATGCCGCTGGAGATGCCGCCGACCTGATGGCTGGCACGGCCGACGCGCTGTAGCGCGCTGGCGACCGACGGCGGCGCGCCGACCTGGACTACCAGATCGACCGTTCCCATATCGATACCCAGTTCCAGACTTGAGGTGGCGACGACGCAGCGCAGCTCACCCGCTTTGAGGGCGTCTTCGATTTCACGTCGCTGCTCTTTCGAAACCGAGCCGTGATGCGAGCGGGCGATGGTGGCTGACGCGCCCTCGCTGCGTTTCTCCGTGCCGCCGTTAAAAGAGTCCCACGCGTGGGCAGGCTTCATCTGCGCCTCTGCATCGCCGAGGCTGGCGGCGTAGCGTTCGTTAAGCCGCGCCGTCAGCTTCTCCGCCAGCCCGCGAGAGTTGGCGAATACGATGGTGGCGCGGCGCGCCAGCACCAGCTCAAGGATGCGCTGTTCGATATGGGGCCAGATTGAGCCAGATGCGCTGCTGCCGTCGGGCGCGCCGCTGCTATCGGGGCGTGCTGGTATATCGGTCATATCTTCGACCGGTACGGCGATGCGCATCTCCAGCGCGCGCGAAGCGGGCGGGTTAATGATGAGAGTTTCCTGCGCGCCGCCGAGAAACTGCGCGATGCGCTCCACCGGCCGCACCGTGGCCGAGAGACCAATGCGCTGGGCCGGCTGGGGCAGCAGCGCATCCAGCCTCTCCAGGCTCAACGCCAGCTGCGCGCCGCGTTTGCCGCCTGCCACCGCGTGTACCTCATCCAGAATCAGCGTCGTAACGCCGCGCAGCGCTTCGCGGGCGCGCGACGTCAGCATCAAAAACAGCGATTCCGGCGTGGTGATCAGGATATCGGGCGGCGTGCGCTGAAGCTTAGCCCGTTCATTAGCTGGGGTATCGCCTGAACGCATGCCCACCGTCAGCGTAATCGCCTTTTCGCCGCGCGCGTGACGCTGCTGGTAAACGCCCTCCAGCGGCAGCTGCAGATTGCGCTGCACGTCCGCCGCCAGCGCTTTAACCGGCGAGATATAGAGAATGCGCGTGCGCGTGGCTTTCTCCGGCGTCTCCTGCGCTTCGCACTCGCGAAACAGCGCGTCAATAGCATGCAAAAACGCCGCGAGGGTTTTACCCGATCCGGTCGGCGCGATCACCAGCGCATGTTTGCCGCTGGCGATGGCATCCCAGGCCGCCGACTGCACCGGCGTGGGCGCGGCGAAGGAGTGCTGGAACCAGCCTTGAGTCGCGGGAGAAAAGCGTGAAAGCGCAGCAGCCTTAGCGGACATATAAGATTGAAATCACCGTGTTAACAGGGAATGCCTAAGCGTAGACCCTGGCGCTAAGCGCTGCGCGGTGAAAAAATGCCTCAGGTTTTGCTTAATGTTGTGTTCTCATTTTTATGCCTGTTCCCGCTGCGCCTTCCATACTTAGGCTTCAGCCATCCAAACGGAGACACAATTCATGAGATTAGCAAGCGCTTTTCTGCTGGCGGCACTGCCGGCAGCGAGTTTCGCCGCTGCGCCGCTTTTTACGCTGCAATCGCAGGATTTTACGGACAACGCCTTTTTACCAAAATCGTTTGCCGGAAATAATAAAAGCAGCCCCGCCTGTACCGGCGACAACGTCTCGCCTGCGCTGAGCTGGTCGAACGCGCCGCAGGACACAAAAAGCTTTGCGCTGCTGGTCACCGATCCTGTCGGGGCCAAAGGCCTCGGCGTCACCCATATGGTGGCTTACAACATTCCCGCCGCCACTACCGCCTTCGCCCAGGGCGATCTCACCAAAGGCAAAGGCTATACCGGCGGCAAAAATTCTCCTGGCACCAACGCCTGGTATGGGCCATGCCCGCCGGTCGGCAGCGGCATGCATCACTATAACTTTGTCGTCATCGCTACTGATTTGCCGCCTGAACAGCTTAAGCCTGGTCTGACGCATGAAGAGCTGGTCAAGCAGCTAAAAGGCCACGCGCTCGGCGCAGCCTCGCTGGTGGGGCGGTTCAGCAACGATCCGCAGGATTAAAGAGCAGGGCGCAGGCCGGAATGGCCTGCGCGGCGTAGGCGGCGTAGCTGCCGGAGATGTGGTTTGCCGCCAACGCGTTCGCCTGGCGGTAAACCACACCCGCCTTTAGTGATGACAATAAAATTCCCTGGTATGGCATCAGATTCAGCTATTAATGAAAGCGTTCAATTAAAGTCAGAAGAAGAACAAAAAGTATTATCTGTTATATTAAGCAAAACTCGACTGATTATTGCGCGGTTTTTTCTGATGATGGTCGACGGCTAATTTTGCCGCCCGTTCGCCCCGCTTCAAGCGCACGTTCACGACTGTTTGTAACATTCCCGCCGCTTAGCTGACCGCCTTTGCGCCCCGCGCCACGCGCCCTTTCCGGGGTTTCCGCAAAGTTACCCGGACCACCGCGTCGTTGAAACATATCGTCACCTCGCTCAGGGGAAAATATCCAGAGACGAATGAACTATGAAATCAGAAACCTGATATTTCAATAATGCACTGCAGAGATAATATTTAATTCCTGAAAAGGATTAATAGTCAGGCAAAATCTGGCGCATCTAATCTGTTCATATCAAATAAATTAAATGGCACTTTTGTACAATTATTTTTCAGCTGTACAGATTTTCCAAAAATGCTAATTCGTGAAGGTAATCACAAAGTAATCACTGTTATTCCCGGCAGGTTTCGCTTAAGTCAGCATTAAGCTCTGATGCGGCTGCCAGGCAGGCAGCAGAGCAAGACATTGTGCCTCACACTATTGCAGTGGCCGGCGCGCCAGCAGCGCAGCGGGACATTTCAGTGGTCTATACTCGATGTAACCGAAGCGAGAAACAGCCAGCAAGATGAGGTGACAATGAGCGAAGAGGATGAACGCCAGCTGTTTGAGCGCTGGATCCGCAGCGATGAGTTTTTTGAGGAGCGCTGGCTCAGACGAGACAGCTTTCGAGGCTATCGCTACCATCTGGTAGAAAATCGCTGGAAGGCGTGGCTCGCGCGCAGCAAACTGAGCCCGTAATCTCTTGTCCTGATGCAAATCTGGCTTGTAAATGAGACTCTCACCAGACAAAAACGTCGGTTGCTTTTCTCCGTTATTACTCCTGCAAGAAAAAAACTCACTCTCAATTGACCACTCTCTCTGAAACATAAACGCCAGCTCGTAGAAAAATTAATCAATATGAATAGCAAGGCGGAAAATTTATTAATTCAGTACAGCGACTGCGCCTCTGTAACACTTATTTTTTCTACCAGGCTAAGCTGAAAATAAATGCTGGCGCCGGAGTATCGGCATGCCTGCGGTAAACTTTAGTTTTAGATAGTAATAAAACCTTATCCTCCAGCATGGCTTACCTTGGTGGAAATAATCAAAAACGGAATTTTTTTTAAGTTTATGTATTATAAGATTTTTAATCAGTTTGGCTTAGTTTTATCATGCAGTAAATATCGTCTGTACACTCAGTGGTAAATCACCGTTAGCAACCTATACTCCATTTCCGTTGCGTATTTTTGCCGTGCGTTTTTAAAAAAAGGTGTCGCCGAGTATAAGCGGCGCAGCCCTGACTATTTGTTGAAAAATTAGCCCGGCTTATTTTTTACACTTATTGCCAATGCCACCAGTCAGACTTACCAGGATGGAAAATGATGAAAAACCTGCTTGATAAAATTAACCTGCCCGTTAAATTTCTTATCCTCGGCTTATTCGCCCTGATTTTATTTGTTTTACCGACAACGCTCTTTATTCAGACCGGAAATCAGCTTATCGACGCCAAGCAGCGCGAGCTGAGCGGCGTTCCGGTGGAAAAACATATGCTGAAGCTACTGAACCTGTTGCAGCGTCATCGCGCGGAAACGGCTATCGCTATCGCGCTGAAGAAGCCTGACAACCCGCCGCGTATGGCGCTGGTGGCCGAGATCAACCGGCTCTCCGACGTTATTCAGTCAGAGCTGCGACAGCAGGACGCCAGCGCGCAGCCGTTGCAGCGTCTTGATAAGATGGGACAGGCGTGGCTGCAGCTGCAGAGCGATATCAACGGCGGCGCGCTCTCTTTCGCTGACAGCCTGACCGCACATGCGCAGCTAATCCAGCTCATGCTGAGCGCCAATCTTGACGTGCTGGACTATTACGGCATGTCTCTCGATAGCGATTTGAATACCTACCAGCTGATTACCAGCATTTTTAACCGACTGCCGCAGCTCACCGAGACGCTGGGGCAGATCCGAGCGGCCGGCGCTTCGCTGATTGCCTCCGGCGCCATCTCTGAAAGCGATTACAGCCGCATGTCATTTCAGATAGATACGGGAAAAGTGGCGCTGGATCAGTTTAACGGCAACCTGGAGAAGGTATACGCCATCGAACCGGCGCTGGCTGCGGATTTTAGCGCCGTCGCGCAGGAGGCGGAGCGCCAGGCGCTCGGCGCGCTGCAGCTGGCCGAGCGCATTTTTGTCAGCAGAAGCGCCAGCGTCGCGCCGGTTGAATATGTTCAGACCTTTACCCACGCCATCAACCAGTTCAGCGCGCTCGGCGAGCAGAACAGCGACCGCCTGACGCAGATGCTGCAAAAGCAGATCGATACGCGTCGTCATGCGCAATTTATGCTGCTGGCCGGTCTGCTGGCGGTCGCGCTGGTAGCCATTTTCATGGCGCTGATGATCAGCCGTTCGGTTACGCGTCCGCTGCAGGACGCCGTTCGCCTCGCCAGCCAGGTCGCGGCAGGCGATCTCACCTCGACGCTGCACATCGGCGGCAGCAATGAAATGGCTGAGCTGCTGCACGCCCTGATGAAGATGCAGCAGCACCTTGCCCGTCTGGTTTCCGATATCAAAAACCATGCCGCCACTATCGCGACCTCTTCCGAAGAGATAGCCCAGGGCAACGGCGATCTCTCTTCTCGCACGGAAGAGCAGGCCGCCTCGCTGGCGCAAACCGCCGCCAGCATGGAGCAGCTGGCCTCAATTATTCAGCAGAACGCCGACAATACCCGCTTTGCGTCGGATAAAGCGGTTTCCGCCACCCAGGCGGCTCTGATGAGCGGCGAGGCGATGGATTCAGTGATGGAGTCGATGCGCAAGATCCGCGGCAGCTCAGGCCAGATTGAGGAGATTACCTCTGTGATCGACAGCATCGCCTTCCAGACCAATATTCTGGCGCTCAACGCCGCAGTAGAAGCCGCCCGCGCCGGCGAGTCAGGCAAGGGCTTCGCGGTGGTCGCCACGGAGGTGCGCGCGCTGGCGCAGCGTTCCGCCAGCGCGGCGAAGGAGATTAAAAGCCTGATTGAGCAGTCGGTTGGCCAGGCGCAGGAAGGAATGAACATGGCGCAAAGTGCAGGCGAGAAAGTGAAGCAGAGCCTGAGCGCTATTGAGCAGACCTCGCAGCTGATCCGCGATATCTCCTCTTCGTCAGCAGAGCAGAGCAGCGGCGTTTCGCAGGTCAATATCGCCGTTAATCAGATGGATCAGGTGACCCAGCAGAATGCGGTGCTGGTGGAGCAGTCGGCGGTTTCGGCGGACGATCTGGCTGAACGCGCCGGGCAGCTGCGCCATATGGTCGCGGTCTTCCGTACGCTCTGAGGCTGAGAGAGAGCATCAGCAAAACGGCAGTAAGTTTTCTGCCGTTTTTGCGTAACGCATACGGCTGAAACCGCTATGCTTATGGGCCAGGCCAGAAAGAGCAGAGGTAGGTTTGTATATAACAGAGGTCGATGTCGATCATTATGCGCTTGAATTAAGACGCATTGCAGCAGGGTACCAGACAGGCGAAAAATTGCCGGATGTAAAAAAGAAGGTCGACGGGCTTATCGATACGCTTAAAACCACCCTGACCAGCGACGCGCAGCAGCAGGTGCAAGCCTGGAGCGAGCTGGCGGATGCCTTGAGCTACTATATGAAAAACACCGCCGATCCCGACTGGACCACCATCATGGCCTACGCCAAACGAAAGGTGAACCGCAGTAAACAGAACGCCATGTTCAGACGTAAACGCTTCAAGGATTAAACCGCCAGCGGCGGTTTTTTTCTGCCTGTCATCTCCTTCTTCGCGCCTCTTGCTGACAAATCCCGCTATCCCGCTCAGGCTATACTCTCCTGCTTCACCGCAGTGCAATGTTGTTATGCAGTAATGGTTTGATGCGCAGATTCACCCGCTATTTACCCTCAACACGCAGTGTTACCGGAATTGGGAGATCACCATGAAGAAGATTGGCATCAACGGTTTTGGACGTATTGGCCGTCTGGTTTTAAGACGTATTCTGGAACAGCAGGAAGCGGTGGAGGTGGTGGCGATCAACGATCTCACCTCGCCCGAGATGCTCGCCTACCTGCTGAAGTATGACTCCAACTACGGCGCATTCCACGGCGACGTCAGCGTGGACGGCAACGCGCTGCTGGTTAACGGCAAGAAAATTACCGTTTTCGCCGAGAAAGAGGCGAAGAACATTCCGTGGGGATCGCTGGGCGTTGACGTGGTTATCGAATGCACCGGCTTCTACACTTCGGCGGAAAAAGCGCAGGCGCACCTGGACGCGGGCGCGGGCAAGGTGCTGATCTCCGCGCCGGCCGGCGAGATGAAAACCATCGTCTATAACGTTAACCACGACACCATCAGCGCCGAAGACAAAATCATCTCCGTCGCCTCCTGCACCACGAACTGCCTGGCGCCGATGGCGAAAGCCCTGCACGACAATTTCGGCATCAGGGTCGGCACCATGACCACTATTCACGCCTACACCGGCACTCAGGCGCTGGTGGATGGACCGCGCGGCAAAGATTTCCGCTCTTCGCGCGCCGCAGCGGAAAATATTATCCCGCACACCACCGGCGCGGCGAAGGCGATCGGGCTGGTGATCCCAGAGTTGACCGGCAAGCTGAAAGGGCATGCGCAGCGCGTGCCGACCAAAACCGGTTCGGTCACCGAGCTGGTGTCGATTCTGGATAAAAAAGTCACGGTCGACGAGATCAACGCGGCGCTGAAGCGCGCCTGCGAGAACAATGAATCTTTCAAATATACGGAAGATCAGATCGTCTCCACCGACGTGATCGGCGTGCCTTACGGCTCAATATTTGACGCGACCCAGACGGAGATCAGCGAAGCGGGCGACCTGCAGCTGGTGAAAACCGTCTCCTGGTACGATAACGAATATGGCTTCGTGACCCAGCTGGTGCGCGTGCTGCATCTTTACGTATCGCTGTAATCGCAGGCGGGCTGCTCAGCCCGCCTTATTTCCCAGCTGCTCCTGCAAAAAGTTCAGCAGCACGCGGTTCACCTCGCTGCGCTGGCGATGCTGCGGATAGACCGCATTCAGGCAGAGCGGCGCGGGCTGATATGCCTCCAGAACGCTCACCAGTTCGCCGCGCTTTAGCGCCGGCTCGACGATAAATCCCGGCAGCAGCACCAGCCCCAGCCCGGCGATCGCCGCATCGCGCAGCACCTCGCCGTTATTGCTCAGCATCGGGCCCTGCACCGTCACGCTCTTGCTTTTGCCCGCCTGCTGGAGTTCCCAGCCGCTCAGGGCTTCTCGGCCATAGCGCAGGCAGGCGTGCTGAGCGAGGTCGTCCGGCGTAGCGGGCGTGCCCGCGCGCGCGAGGTAAGCGGGGCTGGCGCAGATCAGACGCCGCTGTTCGCCGAGGCGGCGCGCAATCAGGGTCGAATCCGCCAGCGCGCCGATGCGAATCGCCATATCGAATCCTTCGCCGATCATATCGACGTAGCGATCCGCCAGCTCGATGTGAAACTGCAGGGCGGGATGCTGCGCCAGAAACTGCGCGATAAGCGGCGAGAGGTGGCTCATGCCGAACGACATCGGCATGCTGATGCGGAACGTGCCGTGCAGCTCCTGGCGTCGGGTCGACATCGCCTGCTCCGCTTCATGGATGTCGTCGAGAATGCGCTGCGCATGGGTCAGAAACAGCATGCCCGCTTCGGTCACCGAAAGCTTACGCGTATTGCGGATCAGCAGCTGCGAACCGAGCGACGCCTCCAGCGCGGCCATGCGGCGGCTGACGTACTGCTTGGAGAGCATCAGCTGTTCCGCTGCGGCGGTAAAATTGCCCGCATGGATCACGGCAACGTAAATACGAAGATCTTCAGTCTGCATATTGTCCACTTATTTGTGACAGTGATTGCCATCTTAGCCTGTTTTTAAGAATTTTAGTTTACGGTATTGTCTGTTCCATCGGAAGGGCACAGGCGCTTCCCCCTTACAACACAGGAGCAGACCATGATTGAGCAACGACTGTCAGAGCAACGCGGCCATGGCGACCACGGCTGGTTGAACTCACGCCACACCTTTTCGTTTGCGAACTACTGGGATCCGAAACAGAGCGGCTTTTCCGACCTGCTGGTGATCAACGACGATCGGGTTGCGGCTTCTCGCGGTTTCGGCGCGCATCCGCACTCCAACATGGAGATCCTCTCTTACGTGCTGGAAGGGGCGCTGGAGCATAAAGATTCCATGGGCACCGGTTCGGTTATCGTCCCCGGCGACGTGCAGCTGATGAGCGCGGGCAGCGGCGTGACCCACAGCGAGTTCAACCATTCGAAAAGCGAAGGCGTGCACTTTCTGCAGATCTGGATTGTGCCGGCTGAAAAAGGAACGCCGCCCGGTTATCAGCAGATTTCGGTGCCGGAAAGCGAAAAGCGCGGTCAGCTGCGCCTGATCGTTTCGCCCGAAGGTGAGGACAATGCTTTATCGGTGCGTCAGGATATGCGCCTTTACGCCGGTCTCTTCAATGGCGATGAGCAGCAGACTTTCCCGCTGGACGAGACGCGCTACGCCTATATCCACGTTGCGCGCGGCAGCGTGACGGTGAACGGCATGCGTTTCAATGCAGGCGACGGCGCGCGCGTGCGTAATGAGACAAGCCTGACCTTTAGCGAGGGCGATAACGCCGAAGTGCTGCTGTTCGATCTGCGTCCGGTCGAGGTGAATCATCCGAGCCGCTGATCGCTGTTAAACGCCAGCACCCTGTTACTTAAAGCAGCACGTCGCATTGTCGACGTGCTGCTTTCACTTATTTATCGTCCCGCTCTTCCTCTTTCTCCAGCCCAAGCGGCACTTCATGATCCAGCCTGTGCGGCTTCAGCAATTGAATATCCAGAATCACATAGGTCATGGTGGTAATAAACAGCGAGATCACGCTACCGATAACGCCGCTGGTGGTGAAGGTAAAGAAGTTGTACATCACCACCCAGGTTACGCAGATAAACAGCGCCAGCGCGACGTTAATCGCGGAAAACGAGTAGTGCGTGGTGCGCGCGCCGAGATCCATTATCTGCTTATAGAGATTGCCGCCGGCATACTTCTCCAGCAGCACGATGGATCGCTCCCAGTTTTGCTGCCGGCGGGCGCTGCTGCGGGTAACGAACAGAAACAGCAGCGACACAAAAAAGCCGGAGAAGGCGAGCAGCACCGGTACCGCCTGCAGCGCGTAGTCGAGGCTCTTATGACCGGTGGTGCGCGAGAGATCCAGCGTCAGCGAAGCGCCGAGCGCGGCATAGAGAAAGACGAACAGCGCCAGGAACAGCGCGTTACGCTTCCAGTCGCTCTCCACTTCGACAGTTCGCTGCGCCCGCGCGCTTTGCAGCGCCTGACGTATTGATTCCGCCTGTGCGGAGCCGGGCTCGATCGTCTCTACCGGCTCGCCGAAAAAAATGTGCAGAAACGGCTCATCCGCTTTTTCAATTATCATTTCTTTTATCCATAAAGGTGATACGCGATGGACACAGTGTAATGGAGGGACAGCGCAGGGCAAAGCGCGGCCCTGCTTGCAGAAAATTTACTCAGTATGCATCGACGGCGTGCATTACGTTTTAGCGCTTTACTGGCGTGTATCGCTTTTACTTTCTCTCGCCATCCTGTCGAGGCACTGCTTATTGGCATATCCGTTGAGAAGCGGTTACTGGGCGGGCGAATCCAGCTCAGGAATGCCGCTGCTGCGATCGGCGTAGGCCGCCTGAAAGGCTGGGCGTTTTGTCCAGCGCTGCCAGTACGCATCTAAGAACTCAAAACGCTCGTCAAGTGGAGTGGCATTGACCGGGAATTTCGAGAAGGCGATCGCGGTTGCCAGCGTGATGTCCGAGAAGGTCGGGGCGTCGCCGCCAAGCAGCCATTCACGGCCGTCTGACAGATGACGATTGACCAGCGCGGCATGAGTTAGCGCCTCTTTACGGCAGTGTTCGCCCCAGGCCTCATTTTTGGTCAGTTCAAGCTTGAAGCCGAGGCCGGTATGCAGCACGTGGAACGCTGTTACGATGCGGTACAGGATGTGCACCCACACCCGGTTATCCCACATGTTGTCCAGACCCTGTTCCAGTGCGGTCTCTCCCATGATCTTGCGGCCGGGATACGTCTGGTCGAGATAACGAACGATAGCAGCCGTTTCGGAAATGTAACTACCGTCAGCCAGTTCAAGGGTGGGCGTTTCGCCCCACGGGTTCATATTCAAATGACGCCAGCCACGCTGTTCGCCTACAGGGGACATGTCATAAATGGTCTCGGCAAA
>Ga0268256_1002013_pt1 | contig 11008 bp, 9 predicted proteins | sample AgamicAtAmrz_FD_200247 | JGI IMG/M metagenome (GOLD analysis project Ga0268256, IMG submission 200247) | Agave microbial communities from Guanajuato, Mexico - At.Am.rz (v2) (version 3) | ecosystem: Host-associated > Plants > Roots > Rhizosphere | place: Guanajato, Mexico | collected 2012-06-07
GCAGCGTAGCCCAGCCATTTCAGCAATCGAATCAACGTTTTCATAAAGGGTAATCTACACTCTGTTGCAAGGGTGTTCGACTGCGGCGTTTAAAAAGACTGACCGATGCCAGCATAAATGCCGAAACTGTTGCCGCCATCGTATTTGTCGAGCGGCATGGCGACATCGAGACGCAGAGGCCCGAAGGGGGTCGCGTAACGCAGGCCGATACCGGCGCCAGCCCGGATATCGGAAAAATCGGGTGCCACGTCTTCCGAAACCACACCCGCATCGATGAAGGGGACGATGCCGATCGTATCGGTGACCTTGATGCGGGCCTCAACGGAACCGACGACATAGGAGCGGCCGCCTGTCGCGTCGCCGGCGGCATTATAGGGCGATATTTCCTGGTAGCTGTAGCCGCGTACCGATCCGCCGCCGCCGGCATAAAAGCGCCTGGTGGTGGGTATGTCCTGCAGATCGCTGCCGCCGACCAGCACGCCGCCGGAAAGCTTTCCGGCCATGATCAGCCGGTCCTCGGCGCCAAGCCCCTTGTAACCCGAAATGGAGCCTTCGAAAGAGGAAAAGAAGGTGCCGTTCAGCGCTTCATAGCTGGGCTTGGCGGCCAGCGAGGCGCGAAAGCCTTCGGTCGGGTTCAGCTTGTCGTCGCGTGTATCACGAACGAATTCCAGCGGCATGGAGGTGGTGAGATATTCGTTCTTGCCGAATGCGTCTTCCGTATCGGCCCATTGCACCTCGAGGCCGGCTGCGGCTGTATCGGTATCGTTGAGCTCGTAGGCGAAACCGGCTGTGCCCGTCACTGTCTTGGCGTCATATGTATCGGGGTGTTCGGTCTTGGCAATCAGGCTGGTCTTGAAGGTGGTGCGCGGATTGAACATGCCGGGCTTGGTGAAAGTGATGCCCGCCGAATAATCCATGCCTTCGACGCTCGATGCCTCTGCGATGCGCGAAACCGAACCTTCGATCCGCAGCGATTCCGCCTGTCCGAACAGGTTGCGGTGGCCCCAATAACCCTGCAGGCCGATGCCTTCCGTGGTGGAATATTGCGCGCCGACGCCGAAATAGCGGTGCTTGCCTTCCGAGACCTCGATGGTAAGCGGAATGGTGCCGTCGCGCGCCAGCGTTCCCGCTTCCTTGATGGTCAGGCTGGAAAAGACGCCGAGCTGCCGCAGCCGGTCGGCGGCCTTGCGCAGTTTTTCCGGCGAATAGGGCTCGCCGCCATTGAGGCGCGAATAACGGCGGATGAAATCGCCGTCGACGGTTTTTTCGCCCGTGACGGTGACGTTGCCGAGGGGCGCCACGGGACCGCCTTCGGCCGCCATGGTAATGTCGACCGTATTCGTCGCGTGGTTGGCGACGGCCTCGCGTTTTGTCAGCTTCGCAAGCGGACGGCCTTCGGCCTTCAGATCGTCGATCAGCTTGTTGCCGGCGCGGATGATGGCGAGAGAACCGGCGTCGCCGCCGGTCGTCAGGCCATATTCCTCAAGGTTGCGGCCGGTCACATCGCCTTCAAGCCTGACATTGCCGAGTTTGAAGACCGGGCCGGGCGTAACCGTGATGACCACGGGAACCGGAGCGGAATGATCGAACACCGGATTGGGCGGCAGGCTATCCACATCCTTGCCGGCGACGGTGACCTTGACGATGCCGCCATAACGGGCGTTTTCATAAAGCGCCGCGATCAGCCTGTCCCGGTCGTCTCTCGCCTTTATCAGAAGGCCGAGATCGCCGGAGGCGGGCTTGTCCTTGTCAGCCAGGAGAAGCGAGCTGTTTTCCAGGCTGTCTTTCAGGGATTTATCGGCGTCCGCGGCATTGAGCGTGACGGCGTATTTAACGGGGTTGATAACCTCGACCTCCGGTTCTTCCGAACCCCAGAGGCGCATGCCGAACAGTTTGAATGCAAAGGCGTCACGGGTAAACGCCGGATACAGGGCGAACGTCACGGCAACCGCAAGTGCGGTGCCAGCTTTCCGATACGCAATACCTGTCTTCGGGTTAGTTCGTGTTCTTCGCATAAGCTGCTTTATGGTTGAGCCTTTATTGTCGCCCTAACCCGTTTCCTGTCCGTTAACATTGCAATTTAATCATAAATAAACGGCTTTGAGGACCCTCCGCCCTGTCTTTTGCCCGCCATAACGCAAAAAGCCCCGGGTGACCGGGGCTTCTGTGCAACGGTATTTCGCTAAGCGATTAGCGGCAACGTGCCGTGTAACGCTGACCGTACTGGTCGCGATAATAGCAATAGCCTGGCTCGGAAGCATTGCCGATCAAAGCACCGCCAACGCCGCCAATGGCTGCGCCTACAGCTGCGCCACGAACGTTACCCGTGACAGCGCCACCGATAACGGCACCGGAAACGGCACCGATCGAAGCTCCCTTTTCGGTCTGCGTGCAGCTTGCGAGCGACAGGCCGACCAGCGCAAATATGATTGCCTTTTTCATGAAACTCTCTCCAACGTTACAATGAGCTCTTGTGGCTCGGTAGGCGTCCCATATTTATCTGCGGCGACTGCTACCTCCGACCGCCACAGATAACTAACAATTCGATGTCGTTTAGGGAAGCCTCCTCTGTCGGCATTCCTCCGAGCGTAAATCGATTGCGTCCCAAACAACGGCGCGGCGTAAAAAAGGTTCCAAAAATCCGGGTTTTTTGATGTGAATCAATTTTGTACTTTTCATCAGCTTCTATAAACGGTTTATTGGAATGGTTCAAAACAACGGCGAATTGACGCAGACGCGGTTAATGTGACCCGCAAGGGTTGACGGTCCCGGTGTCGAGGCAGAAAACGATCTGGTCAATTCTGGAGCATGGCATGGACTTCGAGGCATTTTTCACGACGGAACTGCAAAGCCTGCATTCTGAGGGACGCTATCGCGTTTTTGCGGATATCGAGCGCCAGCAAGGCAATTTCCCCCGTGCGACACGGTATAACGCCAATGGCGAGCGCAAGGATGTGACCGTCTGGTGCTCCAACGACTATCTCGGCATGGGCCAGAACCCGAAAGTCATCGAAGCCATGAAAGCCGCCATCGATCACTGTGGCGCGGGTGCGGGAGGCACCCGGAATATTTCTGGCACCAACCACTATCACGTCCTTCTCGAGCGCGAACTTGCGGACCTTCACGGCAAGGAATCGGCGCTGATTTTCACCTCGGGTTATGTCTCCAACTGGGCCACCCTCGGCACGCTCGGTCAGAAAATTCCGGGGCTCATCATTTTCTCGGATGCACTCAACCATGCATCGATGATCGAAGGCATCCGTTACGGCCGCTGCGAGCGGGTGATCTGGAAGCACAACGATCTCGAAGACCTAGAAGCCAAATTGAAGGCGGCGGATCCGAATGCGCCGAAGCTGATTGCCTTCGAATCCGTCTATTCGATGGATGGCGATATCGCTCCGATCAAGGAAATCTGCGATCTGGCCGACCGTTATGGCGCCATGACCTATCTCGATGAAGTTCATGCCGTCGGCATGTACGGACCGCGCGGTGGCGGCATTGCCGAGCGCGAAGGCCTGATGGATCGCCTGACGATCATTGAGGGAACGCTCGGCAAGGCCTTCGGCGTCATGGGCGGCTATATTACCGGTTCCACGGCGGTCTGCGACTTCATCCGCTCCTTCGCTTCCGGCTTCATCTTCACGACGGCCCTGCCGCCGTCGCTCGCCGCCGGTGCGATTGCATCGATCCAGCATCTGAAGGCAAGCCCCTTCGAGCGCGCCCGCCATCAGGACCGGGTGCGCAGGCTTCGCGGCCTTCTCGATGCGCGCGGTATTCCGCACATGGACAACCCAAGCCACATTGTGCCGGTCATGGTGGGCGATGCCGCCAAGTGCAAATGGATTTCGGATATCCTGCTCGACAATCACGGTGTCTATGTGCAGCCGATCAACTATCCGACCGTGCCGCGCAAGACCGAGCGCCTGCGCATTACGCCGACACCGTTGCACAGCGATGCCGATATCGAGCATCTGGTCGGCGCGCTGCACCAGCTCTGGTCGCATTGTGCGCTGGCGCGTGCGGTGGCGTGAGGTTCGATTGAATTCGAGGGCGAAGACAAGGGAGCGCGGAGAGTGAGATGCAGAGGTCAATCCAGTATCCCGAACCGGAGGACTTCATCACCGCAATCGCCAAGCCGTTCGACAGCGAAGCCGTCACGAAGGTCGTAGCGCCTTTTGGTCTGACCTGGTCAAAAGCCGTCAAACTCGACAGGAATCTGGCGATATTCGATCTCAGCGCGCCAGCATTCGGCGTGGACTTCCATTTCAAAGACCAGGCTCTCGTGGACGAAAACGACGGCCATTCCGTTGGGGAAGGCCCCAACCTGCTGACCAGTTGCGCTTGCTGGGGTTACGAGGACAGTATCGAAACCTATGGCGGGCCTTTGTGGAAAGGCCTTCGTTTCTCGGACACCAAGGCCGATGCAATTGCCAAACTGGGCGAGCCGGACCGGGTCGGACGATATGATATTCACCGCTGGATCTTTGCGGATTTCGAACTGTCGATCCACTGGAACAATCCAGACAAAATCCGCGTCATATCCTATTGGATGAAATCGGCATAGGCCGCCGGCAGGTTGGCGTATCCGGGTGATGGCCAACCCTTCGAGGCTGCGCCTCCACGGCGTACCGGTTAAGCCGCTTTGCCTATGTCAGAGACTATTTTCATTGCATGATCTCGGGCTTCCCTGTCCGCCGCGAAGACATCTTCAATCGTGGCGGCGGAGCGACCGTCATGCATGCGGTCCATGACCGTTTCGACGATCTCGGCCATATCGAGAAAACCGATATTGCCCGCAACGAAAGCGTGAAAGGCGGTCTCTTCGGCGGCATTCAGGGCAGCGCCCTGCAAACCGCCGCGCTCCAGCGCTGTGCGGGCCAGCCGGATAGCCGGGAAACGGGCTTCATCCGGCGCTTCGAAATCGAGCCGAGCCAGTTTTGCGAAATCCAGCCGCTCGACACTCAGATTGCCGCGTTGCGGATAGGTGAGGGCATAAGAAATAGCGGTGCGCATGTCGGGAGAGCCGAGCTGGGCGATATAGGAGCCGTCGGTGTAACCCACCATCGAATGGATGATCGACTGCGGGTGGACGATCACCTCCACCTGATCGGGCCTCAGATCGAAGAGATATTTCGCCTCGATCATTTCCAGCCCCTTGTTGAACATGGAGGCGCTGCCGATGGAGACCTTCAGTCCCATCGACCAGTTGGGATGGGCGCGGGCGATATCCGCCGTGACATTGGCCATCTCCTCGCGCGACCAGGTGCGGAACGGACCGCCGGATGCGGTCAGCACGATGCGTTCCACGGCCTGCTTGTGTTCGCCCGTCAGGCATTGGAAGATTGCGCTGTGCTCGCTGTCGACCGGGATCAGCCTGCCGCCGCCCTGCTTGACCGTACGCAGAAAAACATCGCCAGCCGAAACCAGGCATTCCTTGTTGGCGAGCGCTATGTCTGCGCCACGCCGTGCGGCTGTAAGAGTAGGCGCAAGGCCGGGGGTTCCGGCAATCGCCGCCATCACCCAGCCGGCATCCGTCGAAGCGGCCTCTTCGAGGCCGGATTTGCCCGCCGCAACCGCGATACCGGCGCCGGCAAGGGCCGATTTCAGCGCTTCGTATTTGTCGTCCTCGGCGGTAACGGCCAGACGCGCGCCGAATTCCCGTGCCTGTTCCGCCAGAAGAGCGATGTTGCCCGCGCCGGTCAAAGCCGTGATCTCGAACGCGTCGCGGCCACCCAGCTGACGGACGACATCCAGCGTATTGGTGCCGATCGAACCGGTCGAACCCAATATTGTCAGCTTGCGTGGCATTTCACTGGCATTCGTCATTTTCAGTCCGTCGGTCGTTTCCGGTTCGCACCCCTTGGTGCACGTGGTTTTTCCCGAAACCGCTAAGCACTTTCGGGCAACATTCCTTAGCCTCTACCCGCGAAAATCAGCCATAACAAGGACAAAGCCGGGGCTATTGTTTTTGCGGAAGGTAAAGCCATATGCAAGAAAAACAATGAGAGGATATCGATGCGACGTTTTCTGGTTTCCAGCGGGTGGATTTTTGCGGCAAGCCTTGTGCTGGTCCTTGTCTTCATTCCTTTTGATCCGCGTCTTTCCGAAAGCGCGCAGGCGTTGCCAGGGGGCGTGGTCTCCTTCAATCGTGCCATTACCGATTTCGGAACCTTCCGCTGGATGCTCTATTCTACCGGCCTTCTGGCGATATTGGCCTATGTCGCCGCACGGGTTTTAAAGGCGCAGACCTATAATGGACGGCTGAGGACGGCATGGCGGCTTCTTACCTATTTCTTCCTGACGATCGGAACGGCGAGCATTCTCGTCCATACGCTGAAATTCCTGATAGGACGGGCACGGCCGGAGCTTCTGCTGGAAATGGGCGCCTATAGCCTCACCCCATTTACCGGCGACAATCTCTATGAAAGTTTCCCCTCAGGCCATTCGACCGCCGCCGGGGCATTTTTCGGCGCTTTCGCCATGTTGATGCCGCGCTTCCGCTGGGCGTTTCTCCTGCTTGCCCTTGTCATCGGTGTTTCGCGTGTCATCGTCGGCGCACATTATCCAAGCGATGTCGCCGCCGGGCTGTTGCTCGGCATGTGGACGGCCATGGCCTTCGCCTTTATCTTTGCCCGGTCCGAAATGCTGTTCCGGTTCGATGCGCAGGGCTGGCCGCAGCCGAAGAATGCAAACCTCCCGGCGGCGGATACACGATAGAGACTTTCAGCGGGATATTGGGGGAAGGTGATGGAAGAAGCGACAAACGCTCCGGAAAATGACGGCAAGTCCGTTCAGCATATCCGTACATCCGTCGCCGTGGCCGGTGGCGGGCCGGCAGGCATGATGCTTGGCCTGTTGCTCGCGCGCAGCGGTATCGATGTCGTCGTCGTCGAGAAACACGGGGATTTTCTCCGGGATTTTCGCGGCGACACCATCCACCCTTCGACGCTTGAATTGATGGAGCAACTCGGTTTTGTCGATGAGTTTCTGAGCCTGCCGCATACGCGCGCGCCAAGGCTGAATGCGGTCATCGGCGGCGAGCGCGTCACGATAGCGGATTTTTCCCGCCTGCCGGTCCGCCACCGCTTCATCGCCTTTATGCCGCAATGGGATTTTCTCAATTTCATCGTCGGCAAGGCGGGGCAATACGAAAATTTCCGATTACTGATGAATGCGCCGGTGACCGGCCTGATCGAGCGCGGCGGGCATGTCGGCGGTCTCACGGTCAGCACACCGGAAGGCGTCATCGAGATCGAGGCCGATCTTGTGGTGGGGGCGGACGGGCGCAACTCCACCGTCCGCGAGGCGGCGGGGTTGGAAGTGCAGCGCTTCGGCATTCCGACCGAGGTGCTGTGGATGCGTCTTTCGAAACAGCCCGACGATCCGACGGAAACCATGGGGCATGCCGGCTCGCGGCAGGGTTTCGTCATGATCAACCGGGGCGATTACTGGCAATGCGGTTATGTGGTGCGAAAGGGATTTTTCGCCGACATAAAGCTGCAGGGAATTGAAGCTTTCAGGGACAGGGTTGCGGAAATCTGCCCTTTCCCACGCGAAAGGCTCGATGAGCTCAAGAGTTGGGAAGACGTGCATCTCCTCACCGTCCGTATCGACCGGCTGAAGCGCTGGTGGAAACCCGGCCTGATCTGCATCGGTGATGCGGCCCATGCCATGTCTCCCGTCGGCGGTGTCGGCATTAATCTGGCCATTCAGGATGCGGTTGCTGCGGCCAATATATTGGTGCCGGTGCTCGTGTCCGGCCGGGCCATTGCCGATGGCGATCTCGCCGCAATTGAAAAGCGGCGATCCTTCCCGACCAAGGCCACGCAATTTTTGCAGCGGATGATGCGTATCGGCGGCAAGAAGGGCCGGGCCGATGCGGAAAAACCGAAAGGACCGCCAGCCTTTGTGCTGGCCATCATGCGGTTTCCGCTTCTTTCCCATTTGACCGGCCGGCTGGTGGGGCTGGGTTTCCGTCGGGAAAAGATAGAGACGGTGTGACGCCGCTCAGGCAATGCCGGCGGCTTCTTTCTCATATTTCAGCCCGATAACGGCGGATCCGATCAACCCCGGCTCGATGCGGCAGATGGCTGGTACGACCAGAGGGCGGTCGAAGCGCCTCAGAATGCGGCTCCTTACCACCTCGTCCAGAGCGGCGAGAAGCGCCTTCGAATTCGAAAGTCCGCCGCCGACCGGCACGATGGTTGCGCCGGTAACGTTGATCACCATTGCCAGAGGCGAGGCGAGAATATCGATAAGGACATCGATGGTTCTTGCGGCCTTCGCATCGCCCGCTTGCCAGGCCGAAATAATATCCTCGCTGGTCATCGCCTGCTGGTGAAGATGCGAATGCAGCTTTTCCATGCCACGGGCGCTGCCGATTGCGTCGATGCAGCCGGTAAGGCCGCAACCGCATTCGAAACGCGGTAGCGAAACCGGCGGATTTCCGGCCAATGTCGCAGCCACCGGTCCGTGTCCCCATTCGCCGGCGAAACCGCCGTCGCTGTTGATAAGCTTGCCGTCGATCACCAGCCCGCCGCCGACACCCGTTCCGAGAATGACGCCGAAGACCACGCGATGACCCCGTCCGGAACCGATTTCCGATTCGGCGATAACGAAGCAATCCGCATCGTTCGATACTATGACGGGAAGGTTCAGCGCCTTTTCCAGTTCGTCCTTCAAGACCCTGCCATGGATGCTCTGAATATTGGCGACAGTGGCCTTGCCGGTGTCGGGATCGATGACGCCGGCAATCGACAGCGACACGCAGGCGGGTGTGCCGCCGCTATTGTCGATGACGGATTTCAGGCCGGCGGCGAAGTCTTCGAAACTGGTCTTGGGCGTCGGGATACGCGGCACGGGCCGAATATCGTCGGGAGCGTAGGCAATCGCGCCCTTGATGGTCGTTCCGCCTATATCGAAACAAACGATCATGATTCAGGCTCCGGAATGGGTGGCATCGTGGATTTTTTCTGCGCCGATCCATGTCGAATGCATCTGAAGGTCGGGTGTCAGCATGACGAAATCCGCATCGAAGCCGGGCAGAAGCTTACCTTTGCCAGAAGCGCGGATTGCCTCGGCGGGATAGGAGGACGCCATTCTCAAAGCCTCTTCCAGCGGTGTGTCCAGCTTTTCATGCATGAAGCGGATGCAGGAGAGCATATCGATATCCGCCCCCGCCAGCGTGCCGTCGGCCAGCGTCAGCCTGCCGCCGTTGCGATAGACGCGCCTGCCGTTCAGTTCGAAACCGTCATCATCCGTGCCGATGGTGGACATGGCGTCGGTGACGAGGAAAATGCGGCCGGGACTATTCTTGGCGCGAAGCGCAATGCCGATTGCTGCAGGATCGACATGGAAGCCGTCGGCGATCAGCCCGCAATCCAGCTTGCCGTTCGCAAGTGCCGCGCCCACCAGCCCCGGTTCGCGATGGCTGAGCGGGCTCATGGCGTTGAAAAGATGTGTTACCATGGATGCGCCGGCCTCGGCATAGGCTGTCGCGACGCCAAGGCCCACATCGGTATGGCCGAGGCTGACGACGATGCCGGCCTTGCGCAGCACTGTGACCTGCGCCTCGGTTACGTTTTCCGGGGCGATGGTTGTCAGCACGAAGGGAAGCTTCGCCTTGCAGCCCGTCAGAACCGCAAGATCGGCCGTTTCCATCTTTCGGATCAGCGCCGGATCATGGGTGCCCTTGCGTGCGACGGAAAGATGCGGCCCTTCGAAATGCAGGCCGAGAAAGCCGGGCACCCCTGCCTTGTGGGCGGCGATGCCGGCTTCGGCGGCTTTGGCCGTGATATCCGGCCGGTCGGTGATGAGTGTGACCATCAGGGCGGTGGTGCCGAATTGCGCATGGGCCGAGCAGATGCGGGCAATGCCTTCCACATCCGGCTCGTTGTTGAACATCACGCCGCCGCCGCCATTGACCTGAAGGTCGATGAAGCCTGGCGCAATGAGCAGTCCTTCCGCATCGATGATTTCGGCGTTTGCGGGCACGGATACGCGGTCGACGATGTCGGCAACCTGGCCATCACCGGTCACGAGCGCCTTGCCATCGTGCCACGCGGCGCCATCGAAAATGCGGGCGCCGACAAATGCCTTGCTGCTGCTCATTGGGTTTCCGTCACCTTCTTCAATGCCACGGGCGCATCCGGGTTGAAGCCGCGGGCGCGCGACAATTGCTCGATGAAGCCGTAAAACGGCGCGATCAGCAACAGGGCGTCGGTCAGCGGGTGATTGGTTTCCACAAACGGCAGGGGCTTGGCCGGGCTGCCTTTTGCGGAGGTGACGAAAACACTTGCGCCCTTGCCGGCGAGACCGGCCGCGATATCGGTCACGGAGGTTTCGGCGCGGTCACGCGCGGCAAAAGCGATGACGGGAAATTTCGGTGCGACCAGCGAAACGGGGCCGTGCATGACTTCCGCCGATGAATAGGCCTCCGCGTGGAGTTCGCAGGTTTCCTTGCATTTCAGCGCGGCTTCCGCGGCAATGGCCAGCGCCGGACCGCGGCCCAGCATATAGAGCGATTCCTCGCCCTTGACCGCTTCGCCGATCTGGCTCCAGTCGAGTGCGATGGCCTTGGCGAAATTCTGCGGCAGGGCGCTGACGGCTTTGGCGAGCAGGCTGTCTTCCGTCCATTCGGCAAGGATTGCGAGGCCGGCGACGATGGAGTTGACGAAAGATTTGGTTGCGGCCACCGCTTTTTCAGGGCCCGCCTGGATATTGATGGCGTGATTGGCAGCATCGCCGAGCGGTGAGGGCAGGGTGTTGACCAGCGAGAAGGTAAGCGCGCCGCCCTTGCGGGCGCTTTCCGCCAGAGCGACGATGTCAGGGCTTTTGCCCGATTGCGAGACGGCGAAGGCCGCCGCGCGGTCCAGCCGCAGATTCGTCTGGTAGATCGAGGCGAGCGAGGGGCCGAGCGAAGCGACCGGAAGCCCGGTCTGCAATTCGATCGCATATTTCAGGAAATGCGCGGCGTGGTCGGAGGAGCCGCGGGCAATGGTGACGATAA
>Ga0268256_1002024_pt1 | contig 10949 bp, 9 predicted proteins | sample AgamicAtAmrz_FD_200247 | JGI IMG/M metagenome (GOLD analysis project Ga0268256, IMG submission 200247) | Agave microbial communities from Guanajuato, Mexico - At.Am.rz (v2) (version 3) | ecosystem: Host-associated > Plants > Roots > Rhizosphere | place: Guanajato, Mexico | collected 2012-06-07
GCGCCAACTGCTCCTACCGCCGGCATTTTGAGAGCTGGTTCCATGCCGACAGAGCAACCCCGGGCAGGATCCACGAGATGGAGTCTTACCATGGGATGCTGGCCTGCGTGATCGCCGGCGCGGGCCTGGCGTTGATCCCGCGCAGTATGCTGGAGAGTATGCCCGGTCATCAGCAGGTTTCCGCCTGGCCGCTGGCCGAAGAGTGGCGCTGGTTAACCACCTGGCTGGTGTGGCGCCGGGGCGCCAAAACCCGCCAGCTGGAGGCGTTTATAGCGCTGCTGAACGAAGATCGGCAAACAGCGGTTTCTCCATAAACACGCTGAGCGGATCGGGCTGATACGGCGCAAACGCGCAGCGGGTCTGGTAGCCGTTGCGCGTGTAGAGGGTGATGGCCGCATGCTGATGGATACCGGTTTCAAGCCGCAGCGTATGACAGTCGCGCTGGCGCGCTTTCGCTTCCAGCGCCGCCAGCAGCTTTTCTCCCAGCTGCTGTCCGCGGTGCTGCGGATCGATATAGACCCGCTTCATCTCGCCGAAACCTTCCTCACTGAGGACGATAGCCCCGCAGCCAACGGCCTCGCCCTGCGCGCTGCGGATGACCAGGGCGATCACCGTCTGCGGCGGCAGCTGGCTGAGGTGCAGCAAATGGTTGCTCTCTGCCGGATAGAGTGTCTCCTGCCAGGCGTCGAGAGCGGCAATCAGGGCGGTAAATTCTGCGTCGGTGGGGGCGATGTCGGTAACGGTATACATAGGTGAACTCCTTTTTTTACGCCACTGTAGCGCGCCCTCGGCCCGTTTCCGCCATAGCATTAACTTATATTGCTGCCCACCTCTTGCGCTAACTCGCTGAAACACAGTAATTTTATCCCCTGCCGTTCGTACTTGAGATCTGAATATGCACACCAAAGCCCGTAAAGTGATGATTATTGGCGCCGGCAATGTCGGCGCGTCGGCGGCCTACGCCCTCCTCAACCAGAGCATTTGCGAGGAGCTGATCCTCGTCGACCTTAACCAACAGCGTGCCGAGGCCCATGCCCAGGATCTCAGCGATGCCGCGGCCTATCTGCCGGGGATGATGACCATCTCCACCCGGGAAGCCAGCGACTGCGCTGATGTCGATATCGCGGTGATCACCGTTTCCGGCGGCGCGCTGCGCCCCGGTCAGAGTCGGCTGGATGAACTGACCACGACGGCGAAGATTGTGAAGAGCATTGTGCCGGCGATGATGGCCAACGGGTTTAACGGCATCTTTCTGGTAGCCACCAACCCCTGCGACATCATCACCTGGCAGGTATGGCAGCTCTCTGGCCTGCCGCGCAGTCAGGTGCTGGGCACCGGGGTCTGGCTGGATACCACCCGCCTGCGTCGCCTGCTGGCGCAGGAGCTGGATATTGGCGCCCAGAGCATCGACGCCTTTATCCTCGGCGAGCATGGCGATACCCAGTTTCCGGTATGGTCACACTCTTCGGTGTATGGCTCGCCGATCGCCGACCTCTATCAGCAACGTACCGGCCGGCCGCTCGACCGCGAGGCAATGGCCGAAAAAGTACGAAAACTGGGGTTTGAGATCTACGCGGGCAAAGGCTGCACCGAATATGGCGTGGCAGGCACCATCGCCGAGATCTGCCGCAATATCTTCACCGGCAGCCACCGCGCGCTGGCGGTCTCCTGCATTCTTGACGGTGAATACGGGGTCAGCGGCGCGGCGGCTGGGGTGCCGGCGGTGCTGGCCCAGGGTGGCGTGGAGCAGATTATTGAACTGCAGCTGGCCGCCGAGGAGCAGGCGAAGTTCAGTCAGTCGATAGCGGTGATCAAGGCCAATATCGCCCGTCTGCCCTGACGGCAGCCTGCAAGTCAGTCAGCAATGATCAGCTGTGGGGAAAGGGTCACCAGCGCCTCGCGGGTCGCCTCCGGCAGATGGGCGTCGGTGACGATATCGGTCAACGACTCCAGCGGGGCAATATTGAACAGTGACCAGGCGCCGTATTTGGAGCTGTCCGCCAGCAGGATGCGCCGCCGGGCATTAGCCATCAGATCACGTTTCAGGGCAGCCTTCTCCTCCGTCGGGGCGGTGATCCCCTTCTCGAGGTCCCAGCCGTTGCAACTGACGAAGGCAAGGTCCGGCCAGATGGTCTGCAGCAGGCGGCGGCCGTGATCGCCGATGCACGACTGGCTGCTGTCATCGATGCGCCCACCGATAATCGTCACTTCTATCTGCTTAAATTCCGACAAAAACAGCGCGATATGTAAATCGCTGGTGATCACCCGCAGCGGCAGATGGGTGATCTGCCGCGCCAGCTCAATCATGGTGGTGCCGGCGTCAAGCACAATCGCGTCGCCGGCCTTCACCAGCGCGGCCGCCGCGCTGGCGATAGCCTGCTTTTCCAGCGGACTGCGCTGGGCTTTCTCCAGCGTCGTCGGCTGGGAAGGAATAAACCGGTTCAGCGTCACCCCGCCATGTGTACGGCTGATCACCCCTTCCTGATCGAGTTTGATCAGGTCGCGACGAATGGTGGCCGGCGAGGCGTTGGTCGCCGCCACCAGCTGGTCGACTGTCACCAGATTATGGCTTTTCAGGAAGTCCATAATCTGCTCTAACCGGTTATATCCCTTCATGTTATTCCTGCGCGATGTGCATGGCGAGCTCAATGGAGGTTGCCATGCTCTCAGACTTCGCTTTACCTGTCCAGGCAATATCAAACGCGGTGCCATGATCCGCTGAGGTACGGATAAACGGCAGCCCGGCGGTGATATTCACCCCATCATAGAACCCGAGCAGCTTCAGCGGGATATGCCCCTGATCGTGGTACATCGCCACCACCATGTCGTACATACCTTCGTGACACTGCATAAACACCGTGTCCGGTGGACAGGGGCCGGTGACCTCTATCCCCTGCGCCTGCATGGCGGCGACCGCCGGGGCGACGATGCGGATCTCTTCATCGCCAAACAGGCCGTTCTCCCCGGCGTGCGGGTTAACGCCGGCAACCGCAATGCGCGGACGCTGATAGCCGACCCGGCGCAAAAACCGATCCGCTACGCCAATCACCGTCTCGATTCGCGGCTGGTTGAGGGTATCGAGGAACTGGCGCAGGGCGATATGAGTAGTGATATGGATAACCTTGAGCTTCTCGGTATAGAGCACCATGGCGTAATCGGTGGTCTGCGTCAGGTGGGCCAGCAGTTCGGTATGGCCGGGGAAAGCGTGCCCGGCGAGATGCAGCGCCTCTTTATTTAGCGGCGCGGTCGCGATGGCCGCGACCGCGCCGTCCAGCGCCAGCGCGGTCGCCCGCCTGATGCAGCGAAACGCGAGGTCCCCTGCCTGGGCCTGAACTTCGCCAGGGCGCAGCCCCTGCGGGTCGCTGAGCGGTTCATCAATAACGTTGATGGTCGCTGGGGAAAAACTCGCCTCGGCGGGATGGTCAATGATGCGCAGCTCCGCCCGCGGCGTAATATTCAGCGCCAGGATCCGCCGCAGCGTCTGCGCGCAGCCCACCACCACCACCGGCGCGCCGCTCAGCGCCCCTTCGGCGAGGGATTTGATAATAATCTCCGGACCAATCCCTGCCGGGTCGCCCATTGTCACTGCAATCATGTTAGACACTCAGTTTCTCCTCAATAAAATTCACAACATTTAACAGCGTAGTGTCGGTGCCGAATCCCCCTGCTTTGGTCATCACCGGCCGTGACCAGCGACCGCCGAGAAAGTGCCCGTAAGGCACACACTGCGCCACCCGCCCACGGATCTGAAATCCGGTGGCGCCGAGCGCGTGCGCGACGGCGATGGCTACATCGCCGCCAGAGAGGTACAGGGCGCCCGGTGGGCACAGCGCCACCGCCTGCGCCGTGACGTCGGCAAGCCAGGCGCAGATGTGCTCCCCGTAGGCTGCGCGGCTGAGACCGCGTTCGTTACACTGGGCTTCAATCCCGTGCCGGGCGGCGTTATTCGGGCGGGTGGTCACCACGCAGTGATGACCCTCACGCAGCACCTCGGCGATCCGCGAGGCTTCCTCCTTCGGCGATCTGCTAAAGGCCTGTTCGACATCTATTTCGATCTTTCTCACTCGGGAATGAGCCTGCAGCGCAGCGACCTGGCGCTGCGCCATCTCGCTCATCGAACCAACCAGCGCCAGTAGCGGCCCCTGCTCGCTGCGGCGCAGGCGGCGCGCCAGCGCCTCGCAAAGTCCCGCCGAGCCGACCAGCAGGGTCTCCCGCGCATGGGGCGCAACGGCGTCGATCACCAGGTCCAGATGGCTGTCTTCCCAGGCGTCGACAATCAACACTCGCTTCTCCTCGCCCGCCGTCGCTAATGCCTCCGGAAGCCGGGCAGCGTTCAACGTCAGACAGGGAAGACGGCTCTGCATGGCGATAATTTCGCTAATTTCCGCCCGGCTCACGGGCGTTTTCGGATCGCTGGCAAATTCGGTCTGATCGAGGGCCACCCCATGCACATAGCAGCGCCCGTCCCGGGTATGCCGCCCGGCCGCCGGATACGCCGGGGCCACCACCGCCAGCCGGCAGCCGTGCGCCGCCATCATTGCCTCCAGTTCGCCGCCAAGGTTGCCGCGCAGCGTGGAGTCGATCTTCTTTACCTGCCAGTGCGGGACAAATCTTGCCGCGCCGCGCAGCAGACCGGTGACCTTGTCCGCGGCGGCGGCGGCGCTCATTGCCCGGCTGTCGCTGTTGAGAATTAACGCCCGGGCGGTTGATGGTTGCCCGGCGCTGAAGGCCACTTCCACCGACATGCCCGCCTCAGCGAGGCTGACACCGGCGTCATTGGCTCCCGTAAAGTCATCTGCCAGCACCAGCACCTGGTTATTACCATCGTTCATTGTTCTGCCTTGTGGTCGATGAAAATCTGAAACTGATTATATTCAATCATATTTGATTAAATGTGAGCAAGCTCAAGTTATTAAACTGCCGTATAAATTATAACTTTCCCCCACCAGACGAGTGACACGATTCATGAATGATTGAATTCAGTCAATTACTACCAAGGAGAAACGCGTGGCGACGATACACAGCACAATCATCAGCGGGGCGGGCGCCTCAACGGCCCTGCTGCCGCTGTTGTCAGGTAAAACCCGCATCCTGCTGGTGACCGACCAGAACGTTGGCGCGCTGGAAGCGACCCGGGCGATCCATCGCCTGCTGGCGGCCGAAGGGCGTCAGGTTGAGGTCATTGACACAGTACCGGCAGAGCCCAGCCATCACGATGTGGCGCAGATTGTCAGCCAACTGGGCGCCAGTCAGCCCCAGATGATCGTGGGCATCGGCGGGGGGAGCGTACTGGATGTGGCGAAACTGCTCTCGGTGCTCCTGCATACTGAGGCGCCCTCTCTGACGGCCATGCTGGCAGGCGAGTTGCCGCAACGACGGATTAGCTCATTGTTGATCCCGGCCACCGCCGGCACCGGCTCCGAAGCGACGCCGAACGCCATTCTGGCGATCCCCGAGCAGCAGACCAAAGTGGGGATCATCTCCCCGGTGCTGCTGCCGGACTATGTCGCCCTGCTGCCGGAGCTGACCACCAGCATGCCGGCCAGCGTCGCGGCGTCGACCGGCATCGATGCCCTGTGTCATCTGCTGGAGTGCTTTACCTCCACCGTCGCCAATCCGGTGAGCGACAACGCGGCGTTAATCGGTTTACACAAGCTGGTGCGGCATATCGAACGCTCGGTGGATCAGCCGCAGGATCTGACGGCGAAGCTGGAGATGCTCTGGGCCTCGTGGTACGGCGGCGCGGCGATCAACCATGCCGGCACCCATCTGGTGCATGCGCTCTCCTATCCGCTTGGCGGTACCTGGCACCTGCCGCACGGGGTGGCTAACGCCATTCTGCTGGCGCCCTGCATGCGGGTGGTCCGCCCCTACGCGGTGGCAAAATTCGCTCAGGTCTGGGATCTGATCCCCGACGCAGATCGCACGCTCAGTGAGGAAGAGAAATCCCATGCGCTGGTCGCGTGGCTGGCGGCGCTGGTGAAACGACTGCCCCTGCCGGACAACCTGGCCGCGCTCGGCGTGCCCAGGGAGAGCATCCCTGCTCTCAGCGCAGCGGCGCAAAACGTCAAGCGCCTGATGAACAACGCCCCCTGCAGCGTCAGCCGCGAAGAGATTGCGGCTATCTATCAAACGCTGTTTCCAGAACATGCCTAACAGGAGAAAGAAAATGAGGAGAGCCATTAGCGGCGTACTCACCGCCATCGTCACCCCTTTTACCGCCGAGGGAGCCCTTAACCTGCCAGCGCTACGCCAGCAGGTGCAGCGCCAGCTCGCCGCAGGCAACGGGATTTTCTGCGGCGGCACCAATGGCGAGTTTTTTGTCCTCAATGAGGAGGAGAAGATCGCCGTCGCCAGAACCTGCGTGGAAGAAGCCGCCGGACGCGCGCCGGTGGTAGCGCATATCGGGGAGATTTCCACCCGTGAGACTCGCCGGCTGGGCCAGCAGATCGCCCGCCTCGGGGTTGACGCGGTATCGGCCATTACCCCGTGGTTCGTACCCTTGAAGCAGGAAGAGCTGATTAACCACTATACGGCGATCGCCGACGCGCTGAGCGTCCCGCTTTTTCTTTATAACATTCCCGCCCGCACCGGGAACACCATTGCTCCGGAGACGGCACGCCAGCTGGCCCGACACGAGAATATCGTCGGCATTAAGGACAGCGCCGGCAGCTACGATAGCCTGAAAGGTTTTCTTGACGCGGTACGCGACATTGACGGTTTCGACGTTCTGAACGGGCCGGACTCCCTTATCCATCAGGGGTATGTCGACGGCTGTTCGGCCTGCATCTCAGGGCTTGCCAACGTCGCCCCCGCTGAAATCAACGCGATCTGGTCGCTGTTTCACGCCGGAGATATCGCCGGATCGCGCCAGGCGCAGGAGCGCGTGACGGGGCTGCGCACCGATCTGTATAAGGTGGCGTTCTCACCCGCAGCAGTGAAAAAAGCCCTGCAACTGGTGGGTCATGAGGTGGGCGACAGCCGCTACGCGGTGCAGTTCAGTGACCAACAGCTGCAGCAGATACGCGACATCATCGCTCGTTATTTAGCGTAATACTTGCTGCGCTTTTTTAATAAAACAGACCGGGTACCGCCGTGCCCAGGATTCGTACGCCCAGAGAGAGGCTAAGATGAATCATTTTACCGCTGAAGATACCTTTATTATTGTCGGCATTGTTATTGCCTATATTCTGTTTACCACCTGGCTGACATTCCGTATTCGTAGTAAAAATTCCGGGGATTTTATGGAAGGCTCGCGCGCCATGCCGGCCTTTATTGTCGGTATATTACTGATGTCAGAATATATTGGCGCCAAATCGACCATCGGTACTGCCCAGGCCGCCTTTGAGAGCGGAATTGCCGCCTCGTGGTCCGTGCTGGGGGCAGCCATCGGCTTTCCGCTGTTCGGTTTAATCCTGGTGAAACGCATCTATAACACCGGAAAAATTACCATTTCCGGCGCCATCGCTGAAAAATATGGCAACAGTACCAAAAATATTATCTCCCTGATTATGATTTATGCGCTGCTGCTGGTTAACGTGGGCAACTACGTCAGCGGTGCCGCAGCCATCTCCACCGTATTAAAAGTGAATTTACCGGTAGCCGCCTTTATTACCGCCATTGTGAGTACCTTTTATTTCGCGTTCGGCGGCATGAAGGGCGTCGCCTGGGTCACCATGTTACACAGCGCGTTAAAATACGCCGGTCTGCTGATCATTCTGGGTTTTGCCCTGTCCAAAACCGGCGGCTTCTCGCCGATGATGGAGAAGATGCCGGATTATTACTGGACATGGGATGGCAACATTGGTGCTGGCACGATCTTCGCCTGGCTCATCGGCACTATCGGCTCCATTTTTTGCACCCAGTTTGTCATTCAGGCCATTAGCTCAACCAAAGACGTTCGGTCAGCGAAACGCTCCACCTGGATCGCCTTCTTTTTCTGCCTGCCTGTCGCCTTTGCCATCGCCATTATCGGCGTCGCGGCGAAATACCTGCATCCCGAGATCAACAGCCTGTATGCCCTCCCGGTCTTTCTGCAGGACATGAACCCGTGGCTGGCAGGTCTGGTGACAACGTCACTTGTGGCATCGATTTTCGTCAGCGTAAGTACCGTAGCCCTGGCCATTGCCTCGCTGGTGGTGAAGGATTTTTACGTACCATGGCGCAACCCAACGCCGGACCAGGAGTTCAGAGCCACACGCTGGGCGTCGCTAATTATCGGCTTCCTGCCGCTGATCTTTGTGCTGCTGGTACCGGAGGTGCTGAAACTCTCCTTCTTTACCCGCGCCATTCGCCTCTCCATTACCGTGGTGGCGGTCATCGCCTTCTATGCCCCCTTCTTCAGAAGCACTCGGGGCGCGAATGCCGGCCTGATCGGCGCCTGTGTGGTGACGTCCGTCTGGTATTTACTCGGCGACCCGTTCGGCATCAATAACATGTATGTCGCCCTGGCAACCCCGGCCATCATCATGGTGATTGACCGCCTGATCCCAAATAAATCACAACCATCCCCCGCCCCAGTTGAGCAACGTGGAGTATAAAACATGACCGTAATTCCGCCTTTTGACGGCGTCATTCGCCAACACCAGCAAGATGAACACATCGCATGGGCAATGCTTCCCTGCGCCTGCCCGCAGAACCATGCCGCCAATCTGCTGCCGCTGGATGACGGCAGCCTGATGTGCGTCTGGTTTGGCGGCTCCCAGGAGGGAAAAGCCGATATCTCTATCTGGGGATCGCGGTTAGCCCCCGGCAGTGACCGCTGGAGTGAGGCAGTCAAGCTATCTGATGATCCAGACCGCTCAGAACAAAACCCGGTGCTATTTCAGGCACCCGATAACGTGCTGTGGCTGTTGTGGACAGCGCAATTTGCCGGAAACCAGGATACCGCCATTGTGCGCTACCGCCTCTCCCACGATGGCGGACGAAGCTGGGGGGCCATCGATACGCTGCTGGATCAACCGGGTACCTTTATTCGCCAGCCAATAAGCGTTATGTCTGACGGCAACTGGCTGCTGCCGGTCTTTTACTGCCGTACCGAACCCGGCGAGAAATGGGTGGGTAACAATGACGTCAGCGCGGTGAAGATCTCTTCAGACTGCGGAAAAAGCTGGCGTGACGTGGCGGTCCCGGAGAGCCTGGGTTGTGTCCATATGAGTATCACTCCGCTTCCGGACGGCAGACTGGCAGCCTTCTTCCGCAGCCGCTGGGCGGATCATATCTGGTTCAGCCAGTCCAGCGACCAGGGAGAGAGCTGGTCTGCGCCGGTACCGACGACGCTTCCGAACAACAACTCGTCCATTCAGGCGACCACCCTGGACAATGGCGAACTGGCGCTGGTGTTCAATAATATGAGCGCCGCCGGCGCCACGGAACGCCGCGCCTCGCTGTATGATGAAATTGCTGACGACGATGGCCGTAGGGAGCCGGAAGCGACCGGGAAAAGCGCCTTCTGGGGCGCACCACGCGCGCCGATGACCGTCGCTATTTCAGCCGATGGTGGTGAAAGCTGGCCGTGGCTGCGCAATCTCGATGAGGGTGACGGCTACTGCATGACCAATAATTCGGAGCAGAAGCTGAACCGGGAGTTCTCCTACCCCAGCATCAAACAGGGAGCAGACGGTAATTTGCATATCGCCTACACCTGGTATCGCCAGGCGATCAAGTATGTTCGTGTCTCGCCACAGTGGGTAAAAGGAGAAAGCGCATGATTATCGGTAATCTGCAGGCGCTGCAGCAGGCTGGTCTGCCGCCGGCGTTAAAGCAGCTATTGAGCAGCGAGGCCTGTTCGCTGGCTGCCCTCAGTGCCAGAGAGAATGGCCGCTTCCAGCCCGACGGTGCGCCGTGGTTCTGCACCCTCAGCGTGGTGCAAACCCAGCCTGCGGCCGAGCGGCATACGGAATATCATCGCCAGTGGGCGGATATTCAGGTCATCCTGGCCGGCGAGGAGCGGATCCAGGCGGGCATGGCTCCCGCGATGCGCCCGGAAGATAATGAGCTTAAGCCCGACCTCTATATATGTCAGCCGGCCCCGGAGAGTGTCTCTATTCTGCTGCGTCCCGGCGACTTCGCGGTCTTTTACCCCGGCGAACCGCACCAGGCGCTGTGTGCGGTTTCGACGCCAGCGCCGGTCAGAAAGGCGGTATTCAAAATCCCCGCTGAGATGCTGGAGGCGCGATGAAGCGGGCAATGGTAACCGGGGCCAGCTCCGGGATCGGCGCCGCAGTGGTGAGGCAGTTGCTGGCGGACGGCTGGCAGGTGATCGGCATGAGCCGTTCGCTGCCGCCCTTCTCACAGCCGAACTTTCGCCATCTGATGGTCGACGTCAGCCAACGCAGCGCGCTGCTGGCGGCGCTGGAGCAGATTGAGCCCCCTCAGGCCATCATTCACGCCGCGGGTTCAATGGCGGCCGCCACTCTGGGCAATCTGGACCCTCAGCGCAGCGAGTCGCTGTGGCGTTTACACGTCGATGCGGCTCAGACATTGGTCAATCACTTCGCCCCGACCATGGGGCCAGGCGGGAGGATCGTTCTGCTGGGAAGCCGTACGTCACGAGGCGCCGCTGGTCGCTCGCAGTATGCGGCCACCAAAGCCGCGCTGGTCGCTCTCGCCAGGAGCTGGGCGGCAGAGCTGGCGCCTGCCGGGGTGACGGTCAACGTCGTGGCTCCCGGGGCAACCGATACGCCGATGCTTCATCAGCCAGGCAGAGAAAGTTCCCCGCCGCGGCTTCCGCCGCTTGGGCGACTCATTACTCCGCAGGAAGTGGTCTCTCTGGTGAGCTGGTTGCTGAGCGAGGGCGCATCGGCGATGACCGGACAGGAGCTGGTGATGTGTGGCGGCGCATCGCTGGGCTGATGCTATGTCGCCCCGGGGAGCGGAAGTAGATTACCGCTCCCCGGGGCGACGCGGTGGCGATGATTAACGCAGGTAAACCGTTCCGCGCAGATAGG